>Ga0187894_10001631_pt1 | contig 28341 bp, 28 predicted proteins | sample GBC1701081metaG_FD_136650 | JGI IMG/M metagenome (GOLD analysis project Ga0187894, IMG submission 136650) | White microbial mat communities from a lava cave in the Kipuka Kanohina Cave System on the Island of Hawaii, USA - GBC170108-1 metaG ...
TCTGCCGATACCTTGGTCAAGGCCGCCGTCAACGTCGTCTTCCCGTGGTCCACGTGCCCGATCGTCCCGATATTCACGTGCGGCTTCCGCCGCTCATATTTCGCCTTCGCCATACCTTGCTCCTTTGTCTAGAAATCTCCGGAAGCCTTCTCCCCTCGCGCTCACTTACCGAGCGTGCGAATCGAGAGAATTCTGCCTGGAGCCCACGACGCGGATCGAACGCGTGACCTCGTCCTTACCAAGGACGTGCTCTACCAACTGAGCTACGTGGGCGTTCCCCTCCGTGAAACGTGAATCGCAATAGGCGCCGCGACTCTCTAGGCAACTGATCCAGCTACTTCCTCAATCCTCACGTTTTACGCCTAACGCCCCGCATCTTCTCTTGGAGCGGGCGATGGGACTTGAACCCACGACAGCCAGCTTGGAAGGCTGGAACTCTACCACTGAGCTACGCCCGCCCGTTTTCTTTCCATGCCCCGCAACTTCCAATCCGCACTCCTGCACTCAATCAGCCGAAGGCTCCCAGGTTATACAAGCCTGATGTGGTGGGCAGGCAAGGATTCGAACCTTGGAAGCCGATGGCAACAGATTTACAGTCTGCCCCCTTTGGCCACTTGGGTACCTGCCCGAGACACCCTGCACACTTCACAAGAAAGAAATCTTTGAATCCTAACGATTGCCTTCCTCTTCATCAGATGATGAAAAAGAAAAGCAAGCCAGTACACGCACAGCTCCCCCCTCCCTATTGAATAAGGATAAATGTGGCAAGCCGTGGACTTAGACTTGTTTATGAAACGCTGGATTCTATTGATGAAGTCGGGTGAAGTCAAGACCCAAAAGAAGAATTATCTTGTTTTTCTTATTTTTACCCGAAACCGCCTCTTAGCAGGAAGTTTCCGGCGCAATCCTGCCGGATCCCCCTGTCTTAAACCAAGCTCATGTCCACTGAACACCCTGCAGATATTTCACGGGCTTACGGAAATAGGTGTTTTCCTATTCACACTGACCGTGTCGTTCAACCCCTTGACCTATACCGGATAGTACTTCCCTCGCACGGGCCAGAAGACTGGGGGGAAACTCAATGACACTCTTCATGAGTACCGTGGCTTCCGCTTCAGACAAACGCGAGGCGGGGGCCAAATACCGTTTTCGAGTGATAGCCCGTTCACCTGAATCTTCCGGTTCGTAATACCCACGAAACACTCCTTCCCGATCAGCCTTCTTGAAACGACGCACCCATTCATCCTGACTCTTCCCTGATCTTTGAATCGATCGGTCTGTGCTGCCCGTCAATTCCAATTGGTTCCACACAGTCCATCCGACAAAAACCGCCCACGTTTCGTTGAGCGCTTCCCATGATTCACGATCGGTCAAAAACCGCTCCACAGTTTCATTCTTCCTCTGCACGACCGGTGTGATCAACACCGATCCATAGTGACAGCGCTGTTGCAGTTTCGCCAATGCGAGCACCGGATCCGACGCAATCTCTGATGATGCCTCAGCCGCCGTCACCAGGTAATCGATATAGGCATGGAACAATTCGTGATAGAGCGTTTCGAGCTCAACATGGGTGAGCCGCCCGAGCGGACGCAACGTCGCCCCGGCTCCATTAAAGGATAGCGCGCGATTGAGCACCATCCGATGCTCCCCGAGATGATATTCGGCGGCATAGCTGTGCAATTCGTCGAACTCAAACTGCACAAAGCCCGGTGGGACTGCTTTAAGGAACTTCGTCGGAAGGCCCAAGGCGTGAGCCTCGCCAAGTAACTGACGCCACATCCGCTCGGTAGACGGCGGACGGTCCTCACTAACCCCCGCAGTCGGCGCCGACAAGACGCCGAACGTGACCAAACCAATTGCGAGGATCCAAATCGAGGCACGTCGCATGGGGTGACTCAATCACAGTGCATGAAACATGAATACGCGGCTGGTTACACGTACCGATCGTCGTGAGGGTACCAGTCGGAGTGCCCTCCCTCTTCGACCAGCGCCAAGGCTTCGAACATTGCGGGGGAAACGTGGTCGAGGAATCGAGTCGGCTTGGAGAGTAGCATGCCGCTGCCCTTGTCGAAGACATTGATCGGATAGGTAAGGAAGAGATGCTGCTTCGCCCGTGTAACGGCCACATAAAAGAGCCGCCGCTCTTCTTCCAATTCCTCATCGGTCACGAATGAGTACACGGACGGGAACCGGCCATCCACGATCCAAATGACGAACACACATTGCCACTCCAACCCTTTTGCCGAATGGATAGTAGACAACACCAGCCGTTCATCATCGCGATCCGAAGCGCCCACATCGATCGCGCTGCCATCGGGCGGCTCCAGCGCAAGATCCGCCAGCAGCTGATCAAGCTCAGGGTATCCTTCGGCGATGGTATGGAGATGATCCAGGTCCCTGATCCGTTTCGGATAGTCGTCGTACTGTGCCTTCAAGATCGGCAGATAGTACTCATAGATATGATTCACTTGCTCAGCCGGACGCATTTCGTCTGAGCCGGACAGGCTCTCGAGTGTGAGCGCCAGGTCCTTGAGTCCTTTTCCCGACTTGCCCGACACCTCGCGCAGGGCACGATACGGATTGTCCGCCTTCACGATCGCCGCCAGCAGATCCTGAGCCTTCTTTGGTCCCACGCCCTCGATCAGCATCAACGCCCGTTGCCAGCTGACGGTATCCAGAGGGTTCGCCACGACCCGCAGATGCGCCAGAAGATCCTTCACGTGCGCTGTTTCGATGAACTTCATCCCGCCTCGCTTGACAAACGGTAACCCGGCACGCGACAGGACAATTTCAAGATCGAAGGAATGGAAGCTGGATCGAAACAGGACCGCCATCTCGTTGAGCGGAATGCCTTCCTCGCGCAACTCCAAAATCTTCTGCGCAATGAAACGCGATTGGGCATTCTCCCCTACCGCCTCCACCAGAACAGGCAGCGGCCCATCAAGCTTCCTCGTGAAGAGGTGCTTGCTGTACTTCTCCGTCGCCGCCTCAATAATAGTATTCGCGAGATTTAGGATCGGCTGAGTGCTGCGGTAATTCTCTTCAAGCTTATAGATGGTGGTCCCGGGAAAGAGGGACGGGAACTCCATAATGTTCTTGAACGTCGCGCCGCGGAAGGCATAGATCGATTGCGCGTCGTCGCCGACGACCATCACGTTCTGATGGGTGGATGCGAGATGCCGGACGACATCCGCCTGCAAACGATTGGTGTCCTGATACTCATCCACCAGGATGTATCGATACAGGGACGAGATGCTCAAACGGATCGACTCGTTCTCCATCACAAGCCGCCGCAACAACACCAGCAAATCGTCATAATCCACCAGCTGGCGCTGACGCTTTGACGCCTGATATCCCCGCTGCAACTGGCCCAGCGCATCCAGATGGTCGGCAAAATGACTGAACTCTTCGACCACGATTTCGTCGAGCGGGCGCAGCGTATTCTCGGACTTGCTGAACATCTCCGCAATCGTCGCTTTGCGAGGGAACCGCTTATCTTTTTCGTTCAAACCCAGCTGCGTACGAACTAGGGCAATCAAGTCTTCAGCGTCGCCCCGATCGAGAATCGTGAAGCCCGGCTCTAGACCAATAGACCGACCATAGCGCCGGAGTAACGTATTGGCTACGGAGTGGAACGTGCCGCCACGGACACGTTCGCTGCGTGCACCAATTAGCTCACCGGCTCGTTCCAGCATCTCCTGAGACGACTTTCGCGTGAAGGTCAAGAGGAGAACATGAGAGGGATCGACTCCCGAGTCGATCAAATAGGCTACCCGGTAGACCAAGGTGCGTGTCTTGCCGCTGCCCGCGCCGGCGATAACCAGCGATGGTCCTTCGCCCGCGGTCACTGCCGCAAGTTGCTGACGATTCAGCGCCGCCGCGTAATCGATGGACAGCTTCCGGGAAACGGCCTCGTCAACCGGCCGTTTGAGCACATAGGTTTTCGTTTCTCGTTCCATAGAGAGGAGTGAAGGAATGGTTGAGCAGTCCGGTCATTCAGGGGAAGCGCTGTATAACATACTCTCCGCCGCGCTTTCAAAGAGAGGGGGAACGGAGCGGCCAGGTGCCCTCTATGAGAGGCTTAAGAAATTAGAAGGCCCTCGCTTGGGTTAATGGCACGTCTCGGCGTGCCAGTGGGTGGGCAGGTGAGGAAGTCGCACGCAGTAGAAGATCAGCAGTCCTCATCCCTAGAGAGATAACGAAAGCCCAGAAAAGACTCCCGGTGCATTTTCTTTTCTTTAAACAAAGTATGCGTTATCAGAAGCGCACAGGTGCGTAGCAACAGCGTTTCATTAATGACGTTCAAATCCTTGCCAATCAGGGTTGAAGCTTAAAATGAGGCGCCCCCATTCCCAAACTGTTGCCAACTGGCGATCGCCAGTTTCCGGTTTGGCCAGCTTAACTCCAAATACGGAGCAGAACTCTACTGCATCCTGAAGTACAACGTACCCCGAGTTGAGTATGGATTCTTTCGGGATAACTCTCCAAGTGTGGCCAATATGCGTAGCATGGCCCCCACCACGGTACTCAATATCTTGGACATAACTCCTACCTCTCTTGAGTTCCAATCTCTCAATCCCACAGTTCCAATTGACTTGCCATATCCCGATAACCTCCTGTTCCGAAGGCTGCACTGGCATGCATCCCGATATGGCGAAAAATGCAGCCAGCGCCAGAATCCATGAACCAGCTCCACCTCTCTTCATAGAATCCTATCTGTCCAATATGAAGCTATCCAGCTACAAATTGTTGTTAAGTCGTGCAGCGCAACTTACCATTCGGCACCGCGCGCGCACCAATGGCCCCGGCTCGAATCCGTTTGTTATCCCTCTTCTGACTCATGCGGTTCGAAAATGTAAGAAGTTCCCCTTTCCCCGGTTCATTCTCAACTGCGCAGCCATGTGCCCTATTGCGTCGATTCCTTAATCTTAGCGGCCGTCTGCTCGGCTGACTTCTCTAATGTACTTTCCACATGGCGGGCTTTATCCAGCGGAGTCTTTATAGCATCCACCGCGGCTTGCCCTGCTGCCTGCGTCGCTGCATTGCCGGATGCAGCCGCAGCTTTCGTTTTTTCTATCGGCGTCTCCTGATTACAACCGAATAGCCCCACCACCGCCAGCGACCCTACAACGAATAACCAACTGCTTCTAGATTTCTTCATCGCAATCTCTCCAGCCTACAATTCAACATTGACCGTCGCAGGATGCTCAAAAAGGCTGTCAGCAAGGCCGCACCCGATAGAAGCACCGGATGCGTAGCCTCTGGGCTACGTTGAGGATGCTTTCGAGGCGAGAACGCCGCTGGCGGACTTTTTCAGCATCCTGATAAATGCAATCGTACCCGTGAAGCACCGAACCGACAAGCGATTGCGAAAACAAGCACTTTCATCGCCGAATGTGTCTCCGTTATAATCGCGCCACTCAAGAGGAGATCGCTATGGCAACCGCCGACCAAGAACACCAATCGCAGCTCCGCCAGATCGCCGAACTCATGCTCGCCGTCGCGGGCGAATCCGTGGTCGTCATGAAACGGAACGCCCCGGAGCGGGCCTTAAAATTGAAGCGTCATGACGAGTGGGGCATCTACCTCGAGTTTCTCAAAGTCATGTTTAATCTCACCGACCGGCTCTCCGCGCTGCACCTGCCGATCAAAGAACAGCCGCAGTTCATGGACAGTCTCGAGGATGCCGTCACAGGGCAATTGAAAAACGCGCTCGAACCGGCATTCGGTTCCAGCGCCGATCAAACAGAAATCATGCTCACCGTCGGTGCAGCGGTCGCGGAGAGTCGGCAGACCTACGAGCGGTATCGCTTCCTTGTCACCGAAAACAATTCCGTGAAGGACGAGATGTTGAAAGACTTCGGCGGACGCGTCGCCGAAACAATGGGAATTGCAGGAAACGCACAAGTATCATCCGCCGCAACGCTCTGCGCGAGCGCCGTGATTCCGGCCATCAAGGCGATCTTGACCGGAGACGAGCCGCCGGCCGCCGTGGTCAATGCAGGCACCACCGCAACCGATGCAACGTCCGCACGACCACCCTCCGCTCCGACACCTGGGCCCCAAGGTCTCACGGGGACCGAAATCAAATTGGTGAGTGTGATGGCAACCGTCGCCGGAGAAGAAGTGGAAACTCGGTGGGGGCTGCATCCTCGATTCCGACAAGATCTTCCCCCGGAGGATGTTCAACAACTCAACAAACTGATGAACCGAGTTGCAAAAATCCTTGGCGAACGGTATGCCTCCGTGGCATTCTCGGACGAGTGGACATCCTGGCACAAAGCCGGTCACGCCTGATCGCTCTCACCAATCACACTTAGGCCGCCGTTCACAAACGCGTCGACACCAACAACGAGGAGGTGCAGTGGATAATCCGCGGACAGCAGAGACATCATCACACGCCATTCCATCCGGTCTCTCCCGTCTCAAAGAATTGGCGCAGAATATCTGGTGGAGTTGGACTCCGGAAGCCCGTCGGTTGTTTGAACACATCGATCCAACCCTCTGGGTGCTGACCCATCACAACCCCGTCAAACTATTGGCCGATGTCAGGCCTGACCGACTCCTGCACCTTGCCGAAGACCCCTCGTATATGCGGTTGTATTCTGCCGCCCTCAAGACATTCGACGAGTATGGTCACAACGGACACAGTTGGTTTAAAACTACGCACAGCGATTTGAAAGCCCCCACCATCGCCTACTTCTCTGCGGAGTTTGGCTTGCACAGATCCATTCCTATCTACAGCGGTGGTCTGGGCATTCTTGCCGGAGACCATTGCAAGGAGGCCAGCGATCTCGGTGTGCCCCTAGTGGGAGTGGGATTCATGTACCCGCAAGGATACTTTCGACAGCGGATCACGCCGGAGGGATGGCAGGAAGCAGCCTACGCCCCGTTCAACCAAGCAGAATCGCCGATTCATCACGCCCTCACTCCATCAGGGGATGCCTGCAGGATTACCGTCGAGATCGGCAGCAGAGTCGTGGCTGCAGCGGTTTGGAAAGTGCTCGTCGGGCGGGTGACCCTCTATCTCATCGATACAGATGTCCCCGAGAATAGTCCTGAGAATCGGGCCCTTTCAGCTCGATTGTATGGTGGCGATCAAGAGATGCGCCTCTGTCAAGAGTTCCTCTTGGGTATCGGCGGTGTCCGAATGCTTCGTGCACTGGGCATCGCTCCGACAGTCTGGCATGCCAATGAGGGACACTCCGCCTTCCTCACATTGGAGCGTATTCGCGAATTGATCCAGAAGGGATCGACACATGCGGACGCCTCTGAGACGGTACGCCAAAGCACGGTGTTTACCACCCATACACCCGTGCCGGCCGGTCACGACGTATTTCCCCATCAACTTATGGACCGGTACTTCGCCGGCTATTGGGAACAGTTGGATCTCTCGCGAGAAGAGTTCCTCCGTCTGGGTGATACCCCCGAATCCCAGGGACACGGCTTCAACATGACGGCACTGGCCATCCGGCTGGCCGCACATGTAAACGGGGTCAGCCGTGAGCACGGGCAGGTCTCGCGAGAGATGTGGCGCCATCTGTGGCCCGGCCTCCCGATCGAGCAAGTCCCGATCCGCAGCGTAACCAACGGCATCCATGCGCCGACCTGGATCGCGCCGGAACTCAACCAACTGTACGGGAAGTATCTCGGCCCGGAATGGGCGGAGAAATGCGACGACACGGTGATGTGGCAACGCGTGCTGGATATCCCCGACCAGGAACTCTGGGCCGTACGCCAAACCATGAAACGCAAACTCATGAGCTTCATCCGCGAACGTGCCAGGAGCGGCTGGATTCAGGGCCATCTCCAGGCCTCGCAGGTCTTAACACGGGGCACACTGCTCGACCCCGAGGCGCTCACCATCGGCTTCGCCAGGCGCTTTGCCACCTACAAGCGGGCTACCCTGTTGTTTCGCGACCTCGAAAGGCTGAAACAGTTGCTCCATAACCAATGGCGCCCCGTCCAATTGATCTTTGCCGGCAAGGCTCACCCGGCCGATGAACCTGGTCGCTATTTCATTCATGAAGTGTTGCGCTTTTGCGACGACCATAAGTTAGGCGGCCACATAGCATTTCTGGAAAATTATGATATGCACATGGCGAAGTTTCTCGTCCAAGGGGTGGACATATGGCTCAACACCCCCCGTTTCCCCTTGGAGGCGAGCGGAACGAGCGGGCAAAAGGCCGCGCTCAACGGCGTGATAAACCTGAGCGTCCTTGATGGGTGGTGGAAGGAAGGCTACAACGGAGCCAACGGATGGGGCATTGAGCCCTTAATGGGGAACCAGGACATCCAAGCTCAAGACGAGCATGACGTGCAACAGCTCTATCGCATACTGGAGCAAGAAGCCATTCCCCTCTACTACCAACGAGACCTTGACGGAATACCCCGCGGCTGGTTGCAGCTCATGAGGGAAAGTCTTCGGACTAACGCCCCCCGCTTCTGCACCAAACGAATGGTCAAAGAGTATGTCGACACGATGTATGCGCCTGCCATGGTTCTCGCACCCTCGACATGGTAACGCGCCGTTCGGCGATTCGTGAAACGTGAAACGTTAGACGTGAAAAGTTTCAAAGAGAGTAGCTGCACTGCCACAGCGCACGTGCAAGTGCTCCTGCTGCTCACCCTCGTGGCGATTGCCATAACCCTACTCCCAGCGGAAGCGGGTACGCCAACGACGCCGACCGGGGCTACCCTAGAACGTGAGGCCACGAGCGCATTTAACCGCGCCGAATACGACCAGGTCCTGAAGCTCTGGTATTCGCTTCCTCCCGAGACCACAGCGTCGAAACCGCTCATCCGCCTCGCCTTCCAGAGTTCTCTCAAGCTTGGACGACCAGAAGAAGCCCTCACTCTCTATCAACGGTTGGTCCCTGAAGATCAACCGGACGACCCAACCCTCTTACGACCCTTGGCGCTCAGCTTTCTGACGAGTCATGTCCGCGACACGCAAGAGTATGTGAGGGTCGCAGACTACACGATACTGGCAGAGCTCGGCCTTGCAGAAACACAGGCCGTCCTGGAAGACGGGCTGCTCGATGCATCAGTCCTGGTACGCGCTCGCGCTGCGGACGCCATCGGGAAAGCCGGGCTCGCAGGGAAGTCCGGCCCTTTACGACGAGCCCTGAACGATGCGATGCCGGCCGTGCGAATTGCCGCAATGAACGCACTCAGCGAGGCTAACGTCACCGACATCAAGCCCTACCTCATCGAAGTCGCACGAACGGACGACGGACCTGAAGCCGTGTTCGCCTATGCCGCGCTGTACAGGCTCGGTAAACTGGATATGCTGACCGACATCACAGGAGCGGCGACGCTTCCGGACCCCGATGTCCGTATGGCAGCCCTTGGAGTATTAGGGCAACTGAAGCGTCCATCCAGCCTGGCAGTTCTAAGCCAGGGAGTGTACGATCCAGAGCCGACGGTTCGCGCGTTCGCCGCCGGCGCATTGGGAGATTACGGGCAAGTCGGTGGCGTCGCGCCATTAACCCATGCCCTCGGGGATGAAAGCGCGCGCGTGCGCGCGGTTGCGGCCACGAGTCTTGGGCGGCTCCGGGTTCGCGAAAGTACCCCGTTATTGCGGGCTCTCACGCGCGATGCTAATTTGCAGGTACGGGCCAGCGTAGTGGAAGGACTGCTTCGACTGGGCGACATATCGGCAGTCTCACTTGCCGAGGACTTGGCGAAACATCCGGACCCGTCAGTACGCGCCGCTGTAGCCCATGCGCTGGCCGCGACGTCCGACACACAAGCGGTGGCAATCTTGGAGAGACTCCTGCAAGACCAGCATCCACAACCGCGTCTTTTCGCGGTGAAAGCTCTGGGGATGAGTGCCGCACCAGTAACGCCGTTGCTGAAAAAAAGTCTGCAAGACTCAGGTGTCGCCGTTCGTCTTGCTGCGGCAGGAAGTCTGCTTCAACAACTACGCCGTCCTACAACAGCCCCCATAGTACATTAGCTGAAAGGACCGTGCGATGTGGAAATTTATCGCTGTTCTGGCCCTGATAGCCGCGTCGTTCGGCCTCGGGTTTTATTTCGGCCAACGTCCAGTCGGCACGCTGCAGCAAACGGTCTCAGACCTTCAACTTTCGGTCCAAGACACGTCGCGCAACATCCTCGACACCACGATGGGAATCGAGAGAGACTTGCGCAGGCGGCAGGGACTGCTCGATGCCAAGTCACGGCTGATCCAGGCGAAATCCGAACTGTTCGATAAAAACTATGGGGAAGCCGCCAAGGCACTAGGCGAGGCGTCCGAGATGCTGGAGAAGGCTACGAAGGGCGCAAAGCAGGATGAGTCGATCCTCGCCATGCAGGCACTCACTGGAACGCTCCGGGAGGTGCGACTGGAGTTGTCGATGGGGAAACCGGTGTCGCTCAAGAAGCTCGACGAAATTCAGCGAGAGGTAGACCGGCAGCTGAACAAATAACCGATCCGTGAAAAGTTAAATGTGAAAGGTAAAAGGTTTCGGAAGAACATCCCCCGGCAGTTCCCGTTTCACCTTTCACGTCTTACTTTTCGCGGTTTCTCTGGTGGCAGGCTGTTTCTTCCACTTGGCGAGTATCCGCTCCACCCGCATCCGCACTACCAGATCAGGATCCTTCATCAACGGCTTGATCGCTTCGCGGCCCCGGTCATCGCCGATCGCCTCGAGCGCCGCCGCAGACGTCAATCGGGTAAACCAATCGCTGTCGGAAAGCATGTCGATAAGAGGGTCGATCGCCTCGACATGTTTGATCCGCCCTAAAGCCAGCACCGCTTGCTTCCGAACATTCTCATCTTTGTCTTTCAGCGCTTTGACTAATCGCGGCAATGCCGGCTGACCCAGCTCGACCAACGCGTTGATCGCATCATCTTTGAATTCGTCGTTCCTCAGTTGGAGCATGAGGGGTTCGAGCACGCGCTCGTCGCGAATCTTCCCCAATGCGGCAATCGCATATTTTCGAACGTCCCAGTCGCGGAGCAGCTTGATCAGCAGTTCGACCGCGGGAGAGCCGATCTGCCCCAATCCCTCGATTGCGACTTCCCGAACTTGCCAGTCCCCATCGCGTAATGCGTGCCCCAGCGGTTCCACGCAACGTTCATCACCCATTTCGCCAAGCGTAATGGCGGCCTCGCGGCGGACCACCCAATCGGGATCCTTGAGCAAATCGATCTGGATCTCGATCTCATCCTTGACCTTTTCTTCTTCAAGGACGACTTGCTCGGTCGGTTCGGCTGCAGGCTCAACTGGTACCGGGTGTTCTCCTGTGAACTCCGCCGCCACCTGATCGGCCAACGCATCGGTCGCCGTCTCTGAACCGGGGGAAGTCGCGCCCTCTTCTGTGGGTCGTGATGGTTGCATTCTTACTACCTTAAACGATTCATTCGCCTGTCAAATGCCCCGACAGGGGGCTACTTCGCAGCGGGAGCGGCTGTTTTCTTGCTCGCAGAATTATGCTTGCGCAACGCTAACGCACGCCGTTTCCGTTGTGCCCGTCGCAGCCGCTTCCTAAGCGAACGAAGGGCTTGATCCTCTTTGGAATTCTTGTGGTCGGCCAATTTCGCCGCCACCTTCTTTTTCAGTCTGGTTTCGTCCGACTCACTGACCGTTTTCTTTGCCATCCGGATTCGGGCCTCCCTGCTATACCGCATTGATCGCGTTAACTGTCTGCTGCACGCATGATTTGGCAGTCTAGTAGAGAGATTCACGCCCTGTCAACCGGAGCGTACGCGCAGGGGTTGCCTGCTGTTTAGGCAGGCTCCACTCCACATTGGCAGATCGACGCGGAGCCCGATTATGGCGAATTGACACCCTCGCCCCCTCGTCTCTAGAATGCCAAAAATGATGAATGACCGCTTCCTCAAAGCCTGCCGGCGTGAGCCGGTCGATTGTACGCCGGTCTGGTTCATGCGCCAGGCGGGTCGCTATATGGTAGAGTATCGTGCCCTCCGCGCGAAGCATTCGATCCTCGAATTGTGCAAGACACCCGAGTTGGCGGCGCAGGTCACGCTCCAACCGATCGATCGTTTCCCCCTCGATGCCGCCATCATTTTTGCCGACATCCTGTTGCCGCTTGAACCGATGGGCCTCAGCCTGGAGTTCGCGGCGGGCGAGGGACCGGTGATCCATAATCCGGTGAGAGACCAGGCGGCTGTAGAACGGCTCAACGTCATTGACGGCGGCGAACTCGAATACGTGGCCGAAGCCATCCGTCAGGCCAGGCGCGCGCTGAACGGTCGAGTGCCGCTGATTGGATTCGCCGGGGCGCCGTTCACACTGGCCAGCTATGCCATCGAGGGTGGAAGTTCGCGAAACTATCTGCTCACTAAGCAGTTGATGTATGGCGAGCCGAAGGCATGGCACCAACTCATGGACAAGTTGGCGCGCGTCATTACCGGCTATCTACGGCGGCAAATCAAGGCCGGGGCGCAGGCCATTCAGTTGTTCGACAGCTGGGTGGGCTGCCTCTCGGTCGGCGACTATGTCGAATATGTGCTGCCGCACGTCCAATTGATTTTTGAGGGATTGAAAAGAGAAGGCGTGCCGATGATTCATTTCGGCACGGGGACCTCGGCGATGTTGCGCCAGATGCGAGCAGCCGGCGGCGATGTCATCGGAGTCGACTGGCGCATCCATCTCGATGAGGCCTGGGCGATGGTGGGACATGACGTGGCGGTACAGGGAAATCTTGACCCCTTAACGTTGTTTGCACCGCTGCATGAAATCGAACGGCGTGTAGAAGATATCCTGCGCAGAGTCGGCGGGCGCCCGGGGCATATCTTCAATCTAGGCCATGGGATCTTGCCGACGACTCCCGTCGACCATGTGGCCGCGACGATCGACATGGTCCACAAGCTGAGTCAACGCTAGAAGACGTGAATCGTCATTCGAGCAGACTCCCCGCGTGTAACGATTCACGCGTAACGAGGATGAGGCATGTCAGTATCGCAACATCCCGTCGCCGTTCTCCTCATGGCCATGGGTGGGCCGGATAGCTTGGAGAATGTGGAACCGTTTCTCCTGGATGTGCGGGGCGGTCGTCCCACGCCGCCTGAACTTGTCGAAGAGATTCGGGAGCGGTATCGGGCAACGGGCGGGAAGTCTCCGGCGGTCGGGATCACGAAGCATCTGGCAAAGAAGCTCCAGCAACGATTGAATGAGGCTGGTGGCGAACAGCACCGGGTATACGTCGGGTTACGGCATTGGCACCCGTTTATCAAGGAGACCTATGCCGAATTGCTGGACGACGCTCCCGAGCAAGTCATCGGGCTCTGCCTGGCCCCGCAACAGTCCTCTCTGAGCACCGGAGCCTACCGGAAGAAAGTTGAAGAGGCACGGTCTGCGCTACAGAGCACCTGTCGGGTCAGTTACGTCGGCAGCTGGCATCGACATCCCGGACTGATTGCGGCGATCGTCGAGAATATCCACCAAGCGTTGCTGAAGTTTCCTGCCGACGTGCAGGAGACGGTGCCGGTGCTCTTTACGGCGCATAGTTTGCCGGAGCGTATTGTCGCGATGAACGACCCCTATCCCGACGAGGTAAGAGGCACGGTTGAAGCGGTAACGGCGCTGCTGGGTGACAGGCCTACTCGATTTGCCTACCAAAGCCAGGGCCAATCGGGAGAAACATGGCTGGGGCCGACTGTAGAGTCGGTCGTCGATGAGCTGGCAAGCGACGGGTGCAAACAGGTATTGGTCGCGCCGATCGGCTTTCTCTGCGACCATGTAGAAACGCTCTACGATATCGATATCGAATTAAAACGATTCGCGGCTGGTCGGGGCCTCCAACTCGAACGAATTGCAATGCTGAACGATTCGGCTGCGCTCATCGACACGCTGACCTCCGTGCTCACTGCACACGAATCCTCCCTCTGCCCTGCATCGTGAGCAACCTCCGCACTGTCGCTGTCATCGGTGGAGGAATCTCCGGTCTCTCGACTGCCTACGCCCTTCACGAGCGAGCCGCGGCGGCCGGTATCCCGATCCACTGTACCGTGGTCGATAGCTCTCCCGTTTGGGGAGGCAAGATCGTCACCCATCGGGTCGGCGATCTTGTGACGGAGGCCGGACCCGACTCCTTCCTGTCCCAGAAACAGGTCGGCCTCGAACTCTGTGACAAATTGGGGCTGACCGATCAGCTCATCAATACCAACGAGACAGGGAAAAGAGCCTGTGTTTATTCGCGTGGCCGTTTGCATGAACTGCCAGAGGGACTAGTCGTCATTGTTCCCAGTCAGCTGGGGCCCTTCCTCCGCAGTGGACTCTTGAGTTGGGTAGGGCTCGCGCGGATGGGACTGGATCTGGCCGTGCCCGTGAAACGGTCGCCAGGTGATGAGTCGCTGGCCGACTTCTTTCGGCGTCGCCTGGGTCGCCAGGCGTTCGAGCGGATGCTGGAGCCTTTGATGGCCGGCATCTATGCGGGAGACGCGGAACAGATGAGCGTGCAGGCCACGTTCCCACGGTTTGTCGAACTGGAGCAACAGTACGGGAGTGTGATTCGCGGGATGATGGCGTCCCGGAAGGCCGATCCTTCTGCGACGCACTCGGTACCAAAACGCACGATGTTCGTCAGCCTGAAGAACGGACTATCGGATTTGGTTACCGCCCTCGCCCATCGATTAACAGACCAAGGCGTCGTGCTCAAGGGAAGCTGTGCGGTCGACGCGCTGCGTGTACGATCCCATCAGCTCGGTCGTTGGATGTACGATATCATTCTCAATGATGGCTCGGCCTTGTCCGTGGACAGTCTCGTGCTGGCAACCCCGACCTATGTGTCGGCAGAGCTGGTGCGCCCTCTAACGCCCATTGCCGGCGGGTTGCTGGAGATGATTCCCTATGCCTCCACGGCCACAATCGCGATGGCCTATACGCGTGCATCGGTGACCGGTGCGGCTGAAGGCTACGGGTTTGTCGTCCCGCGGGCAGAAGGGCGTGACCTCATTGCGGCGACATGGACATCGCTCAAGTGGCCACATCGCGCCCCGCCGGATCAACTGCTGGTGCGTTGTTATGTCGGCGGAGTCGGGCGGGAAGCCATTCTTCAATTGGACGATCAGGCATTGGTGGCACGGGTCAGGGCAGAATTGGCCAGTATGTGCGGTGTGACCGGAGAGCCAGGGTTTGTGGAAGTGAATCGCTGGATGAGGGCCATGCCGCAGTATACGCTGGGACACCTCGAACGGTTGAACCAGATTGAGGCGGCACTCAGTCGCTATGGGGGGCTGATCCTCACGGGTGCCGGTTATCGCGGTGTCGGGATCCCCGACTGTATCCGCGACGGGGCGGTTGCGGCCGAGCGTGTTGTGCGCTATCTGTCGGGAGAACGATTCTAGCAGGCTGCTGAAAAAGAGGGCAGGGTGGGAAAGCAGGCCTTTTTGAGCATCCTGCGGTTATGCTGGCATGGTATCGCTATGCAAGACTCAAACGGTGTTCGCGTATAAACTGAGTTTTCCGCAGCCTGCTGGAGATTGCAATGGATAACCGGATGAAAATTACGGATGTGACTGGTCCCTACCGCGAACCTCGAGAACAGGTGTTTTCCTATGACTATTCGATCCAACGGGCGTCCTGGCCGACTGCCCAGGCTGTTCGCGTGAAGGTGGCCATTCCAGAGGAATTGGATGTGCTCCGCAGCAAGATTTTAGGGGCCGTCGCAGGGACACCGGGTCAGCAACTTATGATTTCGAAATTCCTGTCGCGGCATATCGCAGACGAAAAAATCCGCATCGCCGACACCGACGGCATGTTGGCAGAACGTCGCGATACCGTCGTGGCTCCCTTCATAGGTCCATTGGTTCATCTGTTCCCAAGACTCGATACCTGGGCAGGAGAACAACGAGACGCGTTGCGAGCAGAAATCAAAACACTGGTTGGACTGTAGTCAGGCTGTTGCGGTAGCAGGCTGCTCAAAAAGGCGACCTTCTCACCCGCGCCAACCCTGGCGTGCCGAGACACGCCTTTTCCCAAATAAGGCCGCAGCGAGCTATCACTTCCCTAAGGGGTGGCTGGGACGATCCCAACTGCGCGCGTCCAACGAGGGCTTTCTCAAGCCGCGCGTTGCGCGAGCACGGGGATCGCCCCAGCCACCCCGCCCCCTTTTTCAGCATCCTTTTTAGAAGATTTTTCGATACTGACGTGAGTGCACCCCCGACTCGTCGCCAAAGCCGAGAGACGCACTGTCGGGATTGCCTGTATCGTTGAGATCAATTCGATAATGCCCGCGGATGGCTTCCATCGCCACTTCGAAGGGAACGGCCTGGGGATACAAATTGCCCGGTGCATGCGCGCCACGGGTCAAGATGCGGATCACGTCGGGTTGCGCGTACTTAGTATCGGACACAATGTAGATGTCGGCAATAGCATGGTCCCCCAGTTTGTGGCCGGGCGTTGTGGCTGGCAGGAGTTCGGTCAGGGTGCCGGCAAGCCGATCCTGTTTAAACCGTTTCAGGAGTCCGACGACTTGACTGTCGGTCGCTTCTGGAGGGACCGTGAGACTGATGGCATTCATGTCCAGGATGGTTTCCTGGACCTTGAAGAGTACAGGCGCCGCTTCGGGATCTTCGATGGTTGGTCCAGTCGGTCCTTCCGTTCCGGCGGCTTGTTTGTTCTTCGAGCTTGGCACAATGAGGAACACAAAAAGCCAGAGTCCTATCAACACAACGAAGATAACGATCAGGGGGTGAATTCCGGCACGTTTGCCTTCTTGGTAAGGATTAGGCTCATCACTCATGGCGGTATTCCTTGGTGCGTGTGGCAAGATCCTGCTTCTTGGCTTCGTTCCACAGTCGATCCATTTCCGCAAACGAAAGCTCTCCAATCGTACGGCCCGACGCCGTCGCTTGGGCTTCGATGAAATGAAATCGCTCAACGAATCGGTTGGCGGCCTGACGCAGAGCGTCCTCCGGGTTTACTTTGATGAAGCGAGCGAGATTCACGAATGAAAACACTACGTCGCCGAACTCCGCGACGATCCGCGCTTGTCGAGCTGTTGTGGCGCCGGCGTCGGGCTCTGTCTGGTTCGACGCGGGGGCTCGAATTGCCACGCGGAGTTCCTGGATTTCTTCCTCGATCTTGCCGAGGACCTGATCGAAGCCTTTCGCATCGTGGGTCCAATCGAAGCCGACGCGTGAGGCGCGTGCTTGAAGTTGATAGGCTCGCAGGAGCGCCGGCAACGTCTGCGGCACGCCGTCGAGGGCCGAGTCCAGCCGGCCGGAAGCCCAGCGTTCCGTACGTTTGATATCTTCCCATCGCGCAACCACTTGGTCGGCATTCATCGAAGTCGGGTTTGACTCCCCATTTCCGAATACGTGGGGATGCCGTCGAATCAATTTGTCGGCCAGTTGCTCAAGCACGTCCTCAATGGTAAAGCTGCCCGCCTCTGAAGCGATCTGACTATGAAAGAGCACTTGCAGCAGCACGTCGCCCAGTTCCTCCGGGAGTTTGGCGCGGTCCTGCCGGTCGAGAATTTCCAGCACTTCGTAGGTTTCTTCGAGCAGATAGGGTTTCAGCGACTCATGTGTTTGCTTGCGGTCCCAGGGACATCCGTCCGGCGCACGCAACGCTGCCATCAAATCAACGAGTGCATGAAATCGTTCCGACATTGTTCCCTCATGGTGCGACAGAGTTGGGCGCTCATTATACTCGGTTCTAGACAGGCTTCAATCGGCTGGATCAGCCCGCGCATCGGTCGACGCAGCTTGCGCCGCTTCAAGGCCTATGGTAGGGTACCATCGCTGCATCTGGAGCGGGGAAAACGCCTGTGGCCGCAGAACAGGAAGAAGGATTTGTCGTTCGGGATCGGCGGGGCGGAAGTGGACCCGACCGTCCCTCTGTCACTTCGCCTGCCGCGTCGGGGATAGAACCCCACCAGGAGGCGGCGCCCTCCGATCCGCACCAGGGTTCGGGAATTCCCGTCACCTTTTCATCCTTCGTCATTTCATTGGGCAGTTCCTCGATGATGTTGATGGGAGAACAGTTGGATCCCCATCAGCCTCCGATGCCGCTGAATCTACCGCAGGCGAAAGACATTATCGACTTGCTCTCGGTCCTGGAAGACAAGACTACGGGCAATCTCACGACGGAAGAACAAGCGGTGCTGCGGGATATGCTCTACGCTCTTCGGATGAAGTACGTGAGTTTGGCTGCCAAGTAGTCGTACCCCCTGCCGCCTATCGACCCCAGACGTGTCTATCAGCCGCCATGGTTGATGCGACGTGGGGAGATGCTCCCCTGATTCAGTGAGAGTGAATATTCTGTCTTCCATATGTCGTGGCGCGACAATCGGGGATGCCGGATGTGAATGATATCAAGAAGGACATAGGCTCCTTTCCCGGGACGAAGACGACCCGTGGTTCCGTGACCGGGACCGGCCGATCTTCACGACTATCCGGACCTGCCCTGGAGCCGGAACGCCAGACAATGCATTTGCGGCCGGTCTGGATCGTCCTCATTCTGCTGCTCCCCTGTCTCGCGTTGACCTTCTACTACTCCCAGGTCGTAGCGCCCGGCGCCGAAGACTCAGATTCCCTTCTGCCGACGACCAGCTACGCATTCGTGCTCCTTTTGCTCAACCTCGATTTGATCGGGTTTGTGGTCCTGCTGCTCCTGCTCTCCCGTAACCTCATCAAGGCCTATTTCGAGCGACGGCATCGACTGTTTGGGTCAGGATTTAGGACGAAGTTGGTGGCGGCCTTCATCGGCTTTTCGCTCATCCCAACCGTGCTCCTTGCGCTGGTCGCAAGTGGGCTGGTGAATAAGGCCGTGGATGTGTGGTTCAGCGATCAGATTGAGCAGGTCATGCGAGACTCGTATGACGTGGCACGGATGCAGCATGCCGGCCACATTACCCTGGCTGTCAACAGCGCCAGAGCAATCAGCCATGAAATCTATCGGGAAGACATGCTCTTGGCAGAACAACGCGATCTGCTTGTAGCCGCAATGGCGCGCAAGCGGGCGGAGTTTGGCGTGGCGGGGATCGAAGTGTTTTCGGCCAAAATGGAAACGCTCACGAAGGCGCTGGATCTCGACGTGCCCTCATCGGCTCTCGATCTACCGATCGGCCAGCTGGTACTCCAAGTGATCAACGGAAAGCAGGAAGTGAACGCGGTGCAGGAGGCCGAAACCGGACGCTTGGTCCGGGCTGCCGTCCCTATCGCGGCAAGCGGGCGCGGCGGCGAGATCGGCGGCGTGGTGGTGGTGGAGGCCTACGTGCCTGAATCGTTGCTTGCGAAAATGGAAGGGATCGGCCATCAGTACGACGAGTACAAGCAGACGAAGGCCATGAAAAATCCGATCAAGGCCGGGGTCTATCTCTTCGTGGCCGTCATTACGGTGCTCATTTTGTTCGGGGCAAGCTGGTTTGGGTTTTATGTCGCGCGGAGCATCACGGTACCGATTCACCGGTTGGCCGAAGCGACGGAGGCCATTGCTCAAGGAGATCTTTCTGTCCGGATCGATGCCAAGGCCACCGATGAAATCGGCACACTCATCGATTCATTTAACCGTATGACGTCTGATCTGCAGGGGAGTAAGTCCGAGATCGAGGAAGCCAATATCTCGCTACGCCACAGCAATCTTGAACTCGATCGCCGCCGCGCCTACATCGAGACGGTGGTCGAGACGATCGCCGCGGGCTTGCTCTCCATTGATAAGAACGGGCTGATCACGAATTTCAATCCGTCCGGTGAACGGATCCTTGGGCTTGCAGCAGATCGATTTCGCAGCAGACCGGCCAATGAGGTGTTCAAAGAGTTCAAACTCGATCTGTTCCAGACGGTCTACGATCGGATGTTGGCCGATCAGCGCGATACGCTGGCTCTCGAAGGCCAGATGGAGATCGACCGGAGATTTTTGACCATCGGGCTTCATGGGTCCCGTATGAAGGATGAAGCGGATAAAGACCTCGGTGTCGTGCTGGTGTTTGAGGATCTCACGGAATTGATCAAGGCGCAAAAAGTGGCGGCGTGGCAAGAAGTTGCGCGGCGAGTCGCGCACGAAATTAAGAACCCATTGACGCCCATCCAATTGTCTGCGCAACGTTTGCGCAAGAAATATTTTGAGAAGTCGCCCGATTTCGAGACGATCTTCGATGAAGCCACCAACGTGATCGTCAACGAAGTGACAAGTCTCAAGCATATGGTCGATGAATTTTCGAAGTTTGCACGGCTACCAACTCCGCAAATGGCGCATCAGTCGCTCCACGATGTGATCAACGAAGTCACGGCGCTCTATCGAGGCGCCCACAAAGATGTGGAACTGATCGTAGAATTGGACGAAGACCTCCCGTCGCTCAATTTCGACCGAGAGCAGCTCAAACGGGTTATGGTCAACCTGTTGGACAATGCGATTCAGGCTATGCACCAGAAAGGACGAGTGTGGCTCTCCACGAAGTACGATACGAAGCGTCGGCGGGCCGTGGTGAGTGTGGCAGATGAAGGTATGGGGATCGCGCCGGAAGACCAGGATAAGCTGTTTGTGCCATACTTTACGCGAAAAAAGACGGGAACGGGGCTGGGACTGGCGATCGTGCGGCGCATCATTACCGATCACGAAGGGCAGATTCAGGCCAGCCAGAATCAGCCAAAAGGAACCGTATTCACGTTCGAATTGCCGGTCTAGTACAGAGGTCACTCGTTATTCGTCAATGGTCCATCAAACACATCAGCGGACTCTTGGGTAGCAATTAACTTTTTACGTTTCACGTTTTACGGGGGATTCATGTCTGCATCGATCTTAGTGGTAGATGACGAAGAGTCGATTCTCACCTCCTTGAGCAGCATTCTGCAGGATGAAGATTATGAAGTCGCAGTGGCCAAGAGCGGTGCTGAGGCGTTGCGTGTCTACACGATGGATCCGCCCGATCTCATGCTCCTCGATATCTGGATGCCGGAAATGGACGGCATGGAAACATTGCGCAGGGTTCGCGAGCTGGTGCCGACGGCACAAGTGATGATGATGTCCGGGCACGGCTCGATCGAAACCGCCGTCAAGGCAATCAAGCTGGGCGCGTATGACTATATTGAAAAACCCTTGTCGCTCGAGAATGTCACGCTACGCGTCAAGCATGCCTTGGACCAATACCGGTTGGAACAAGAGAATCGGACACTCCGGACCACCGTTCAGCGGAAGTTCGAGTTGGTGGGACAGTCGCCTGTGATGCAACAGTTACGGCAGTTGATCGAGACCGCCGGACCGACCAATAGCCGGGTGTTGATCGGAGGGGAGAACGGGACGGGAAAGGAGCTTGTTGCGCGGGCAATCCATCAACAGAGCACACGGGCCGGCCGGCCGTTTGTGGCGGTGAACTGTGCGGCCATCCCGGAGACCTTGATTGAGAGTGAACTGTTCGGACATGAAAAGGGCTCCTTTACCGGTGCGACCTCGATGAAGCGCGGACAGTTCGAGCAGGCGGACGGGGGCACCCTGTTTTTAGACGAAATCGCCGACATGAGCTTGAGTACCCAAGCAAAAGTATTGCGGGCGTTACAGGAGCAGCAATTCACTCGTGTCGGCGGGACGAAGCTGCTCAAGGTGGACGTTCGGGTCTTGGCCGCGTCCAACAAGGACTTGCTCAAGGAAATTGAGAAAGGCACCTTTCGCGAAGACCTCTTCTACCGGCTCAATGTGGTGCCGATCATCGTGCCTCCGCTCAGGGAACGTCGGGAAGACATCCCGCTGCTCATTCGCCACTTCATGAAGGTCCATGCGGAAGAGCAGGGATTGCGGATGAAAGAGATCTCGACGGAGGCGATGGCGGTGTTTCAACAATATGACTGGCCGGGGAATATTCGAGAATTGCGGAATTTGATTGAACGATTGATGATCATGGCGCCGGGACCCGTCATCGATCCGGCGCAAGCAGGCCTTTCGTTGCAGGCCCGCCCGGTTGGGCCCACTTCCCAGCCTACAGCTCCCGCAGTCAATCCACTCTTCACACAGTCGTATGACTCGCTCAGGGACGCCCGCAATGCATTTGAAAAGGAATATATCGCGCGAAAGTTGCGCGAGCATCGCTGGAACATATCTCGCACGGCTGAAGATCTGAAAATCGAACGGAGTCATCTTCATCGGAAAATCAAAATGCTGGATGTTGAGATGCGTCCGGAAGCCTAGGGGGATGGCGAGGCAGTTAGGATGGTCTCTATGCTCGCAGAGCCCCCACGATTAAACGGTTTTCCTTCGATGCGCACAGTGGAGACCATCCCAGCCGCCTCCCTGTAATGGGATGTGGGTGAAAAGTTGGGGCCATCCCTTGAATAGTCCTAGTGCTTGTGCGTTGACCACTGCAACAGCCCTCCGCTAAGATGCGCCCTCCTATGACAACCTATCGAGATGCCGGAGTCGATATCGATGCGGGCGACGAGTTCGTCGACCGTATTTCACCACTGGTGCGATCTACGTTCCGCCCTGAAGTCCTAACGGACATAGGGGGATTCGGCGGACTGTTTCGGTTGCAGGCCCATCGCTATGCCGAACCGGTTCTTGTCTCCGGAACCGATGGGGTCGGGACGAAATTGAAGATCGCCTTCCTCACGGATCGCCATGATTCCGTCGGGATCGATCTGGTGGCCATGTGTGTAAACGACATTGTAGTCAGCGGGGCCGAGCCGCTGTTTTTCTTGGATTATTTCGCGACGGGAAAGCTTGCTGTTCCCAAGGCTCAGTCCGTAGTCAAGGGGATCGCCGAAGGCTGTCGTCAGGCCGGATGCGCCTTGATCGGAGGAGAAACCGCCGAGATGCCTTCCTTTTATGCGGAGGGAGAGTATGATCTGGCAGGATTCGCCGTCGGAGTCGTGGATCGAGCTAAGATCATCGATGGCCGCAGTATCGTGCCGGGCGATGCTCTGATTGGACTGGCTTCGACGGGTCTTCATAGCAATGGCTATTCACTGGCACGCCGTGTCTTGCTGGATCAGGCAAAACTCAGCGTGACCAGTCGCCTGCCTGAACTTGATCAGTCTCTTGGGGATGTCCTGCTGACTCCGACCAGAATTTATGCCAAGCAGGTTCTCGGATTGATCCAGGAATATCCCATTAACGGCATCGCCCATATCACCGGCGGCGGCATCACCGAGAATCTCCCGCGTGTATTTCCCTCCGGAGTACGGGCACAAGTGCGGCGGAACGCCTGGTCTGTGCCACCCATTTTCCAGGCGATTGCCCGGCTTGGGCAGGTCGAGCGTGAGGAGATGTACCGTGTCTTCAACATGGGGATTGGTATGATTCTCGTGGTGCCGGCGTCAGCCGCCCATGCGGTCATCGCCCAGACAACGGCTGTGGGCAGTCCGGCATGCCTAATCGGGACCATCGTGCCATCGACCGGCGAGGGACCGTTGGTGGAGTATGTCGATTAAGCGAACGGATGCGCTGCGAGTCGCTGTCCTGGCATCCGGACGCGGGTCCAATCTTCAGGCCATCATCGACGCAATCGAAGCAGGGACGGTTCAGGCGAAGATTGTCGCCGTCATCAGCAACAAGAAAGAGGCCCTGGTACTCGAGCGCGCACGCCGACATAGACTCTCCGCTCTCTTCGTCGATCCCAAGCCTTATGTAGGTAGACCCGATAGTCGTGAGGCCTACGATCGCGAACTCCTCGAAGTGCTCCGACAACACAATGTGGAGTTGGTGCTACTGGCCGGATACATGAAGATCGTGACCAATATCCTGGTGGATGCCTTTGCGAATCGCATGATGAATATTCATCCGTCCCTGTTGCCCTCGTTTCCCGGATTGAACGTGCAGAAGAAGGCCATCGAGTGGGGGTGCAAACTTGCGGGGTGCACGATCCACTTTGTGACGGAAGGCGTCGACGAAGGTCCGATCATTCTTCAAGCGGCTGTTCCAATCCTCGACGACGACACGCCCGAGACGCTGGCCACACGCATCCTTGAGCAGGAACACAAGATCTACCCACGAGCGGTCCAGCTCTTCGCTGAGGAGCGGTTGCGGGTTGAAGGGCGTCGCGTGTTCATCGAGACTGGAAAGCCGGAGGGTGAGGCGGTAATCAGCCCATCATAGCGTCGCGCGAGGCAGGATGAGGTCAAGGCTGAGGCTAAGAGAAGAGAGTCATACTTTCTTAGCCTCGACCTGGGCCTCAACCTGTTGCGAGTAGAGAGTCAAGAAACGGTTGTGTATAATGCGCCCGACGTTGAGGCGTTCGTTTTTCTGGTGGGATCGGTCGAGTGGGGGGCTAGCTCAGTTGGGAGAGCACTACGTTCGCAACGTAGGGGTCGGGGGTTCAACTCCCCTGCCCTCCACCACTTTCGTTGACAACCTTTAAACCCGTCAGTAAACGGTCGAATGTCCCGGTTGCAGTAAAGCGATATCCTGCCCTCCCGCCTTCCATGATTGGCTCACAGAGGATATTCCCATCCAGGAGCTTTCTGAGCATCTGGCGGGCTAGCGGAACGTGCCGTGAGAAGAGCGCAGGGATATCTCCAAGACGGCTTCGGAGGTCCTTTGCCAGACGCTTCGCGTCAAGTGATACCACTTGATCGATGCTATCGAATCTTGATAGTTCTTCAGCCACAACTTTCTTCCGTGCTTCTTCCTGATGAAGCGAAGCAATCACTGAGTCTGTCGATTTACCGTTAGCAATGGTCTCGACGAGATGGTGAAGCCGCGTTTGGATCAATGATAGCTCCCGTTCGAGCGCAACACGCTGATCAGGAAATTTCTCATGCTCATTTCTGATCCGTTCGAGCGCGGCTATGACCGACGCTTCAAGGACTCGCTCATCGAGAGCCTCGTTCATGGCGTGAAGGATGGCCGAGTCGAGGAAATCTTGACGGACCTCAAGATTGTTTGAGCAGACTGTACTCCCTCGCTTGTGATTGTAGGCGCATCGGTACACGATGCGTGTATAACGGCGTTTGGCAGTGCGCTTAATCGCAACGATCGATCCACCGCACGTGACACACTTCGCAATGCTGCTGAGCAGGTAGGAAGAATGTCGATCTTCGCCTGTGGGCCGAGACAGCAGCCGACCGTCTTCTCCCCGCAAATAGGCGCGGTGATTCCGGGCTCTGCGTTCCTCGACCTGCTTCCAGAGCACCTGAGATACAATCCTCGACTCAGGTGCCTCAATACGGAGCCATTCTGACTCCGGCCGTTTTTTCTGCTTTCGAGTTCCACCGAGCTGAATTGTCTGCGTCCTGTTCCACAGAACCACACCTCGGTACAGATCACGTTGGAGGATGTCTCGAAGGGCAGTCGGACACCAGCCGAGATTGCCACCGTGGGGAGGTGGTATCCTGTCCTCATTCAAAACCTTGGCAATACGGGCCAAGCCAAACCCTGACGCATACAGCTCGAAAATTCTCACGACGACCTTTGACTGTTCGGGGCTGATCTTTCTGACCACATGCTGACGGTGTTGGGTGCCGTCCGCGTTTGTTCCGCTACCGTACACGGAGACGTTATCGTATCCAAAGACCTTGTTGCCGGTGACGTGCAGGGCCTTCGCCTTGCGGAACATGGCGTCATAGGTCCGCTGGCTGGCCTTCTCGCGCTCCATCTCTGCTGCGAAATTCGAGAGGCTGAGCATCACCTTGTCCATCGCATTGTCGAGCTTTCGCTCTTGGTCCGTCATGTAGAAAAACAAACGGACGCCAGAGTCGATGATCTGCTTGAAAGCGTAACTAACTTGGATCGCCTCACGGCCTAACCGAGACTCTTCGCTCATAATGAGGACTTGGAAGGGCGGGCGAGGCTTAAGCGCGTTCATCAGTCTGAGGAAACCTTGCCGCCGTACAAACTCGGCACCGGAAACTCCATCATCTACGTAGATGTGCCCTTCCACGACTGTCCACCCCTTCCGGACAGCATAGGCTTTGGCGTGTTCGATCTGACGCGCGACAGATCTCTCTTCGTCGTTGACCCCGCTCTGCTCCGTCGATTTCCTGGCATAGATGGCAGCGAGCATATTTCCTTCTCCGGCTTTGAAGTTACAGAGCATCTGACCTTGGGTTAAATCCTGCCTGTTTCAACTCACGGAATAGCTGAGTCCTCACTTCATCAACCCTTTCCGCGAAAGGGATGTAAAGAAGGCCTGCGATATCGCTAGGTAGTTCAACTGAACCTTTATGCAGAATTGCTACACGTCGGCGGCCAAGCCGTGCCAATACCATTCCAAGTTCTAAGACCACATTCTGTCGAGCCCGATACTTTATCTCCTCGGGTCTCCCTGCCTTATGTCCCTGGTCATCTGGGGTGAGGAGAACACATACGAATCCAACATTCCCATGCTCGCCAAGATAATGCTCAAGCTTTTCGATGATGGTATCTCCAGCTGCGGGGAGATTTTGCAGAACTATTGGGGCGAATCCCATCCGGTGTAAGAGTAACTCAAGGTTATCCCGTGCTGGGGTGTCATGGCCATACACGATGAAGATCTGGCGATCAGGCTCTGCTGCAGCGGTGGCCCCAGAGAGAGTCTGGAGTTGCGTTGTTTGCGCGACTGTCTCAGCGAGTGGGGTTCTAGTTCCCTGGCAAAGCACTGTTCCCGTATCGTAGGCATTAAAAATTTCACCAGACGTACAACGAAACTGCACGCCATTTTTTAAGTTCTTTTCTGTGAATCGAACCTGCCTTTGCGTCAATAGACTGCGGAGATCATCTGCATTCATGTTTGCTCCCCGATGCTCGTAGTTATGGATGAGAAAATACCGAGCAATGTTAGAGAAACTTTTTCAAGAGCACAACAGTTCATCATCCACAAATCATGAGCTTTTACGGTCAGTTCGGGGAGGGGAACTAACCGTACGCCCCTTAAGGCTTTGATAATCAAGCACCAACGCTTCTGCTAATAAATCGACTATTTCGTCAAATAGAACCAAGGGCCATTCACGAGAAGGCTCGACGCGCTTGGCTGAATTATCTGCCTCTACGCGTTTCATAACGATACGTGTTCCGATGGTCCGCCACTCTTCTAAATAGAACTTCTTGGGATCATGCTAGCTGCGCCATCAAGTTGGGGACAGATCAATGAATGATTAAATCTTGTCATCGATGGGCGGCCCCTCAATCTCAAACACTCGCGTGCTCTTTAGCCGGCCCCGATGGCGCACAATGATCTTATAGAGACCCCCTCCAAACCGAGCCTGTACGTCGGCGAGGCTGCGGTCGTACCACTCCAAGTTAGCCAGAAAGACAAAGCGACTCGACTGCACGATCCGATAGAGCTCCACGCTGATGGGATCGGGCTCAAGCTCGGCGAATACATCCTTGATGCTCCGGCTCGGCGGCACTCGCCATTTTCTGTTGATGTATCGTGTTCGTCTCATGATGAACCTCGACGTTTCCTGAACCGCCTCCTGGGAGCGTATCCAAGTTGGGCTTGACTTGTGCAGGCCCACCAAGATTAATCATGGCAGCCCCAAGGGTCAAAGACAGATAGGACGGACCCCTCTTATCCGACCAAAGGACAAACCATGCGGAAAATGACCAAGAAAGAACAGGAAGGCGAAACGAGGCGGGCGTTACAATTCTACCGTCTGCATCGCGAATGCGTGAGAAGGAATCGAGACTATGTGAAGAATTATCGTGAGCTTGATACCGAAACAGATCGCAAGCTGAGAGAAGACAAGGAACATGGCCTCAGGTTTCGGTGGCGGCTGTCGTTTTCAGAGCCGATACCCCATCCTGATGAGCAGCCAGACCTCAGCCACGTGAAGAACGGGCGATTGGCACCTGACTGGCAGAATTTTACTCCAATGACCGACGTTGATTCGCTAGAGAACGCAGCTGCGAAATTCTTAACCCGACAGCTACTCTATCCCAACCAGGAGCTTCTGGAGACCATGGCCAAGGAGTTGAAGGGGTTCCTGTTTTTTCTCTACTTCCCTGAAGAACGGGATCACGACTTTCCCGCCAGCTGGTCACTCACCACTCTGGATCTGACACGGACGAAGAAGGAGCTGACTCAATTCTGGACCGCGTGGCTCGAACACAAGCTCGCTCGGCGGAAAGAACATTACTTGAAGCAACGGCAGCCACGGATGCGAGTACGAGTGGGGGAGGGGTTCGATTACCTTAGGGCCTACGACCTGAGAAAAGAGGGGAAGAAGCTTCGGGAGATCGCAGAGGTACTCTGGCCTTCTGGAGAGAGTACATCGCGGACGCGATTGGTCAAAACCTACTGTGACAATGGAAAATCACTTGTCCACGACCCTCCCCTTCTGCGACTTGTCGAAGAACACAGAATGGCAAGGCTCCGCACTCTATGAGAGCCCCAGCGCGGTTTAGGAACGTGTTCCAGCGGCGATCCAACCCTCGTTGCCCCCTCCTCCGCTTTGAAATTTTTGAAATTCAAGAGATCGCTCTGGCAGCTTAGATGTCAGACCCGCGGTTTAGGAAA
>Ga0187894_10001632_pt1 | contig 28333 bp, 27 predicted proteins | sample GBC1701081metaG_FD_136650 | JGI IMG/M metagenome (GOLD analysis project Ga0187894, IMG submission 136650) | White microbial mat communities from a lava cave in the Kipuka Kanohina Cave System on the Island of Hawaii, USA - GBC170108-1 metaG ...
ACGATCACCCGCGCCTCGTGCAGCGTATAGAAGAGTTCGCCGTTGAGCCATTCATCCCGCACTTTTCCGTTGAAGGACTCAACATAGCCGTTCTCCCACGGACTCCCGGGCTCGATACACAACGGCACGACCGTGAGCCGCTCGTACCACTGTCGAAGCAGCCGGGCAATACACTCTGGCCCGTTATCGGACCGGATATGCGTCGGGCAGCCCCGAAGCAGAAACAGCTCCGCCAAGACCTCTTGGACGTCCTGGGACCTGAGCCGCCGGCGGACCGCAATCGCGAGACACTCGCGTGTGTCCTCATCAACGATCGTCAGCAGTTTCAGCGGCCGCCCATCCTGGGTGCGGTCCATCACGAAGTCATACGACCAGACATGGTTCGGATACTCAGCCCGCCGACGGATACAGGAACCATCGGCCAACCAGAGCCGGGCCCGTTTGGGTTGTTTCTGCGGCACCTTCAGCCCCTCCTGCCGCCAGATCCGCTCCACATGTTTGTGATTCACCTGCCACCCCTCTTGGTGTAACAGGGCGGTGATCCGCCGATACCCATAGCGGCCATACTCGTGGGCCCGCGCAATGATCCGTGTCTGCAGCCGGTCCTCGCCCTCAGTGGGGGTGGGCTCATATTGCTGAGTCGCTCGGCATTGCCCCCACCACTCGACATGCCCGGCGTTCGGAGACCGAGAGCGTCGCCTGTGCATGGCACACCGCGTCTCGGCGTCGGGCCGGGCTCAGACGTTTCCCGCGGCCACCTTCTTCAAGATACTGTTGTCGAGTGAGAGATCGGCCACCAGGCGTTTCAGGCGCGCATTCTCCTGTTTCAAACCCTTCAGCCGTTTGGCTTGATCCACGCGTAGCCCGCCGTACTCCTTTTTCCACCGCTAGTAGATCTGCTCCGTGATCCCGAGCTTCCGACAGGCCTCAGGCACTGCGCTTCCTTTGCCAAGATCGATCTCAATGGTTCGCAGCTGTCCAATAATTTCTTCAGCCGTGTACCGCTTCCGTGCCATGCTCCCTCCTTTCGCCGGTCGGAATCCTAACTCCAGATCCGACCTAGTTTATAGGGGGCAGGTCACGACAACTATCTAGCTCACCGATACTCTACGCCACGATACGTTACTCAACCTTAATGTACCCGTAACATCAGTCGGATATCCTACGCCGCAGATGGAGTTTCGTTTGATCGTACCAAACATCGACCGCAATCACCGGTGATCACATGCCATCCCTTACACCCAAGAAGATCCTGATCGTCGAAGACGAGGCAGAGATTGCTCAGTTGGTGAAACTGTATCTTGATAAAGATGGGTTTCGAACGGCGATTGCAAAAACGGGTGTCGAAGGCCTCAAGCTAATCAAAACCGACCGTCCCGACATGGTCATCTTGGATCTCATGCTCCCCGAGATGGACGGACTGGAAATCTGCAAAAAGATCCGCAATGCGCCGGACACCGCCCTGCTCCCTGTCCTGATGTTGACCGCCAAGGCCGAAGAGTCCGACACCATCATCGGTCTCGAACTGGGAGCTGATGACTATGTCACGAAGCCGTTTAGCCCCAAAGTGCTGGTCACGCGGGTGAAGGCCTTGTTCCGACGATTGGAGCGAGCCGATGACCCGAAACGAACATCCTACGCATACGGTCCGTTACTGGTGGATCTCTCGCGGCACGAAGTGCTGATCAACGGCGAAGAGATCCCCTTGACCGCAAAGGAATTTGGATTGCTCGAACAACTCCTACAACACCCTGGCCGGGTGTTGACACGCGATGTCCTCTTGAATGCGGTGTGGGGCTATGATTACTACGGCACCACCAGGACCGTGGACGTACATATCCGTCGGCTGAAACTCAAAATCCCGCTACTCGACGATGCGATCATCTCGGTCAAATCCCTCGGATACAAGCTGTCAGATCTAGCCACTCAGAAGTAGCTGTTACCGGCGGCCTGATTACATGACAAGGACACGGAGATGGTGCCTCCTCCTTCCTGGTTGTCTCCTGATACTCCTTCTGTCTTGTAGTCACCCCCGAGTGGAGGAATTCGAAGCCAGTATCGGACAAATCACACAGGACGACATGATCCGCCAATTCGGTTACCCCCAGCGGCTCAAGAAGCTTCCGACCGGGAGCGAGGTGTGGGACTACGAATTCCTGGCAGGGAACTCTCGATGCGTGGGGTACCGCGTCTACTTTGACGAGGACCGTCGATCTCAACGGTGGGAACCACGAAATTGCCAGACAGGGGCTCATTAGTGGGCGCGACAAGCATGAGGAGCGCGACTCACTTGACGTGCGGCCTCGTTAAACAGGTTAATCGTTGATCGTCGATTCACGCTACTCTCTTCAGTCGCCCCTTTCCCGCTCATTTCGTGTGCCTGGTGGGCTGTGCAGATTTCTCGTCGGGGGGCTCTTTGATCTGCAGTCCGATGTCTTGGAGCGCTTTCCCATACTGTCCGCAATATTCACGGGCACGCGCCGGTGCTTGCTCATACTTCTCCAAACAGGCCCGATACGACGCCAAAAGCAACGCCGCTTCGTGATACACCGCGGTGGCAGCCTCGTCCTGCTTGAATTGTTGGCATTGAATTGCGGCTTCCCGATCGAGCAGCGTCTCGCCCGACATTTTCCCGCAAGAAATGTCGATGTATTTCTGGGGGCGTACACAGCCCATTGTCACAAACGTCAGCGTACACAAAGCCAACACACATAACGTTTTCATCATGAGAACTGCCAATCGAATTCCCAGCCCAGCATTGTTCATGACGATTCGTTTCGACATGGCGGAATGTAGAGCTTCTGATCTCGTCTGTCGCGCTTTTCCCTTCAATCTTCCCTCAGTCTGACCCTGCGTCATTACACCCGGCACAACGGCATGTTACAAGCTTGTTAACTTCTTTCTCTTAGAGTCAGCAGACCGCAACAGATCCTCTCTCTTCGCGTTATTCAATAACCACGTCACCGTCTTCTCCTCATCCCTGCACACACACAGCACACGTTACACAAATTTGATCCGACGCTGATCGTCCAGTGCCTCGAGCCTAGTAGAAGTACGCCACAGGGAGGTGATGTCGATGCCGAACATAAGCTCATCAAACCATGTCCAGAAAAGTGTTCCGTCGAGACAGCCGAACCTTCATATACGGAAGAGTGAGAATTACGCGGATTTTCAGAACGAACTCCATAGACTGAAGGCAATACTCTCGCACGAAACCACGATGTCCCATCTGATCACTGCAGAACCCGAGATCTTTCCCGACCCTGTCGACCAAGCTGCCGCCGAACACGATCTCGATGTCGCCTTGTCCGTAAAAATGCTTGCCGTCGAAAAACTTCGCCGGATTGAGCAGGCGCTGACATCCCTCCACGCGCGGTCATATGGAATCTGTTCCCATTGCGGCCACACGATCCCCTCTGCCAGGCTTCGAGTGCAGCCTGATTCGCTCTACTGCGTCCCCTGCCTCACCGTCATCGAGCAAAAAGCAAACGGAAATTAATTCAATGCCTACACCTCTCCCCCAATTCGCCCGTCGGAGCTCAGGGACACCCCCCTCGCGCACCTGCCTCTCCGCGCTTGTCCCTTCATGCTACAGAAGAAGGGACAGGCCACGGGCTGCGACTTCCTTCTCCCATATTACTCCTATGCGCCTCCTGCGCAGGCGATTCCCGACTCAACCAGAAACGATCACCCGAATGGTCTCCACAACTCACAACCCTGTAATAAGGAGCGATTATGCAATGCACCCGATGTGCCGGATTGAGAGTGCCCGAGATCATCTATGAGGGGGGGAGCAGAGTCCTTGCCCTGCGATGCGTACATTGCGGGGACATCGTCGACCGCGTGATCGCCCTGAACCGCCGGCGCCGCCACTTTCCGAAACCAAGCCGAGGCCGAACGCCCATCTTCGGAAGTGATCGCTGGAAGAAAGCCCGCCCAGCGTTGGTTTAATCCTCACAGAGGCAGGTGTTGATTTAGTTCATCTCAGGGTGGTGTAGGCGGCTCGAATATGGCGTTTCTCGTTTTCCAGTCCCCGTACCTGCAGCCACAACGCGCCGCTGTTCAGCTCCTGGACAAGCACGAACGTGAGATGTGGAGAGTGCTGCCCCTCGAACAGGATGTAATCGGCGATGCGCCGGATCAGCAGTTCCGATCGGCGGAACTTGAAGGCATAGCCTTCGCCGATTTCTTGAATCTCCGCCACATACTTGAACAGGCGCGATACGAGCATTTGCCGCCGTAGCGCAAGGGCCTGGTCAGGAACCTGGGTCACTAACGACGGGGCTGAACTTAATGGCATCGCGTGATCCTGGGTGCAGGTGCAGGACTCATGGTCTACGCGCGCGGCCCCAAATATCCGAGGAGCCGTGCGACTCGGTCTTCAGCTGCCGATCTTACCACCATCGTCCTTCGTGATCACGATGCAAGACGAACGGGGCCGGCCACCCGCCGCGCCGTCCGGCCATGAACTGAACTGCTTCGGATTGGCGGGATCGTTGGGTGCTTCGTTGGGCGTTTCACCAGGATGTTGGATACCGACGAACATCGTTTCCTCGTCGGGTGTGACAAATACGCCGGTGATTTCGCACTGCTTCGGCCCGATCAGAAATCGCCGCGTCTCTCTGGTCGTGGGATCGGCGCAGAGCATCTGGTTGTTTCCGAAGCCGGCATAGGCACCGGCATTGATGGTCGAGGTCGACACGTCTGTCTGAATCCAGAGTCGGCCGCTCGGTGCCACATAGATACCGTCGGGTGAACCATATTTGTCACCGATGATTGTGGATCCGTGGGCCGCGTTGGTTGGGTCGCCACCGAGGGCGAAGATGTCCCATCCGAAAGTCGGCTCCGAGAAGTCGTTGGCGTAGAACCAGCGGATGATATGGCCGTAGTTATTGATCGATCGCGGATTGGTAGCATCGACAGGCGGACGGGCGGAGCCGGCAACAGTGCTGCCATCCGGATTGTTGATCGACGGTGGGCTACTGCCGCGCCGGTTATTGTTCGTGAGCGTCGCAATGGCGATGAGCGACTCGGGGAATGTATCGATCCACTCCGGCCTGTCCATCATGGTAGCGCCGACTGCATCAGCAGCTCCGCGAGTGTTGATGAGAATATCGTTCAGCGACCAGCCTCCGGCTGCTAAGGCCGGGTTGGCCGGCGTGAGCGGCAGCCACTCGCCTGTGCCGTCGGCCTTGAATTTGGCAACATAAAGAATTCCATCATCAAGGGGGTTGATCCCCCGGAGACGCGATTCCCGCCATGGTCGGTTCGAGACATAGCGGTAGATATATTCGTTACGTTCGTCGTCGCCCATGTAGACAACCACTTTGCCATCCTTGGTCTCCTGAACCCATGCGCCCTCATGCTTCAGACGGCCTAACGCGGTACGTTTCACGGGAGTCGAATTCGGTTTGAATGGATCGATTTCTACCACCCAACCGAAACGGTTCGGTTCGTTAATCTCGACGTCGGCGTTAAACCTCGAGTCGGTCGTGTACAACCGGAATCCCGATCCAAAGGGGGCGATCCCGTATCGATTCTCCAAAGGCGTCTTAGGAAGAGTCTTCTGGAAGAAACCATTGAAATTCTCTTCGCACGCGAGATAGGTGCCCCAGGGTGTGAAGCCCATCGCGCAATTGTTCAATGTCCCGAGCACCCTTGTTCCGTTCGGATCCGCTGTGGTCGAGAGCCTGGGATCGCCGACAGCCGGGCCGCCGATGGCGATGGGAGTCATACCGGTGATGCGCCGGGCGAACGGCGACGGGCGTACGACATCCCACTCGCCGCGTCTTCGCCGCCGATCCCACGGAAATCTGCTCCGCTTGGTGATCTCGATAATCGAAACACCATGCGCATTGAGACACTTGTTGGTTTTCTCCTGGTCCCAGTTGGCAATACCATCACTAAACAGCAGGCCGTCATCGGTGTATTCGTTGTTCTGCACAAGCAGTCCACGCTGGGAACCCAGGAGAGGGAAATACACCATGCCGTCGTTGTTCATGCCCCACTGCCGAGCCTGATCAGCGGCACTGTTGCTGGCGTCCTGTTTGAAGGCCGGACCGCTCGACACGGGATCGCCCCATGAGATCAGCACGTCCGCCGTATACCCCGTCGGCACGACGACGGTGTCCGCGTCAGAGACCGGGATGCCTTGAAAACCAAGGAGGGGCTGATTCTGTCCGTGTGCGGAAGCAGGAACGACTCTCAGCAACGTATCGATGCCGCCGAGAGAAAGAAACGCTGCAGCAGCGAGACCGCTGCTGATCAACCCGCGCCTGGACACGCGAGCATCGAGCACATCCTGGAAGGTCTCGTTCCCCGACACGTTGCACCCATTGTCATCATCGATGTTCTTCATAAATATCTCCTCCCTGACCATGCGCACGTATTGGTGGATGTATGGCTGTCTCAAACCGACAGATCAGGACTCCTGACCTCCGCAGACTCCTATATGGATACACCCGCGATCGGAGCAATCAAATCTTCGTCGTCGCGGAAAGTCCCCATTTCGTGGCCCACTTGCTGACTCTCGTCATCATTCCTTCTTTTTCATACTTCCTCATCACGCCGGATGAGACCAGCAGCAGTGAGCGTGCCACGATCCGTATCGGCACACGGGGTTGATTGACTGTTCTCGACAGATACCGTAGGGCCATCGACGCTCTCCTCCTTGTCGCATGCGTGCAGTGCAACGGACGATCGCTCGCGGATGAGGAAGAACCGAATGCTCTTATCCCTTCAGTGATTGTGATCGACGCCGCGTCGTGGAAACGATCCGAAGAAGCTGCAGTCTTCTCCGTACCCGCTCCGTGCCAATGTTCGCGCAGGAGGCACTGTCTCAGGGATCTGTTACAAATCGATCTGTCCGTCTTTAAGAATTCGTAACGGCGGCGTTAAGAGATGACAGAGCGTGGAGGCAGGCGCCTGCTGATGACGAGCAGCAAGAACGCGAAGCGTTTACAACTGAGGCGGAGAAGGAACAAGAGAGCGGTTGATCGGCACACTCTCCCGGTTAGGATATTCCATGGGACCGACGAACTAGGCTACGTCCAGGCGCAACAGCCGATTGCTGTGCGCCTCGTAGTCCGGCACGAGCCGCTGATACTCCAGCGGCATGAGGGATGACGAAATGAGGAAGTCTGCCGAGGCCCGGTTGCAGGCGATCGGAATGTTCCAGACCACCGCGATGCGAAGGAGCGCTTTCACATCGGGATCGTGAGGATGCGGCTCCAGCGGATCCCAGAAGAAAATGAGAATGTCGATTTCTCCTTCAATGATCTTCGCGCCGATCTGTTGATCCCCGCCTAACGGCCCGCTTTGTAGCCGCTCCACCGGAAGATCCAGTTCCGTGTTGAGCAACTTTCCTGTAGTTCCCGTCGCGATCAGCGCGTGTCCTGCAAGTGCATCACGATTGAACTTGGCCCAGGCCAGAAGATCCTGCTTCTTGTTGTCATGCGCAACGATCGCCACGATTTTCTTTTCAGCCATCGTAAGGGAGTGATCCGTCATGCGCGCCTCCATCTCACTTGCATTCATACATTCTGCGTGATTCCCCAGAGAGTATGGCAGAGCATTGTTACAGGCGAGTTTCGTGGCTCGAAACCCTTCAAGGTCAATGAACTTGCCATTCCCTATGGAGGCCGATAAAGCGTGCGTATTTGGATGAGCGGGAGTATTGATGGACGCGCTACCGGATGAGCTCCTGCACGATGCCTTGGGCATTGTAACGAATGCGCAGCTCCTGCTCCGGTCTTTCTTGCCGATTACCGTTCACCGGCCTGGCGTCCAAGCCAGGATCAATCGGCTCCATCTTGGTGGTCATCGTCCCAAGAGGACCTGCTTGCATTGTAGGAACTTCCACGCGAGGAACAGATCGCATCGTATCCCTTGGCCGATAGATTGCGATTTCCCCTTCCTCGGAGGCTCTGGCAAGATCCGGCTGGCCATACCGTTGGATCACTTCTTCTCTCGTGGTTCGGCCGATTGCAATCCAATCCTTCTGCTCGGGAGCTACGGCGCACGCACCGACAACGACGAGAGTGCCGAATGAGATCAGCACAAACTGAAGACAGAACAAAAGATTGTTGCTCAGCCATTGCATATCTGACCTCCTCGTTATGAACAATTGACCGGACACAACGCGTGTGATCCGCATCACTTCGCTGTCGTGTGCCGGATAATTTTGCCTTCCACCAAATAGACAACGAGTTCAGCGATATTCGTCGCGTGGTCGGCGATCCGCTCGTAGTACTTGCCGATGAACGTGAGTCGAGCCGCACGCGTAATGGTTCTTGGATCTTCCAGCATGAACGAGACGAGTTCCCTGAAGAGTTGCTCCGTGAGGTCGTCGACAAAGTCGTCGTCTCGACAGACTTTTCGCGCCAGGTCGGCGTCACGATTCACAAAAGCATCCAGACACTCTTTAACCATCCGGGTTGTCCACTCAGCCATTCTTGGAATATCGAGATAGGGTTTCAGCTGAGGCTCTTCGTTCAACTCGATCGCCCGTTCGGCGATGTTTTCGGCTAGATCGCTCATCCGTTCGAGTTCCGCAGAGATCTTCATGGCCGTCGTAATAAATCGGAGATCGCCGGCCGTTGGATGGTGGAGCGCCAGCAGGCGGAGGCATGCTTCATCGATCTCGAGGTCCAGTGTATTGACATACATGTCGTTTTCAACGACTCGAATCGCCAGGTTTGAATCGCGCTCAGTCAACGCTTGCAAGACGTCCTGCAGTTGAGATTCGACAGAGCCACCCATCAGCAAGAGCTTCCCCTTGAGTTCGTTCAGCTCGACATCGAGATGTCGTTCCATCGCTGTCTCCAAGCCTTCAGCCGAAGACCGTGCCTGATGTTCGCAGGCTCAGTCCACCGACCTTGTTCGCTCACTCCATCGATCAGGTCTCATGATTGTACTGAGGCCGAGCATCCCGACGATGATCAAGAAGAAGACGAATGACACCATGAGAAAAAATGTGCTGCGCAGGCCCGTGATCATGATGACCCACCTCCTTTGCGCTCAGAAGAAACCGAGGCCCGTGGACCGAGTCCGCACCGATCAACGTGTCTGACATGATGAGGAAATTTTACCTCGGCGCAGATCACTACGCCGTTGCCGGTTGATTATGAATCTGTAACATTTCCAGCTCATCAGAGAGCCTTGAATTTACGCAGCAGTAACAATCCTCTAACCGTGGTGCAATGCCAGCCCGGTAGAATCACACCAATATAAAAATCAATATCAAAGGAGGATCCAGATGGTTACAGTCAGTCAACTCATGAAGCGGGACCTCGTGACGGTGGATTCAGGCACCTCAGTCGTCGAGGCCGCCAAGTTAATGAAAGCCTGCAATGTGGGCAGCGTCTTGGTGGCCCACGATCGCCAGATCATCGGCATCGTCACGGAGTCGGATGTGGTGAAGAAATTCGTGGGAGCCGACAAGGGCCCCTACTTTGTTCCTGTCGAAGACATCATGAGCAGCCCGGTCGTCGGGATCGAAGAACGTCGTCCGCTTACTGAAGCGGCGGACCTCATGAATAGACATCAGACACACCACCTGGGCGTCACCAAAGGCGGGTCGGTGGTGGGCATCCTCTCCGTCCGCGACTTACTCCGTCCCGTCGCAATAGACGAATTCTAACATTCAGCTCTTTTGACCGCTGGTCTATTCGGTCTATCTTGTCTATTCAGTGACGAGACTGACCAGATAGACGAGATCAACCAGACAGACCGGGCCTGTCTCAGGCCCTCAGCTTGTAGCCCACGCCTCTGACGGTCAAGAGGAAGGTCGGGCTGGCGGGGTCCTGCTCGATCTTCTGCCGCAGCGAATGGATGTGCACATCCAGCGCGTGCTCTTCGAGAGCGTAGCCTTCTCCCCACACCCGGTTGAGCATCTCCTGGCGAGAAAATACGCGGCGGGGCGATTCGAGGAACTGCCTGAGAATCTGGAACTCCTTTGGAGTGAGATCGACGGCGTGACCGTTGACCAGGACTTCGTGACGATCGAGGTCCATCCGGAGATTCCCGGCATGATACTGGGTGTTCATCTTGGCGCCGGCCTCCCGGCGTCGCAGGATGGCGCGCACCCGCGCGACCAGCTCGCGAACACTCTGAGCGCACACGACCAAATCTACTCCCTGATCATATTCTTGGCGACACTCATCATCGTGGCAGGAGAGGTGTCCCTCTTGCACAGCGACGATGGGAACCGTGCTCAACTTGCTCATCCGCCGGAAATTCGTGACGGCCCCGGATCGACGGTCAAGAATAATCAAGGAAAGCGCGTTCGTGTTCGCTTCAGTGAGGGCAACAGACTCCGAGGTCACTGCGGTGCCGCGATACCCACTCGTTTCTAATGCCTTTTTCAACGATTGCGCGAAGGGCTCGGATTTGAGGAAGATCAGCACCGAGTCGCATTCACCTTCGAGGGACGTTTTCCCAGTCAACATGACGCGAGCATACGGCCAGGATGAGGAACAGATCATCAGGATAGGATTAATTATTCGTTAAAACTAAGGGAGATACGCCGCAGATGATAACGAGTGCAATCAATCGAAAGGGCTTTGACGCGGTACTTCAGGCCCCTTCTTCGTGCGTGTGAGCTTTGTTGTACCCGATTTTCTCAGATCGACATGTTTGAGCCATTTATGATGCTCCGGCTTTCTCCCGGCTTCCAAGCCAGGCGAATCACTCCCACTGGAGGTGTCGTCACTAATTGGAAGAAAGACGGAATACGAACGAACGAGGAGTGGTTTATGGTTTCCGCTGCCATTGTTGTTCCGCTGAATAAGTCTGGATCTCGCACGGTTGACATCGATCAGTCTCAGAATCGCTAAACTCGTCGGTTGGATGCTTGCAACGGAGATGGATAATTTGATAGGGGTGGCGGAGTGACCGGACAGGGAGGGACTGCGATGACGGAGGCTGAAGACGCTGCCATACGAGTGAAGTGGAATGAGCGGATGTCCCTCTCTATGCACCGGCTCACCGTTCCAAACCGGCCACAATTGCTTGAAGCGCTGGGACGTTTAGCTATCGCCCATACGCATCTGGAGCGAACCTTGCGGTACACTGTGAAAGCACTATCCGAACTCTCGGGTCCTAAAAGTCTCGATCCCACAAAACGAAAGCCCATCTCTGATTTGCGAAAGAGGATCAAGAAACGGTTTAAGAAGCTTCACCCCACTGCAGCAGAGACGTACCATCTCGACGAGCTGCTCGAAAAAACGAAACTGCTCTCTGGAAAGAGAAATTCCTACATGCACCGAGCGTGGTCAGAAACCGAAGCCGGCCAGGTAATCCTGCATGAAGAAGACCTCCACTTGGGAACCGCTCCACCGGAAGCCGCAATTGAGCGAGTGGCGTCCGAGATATTAGCCTTGGGGAAGCAGATTAATGACGCCCGCCTTCATGGGTTTATCTATGACGTAGTACGGCGCCAGCCGCCGAACGTGAAGGCAGCCCCATAACAGGTTCCGCACCGCGCTATCTGGCACTCGCTATTCTCACGGCGTCGATACAGGTCCACTGCTTCCTGCTTAAACTCCTACAGCAGAAGCGTTCATGAATAACGTGGGCTAGGCTCGCAGCTTGTAACCTACGCCTCTCACGGTGAGGAGGAATGTCGGAGTGGCAGGATCCTGCTCGATCTTCTGTCGCAGCGAATGAATGTGTACATCCAGCGCGTGCTCTTCGAGGGCATAGCCTTCTCCCCAGACCCGGTTGAGCATCTCCTGGCGAGAGAACACGCGACGGGGGGATTCGAGAAATTGCCTGAGAATCTGGAATTCCTTTGGAGTCAGCTCGACGGCATGGCCGTTGACCAGGACTTCGTGACGATCGAGGTCCATCCGCAGATTCCCTGCGTTATACTGGGCGCCCGAATGGACTCCGGCTGCTCGACGTCGAAGGATGGCGCGCACCCGCGCGACCAGTTCACGGACACTCTGGCTGCACACGACTAAATCTACATCCTGATCATATTCTTGAAGACAGTCTTCATCCTTGCAGGAGATGTGTCCTTCCTGCACAGCAACGATGGGAACCGTGCTCAACATTCGACGGAAGCTGGCGATCGAATCAGATCGACGATCAAGAACAATGACGGATGGTATGTTGGCTTTCGCCTCTGTGAGGGCAAGGGACTCCGTGGTCACTGCCGTACTGTGATATCCACTCGTCTCTAACCCCTTCCTCAGCGACTCCGCGAACGACTCGGACTTCAAAAAGATGAGCACCGAGCCGCGTACGCCTGCATTGGATGGTTTACCAGTCACCATGATGAGAGCATCATAGGATCGGAGCAAACAACAAATCGTTACGACCTTATTAATTGTCCGTTAAATCGAACAGGCGTCATGTAGGTCCAAATAACCGGACGCGCGGGCCGGAGTTAACACGGATTTAACAATTCATTGATCTCCCGGCAACGAAACCCCGGTACCCTCTGAGCAGGATGCTGAAAAAGTCCGCCAGCATCGTTCTCGCATCGCTCAATGGCTCAACGTACCGAAGCGTACGCCTCGCCTTTTCTCTCGCTGCGGCCTTGCTGGACAGCCTTTTTGAGCATCCTGCGTGGCGTTTTCCCGGTGTGCCACACGGACGGACCATCGACGTTCTAGCGTGCAACATAGTTTTTTCGCAACTTGTCCAAGGAAAGTCCTCTGATGATAGGGCGTGGTTGGAGGGTAACGGGAACGGAAATCCGACGGAGCATGACACCTTATCGCCGTATAGTCTCGGTGGGCGTTGCTACGTTCCTTGTGCTGCTCTTTGCTGTGGCCTTCCAAGTTTCTGGTCAAGTCATGCCCTCGCTGGATCCCAAGATCCCCCCCTATCAGCGCGTGAACGACCTGACCGGGGCACTCTCCGTCGCAGGGTCGGACACGATGAAACCGCTGACAGAGTCATGGTCGGCCAAACTCCGCCAGCTCTATCCCGGCCTCTCCATCAAATTGGAAAGCCGAGGATCCGAAACAGGACTGGATGCGCTGCTGGAGGGGAAAGCCCAGATTGCCGCGATGTCTCGACGTATGACCCAGCAGGAGGTCGTGGAGTTCAAACGGGAGTTCGGCTATGAACCGACTGAGGTTCCTGTAGCCGTGGACGCACTGGCCGTGTTCGTGCACAAAGATAATCCGATTGAGGGATTGACCCTCGCCGAACTTGATGCCGTATTCTCCAAACAACGACGACGCGGGCTGGAGTATCCTGTCAACGTGTGGGGCGACGTCATGTTGTTTGAGGAAGAGTGGGCGGAAGCGCCTGTTCACCTCTACGGACGGAATGGAAATTCCGGTACGGCTACCTTCTTCAGAGAGCATGTGTTGAACGGGGCCGACTTGAAGAAGAGCATGACGGTGGGCGTCGGCGCGGCGTCGGTCGTGGTTGAACTGATGAAGGATCGATTCGGGATCGGATTCAGCAGCATCGGCTACCGGACGTCGGAAGTCCGACCTGTTCCCTTGGCGACGGTCAAGGGCGGACGGTACGTGGAACCGACATTTGAGACGGCGATGGACGGGTCCTACCCTCTAAGACGCAATCTGTATCTCTATATCAACCGGCCGCCGAAAGTTGCACCGCCGGGACCACTCGCAGAGTTCGTAAAATTCGCGCTGAGCCAACGAGGTCAGAAAATTGTCCTGGACCAAGGGTATTATCCACTCACAACGACGGAACTCAGCCGGCTGATCATGATGTGGACGACCCCTGTGCGAACCGCGACGGCTGAAGGGCCGTCGAAGATGCTAGACTAGGCCCATGAGCCGACTCATCCGCCTGGTTTTTCTCGCCTTCGTCGGCGCCGGACTGTTCGGTGCCTGTAGCCCCAGACAATTCACCACCATGACAATCTACGACTCGCCTGCCGCCTACGTACGATTGGAGTTCGATCGGACAGTGAAGAAAGGAGAAGAGCACTCGCATCCGATCTCCCTCACACCCCAACAAATCGCCGCAGTCCTTGAAGGGGTAAGAGTCCATGAGCCCATCGCTCTTGTCCGGGGCGATATCCTGGAGCGGAACCCTATTCCTCGCGTCCATCCGGCCTTCACTGATAAGGACATCACGCTCTTCGCGCCGCTATTGGCGCTGGCTCTCAACAAAGCGACACCAGAAGAAGTCGTCACCTTCTATCAGACTCAAAAAATCTCAGCCATCACGCGAGAAGTCACGTCCGGAGGCCTATTCGTCCAAGGCGATGAACTGCATCTGATTCTTACGAATTACCGATCGCATACCCGTTATATGGCCGACTTCGGCGCCGCCGAAACAGTTGACGATCGGCTCACGCCACTGCAATCGCTGGCTCCACAAGAGGGCCGACTTGATTTTGATCCGGAGTCAGCCAAACGGGAACGCCCGGTCGGAGGCCTGGGGAAAATCTTTCAATGGGATCGCCGTGAACTGGCTGTGTCGTACAAGCAACTGCCTCCCCGCCCGCTGGTTCAACCAGCCCCATAAGTAAACCGCGTTTCTCTGTTCATCTGGTTTGTTTTGTTTATCTGGCAAGTTTTGATCCGCCAGCATGTCCGGCATAACCAAACAAACAAGACAAACCAAAGAAACCAAAACAACGAGATTAGAAGCTCCACTGGAGTTGGAATCTCAGCAAGTTGCCGGTTTGCAGTTGATACGGAGTCTGGAGGCACGAGAGTTGGGAGCCATTAGTGGCGCAGGTCGATGGAAGGGTGGACGAATCGCCTGAGGTTCGTTGAGTCCATGAATAGGCAACGGTCAATTCGAGCGAACGATTGAACTGATACTCGATCCCCAGCTCTGTTTCCCGCGTCGAGGCTCGCGGAGCATTATCCTGAAGTTTCTGGCCGCCGAAATATTCTTGCGTGCGCACATACGGAAAGATGCTCTGGCAATAGGTGTCGCATTTATAATTGTAATACAGTTGCACATACCCGCCGTGCACGGATCCGAGTTCCACCGCCGTCCTGGCCGTATTCAGCTGAGGCGTCCTCCCAATCATATACTCCGCCTGAATGCCGAACGGTTGTGGATAGACGACCACATGCCACGTGACTCGTTCGTCGAGATAATTCCCACCGTTCGTGACTTGAGGCGAAAACGGCTGTCCGCCCGTCAGTGCTGGATTCGTCGGCACAACGGGAGATGTCGACACAACGACCTGTCCTGTGAAGGCATCCATCCCGACCTCAACGATTTGACCGTTGGAAAACTCGTGGGGATACATCGAGTGGAATACCAGGTGCTTATTTTTGTTCCTATCCTGCGTATCGATAGCCTGACCGTTGATAACCCCTATTCCCAGCATGCCATAGTCGCCGGACCCTTTGAGGCCGCTCTCCACCAACCGACGGAACCGCTCGCGCACGACGGTCGGCGCATAATAGAGATAGACTCCCAGATTGCGATCATTCGGGACTGCGCTAAACGTTGCGTCATTACGGTCGAACGCCAGCCGGTTTTGGCTTGACTGCATCGTTTCGAATCCAAACGGTATCTTCGATTGTCCGGCCCGGATCCGCCATTCTTTGTTCTCTGTGAGAAAAATGTCTGCATAGGCGTCTCTCACTACAGCCGTGCCTTCCTGATCTTTATCATTGTCATTGTTGACGAAGCCCGCGAATTCGCCCTGCAGATAGACAAAGACTCGGTCGTGAGGCTGGCCGCTCACAATGAGACGTGCGCGACGCATAAAGAACTCGTTGTACTTGACGATCGAGCGGTCTCCCGGGGACGTCAAGAGTTCATTGTTCGGTGTGAAATTATAACGGAACTGTGTGTAGCCTCGAACGCTGATTTTTTCATACCACCGCTCGCGAACGGGCACATCGCCGACTCCACGGCTTTGTTCCATGGCTTTCGCTTCCCGTTTCTCTTCTTCCGCTTTCAGCTGGACCCACTGATCGATGGTGATCTGCTTGTTTTCGAGCAGAAGATCTTCGAGCTTGCCGGCCAGCGCCGGAGACCATGCGGTACAAAGCCACCCCAAAACCAATATCCCTACCCAGCCCAATCCTCGACCGGTCGCCTTCATTCAATCCCCTTCCGCACCCGTGCATCACGTCGGCGGAAGGAGAATATGAGGAGACCATTACAGCCGGGTTACGGCTATCTCCGGTATTGGTTAACTTGTGCAGCAGATGGGGTGAATATTCGGCAAGACTGCTCTGGATCAGGAATTCCGGTCAGATGGTGCTGCGGAGGAGCTGGGTACAGTTGCGGACCAACGACTGCAACCACGTTTGAGATGCCGCCACCGCCTCAGCATCGACCGTCGTGGAAGGCTCTAGCTGATCGATGCGCACAGCCACATCCCGATAATTTCGACTATCACGACTGATCGTGCGATAGCATTCGACGGCCTCTTTGGATCGCCCCATCGATTCCAGCGTCCGTGCAAACACGTACTGAAGCGATTGCCGATCCTGCGCGGACCCTGACGGCCGGTCGAGCGCAGCACGATAGGCAGCCAAGGCCTCTTCGTATCGGCCGATCGCCTTCAAACACAGCCCGATCTGTCCGAGCGCCCTGACGCCCCATACCTCATCGGCGACGACTCGATCCAATAGTGCGATGGCCCGTGAAAATTCTCCTGCCTGTTTCAATGCAAGCGCCTCGCGGTACGAGACAACGGAATCGACGGCTGCACACCCGCCCGTTTTTGTCTTAGACGGCGCAGCCTGATCGGTGGCGGTCGGTGGCCTTGTTGAGACCTCAGCCGTTTCCTCATCGCTACCATTCTGGCCCGGCTCAATCGAAGCCGGATCTGTCCGAAGGGGCAGAAAACCGTTTCGATCTCGTGCCCGCGCGGCATCGAGTACGAGGCGGGCTGTAATCACGTTTGCTTGTGCCGCATACCCATATACCAAAGCATGGTCGCATAGCTGATTCATCAGCCGGGGCACCCCGCCGGCTAACGCAAAGATCTTTCGGCAGGCTAGGGTGGAAAACAGAGGTCTCTCCCCCCCGGCCACTCGAACGCGATGTCCGATATACGTGATGGCTTCTTCTTCGCCCAACGGGTCCAGTGCATACTCCACTGCGATGCGCTGAGCGAACTGTTCCATCCCGGGTCCCTTTAAGAGATCTCGAAGCGCCGGCTGCCCCGACAGCAAAATTTGCAGAGAACGGCGGCGCCCATCGTTCAGATTCGACAGCAATCGGAGTTCCTCCAGCATGGCCGATCCGACGTTCTGAGCCTCGTCGAGGACCAAAAGCACGCGCCGGCCAGCAGCCTGCTCACCCTCCAAAAACCTCGCGAATTCATGAAAGAGTTCCACTTCGTTCTTCCCTTTGGTCTGCAGGCCAAAGGATGCCGTGATCCACGGCATGAGTCCGCCCAAGCCTCCGTGCGTATTCTCAAGCATGCCGATGGTCCATTGATGGCGCGATTGATCAAATAGCCGATTTAGCAGCGTGGTCTTTCCTGTGCCCGGCTCACCGGTGATCACGATAAACGCGGACCCATTCACCAGCCCATACTCCAACAGACTCAGCGCCATCTTGTGCCTGGTCCCGAGAAAGAGAAATTCCGGGTCCGGCAGCAACGTGAACGGTTTTGCTTTCAGTTGATAGTATGTTTCGTACATGGTGGTATTATCCCGTATGCGCCATGAGCAGATCTTTCGCACGACGCCGAGTCATCTCTCCGCGACCGGCCATGTTCAAGACGCCGCCGAGTATAGGCACACTTCCCTTCAATGCCGTCATCGCCCGCGCAACATCGCTCGAACCTGTCCGGCCCTCTTCGACCACCAACAGGAGCGCATCGATGTGGGGAACAAATCCGTGAACGTCTGCGCGCGACAGCAGCGGTGGCAGATCGAACACCAGCAGGCGAGCAGGATAGCGATGCTTGAGCTCTTCCACCAACGCCCCCATCTTGGGTGAAGCCAGCGCCTCCGAGGAATTCGTAATCGTGCGCCCCCCAGGAAGAAACACAAATCGACCGATGCCCGGATGAACCAATAACTGTTCGAGCGGAACCTCATCAAACAGATATTCAGTCAACCCTGGGCAACTCTCCATGCCGAAAACCTGATGAACTCCGGGCTGGCGCAGGTCAGCGTCGACGAGCAACACCGTGTGGGCCAAATCCATCGCCAGCGCGAGCGACAGGTTCACGGCTGTCAACGTTTTCCCTGCATGTGGAGTGGGACTCGTGACGCCCAATACGTTCCACCCTTTCTGACGACACTGCTGCACGACCTGTGTCCTTAACATCTTGTACGCATCGACGAAGCCACCACCTTCAAACCCAGTGATCAGACGTTGCGCGCGCATCGTGTCGTCGGTCACTTCAACCGTCTTCGTCGAGGTATAGACAATAGGCGGAGGCACCGCGTGAGGATGTCCGGCGGAACGCCGGGGCGCCGAGCCCCCCGATCCATGCTCCTGCTTGAACCGTTCCAGCCCCTGTTGTAGGTATTCCATCAAAACCTCTCCTCTTTTCCCTGGCTCAGCCCAGTTTTCTCATGATCGTGAACCACAGCACGTCCAACGGCATCCACGCCACATGGAGGACAACTGCGCCGGCCACCACGACACCGAGGCCAGCAAGGCTGAAGACTGCACGACGGCGGCCAAGCGCCACAAGGTCGCTCTCGGACGGCAAATAGGGAATGACGGTCAGCGGCACACCTCGCATGGCACGCGCAAGCTGATCCGCTGTAAAGATTCTCCGATCCACGTTATCTGCCGCCACACCAATCCCCACTCCTCCGACTATGGCGAGAAATGCCCCGAGCAGGAGAATCGCCAAGCGGTTGGGCCGATCCGGCTTCTCCGGCAGTTCAGGCGGGTTAATGAGCGAGAACCGCTCGCCTTTTCGCTGTATTTCCAATTCGGCAGAAACCTGTGCCTCCATCAGCCGCGAAGTGATTTCTTGATGCTTGCGCACGGAGTTTTCACGATCCCGAATCAGGTCCAGGTATTCAGGCTCGACGGTCGGCGTCGACTCCAATCGCTTGGCAAGTTCCGCCATGCGCCGCTTCAGGTCTACTCGTGCCAATTCCAGAGACTGCAGCGAGGCCGTTGTCGAAGCCAGCTGCGACTGAATATTGATGTAGGCAGGATTCTCCGGTTTGACGGTGAGCGGTTGCGACGGCCGCGCCACTGCGGCCCGTAGTTCTCGTTCAAGCGAGGCCACGACATTCTGCAATCGAATCACATCAGGATGCATCTCCCCCACTCGCTCCCGCAAGGCTGCGAGCGAAGCCCGCTCAGCCATAAGCCGCTTCGACAACTCTTCCCGCCCATCCGTCGCGCCTGCTTCCTTCTCAAGCGATGACATCTCCTGTTTCAGCTTGATGAGATCGGGATGGTCCGGCTCGAGGTAGGCCGACACGCTGGCATGTTGGGCGCGCAGCGCCTTCAACCGCTCGCTCGTGTCCAGCATGCGTTCACCACTTGCGCTGATGAGCGGCGTATGCGGCTTGAGCGTAGCCAACTCTCCCTCCAGGTAGGTTTTCCGCTCTTTCAAACTTCTGATGTCGCGGTCCGAATCGATGATTTCCCTTTGAACCTGACTCAACAACTGCATGTTCAATTGAACCAGCTCCGGCAGCGCGCCCTCAGCCCGCCGTTTGACCCCGGAAAGTTTTTGTTCCAGCTCCTGAATGTGATGCGATAGATTTTCGGATTCTCGCTTCAAGAACGCGGTGGTTTCTTGAGCGTGCCGCTCGCGGGTCTTGAGGTTTTCACCTAAAAACAGGCTGGTCAGCTCATTCGCCACTTTCTGCGTCAGCTCGGCACTCTCGCCGTCGTATGCCAGCGTGAAGGCGATGGTCGCCTGAGTAGGATTTTGCGTTCGCTTGTCGATGACCTTCACGTTCATGACCTCGATCTGGATATCCTTGACGAAGCGGGTCAAGACCTCCTCCGTGGGGCTTCGCTTTCGAAGATCCTTGTAGAGGTCGTACTGTTCGACGATTCGCCACAACGTGGCCCGGCTTAATACTTGCTGTTTGATCGTCTCAATCCGTTGGTCGGCATAGGTCGCAATGGCCGACCGAACGAGATCGGGCGGGATTTCCTGCTCTTCAATGAGAATAGTCGCCGTCGAGCGGTACACCGCAGGCAGGAGAAACGCCAACGCCGCGCTGACCGCCAAGAGCGACGCGGCGACCGTGAGAATCATGGTCTTGCGGCGGCGCAGCAGGGCCAGATAGGCATATAGATCTTTTGCGGGAGCTTCCATAGGTCTTGTAGCCTGTGGCGCTTGTCCACCGGTTATCGGGACACCGACCACTTCGGCCCTCCATACGTCAGCATGACAAACGTGGAATTGGCGAAATTCCATTGGTTGAAACTTTCAACGGCACGCTCCTGATAGGTGTATGTGACATCGAGCGTCCACCATTGGCTGAATTTCCATGACACACTCGGCAAAATAGATGAGTACCTCTGCCGTGGCGGCGGGGCGATTGATGGATCGGTCACAACCCCCGACACAGAATAGAGGTTTCCAATCAACGAAACGGTCAGAGTTTCGGTAAGATTGTGTGAGAGTGTCCCCCCCACGCGATCGGTTTGCAGCAGGCGGCCAAACCCGCTGGGATTCACCTCGCTCCCTCCGTCGATCTGAATCGTGGTCCTCTCAAACCTCTTGCGGAGAGTACCCTTATAGACCCAGACGGTCTCATGAGCACTCAAGGATTCCTGAGTCCCGGTCACAAACCGAGGTCCTCCGGATATCGAGACTGTCATCTCCCGACCAAAATCGTGTGTCCATCCGCCTTGCGCACCGTAATAGGTTGACTCTTGCATGCGTGAGGGGACACGAAACAGCGTGTATTCGCCGGTCAGTTGGACTTGATCACGCTCGCCGAGATCATAGGTCATGCCGGTGTTCGCTGCCTGAACTTCATAATTCACGAGGCCGAGTTGAATTCCATTCTCATACTGTGCATTCGTGTACTGATAACCGCTTTGCCAGGAGAGTCGTTCCGTTATGCCGAACTTCCAACTGGGTGCTGCGGTCAGCAGGTTTCGCTGAGTAAACGCCAACACCAATCCGGTTTGTTGCAATTCGCCTTGCAAGGTATTGTCACGCGTAAAGCCTCCCTCGAACCCAAATGTATTTCGATCCGAGCGATACGATGTCCTCAACGGAAAATACAGATTGGTCAGGTTTCGATCCGTACTACCGTAGTATTGGACAAAATCGCTTTTGACGCTCCCTTCCACCTCCAACGATTCGGTGGAGCCCTTGAATTTCAAGCCAGGACTGACCCATAGCCCCCACACTTCGTTATTACCGTTAGACAGGAGCAGGTTACTATTGTACAGGCCTTTCGTGCTCAATGACGGCGCTGCCGACCATTCAGCTGCGCCCGCCTCTCCTCTCAAACTACCTGACACCAGCATGATCACACCACACAAGCCGGCCAAGAGGCGCAACCACGGCTGGGTCTCCATGGGCGAACGATTGGGACCGGCATACAAGAATCCCATTCTGTCACGGCACCATCACCACGTCGCCACGCTGCAACAAGATGTTCTGCTTCAGATCTCGCTCCTTGAGCATATCTCCGTATCGGAAATGAAAGACCTGCTGATCGCCTCCGCCACGCCGCATGATCTTGATGTCGTTCTCGGAGGCATAGGGTGTGAGGCCCCCTGCCATACTCAACGCTTGCAGCACATCCGTATAGTGGCCGACCAGATACTCTCCTGGTTTGTTCACGCGCCCCAGGACGTAGATACGGTTACTCAGAACTTTGAGCACGGCGACCGTCACATGTGGATTCGGGAGATACTTGCTCAACCGCTTCGCAATTTCATTGCGGACATCTTCTGCCGTACGGCCCGCCGCAGACACGTCTCCAATCAGAGGAAAGGTAATCATCCCGTCGGGGCGCACCACCGTTTCCTGCGTGAGCTGTTCATCTTTCCAGACTGCCACCTTCAACACGTCTTCCGGACCTAGCAAGTAACTGGGTTCGGCGACTGCGGTCTCTGCCGCCACGCAAACATTGTGTTCGAGAGGACTAATTCCTCCCCATGCCACTACCACACAAACGAGACTGCGAACCAATCCCGTTTGCAGCAGCACCCTCATCCCCTCACCTCTGCTAACAACGCCTTGGCTGCATCAAGTCCCTCGAACGGCGTCCCGGCTGCCACTGCCTTCTTCAAATGAACGCGGGCATCGCCAGGCTGCCCCGACTTCGAATAGGCCGCACCCAAGTGATAGTTCAACACCGGATGATCGGGCGCCAATGCTGTCGCTTGCTTGAGCAATCGCACGGCATCACTCCCGTGGTTCAGCTTATAGTGAGCCCATCCCAAAGTATCGAGCAGATAGGGATTCGGAGTCTGCGACTCAAACGCCCGGCTCAGCGTCAGAGCACGTTCAAGACTCTGTGGATCGCTTCTGTGGTCGACCAGCGTCGCCGCTAGATTATTTGCCGCCAGTATCGATTTCGGATTCTTTTTCAAGATAGTCTCGTAGTGGCCGACGGCCTCGTCGAACCGGCGCTGCGCACTGAGGCTCACCGCGAGCAGCAACCGCATCTGTTCATTCTCGGGACTCGCTTGGAGCCCCTTCAGAAGGGCCTCGTCCCCCTCAGCAGCCCGTTTCCCGATATAGTGATACCGTGCCAGATGGACCCACGGAGTACTCCACTTCGGATTGAGACGTGCCGCAGTTTCGAAATGCGGGATTGCTGCACTCACATCGCCCCGCATCAGTAATAACTCCCCGAGGAAGCCGTCCGCGTAGGGATGATCGGGATGGGCGGCCAATACAGCTTCAAGCCGGGACTGGGTTTGAGCCACCTGGCCACGCTTCACCCCAAGCTGCACCAGGGCCAAGAGCGGTTCGGGCGCCATGGGGCGTTGCTCGGCAGCCCGGGTATAGGCGGCTTCCGCCTTCTCCCATTGCTGTTGCGCTAAAGCCACCTGCCCTTCCGCCATATCCGCGGCAGCCCGATCCGCGCCCGCGGTTCGCAGCTTCGTCAACGTCTCTTGGCTCCGCCCCCAGTCTTTCTCCTGAGTCTGCAGCTGGAACATCATGCCTAAGAGCGCCACGTTACCGGGATCGCGGGCAATGAGTAGATCCAACCGTTCCCGTGCTTCTTTGATATGGCCGACGGACGCATCCAGCCCGGCCAGCATCATTTGGGCTTCCATCAATGCCGGCTTCAAGCTGATTGCTCTATCCAAACTTTCGCGGGCGAGCATCGTCTCACCCGTCATGAGATAGGCTCGCGCAAGCAACACATGCCCATCAGCCGATTCAGGCTGGTCCTTCACCACGGACCGGAAATCCTGCGTGGCGTCTTTCCCGTTCCCGCGCTGCAGCGCGATCTGTCCGCGCAAAAACAGTGCCTCCGTCGATCGAGAGTTTTCCTTCAGCACCTCAGATAGCTGCTTCTCGGCTGCTTCCGGTCTACCAGCCGACCAATCGAGCGCGGCCAGCTTGACGGTGGCGCCCAGCGCGGCTGGTTTGGCGCGATGCTCGTCCCGAACCTGCTCGTACACGGCCCTCGCCTTGTCCAGCTGCCGGTTCAGTTCGTATAACTCGCCCAGCGCGAACTGAATGGACGTAGACCTGGGCAAAGCGCGTGTCGCTTCCAACAGCGCCGCTTCCCCCTGCGAGACGCCGCGTCGTGATACCTGGAATTTGGCGAATCCCAAATAATGTTGTTCGTTGTCCGGGTCGAGCCCAATCACCTCGCGCAGGATGGCTTCAGCCTTGTCATAGTCACGCCGCTCGTCGTAGAAGCCAGCCAGACGCAACCGGTGATCGAGCACTTTCGGTTCCGCCGCCACGATCTTTTTCAAAACCTCCTCGGCCCGTTCCAACTTATCCAACTTGAGCAAGGCCGAGGCGAAGGAGTTCAACAGCACAAGGTTGCCGGGATTGGCGTCGAGGGCGCGTTGCATGACCGGCTCGACTTCACCGCGTCGGCCTTGAGCCAGATACAGCGTCGCCACGAGCGTTGCGGTATCGGGATCGGCCGGATGCTTCGCGCCCAGCGCCTCGGCAGCGAGAGTTGCCTCGCGCAGATTCCCTTTGGCTGCCTGAACGGCGATGCGGAGGGCCTCCGCCTCGACCTGTCCTGGTGATTTGTCCAGGACCTTGTCCGTCATCTCCATCACCTTGTCGAACAAGCGGCCTTCGAGGTAAAACTTGGCAAGTTTGAGTAAAGCCCGCTCGTGGTCCGGCCTCAGTTCCACCGCTTGCTGATAGTTTGCAAAGGCGTTGCGCCAGTTTTTCTCTTTTTCCTCGACCTCGGCGAAGAAAAAGTACGCTTCGGAATCTTTCGGATCGATCTTGAGCACATTCCGGAGAGCCACTCGGGCCTTCGGGAAATTCCCGTCCTGGATGTATTCCTGAGCCCGAGCCAGGTACTTGGCCTTTTGCTCTTCGGGGCCACCGCAACCGAACAACCCGGCCAGCAGCAAGATCGCGAGTACCATGGATATACCCTGTTTCATGATGCCTGCCTCCCCTTCAACGATCGGATTACAACCACCATGCCCGCAGCATCAATCCACCCAACATCCAGGCCGACACCCAACCCAAGCGGGTGGCTGCAGATGAATAGATGTGGAGCAACAGTTCGAATGAAAAGAACAACACGATCAGTTTTGCGGCGAGAAGACTTACCGGCACCTCGCCCGCGGTCACGTCCGGCAAGAACGGCATGACCACCGCCAACAAGACAATCAAGTAGTCGAGCGGGGTTGCTTGAAATCGGTCTTTTCCGGCAAACCGGATGGTCAAGACAACCAGTCCGGCCAAGAGGACGAACCCGATATTGAGGGGAGTCATCAAATCGGTCCCGGAGAGTCGCGGAGAGACTTCGCTGTAATACATCAGGCAGGTGCTCCCAATATACAAACTCACCCGCACCACCCACGTCGTCCCGCGACCTGCAACCATCGATCCCACCACCGCAACCAACAGTCCAGCAGCGATCATCCCGGCATCCCATGGAATTTCCTTCGGCATCGCCACCGATGCGATGAGATAGAGGGGAACCGCTAGTTGGAGCGCCTTGAACGCATATTCTCCGATCGGCAGTCGAGATGGACGACTTTCCGCATGCACGGAACGTGCGGCTTCGGTGGGAACGCTCTCCGATGTAACCCGGTGGGGCCACCGAACGAACATCGAGAGAATCGCGGCAGCCCACAACAGATACACAGCGATCAGCACGACATCCGACTGCCACCGTAATAGATAGGCGCAACTCACCATGACGGCATGGGCAAGGTAGATCACACCGACTGCTTGGCCATGCGTCAAACCCTTAGCCAGCAACTTGTGGTGGATGTGGTTGCGATCGCCGATGAACGGGGAACGACCTTCGAACAGTCGTTGCCCCATAACTCCAATCGTATCCAGCAGGGGAACGCCCCAAATAAACAGCGCCAGCAGGGGGCTGTACATCGTCCTGGCCGAATCGGTCAGCAGAAGAGCGGCCACGGCCAGATAGTGCCCGAGAAACTGGCTTCCAGCGTCGCCCATGAAAATCTTCGCCGGATACGTATTGAATCGGAGGAAACCCAACAGCCCTCCCAGAACCGCCATCATCAACAATACCAGGAGCGGTTCGTTCGCCTGGTAGGCAAGGTAGGCAATGCCGGCGAAGCTGATGAGGGACAACCCCCCGGCCAAGCCATCGAGTCCGTCGGCTAAGTTGACGGCATTCGTCACCCCCACTATCACCAACAGGGTGAGAGGAATAGCCACCCATGCCGGGAACAATACGTCATCGACGAACGGGACCGTGTTGAGGCGAACACCGGCCAAGCCGATGATGATGGCGGCAGCCAATACTTGTCCGAGGAATTTCATCCGAGGGTTGAGGCCGATCCGGTCATCCCAGATTCCGAACAGGACGATGACCGCGCCGCCAAGCAAGCTGGAAAGTATCAACTGATCTTTGGGTGCCCACAAGAGCACCGCGGCAAAGGTGGCTACGGCAAAGGCAATCCCACCGACTTTCGCAACAGGGGCGTCATGCGCGTGGCGCTCGCGCGGAACGTCGACAAACTGCAGCCGCCAGGCGGAGGCACTCAATGCCGGAATCAATGCCATGCAGATAATCAATGAGCCCATGAAACTGAAAAACAACCCCGTGTCCATGACTCGTTACACCTCAGTCCGGAACATAGCGACCGAGCACCGGCATCACGAGACCGGCCATGGTCTGGAGGCGCCCATCGGCGATGGCCTCCGTCTCCCCGGCATAGACACTCGATACCAAACGCACGAGGGCCCCATCGGCCCGGTGCCGTGTCAAGGAATCCCAGAAGAGAAAGAACTTCACGAGATATTCGCTGGTGATCAAGCGGTCACGCTGTTTGAACCAGTAGTACACGATCTGCTTCTGGCCACCCTTCTGAATTGCGACTCTATTGACGTCCAGAGCAGGAGCGATTCCCGAGGCTCCGTCCAAGCGTACCGTTTCGAAAGACGTGATCTCCCAACCGCCGCCAGGGATGCACTGCCTCGGCGAGTGCGATGACAGACCTTTTTTGGGAGACCCGTAATAAGCCACGTACACATTCACAGGAATCTTGGCGACTGCGCTGTAGTCCGCAAGCACGTAATCGTCCAATTGCAGTGCGTCGAGGTACTGCCGCTCCATGACAGAAGAGGCGCCCCCCCACTCACCAAGCTGCAATGGAAAGTCGAGAAACGATTGACGCGCAGGAGGAGGAAAATCATGCGGGACCACCGATGGAGCCGCAAAGGCCGCTAGAATGAGCAAGACTCCTCCCGCCAGCACGGGAGCCGGCGAAACGCGAGCTGCTGCGGATGGGTGAACGGCGAGCGTCGACGCCGAGACGCCGGCTGCAGGAGGACCGATCAACTGCGCAAATGGACGACGAGTTGTGCTCGAGCCCACTCGAGCAAGAACCCACATCTCCGCACAGAGCAACCCGAGACTTGCAACGAAGAAGACCCACCCCTCAAAGAAGTGACTGAAGCCTTCAGCCGCACTCCCGCCATAGGTCTCAACCAACAAGCCGATCGCGCCGATCCGAAAACCGTTCAGGAGAATCGAGATAGGAATGCTCGACAGAACGAGTAGTACGCGCTTCCAGAGAGATTCACGGTAGAGATAGGCGCAGAGCAATGTGAGGGCCATGAGCGGGAACAGATACCTGATCCCGCTGCAGGCTTCGACGACTTGTAACTGAATCGGTCCCAGATCGATGACATTGCCTTCCCGGTACGCCATGACACCGATCAATTGGAGACATCCGACCCCCAACGCCGAGGACCACAACTGGAGACGGCTGGAAAGCTCACCCTGCAGAAACGTCGGCAACGGAATGGCGGCGAGCAGATAGAGGAGAGGGAAAGCCAACAGGCGGATACCGGATAGCCCGATGGCGCATGCGAGCAATCCTACGATCACAATCCAGAGTGAGAAATGCACGACCGCATACATGGCGGCGAACTCTCCGACGACATACACGAGCAGCCCGGCAGCGACAATCGGAAGCCCCCACCACGAGCCGCTTCGCACGACTGTTTGCAGCTGGGTCCGTCGAAGCCAGATTAGATAGAGAGAGATCAATGGAATAAACGGCCCATGGCTGTAGTTGTCATCCTCCAGCCAAGTCTGCATCATAAATCGCAGACTGTCTGCGTAGAGATAACCCAGGACCGTCATCACGACAGCCAGCACGCCCCAGAACATCCAAGCATTTATGCCCGTCAACAGGCGAGCCGAGGACGCACCAGAGGAAGAAGGGGATGGCGTGTCGAGGGCTGTAGGGGGAAGGATCATCGAGGTCCTCTCATTACATTTCGCTCATTCTGAGCAATGAGCAAATCGGGGTCAGCCGATTCATGGGTCGCTTAGTCTATCGCTCAGGGGTCGAGCGATGGCATCGCGAATATCAAGTTTGTGTTAACTAAATGTTAAAAGAACGGGGGGGAGGGATGCGTCAAAGGATCTGAGGGGTACCGGAGCCATCTCTGGCGCGTGGGTATGGATGCCCCTTCTCAACCATAGCGTTTAGACCGTTACCGTTGCCGCCTTCTTCCGAGCAACGATAGATATCAATCTGCCGAGTGGCCACTTGGCCTCCTGCCTCATATGCTGAAGGCCACGCTTTCCGAGCAAAGGACCGACAAAGACCCACCCAACAAAACATATGAGGAAATGACGAAACCAGCGTACCCACCTTCTCATCAAAGAGCGCTCAAAATTCGTATCAACATGAGTGATGGAAAATCCACACTTTTCCAAAAGACTCACTAGCCCGTTCTCGCTGAACACAAAAAGGTGTTGGGGGGCGTCATACCACTGACTATGACCGGGAAGGAATTTCTCCCAAACAACGTGTCCAAGCCCAGTATCACACAACAGGATACCTCCCG
>Ga0187894_10001633_pt1 | contig 28328 bp, 23 predicted proteins | sample GBC1701081metaG_FD_136650 | JGI IMG/M metagenome (GOLD analysis project Ga0187894, IMG submission 136650) | White microbial mat communities from a lava cave in the Kipuka Kanohina Cave System on the Island of Hawaii, USA - GBC170108-1 metaG ...
ACCGTCGGACCGTGTCAAACCCTCGCTTGGTTGTCGAAGACAACCATCCCCAACGAACGGACGACCTTGTAGGTCGCCCACGCTGTCTCGTTGGAGGTGGCGGATGCGGCGAGGAAGCCGGTGGAGATCCAGCGGTTCACCGTCTGGCCATCGGCGTTCTTAGCGATAAAGTTCTTGTCGCGGTCCTCCTTCATCAGGCGCGCGATCTTGTCGATCGCCTGATCCCAGGAAATCCGCGTCCACTCCTTGGCGCCGGGCGCCCGGTACTGCGGGTACTGCAGCCGGGTCTTGGAGTTGATGAAGTCGATCAGCGCCGCGCCCTTGGGGCAGAGCGTGCCGCGATTGGTCGGATGGTCGGGATCACCCTCGATGTGGATGATCTTGCCCTTCACGTTCTTCGCGCCATCGCCCATCGAGTACATGCTCACGCCGCACCCGACCGAGCAGTACGGACAGGTGTTGCGGGTCTCGGTAGTGCGTTCCAGCTTGAAGGCGCGAACGGCGGCCTGAGCCGCCGCCGGTGAGAAGCCCAACGCGGTCAACGTCGAGGCGCCAACCGACGCCCCCGTCAGTTTGAATAACCCGCGTCGGGAGACCCTGACGGCTCCCATATTGCTTCCTCCTCGACGTCCGCGTCGGAGGTTCACCAGCGATGAATCCACCGGATCCGATCCGCTGCTGGCGTGCTCCCCAACGGCGCCTGATTGCCGGCGCTTATTGACCATCAAAGTTTATCTTTGGTTTGCGGCTTCCGGCAAGCGAAACCACTCAAGAGTTCGTGACCGATCAAGGCGTTAGGGCACGCCGCAAGGCGAGCGATCACTTCCATTCCGCCGTGGACGCTGATCCTAGTTGATCACGATCTCCACGCGGCGGTTCTGAGGTTCGCGGACGCCGTCAGCCGTCGGAACCAGCGGCTGGCTCTCACCCCTGCCAACCACCGCGATCTGGCTTACACCCAGTCCCTCGCGCACCAACTGGTCCTTGACCGCGTTGGCCCGACGCAGCGACAGCGCCATGTTGTAGGCATCGGCCCCGGCACGATCGGCATGCCCGGTGACGTCGATGCGCGTGGCGCGGCCGGCCTTGGCCTGCTCGGCAGCCAGCTTGATCGTCTGGACAGCGGTCGCGGTCAGACTGGCACGATCGAAGTCAAAAAAGACAATGAAGCTTCTGCTCGCCGAGACAGGGGAAGGCGCTGGCTCCACGACTCCACGTGGTGGTGCTCCCCAGTTGTACGCCAAGCGGACGAAGGGTCCATGGATGAGTTCGTTTGAACTACTGCCGTGGTCGACGAACCCGATATAGGTCGAATGAATGCCGCGGAGCCAGTCGACCCTGTAGCCAACGGCGATGTGAAACAACGGTGTCACTTCCCAATCCAGGCCGATCTTGGCGCCGATGTCCCACACGAACCAGCGCTTGCTGCTGGCTGCACTGAAGCCCCCGAGCCCGGCCGGAGTCGGAGCGATCCGCTCGCTCTGCCGGTTCCTGCCGAACAAGAATGCTGTATCCACCCCGCCAAACAGGCTCAGAGGACCGTCGAGCCGAAATGATCCGTCAATACCGAGTCGCGGACCAATCCCCCACGATTCGTTCTCATAGTTCATCGGTCGTGCGGTCGGAAAAGGGAGCAGTGGGAGTGTGAGGGACGTGAACTCCCTTTTCCAACGCTGATAGCGCACGCCAAGAAATGGACGCACCCCCCAGCCCGGCCCTGAGAGGGTATATCCAACTTCGCCGTCAATGTTCCAATATTGGCCACCGGCATCATCCCATCCGAACAAGCTGAGCCTCGACGGCTTGCCCTTGGTCGGCTTCACGTAGCGACCACCGAGAGCGATGTCCCACGCAGCGTCAAAGCGATAGCCAGCCTTCGCGTCGAAGCCCCAGACGGAGCCGGTGCGATGTCTGTCCCGAGGGATTGTTCGGTATCCCGTATTTAACGGCAATGCGTACATGCCATCGAGGTAACCGAAGAAGCCTGGCCCTGTTTGTACCTGGGCTTGAACGGAGCTTGCCATCAGGACCCCAACCGCAACTCCTGCCCACAACGCCTTGTGCATGCTTTCCTCCACTGCATGCGCGCATAAGTAACACAACCGCCGTTCGCTATGCAGACAGCAGCGTGCTACCGTGGTGTGTCACTTCCCCAATCCAGTCAGTTCATGTTCACGCCGGAGCGTGTGATCGCGTAAGTTACGGCCGTGCCGGCGCCATCCTCAGTGATCCCCATATCACCTTCACGCCTCGATCTGGTACTCGTGGGCGGCGGGCATGCGCATGTCGAGGTGTTGCGGCAGGCGGCGATGCGGCGGCCGGCGCATGTGCGGTTGACCGTGATCGCGCGCGATCTGGAGACACCTTACTCCGGCATGTTACCCGGGCTGCTGGCCGGGCATTACACGCACGAGGACGCCCACATCGATCTGCGGCCGCTGTGCCAGGCGGCCGGGGCGCGGCTCTATCATGCCGAGGCCATCGGGCTGGACCTCGCCGGCCAGCAGGTGCTGTGCGACCGGCGGCCGCCGGTGTCGTTCGAACGGTTGTCGCTCGATATCGGCTCGCGGCCGGAGATGGACAACGTACCGGGCGCGGCACAGCATGCGTTGCCCGTGAAACCGGTCGATGGTTTCCGCCGTGGTTGGGCCGATGTCGAGGCGAGGCTGCGCGCCACCACAGCGGGTACGCTGCGCATCCTGATGGTCGGCGGGGGCGCCGGCGGTGTCGAGTTGTGCCTGGCGCTGCAGCACCGGCTGGGCAAGGTCGGGCTGGGCGATCGGGCATCGTTCGCGCTGGTGACCAAGAGCGCCGAAGTGCTGCCGACGCACCCGCCGGCGGTGCGCCGCATCTTCGCGCGTGTGCTGGCCGAGCGCGGCGTCGCGGTGACGACCGGACGCGGCGTCGACGCGGTGCGCGCCGACGGTGTCGTGCTCGACGACGGCACGCATGTGGCGAGCGACACCACCCTGTGGGTCGTCGATGCCGGTGCGCCAACATGGCTGCGCGACGCCGGCCTGGCGCTGGATGAGCGCGGCTTCATCAAGGTGAACCAGTACCTGCAGTCGACGTCGCACGCCGACGTGTTCGGAGCCGGCGACGTCATCGCCTTCGGCCCGCGGCCGCTGGCCAAGGCTGGCGTCTTCGCCGTGCGCGAGGGACCAGTGCTGGCGCGCAATCTGCTGGGGCCGACCGATGGTGCGCTGCACGCCTACCTGCCGCAACGCCGGTTCCTGACCCTGATCTCCACGGGCAATCAGCATGCCGTCGGCGCCCGCGGGGCGCTGTGGGTGCGCGGCGACTGGGTGTGGCGCTGGAAGGACCGCATCGACCGACGCTGGATGCGCATGTACCAGGCGCTGCGACCGGGCGCGATGGCGATGGGCGGCGGCGCACCCATGGCGCCGGCGGCCAGCGCCGCGATGGACGCCATGCGCTGCGCCGGCTGTGGCGCCAAGATCGACGGCGACATCCTGCGCCGCGCGCTGCACGACGTCGCCATCCCGCCGCGCGAGGGCGTGCTGCTGGGCGTCAGCGACGCCGAGGATGCCTCGGCGATCGCCGTGCCGTCGGGCCAGGCCCTGGTGCAGAGCGTCGATTTCTTCCGCGCCCTGATCGATGATCCCTGGCTGTTCGGCCGCATCGCGGCACTGCACTGCCTGTCGGACCTGTTCGCCACGGGTGCTGCAGCACACAGCGCGCTGATGACCGCCGTGCTGCCGCACGCACCACCGCGCCTACAGGAGAACGACCTGCGCAGCCTCCTGCGCGGCGTGGTCGAAGAGCTGAAACGCGCCGGTGCCACGCTGATCGGCGGTCATACCGGCGAGGGCATGGAGCTGAGCCTCGGCCTGACGGTAAATGGCCTAGCGCCGGCCGAGCGCCTGTTGCGCAAGGGCGCGCTGAACGCTGGCGACACCTTGATCCTCACCAAGGCGCTGGGCACCGGCGCGCTGTTTGCCGCCGACATGCGCGGCGAGGCGCCCGCGGTCTGGATCACCGCCGCGATCGACTCGATGCTGCGCTCCAACGGACCGGCAGCCGACGCTGCACGCGCAGCGGGCGTCGTGGCCTGCACCGACATCACCGGCTTCGGGCTGGCCGGTCACCTGCTGGAGATGCTGCGCGCCTCCACCCTCGATGCCGAGCTGTCGCTGGGCGCGCTGCCGGCGCTGCCCGGCGCTGCCGGGCTGATGGCGCGCGGCGTCGAGAGCACCATGGCGCCCGCCAACCGCACCGCCGGTGCGCGCTTCGTCACATCCAGCGACGTTGGCCTGCTCTATGACCCGCAGACCTCGGGTGGACTGCTGATCGGCATCGCCGCCGACAAGGCCGATGCGCTGCTGGCAGCACTGCGAGTCGGCGCACCCGATGCGGCCATTATCGGTCGCGCATTGCCACGGGCCGGGGCCGCGCCGCACATCGCGCTCGTCGATTGACGTTCCTGCCGTGTCGTGCACCTATCCGGCTGGGAGCGCGGGCGTCTCGCCCGCATCGGCGCGCAGCGCCGAGACATGAGCGGGCCAGAGGCCCGCGCTCCCAGGAGCAACGGGCAGCGTCTGATATGAAACTGTTGGGTATTGTAGGCTGGAGCGGCAGCGGCAAGACGACCTTGATCGAACAACTGCTGCCGTTGCTGATCGGGCGCGGCATCACCGTCTCCACGGTCAAGCGCTCGCACCACGGCTTCGATGTCGATACCGAGGGCAAGGATTCGTGGCGCCATCGCAAGGCCGGCGCGCACGAGGTCATGGTGGCCTCGGAGCGCCGCTGGGCGCTGATGCGCGAGAATCGCGAAGGTGCCGAAATCACGCTGGAGTCGCTGCTGGCGCGCATGGCGCCGGCCGACCTGATCCTGATCGAAGGCTTCACCACGCACGCCCACCCGCGCATCGAAGTCTGGCGCGCCGCCGAGGGCAAGGCACTGCGCGCCGGCGATGATCCCGGCCTGCTCGCCGTCGCTGCACCGCGCGCCGATCACCAGGACGACGCCGCGCATGCATGGCTTGACCTCGACGATGCCGATGCCGTCGCGGCATTCATCGCGGCGTGGCTGCGCCGTTCATAGGGAAACAACGCGACCCATGAGGGAGAGATAGAATGCATCGTCGCACACTGCTGGCCACCGGCCTGTCGCTGGCCGTGCCCGCCGTGATCACCACGCCCTCGCGGGCGCAGGCCTATCCGTCGCAGCCGATCCGCTGGATCGTGCCCTATCCGGCCGGCGGCGGCACCGACGTGGTGGCCCGCACCCTGGCGGAAGAGATGAAGGCCGGGCTGGGGCAGCAGATCATCGTCGACAACAAGCCGGGCGCCGCGACGATCATCGGCGCCGAGGCGCTGAAGCAGTCCAAGCCCGACGGCTATACCATCGGCACCGGCGATACCAGCACGCTGTCCTCCAACCCGCACCTCTACAAGACGCTGCCCTACGATCCGGCTAAGGACTTCGTGCTGATCGGCATGATGGCGCGCTTCAATCTGCTGCTGGTGGTGCACCCGTCGGTCGACGCCAAGACGGTGAAGGAGTTCATCGCCCTGCGCGCGGCGGCGAAGGAGCCGTTGGGCTACGCCACGCCGGGTATCGGCACGCCGCACCATCTGGCGATGGAGCTGTTCAACCAGCGCAGCGCCAGCAAGGGCCTGCATGTGCCGTACAAGGGCGCGGCGCCAGCGGTGCAGGACCTGATCGCGGGCCAGGTGCCGTCGATGTTCCTCGACCTCGCAGCCGGCATCCAGCACGTGCGCGCCGGCAAGGTCCGCGTGCTGGCCGTCGCCTCGGCCAAGCGCCTGGCGGCGCTGCCCGACGCACCGACCCTGGCCGAGGCCGGCGTCGCCGATAGCGAAGCCTACGCCCTGCAGGGCCTGGCCGCGCCGGCCGGCACGCCCAAACCGATCGTCGAGCGCCTCAATGCCGAGCTGGTGAAGGCGGTCGGCAGCGCCGCCGTGGTCAAGCGCTTCGACGAGTTGGGCGTCGAGCCGATCTCCAGCACGCCGGAGCAATTCGCCGAGACAGTGCGCGCCGAGTCCACGAAGTGGGGCGCGCTGATCAAGGAGCTGAAGATTTCGCTCGATTGAGTTTTCCTCCCCAGGTTCGCTGGGGGAGGGAATCAAAAGTCTAGCGGGGCGTTGTCGACGACCTCCTTCATCACGAAGAAGGTACGGGTCTGGCGCACGCCGGGCACCGCGATCAGCCGGCTGCCGTGCAGCCGGTTGAAGTCGGCGATGTCGTGCACCCGGATCTTCAGGAAGTAGTCGAAGTCGCCGGCAACAAGGTGACAGTCGAGCACGGCGGGCAGCTTGCGGATCGCGGCCTCGAACGCGGCGAAGCTTTCCGGCGTCGAGCGGTCGAGTACGACACCGACCACCACCAAGGTGCCGCGGTTGACGCGATCGGGTGCGATGCGGGCGCGCACGCCCTCAATATAGCCGGCGTCGAACAGGCGCTGCGTGCGGCGATGGCACGTGGCGGCGCTCACGTTGACGCGTTGCGCCAGCTCGGCGTTGCTGAGCCGTCCATCCTTCTGCAGAAGGCGCAGGATCTTCAGATCGATCTTGTCCAGTTCGGCGGTCATGGAAGAACCTTCCGTACGTAACCGGCAATCTGAGCGATCATACCAAATTGTTCGGCCAGATCGGGGCCGGCAGCGCAGATGGCCCCACGAACCAGAGAGCACCTTTCCCACTGTCCGCGCTAGCTTCCCGTTACTCGCCCCAACGGGAAGGCATGACCATGCTGCGGAATTTCGAGCGCTACCCGCTGACATTCGGGCCGACGCCAATCGAGAAGATGGCACGGCTCACGGCCCATCTCGGCGGCGGTGTCGAGATCTTCGCCAAGCGCGAGGACTGCAACTCCGGCCTCGCCTTCGGCGGCAACAAGCTGCGCAAGCTGGAGTACATCGTTCCCGATGCGATCGCTGCCGGCGCCGACACGCTGGTCTCGATCGGCGGCGTACAATCGAACCACACGCGCATGGTGGCGGCGACGGCAGCGCGGCTGGGCATGAAATGCCGGCTGGTGCAGGAGGCCTGGGTGCCGCACGAGGATGCGGTCTACGATCGCGTCGGCAACATCCTGTTGAGCCGCGTCATGGGCGCCGAGGTCGAGCTGATCGATGCCGGTTTCGACATCGGCATCCGCCAGAGCTGGGAGAACGCCATCGCCGACGTCAAGGCCAAGGGCGGCAAGCCGTACGCCATCCCCGCCGGCGCATCGGTGCACAAGTTTGGCGGCTTGGGCTACGTCGGCTTTGCCGAGGAGGTACGGGCCCAGGAACAGGACCTCGGTATCCGCTTCGACTACATCGTCGTCTGCACCGTCACTGGCTCGACGCACGCCGGCATGCTGGTCGGCTTCGCCAAGGACGGGCGCCAGCGCCGGGTGATCGGCATCGATGCGTCGGCGACCCCGGCGCAGACCAAGGCGCAGGTGTTCGACATCGCGCGCAAGACCGCCGATCTGGTCGCGCTCGGCACGCCGATCACCGCCGACGATGTCGTGCTGATCGAAGACTATGCCTACCCCTGCTATGGCGTGCCGTCGGAAGAGACCAAGGCAGCGATCCGGCTGTGTGCCCGGCTGGAAGGCGTCATGACCGACCCGGTCTACGAGGGCAAGTCGATGCAGGCCATGATCGACCTGGTGAAGAAAGGCTATTTCCCGACCGGCTCGAAGGTCCTGTATGCCCATCTGGGCGGCGTCCCGGCGATCAACGGCTACGCCTACGCGTTCCGCAACGGGTGAAGTCTGGGGCACCGAGCGTAGCGAGGGATCTCTTGCGGACGGCGCACAATACGTCATTCGCAGGAGATCCCTCGCTGCGCTCGGGCTGACAGTGTGGTCGACGCGGGCTTCAGCGCGCGAAGAGGCTGCGGGCGATGATGGTCTTCATGACCTCGATCGAGCCGCCGGCGATCTTGGTGTACCGTGCGTCGGCGTAGGCACGCGCGATCGGGAACTCGGTCATGTAGCCGTAGCCGCCGTGCAGCTGCAGGCACTCGTCGACCACCTCGCACTGCAGCTCCGTGGTGGTCATCTTGGCCATCGCGGCATCGACGGAGTCGAATTTCCGCTCCAGGTGCAGCTCGATACAGCGGTCGACCAGCACGCGCTGGGCCACGATCTTGGCCTTCATCTCGGCGATCTTGAACTGCGTGTTCTGGAACGCCGCAATCGGCTTGCCGAAGGCGTGGCGTTGCGTGACGTAATCGATAGTCCACGCCAGCGCCGCCTCGCAGGCCGCCACCGCCTTCACCGCCTGGGTCAGGCGCTCCTGCGCCAGCTCGTTCATCAGCAGTGCGAAGCCCTGCCCCTCGGCGGCGAGGATGTTGCTCGCCGGCACGCGCACCTGGTCGAAGAACAGCTCCGACGTGTCCTGCGAATGCATGCCGATCTTCTTGAGCTGGCGGCCGCGCCGGAAGCCCGGCCGATCGGTCTCGACCACGATCAGGCTCATGCCCTTGGCACCCTGCGTCGGATCGGTCTTGCAGGCGACGATCACCAGGTCGGCGGTCTGGCCATTGGAGATGAACACCTTCTGGCCGCTGATCACGTAGCCATCGCCCTCGCGCACGGCCGTGGTGCGGATCGCCTGCAGGTCGGAGCCGGCCGATGGCTCGGTCATGGCGATGGCGCCGATCGCTTCGCCGGTCGCCATGCGGTTGAGCCACGCCCGCTTGAGCTGCTCGCTGCCATACTTGAGGATGTAGGGGGCGACGATGTCGGAGTGCAGGCTGAAGAAGACGCCGGTAGCCCCGGCGCGGCCCAGCTCCTCCATCACGATCACGCTGTGGCGGAAATCACCGCCCATCCCGCCATACTCTTCCGGCACGTCGCACAGCAGCAGGCCGGTAGCGCCGGCCTTGTGCCACACCTCGCGCGGCACCCGCTCGTCCTGCTCCCACTGGTAATAGTGCGGCGCGATCTCGCGCTCGACAAAGCGGCGCGCGGTTTCACGGAACATCTCGTGCTCGGGGGAAAAGAGCGTGCGCGGGATCATGATCAGCTCTGGCGAAAAAATCAGCGACCCGACCGTTCTGCGGCTTTCGCGCCGCGCCGCCAAGCGACGGATGGCGCCGGTATCGGCTCGCGAAACAATCGGTCACCCCGACGGCAGCAGTTTCATCTGCCGCAGCCGGGCGAACCACGTCGCGAACATGTCTTCGGTATCGAGGCAGTCGGCAAAGCCCGCCTGGCGGATCTTCACCGTGCTGACCAGCGTCGGCGGAGACGCGTCGCGGCCATGGGCGAAGCTGAAGTCGGCATAGAAGAAGGAGTCGCCGACGAACTGCTGCAGGGTTCCCGCGCGCAGGCCGTGGCGCTGCACGATGGCAGCCCACGCCGCCTCGCGTTGGGGCATCTCCTGGGCCAGCCGCAAGGGCCTGGCAACGCCGGGCGCCATGTCGAGCGCGCGGGCGATAGCGGGCCACACATTGTGCCAGGAGAAGACGTCACCGTTGGTGACGTTGAAGGTTTCGCCGGCCGCACCAGGGCTGGTGCCGGACCAATCGATGGCGCGTGCCAGCAGGTCGGCGCAGACAGCCTCGGCCAGGTAGGCCGGGCCGCCCGGCCAATGCAGCGGCTCGCCCTGCGCTTTGAGGATCGCGGCATAGGCACCGATGGCCGACAGCATGTTCATCGGACTGCCCATGCCGTGACCGACAATGATCTGTGGCCGCAGGATGGTGAATTGCCAGTCACGCCCCGCCTGGGCGGCGCGCAACCAGTCCTCCTGCAGCCAGTAGAAGTTAGCGTGATCGTTGCGCGGCCAGCGCTCGCGCGCCGGCACCCGGATCGGCCTGAGATGGGCGCCGTAAGCCTTGGTACCCTGCAGCAAGGTGACGTGCCGCAGCCGAGGGGCGGCGCGCAGCAGCGGCTGCATCAGGTTGCGCAGCATGGCGAGGTTGATCTGCATCTGATCAGCATCGCGCCAGCCGCAGATCAGGCCGGGCTTTTCATAGAGCGCGGTGTAGACCACGCGCGTCACGTCAGCGAAAGCCACGGCGGCGCCTTCGCAGGCCGCCGCATCGGTCAGGTCGAGTTTCACGAAGCGGTGGCGGGCATCGAGATCCGGCGGCCGGCGCGAGACCGCGATCACCCGCACGTCAGGCAGCGCTGCGAAGTGCGCCACGACGGCGCGACCGACAATGCCCGAGGCGCCGGCGACGAGAACGGTTCGATCGGCCACAATGATCCTCCGCGTCAGATCCAAGACACGATAGACTGCCGCCGCACCCTCGTCCCGCCGGAGACTTCATGTACCGCATCGCGATCGCCGCTTGCATCACCACCCTGGCCCTGGCCGCACCGGCACTGGCGCAAGAGGGCATCTCCTCTTCGGCGATCTCGCGCTGTGCAGGCAAGCTCGGCCTCGACACCCGCCAGCAGGACGCGGCCTTCGGCATCGTCATGATCGACGGCATGCCGTGGGTGACGATCGAGCGCACCGAAGAGAAGATGGGCGCACAGATGATCGCCACCACGGTGACCGGCACCGGCGCGCGACGCCGGCGCGACGGCACCAGCGTGCCGTTCCGCTTCACCTGCCTGCTCGACCAGAAGGGCCAGGCGGTGATGTTCCACACCAGCCAGGTCGTCGCGAACCTCGGCGATGCACTGCCGCCGGCCACCACGATCGCAGGCTCGGCTACCTACCTGCAGCGGATGGCACTGCCGCCGGGGGCGGAGCTGCGCGTACAGCTGCTGGACATCGCCCGCGATCCTGCCGGCACCATCATGGCCGAGCAGGTCGTGCGCAGCGGCTGGCAGGTGCCGATCCCCTTCGCGCTGCGCCTGCCGAAGGACACGGCCATGGAAGGGCGCAAGCTGGTGATGGCGGCGCGGCTGGTGGCAGCCAAACAGACGCTGTTCCAACTCAAGGAACCGCGGCCCATCGGCGGCAACGACTTCCAGGCACCGATCTCTCTGACGTTGGAACAGGGGCAGGCGACGAAGCGGTAGTTCCTCCTCCCCACGCAGCGGGGAGGTGCCCCCGATACGACGTTTCGACGCGAAAGCGTCGAAACATCGGTGGGCGGAGGGGAGCCAACGAGATCCATGTAACGAAGACCACGTCGCGTCCCCCTCCGGCCTTCGGCCACCTCCCCACTTTCGTGGGGGAGGGATCTACTCGAGGCGTATCCCGGCGTCGGCGATGATCTTCTTCCAGGTCGCGCCTTCGCTGACGATACGCGCAGCGAGCACCTCCGGTGTCGATGGCGTCGACTCGATGCCTTGCTTGGCCAGCGCCTCGCGCACATCCGGCGCCTTCAGCGCCTTCACGAACAGGGCGTTCAACGCCGCGACGATATCCGGCGGCGTCTTGGCCGGCGCCACCAGGGCGTACCAGTTCGTGGCGTCGTAGCCGGCGAAGCCCAGTTCGGCGACGGTCGGCACCTCGGGATCGAAGGGCGAGCGCCGCGCGCTGGTGACGGCCAGCGCCCGGATGCGGCCCTCACGCATGAAGCCGGTGGCGGTGGGCGCGCTCGCGATCAGTGAAGGCACGTGGCCTGCGATCAGGTCGTTCATCGCCGGACCGCCGCCGCGATAGGGCGCATGCGTCAGCCGGGCGCCGCTCATCGACCGCAACAGCTCGCCGCCCAAATGGCCGGCGCTGCCGATGCCCGATGTGCCGTACGTCATGCCTTCCGGCCGCTTCGCCAGCACCAGGTACTCCGCCAGGCTCGTGGCCGGCACGGAGGGATGCACCACCAGCACGTTGGCAAACTCGACCGCCGTGCTCACCGGTACAAGATCGGTCTGCGGATCGTAACCGGCGTTCTTCATCGCGTAGGGATTGACGGCCAGCACGCCGACATTGGCCAGCATGACAGTGGTGCCGTCGGCGGTGGCGCGCACCAGCTCGCGGGTCGCAACATTGCCGCCGGCGCCAGGCTTGTTGTCGACCAGGATCGACAGTCCGCCGTCGCGCGTCAGCTCCTGGGCCAGGATGCGAGCGACCGTGTCGCCGCCGCCACCGGGCGCGAAGCCGACCAGGATCCGGATCTGCTTCGATGGCACGGCCTGCGCGCGAACAACGGCCGGCGCGATACCAGCCAGCGCGACACTCGCCACAAACGATCGCCGATGCATGAAGCGCCTCCTCCCTGGAGCGGCTGATGCAACGCGCAGCAAGCCTTCATACGCCGGCTCAGCCTGATCTGTCGAACGCCGCCGCGATGGCGTCGCGGTCGACTCCGGCGCGCAGCAGCAGATCCAGCAGCAGCCGCGCCTTCAGCGGCGGCAGGCGGCCGGCAAAGATCAGGCCGGCTGCGCGCAACCCGATCTCCGAACCCGGGCCTTCGTAGGTGTGGCGCAGCAGCGGCCCGCCGCCAGCGCGCGAGGCCACCACGATCGGCAGGCGCGCTGCGTACGCCACGAGCCGGTCGACCAGCGCTTCCGGCACGTGGCCGCCGCCCATGGCGCCGATCACGATGCCGGCATGGCCGAGGTGGCGCGGGTCGTTCAGCACCGCCTCCAGCAACGCACCCCGCTCGCCCAGGCCGAGCCACAGCAGCGCCACCGGCGATGACGCCGCCGCGCCCGCCAGGCGTGCCGCCGGCGATGCACCCACCGCATCACGCACCGCCTGCTTCCAGTCGCGTACCGGCAGCATCAGCGGCACGATGCGATCCTCGACCAGTGTCGCCACCGGCCCGGTCGCCGGGCTGCGAAAAGCGTCGAGCCGGCTGGTCTCGGTCTTGGTGACGTCGAGCGCGGCATGGACGTGATCGAGCATCGCCACCAGAACGCCGACGGCACGCGCCTTGGCCCATGGCGCCGTCGCCGTGCGCACGGCGGCCAGCACGTTGGCGGGACCATCGGCCGAGGCCAGCTTCGGATTGCGCATCGCCGCCGTCATCACCACCGGGATGTCGACGTCGAGCAGCAGGTCGAGCAGGAAGGCAGTCTCCTCCAACGTATCGGTACCCTGCGTGACGACGACGCCGTCGCTCGCGCGTTGATCGGCCATCGCCTGGATGCGTGCCGCCAACGCATAGACGTCATCGAGCGCCAGGTTGCTGCTGCCGGTGCGCGATACGGTCTCGGCCGCGACGTCGGCGATCGCATCGAGGCCCGGTGCCATGCGCACGAGGTCGTCGGCACCCAGCCCGTGCTTCATGCCGCGCTCGCCCGGCTGCGTGGCGATGGTGCCGCCCAGCGCGAGCAGATGAATACGAGGTTTCGTCATGCGGCCAAATCCGTTGCTGATGTCCCGATTGTCATCCTACGCCATCGCATCCGTGCCTTGCCGAAAATCGCATGGTGGCCCGTTCGCGATTCTGTATCGTGCTGATGTCGCATGAATCATCCATGCGGCATCGTTCTCAGGGCGGGGTGGAAGTCCCCACCGGCGGTATGCGCGAGTGATCGCGCGAGCCCGCGAGCGCCTGTCGGTTCACGCCGACAGGGTCAGCAGATTCGGTGCGAAGCCGAAGCCGACGGTCACAGTCCGGATGAAAGAGAACGGGAAGAGTCCGGGACGGCGCTCGCCTGCGTGCGATCGCCTGGCCGGAGGACGCTCGTACGCCCTGATTCTGTGTTCCCTTTGGAGGACGACATGAATCAGGTTACCCAGCAGACAGTCAGTATCACCCCGTCACTGCCTCCGGTTGCCGGCGCGCGCATCGCATTCATCCAATCGTGCTGGCACAAGGACATCGTCGATCGCTGCCGCGAGTCGTTCGTGGGCGAGATGATCCGGCGCGGTTTCGCCGAAGCGGACATCGAGGTCTTCGAGGTGCCGGGCGCCTTCGAGATCCCGCTGCACGCCAAGATGCTGGCGCGCACCGGCCGCTATGCCGCCATCGTCGCCTCGGGCTTCGTGGTCGATGGCGGCATCTACCGCCACGAGTTCGTGGCCGACGCCGTGATTTCGGGGCTGATGCGCGTGCAGCTCGAGACCGACGTGCCGGTGATCTCCGCCGTGCTGACACCGCAGCAGTATCACGAGCACAACGTGCACCACAGCTTCTTCCATGAGCACTTCGTGGTGAAGGGTGCCGAGGCGGCCAATGCCTGCGCCACGACCCTGGAGAACCTGGCGCGAGTGAGGTTGATGGCGGCCTGACGCCCTGGCGCACGAACGCTTCATGGTGCGAACCATGAAGCGTCTCGCGCCGGCGATTCTACCGCCTTGTATCGGACACGGCGGCGGGAGAAACTTGCCGCCCTGGGGAGGCTCATCGAGCAGACCGTGACCGAGACGATGGTGCCAGCGCCACGCGGCGACGGTGACGCGACAGACGCCGACGATGTGACCGCATTGTCGCCCGGCACGCGCATCGGCAACTACGAGATCGCGGCGGTCCTGGCCCGCAGCACCTTCGACATCACCTATCGTGCCCGCGACACGCAGGCCGATCGGGAGGTCGTCGTCAAAGAATACCTGCCGGTGGCGCTCGCAACCCGACCCGCGGGGCTGCAGGTGCTGCCGCGTCGGGGGCGAGCGGCTGGCGATTTCCAACGCGGGCGCAGCCGGTTCCTGACCGAAGCCGGCGTCCTGGCGACACTGAAGGATGTGGCCGGCATCGTCAGCGTCCACGAGGCGCTCGAAGACAACGACACCGCCTACATGGCCACGGCGCCGACGCCGGGTGAAACGCTGGCGGCGCGACTGCAACGTGACCATCGCCTGTCTCGCCTCGCCATCGACCGGATCGTCGCGCCGCTGCTGGACGGCCTCGAGCGTGCGCACGCGGCGGGTTGCCTGCATCTGGACATCCGACCCGCCAACATCCTGATCGACAGGACCGATCATCCGACACTGATCGGTTTCGCCGCCTGGCGCGTCGGAGTGCACGCCGGCGCTCTCGAGCCACCGTCCGGCTATGCGCCGCCCGAGCTGTTCACGTCGGCGCAGCAAGGTCCCTGGACCGATATCTATGCACTGGGCGCGACGTTGTACCATTGCGTCACCGGCGCACCGCCACCGGCCGCCGTCGCGCGCCTGAAGCAGGACACGCTGGAGCCGGCGATGCAGGCGGCGATGGGGCACTATGCCCCAGCCCTGCTGGCCTTCATCGATGCGGCGCTCCGGCTGAAGGAGGCCGAGCGTCCACCATCCATCATCGACTGGCGCCGGATGCTGCTGGCGGCGCCGAACCCCGCGGCGATGCCACAGGCGACCAATCGGGCGCGCGCCCGGACTGGCGCGTCGCGGCGCCGGCCAGCCCAGGGACGCCTGTCGCTGGCCGTCGGCCTGCTGGTGCTGAGCCTGATCAGCGGTATCGGCTATCTCTGGTATCGCGCCGAGGGCGACGCCGCACGCCAGGCCGCGGCGGAAAAAGCGGCGGCGGATGCCGCGGCGAAACGGCTGGCCGATGAGACGGCCGCCCAGGACGCCGCCGAGACCGCGCGTCGCGCGGCGGCCGCGTGGCGCGAGGTCGAGAGCAGCGAGGATCCCGCTCAGCTGCGGGCGTTCGCCGCCCGGTTCCCCGGCTCCGCCGAAGCCCGACAGGCGCAACAGCGCGCCGATCAGCTCGAGGCTGCCGCCAAACGGCGGACGGAGGAAGAGGCAGCACGTCGCGCCGCGGAAGCCGCCAAGGAGAAAGCCCGCCTCGCCGCCGCGGGCTGGGCCGAGGTCCAGGGTAGTGACGATCCGGCCCGGCTGCGCGCCTTCGCCGCCCAGTTACCCGGCACGCCCGAGGCGCAACAGGCCACTGCGCGGGCCGACGAGCTCGAAGCGACAGCGAAGCGGCAGGCCGAGGAAGAGGCCAAGCGCCGCGTTGCGGAGGCCGCGCGGGAAAAGGCGCGCGCGGCCTCCGCCCGCTGGGCCGAGCTTCAGAACAGCGATGACGTGGCGCGACTGCAGCAGTTCGCCGACGACTTCGCCGGCACACCCGAAGGGCGGCTGGCGCTCAACCGGGCCGATGAGCTGAAGGCGGCCCAGGACCAGGCGCGGCGCAGCTCCGAAAAGGAAGCCGAACGCACGGCGGGACCGCGCGACGCACCGCGCACCATGACGTATCCCGACGGCAGCCGCTATACCGGCACCCTCGCCAGCGGCAAACGCAACGGCCAGGGCACCTATACCTACGCCAACGGCGATCGCTATGTCGGCGCCTGGCAGAACGACAACATGCACGGCCGCGGGATCTACACCTTTGCCGACGGTGGTCGCTATACGGGCGAATGGCGCGACGACGAGATGCATGGACACGGCATCCGGACATGGCCTGACGGCGATCGCTACGACGGCGAATGGCGCGCCGGCAAAAAGCACGGCACGGGGACCTATACGTTCAAGAGCGGCGATCGCTATGCTGGCGGCTGGGTCGACGACGCCATGCAGGGGCGCGGCACCTACACCTGGGCGGACGGCGGCCGCTACGAGGGCCAGTGGCGCGACGACAAGCAGAACGGGCAGGGCGTGCGGACCTGGTCCGACGGCGTGAAGTACGAAGGCGAATGGAAGGACGACCGCGCCCACGGCCAGGGAACACGGCGTGATCCGGACGGTGACGTCTTCACCGGCCGCTGGCAGAACGGCTGCTTCATGGACGGCGACCGCGCCGTGTCGGTGGGCACCGACCTGGAAGACTGCAAGCGGTGACCCTGGGAGCGCGGGCGTCTCGCCCGCTCAAGCCTTGGCGTTACGCGCCAATGCGGGCGGGACGCCCGCGCTCCCGGGGTCGAAACGCTCCGATATCTGCTGCGGCGTGTAGTAGCCGCGCTGCAGATCGCGCGCGATCAGGGCCGGATCGCGCCGGCGCGGATCGCCGTAACCGCCGCCGCCGGGCGTGCTGACGCGCACGACGTCGCCCGGACCAACCTCGATGTCCTGGTCCTTTGACAGATGCGGTGGTGTGTAGCTGCCGCCGCCCGACTCGATGCGCACCGTGTTGACGCCGCCGTCGCTGCCGCCCAGCGCGCCCTGCGGGCCGACGCGGCCATGGTCCATCACCATCGACACGCGCGCCTGGCCACGCCGGATACGGATGGCGTAGCGCACGCCCATGCCACCGCGATGCTCGCCGGCGCCACCGGTACCCTCGGCCAGCGCGAACTCCTCGAACAGCACGGGATAGTACTGCTCGGTCACCTCGATCGGCGGCATCTTGGAAATGCCGATGGTAGAGCAGCCGTTGCTGAGCCCATCGCCTTCGTAGCTGCCGCCGTAGCCGCCGCCGGTGAACAGGTACATCACGTAGGAGCGGTCGCGCATGGGATCATGGCCGCCGATCGCCAGGTTGCCCGAGGTGCCGGCGGGCGCCGCGAACAGGCGATCGGGAATCGCCTTGGTGAGCGCCGCGAACACCGCCTCGGCGATGCGCTGGCTCACCTCGGCGGCGCAGCCCGATACCGGCCGCGGATACCGGGCGTAGAGGAACGTGCCTTCCGGCTCGATGATCTCCAACGGCTCGAAGGTGCCGGCATTGATCGGCACATCGGGGAACACATGCTTGATGGCGAGATAGATCGCCGAGCGCGTGGTGGCGATGACGCTGTTCATCGGCCCGCGGCAGGGCGGGCTGGAGCCGGTCATGTCGAAGTTCAGCGTCTCGCCGCGCTTGGTGATCTTCATGCGGATGGTGAGCGGCGCGTCGACCACACCGTCGGAGTCGACGATCGCGCTGCCCTCGTAGACGCCGTCGGGGATGGTCGCGATCTTGGCCCGCATCTGCTGGGCGGCGCGGCGGCGCAGCTCGGCGATGGCGCTGCGCACGACGTCCTCGCCGTAGCGGTCGACAAGGTCGGTCAGGCGCCGTTCGCCGGTGTCGAGCGCGGCGGCCTGCGCCTTGATGTCGCCGATGCGCTGGTCGGCGATGCGGATGTTGCTGAGGATGATGGCGAGGATCTCGGAATCCATCACGCCCTTCTTGAAGAACTTCACCGGTGGCAGGCGAAGACCTTCCTGCTCGACCTCGGTGGCGCTGGCCGAGAAGCCGCCGGGCACCATGCCGCCGACATCCGGCCAGTGGCCGGTGTTGGCGAGCCAGGCAAAGAGCTTGCCCTTGTAGAAGAACGGCTTCACGAAGCGCACGTCCATCAGGTGCGTGCCGCCGAGATAGGGGTCATTGACGATGAAGACGTCGCCGGGATCGACCTGGCCGGCGTAGTGGCTCTTGAGGCGCTCGATCACGGACCGTGTCGAATACTGCATGGTGCCGACGAACACCGGCAGGCCGAGCTCGCCCTGCGCGATCAGCGATCCGTCGACGGTGTCGTAGATGCCATCCGAGCGATCCATGCCCTCGGAGATCACCGGCGAGAAGGCCGAGCGCACGAACGCCAGGTCCATCTCGTTGCAGACCTGGTTGAGGCCGTTCTGGATCACGGCCAGCGTGACGGGGTCGATGGTGGTCATGGCAGGGACTCGTCCGTTGTCGTCCTGAGCGAAGCGAAGGACCCGTTGAGCGGCTCAGTCGCACATCCCCATCGATGACGCACATGCGCCAAAGACCTCGCCGGTGCGTTTCGACGGTCCAATGGATCCTTCGCTTCGCTCAGGATGACAGAGAAGCGCATCATACGACCTCCAGCACGAGGTTGCCGAGGGAATCGAGGGAGACCGTGTTGCCGGGCTCGACGACGATGGTGGTGTCGAGCTGCTCGATGATGGCGGGGCCCTCGAAGCGCGCGTCGAGCGGCAGGCGGTCGCGTGACAGGATCGGGGTATCGCACCAGCCGCCCTGCTCGAACCATACTTGGCGCGCGCCGACGGTGGCGCCGGCCACGTCCTTGGCCTTCTCGCCGCGGGTCAGCGCTGCCAGCTCGATCGCCGGGCGGCGGCCAATCACGGCGGTGTGCAGGTTCACCAGCACGGCGCGGATCTCGGGCAGCTCGACGCCGAAGCGGCGCCAGTAGGCGGCCTCGAAGGCGGCGCGCAAGTCGGCCACCGATACGTCGATGCGCGGCAGCGCCACGGTGAGCATGTGGCTCTGGCCCTGGAACTGCATGTCGGCGAAGTGCAGGCGCGTGATGCCTTCGATCGCGACGCCCTCCTGCTTCAAGGTCGCCTCGCCCTCGGCGATCTGCGCCTCGAGGATGGCGCGCACGCGGCCCTCGTCGAGCGCCGGCAGCGGCGTGTTGACGGTGCGCACGTAGTCATGGCGCAGGTCGGCGACGACACAGCCGAGCGCATTGGTGATGCCCGGTCGGGCCGGCACCAGCACCTTGGGGATCGCAAGCTCGCGCGCCAGCGCCACGGCGTGCAGCGGGCCGGCGCCGCCGAAGGCGAACAGCGCGAAGTCGCGCGGATCGTAGCCCTTGGCCAGCGACACCAGGCGGATGGCACCGGCCATGCGGTCGTTGGCCACGCGCAGGATCGCCGCCGCGGCCGCCGTCCAGTCGAGGCCGAGCTTGTCGCCGATGTCGGCCGCGATGCGGGCACGCACGTGATCGAGCGACACCGGGGTCTCGACCGACAGCAGGTGGTCGGGATTGAGCCGGCCCAGCGCCAGGTTGGCATCGGTGATGGTCGGCTGCTCGCCGCCGCGGCCGTAGCAGATCGGACCGGGCCGGGCGCCGGCGCTGTGCGGACCCACCCGCAGCATGCCCGACGGATCGACATGGGCGATCGAGCCGCCGCCGGCGCCGATGGTATGCACGTCGACCATGGGCACGTGGATCGGCATGCCGTATTCGAGGTCGAGCTCGCTCGACACCTGCGGCACGCCGTCCTTGATCAGGCCGACATCGGTCGAGGTGCCGCCCATGTCATAGGTGACCAGGTTCTCCTGCCCGCAGGCGCGGCCGGTATAGGCTGCCGCCATCACGCCCGAGGCAGGGCCCGACATCACCGTGTTGACGGCATGACTGGCCACCAGGCCCGCCGTCACGGTGCCGCCGTTGCCCTGCATCACCAGCAGGTCGCGTGCAAAGCCGCGGTCCTTCAGCTCACCGACCAGGCGGCCGACATAGCGGTCGAGGATCGGCTGCACGGCGGCATTGATGCTGGCGGTGGTGCCGCGCTCGTACTCGCGGTACTCCGACACGACATGATGGCCGGCGGTGACATAGGCGTTGGGCCACACCGCGCGCGCGATCTCGGCGGCGCGCGCCTCATGCGTCGGATTGATGTAGCTGTGCAGGAAATGGATCAGCAGCGCCTCACAACCGGCGTCGCGCAGGTGCTGGGCGGCGACCCGCACAGCCTCTTCATCGAGCGGCGTCACCACCTCGCCCTCGGCGTCCATGCGCTCGGTCACCTCCAGCCGCAATTCGCGCGGGATCAGCGGCTCGAAGCTGCCGGTGAGCCCGTAGGGCTTGGGCCGCGTGCGGCGGCCCAGCTCCAGCACGTCGCGAAAGCCCTTGGTCGTGATCAGGCCGACCTTGGCGACCTTGCGTTCCAGCAGCGCGTTGGTGGTGGTCGTGGTGCCATGCACGATGGCCTGCAGGGCGCGCGGATCGAGCCTCGCCTGCTCCAGCGCCGCGACAAAGCCGAAGGCCTGGTTGTCGGGCGTGGTCGGCACCTTGGCCAGCGACACCGCGCGGCTCTGCTGATCGACCGCGATCAGATCGGTGAAGGTGCCGCCGACATCAATACCGACGACGATGGTGGGCGATGAGGTCATCGTGTGCGTCCGCAATAAAACGACCGTTTTTCGGAAGGGTGTCGAGAAAATGCTTTGCGCGAACAGCGCGAAGGGTGGGAAGGCAGCGCCTTCAACGCCGTCAATGACTTACGCTGGCACGCGTTTGTCCGGCGGGACGTGCGCGAAATGCGCGAAGCTGCGGGAAGGGGGTGCAGGCTATATCCGGAAACAAAACGCCTACCCCGAATCGCGTGACAACAATCACAACAATGACTGAAATTCGCCGCCGTGCCGCGGTGCCATGTTGCGACGCAACGGCAGGACTCGCGCGGCAGAACTTCAGGCATGCGTGACCTCAACACCCACCGACGCCGATCGGTGAGCGGATATTGGTGTCGGCCAATGGCGCAACAAGCGGAATAAAAATAAACATTTTCCCGTCCTACTGCCGGCGCGGGCGAGGGTGTGTGGACACACTGCGCCGTTGTCATCCTGAGCGAAGCGAAGGATCTGTTAAGCCGTCGGCTCGCGCGAGCTGCGCACAGTGAGACACGCTGCGTCATCGAAAGTTCCGTGCGATTGGACCGCTCAACGGATCCTTCGCTGCGCTCAGGGTGACAATGTGCCCGCCCCATCGCTGCCTCACACCGACAGATACTGCTCGCACACCGCGGGATCGGCGCGCAGGTCATCCATGGTCCCGGCGAAGCGCACCCGGCCTTTCTCGACGATCACCGCGCGATCGGCGACCAGCGACGCGAAATGCAGGTTCTGTTCCGACAGGATTACGCACAGGCCTTCCGACCGCATGGCGCGGATCGCCTGCGCCATCTGCTCGACGATCAGCGGCGCCAATCCCTCCGACGGCTCGTCGAGCAGCACGCAGCGGGGGTTGCCCATCAGGGTGCGCGCGATCGTCAGCATCTGCTGCTCGCCGCCCGACATGCGCCCGCCCGGCCGGCTCTTCATGCGGCCAAGATTGGGAAACAACGCGAACAGCTTGTCGGGCGTCCAGATCGGCGCGTCGGCACGCGCCTTCTGGCGCCCGACCTCGAGGTTTTCCAGCACCGACAGATCGGTGAAGATGCGGCGGTCCTCAGGCACGAAGCCCAGCCCCAGCCGCGCGATGCGATAGGGCGCCAGGCCGTCGATGCGGGTGCCGTCGAAGGTGACCGTGCCCTCGGCTGGGCGCAGCAGGCCCATGATCGATTTCAGCGTCGTCGACTTGCCGGCACCGTTGCGGCCCAGCAGCGCGAGCACGTCGCCGGCCGATGCCGCCAGCGCCACGTCGGCCAGGATGTGGGCGCGGCCGTAGTAGGCATGCAGGCCTTCGACCTGCAGCATCGCACGGGGGTTCGTGCCGTCAGTGCGCATGGCCGTACATCGCGCCGGAGCCGAGATAGACCGCCTGGACCTGCGGATCGGCGCGCACCTCGGCCGGCGTGCCCCGCGCGATCAGCCGGCCGCGATCGAGCACGATGACGCGATCGGCATGGGCGAACACCACGTCCATGTCGTGCTCGGTGAACAGCACCGCGATCGCCCGCTCGCGCGCCAGCCGGGCCGCCAGCTCCATGAGCTGCACGCGCTCGCGGGGCGCCATGCCGGCGGTCGGCTCGTCCATCAGCAGCAGCCTGGGATCGTTAGCCAGTGCCACCGCCAGCTCGACGCGCTTGAGATCGCCGTAGGCCAGCACGCCGCAGACACGATCGGCCTGGTCGCGCATGGCGACCCGCTCCAGCAGCGCATCGGCCTCGTTGCGGTAGAGATCGCCGGCGCGCGCGAAGACGGCGCCGATGCGGCGATGATGCGACAGCAGCGCCATCTGCACGTTCTCGCGCACTGTCATCGATACGAACGTGGCCGTGATCTGGAACGTGCGGCCGACGCCCAGCCGCCACACGCGCCGCGGCGGCAGGCCGACGATGCTGCGGCCGTTCAGGCGCACGCTGCCGGTATCGGGACGCAGCTGCCCGTTGAGCATGTTGAAGCAGGTCGACTTGCCCGCCCCGTTGGGTCCGATCAGTGCCAGCAATTCGCCGGCGGCGACGGTGAAGTGCACGTCGTCGACCGCGCGCACGCCGCCGAACGCCTTGGAGAGACCGCGCACGTCGAGGACGGTCATGGCCCTCCCCCACGAAGTGGGGGCGGTGGCCGAAGGCCGGAGGGGGAGCCCACGTGGTCTTCATTACCCAGACCACGTACGCTCCCCTCCGTCCCTTCGGGGCACCTCCCCAGCGAAGCTGGGGAGGAAGACCGCCGCAGGCGGTCCCAGAGCTGGCGGGCGCCGCCGGCGATGCCCTGCGGGAAGAGCAGCACCAGCGCGAGGATCACCAGACCCAGCAGCGCGCGCCAGAACTCGGTGCGCCGGGCCAACTCGTCCTTCAGCCACGTGAAGACGGCGGCGCCGGCCACCGGACCGGTCAGGGTCTCGACGCCGCCCAGCAGCACCATCACCAGCGCGTCAGTCGACAATGCGATCGACGTGAGCTCGGGCGAGATGCTGCCCTTGGAGAAGGCGAACAGCGCGCCGGCCAGGCCGCCCAATGCGCCCGCCACCGCGAAGGCGAACCATTGCTGGCGCCGCAGGTCGATGCCGATGGCCTCGGCCCGCAAGGGCGAGTCGCGGCCGGCGCGCAGCGCGTAGCCGAACGGCGCGAAGAGCAGGCGCCACAGGAAGGCGATGCCGATACCGCACAGGGCCAGCGCCAGCCAGTAATACGTGTTCTTCGACGCGAGCCAGCCTGAGGGCCAGACGCCGATCATGCCATTGCTGCCGCCGGTGAAGGAGTCCCATTGGAAGATCACCGACCAGGCGATCTGGGCAAACGCCAAGGTCAGCATCGCGAGATAGACGCCCGTCAGCCGCACGCAGAACCAGCCGAACAGCAGCGCGAAGCCGCCAGCGACCGCAGGCGCGGCCAGCAGCGCCACCTCCATCGGCAGCGCGGCACGTTTCAGCAGCAGCGCCGCGGCGTAGGCGGCGATGCCGAAATAGGCGGCGTGACCGAACGACACCATGCCCGACGGCCCCATCAGCACGTGCAGGCTGACGGCAAACAGCGCGAAGATGAAGATGTCGGTCAGCAGCACCATCAGGTAGCGGTCCTGGCCCATGACCAGCGGCACCAGCGCCAGCAGCACCATGACCGGCGCCCACACCGGCCAGCGCGGCAAAGAGAGCGGCGGCGCCGTCTCACCGGCGGTGCGCTGCAGCACCGGCGGCCGGCCCAACAGGCCGTAGGGCCGCGCGACCAGGACGGCGGCCATGACCAGGAATTCGACGACCAGGGTGAGCCGCGAGAACGAGATCTCGAAGCCGAGGATGCTCTGCGTGCCCAGCGCGACGCAGAACGCCTTGACCACGCCGATCAGGATCGCGGCCAGGAAGGCGCCCGGCACGCTGCCCAGGCCGCCGACCACGGTGACCACGAAGGCATCGGCGATCAGCGCCAGGTCCAACCCGAGATGCGCCGGCTCGCGCGGCAACTGCAGCGCGCCGCCCAGCCCGGCCAGCAAGGACCCGATGAAGAAGACGCCGGTGAACAGCCAGGTCTCGTTGACGCCCAGCGCCCCCACCATCTCGCGGTCCTGTGTGGCAGCGCGCACCAAGGCGCCCCACCGCGTGCGGCTGAGCGCCAGCCACAGCGCCAGCAGCACCACCGGCGCGATCACGATCAGCGCCAGGTCGTATTGCGGCACGCGGCGCTCGAGGATGGTGACGGTACCGCCGAGGCCCGGTGCGCGCGGGCCGACGAGGTCTTCGGCGCCCCATACCGCGAGCGCGATGTCCTTGACGACCAGCACGACGGCGAAAGTGGCCAGCAACTGGAACAGCTCGGGCGCGCGGTAGATGCGGCGCAGCACCAGCACCTCGATCAGCACGCCCACGACGCCCACCAGCACGGCGGCGATCACCACCGCCGCCCAGAACCCCAGCGGCGTGCGACCGAAGCCGCCGAAGACGAACAGCTTGGTCGTCAGCCCCTCGAGCAGGGCGTAGGCGCCGTACAGGCCCAGCATGTAGAGCGAGCCGTGCGCGAAATTGACGATGCGCGTGACGCCAAAGATCAGCGACAGGCCGGCCGCCACCATGAACAGCGACGAGGCGCCGGCCAGACCGTTGAGAAGCTGGGCGATGACGCTGGCGAAGGTCACGGGAGAGTGTCGTGCATCGGGAGCAACGTTATCTTCTTCTCCCCCACAAGAGCGCCGGCGAGTGGGCACATCTCGTCACTGTCATCCTGAGCGACCCTTCGGCAGACCTCAGGGCAGGCGCGAAGGATCCGTTGCGCCGTCGATACGCACGGACCATGGAAACCGACGCACCTGCGCCATCGATCATCCCGCGCGACCCGATGGTTCAACAGATCCTTCGCGCCTGCCCTGAGGTCTGCCGAAGAGTCGCTCAGGATGACAACGAGCCTGCCCCTCACGACGTGTCCACTCCCTAGCGCCTGCGCGGGGAGGAAGATCAGTTCGTCGGCCGCATGCGGCGGATGTCGTCGTCGGACGGCACGGCGTCCTTGCCGTCGACATAGCGCCAGTTGACCATCACACCCTTGCCGTCCTTGACGCCGAGCTGGCCGACATAGGCGCCCATGGTCGACTGGTGATCGAGCGGCCGATAGGTGATGTCGCCGAACGGCGTGCTGTGCGTCAGGCCCGACATCGCGTCGACCAGCTTCTCCTGGTCGAGCACGCCGGCCTTCTTGATCGCCGCCGCCGCCGACAGCACGGTCGAATAGCCGACGATCGAGCCCAGCCGCGGATAGTCTTTGTACTTCGCCTGGTAGGCCGCGAGGAACTTGTCGTGCGCCGGCGTCTTGATCTCGTTCCACGGATAGCCGGTGACGTACCAGCCCGGCGGCGTCTCCTCCTTGAGCGGGTCGAGATACTCCGGCTCGCCAGCCAGCAGGTTGAAGACGGCGACATTCTTGAACAGTTCGCGCTGGTTGCCCTCGCGCACGAACTTGGCGAGGTCGGGCCCGAACAGCGAGCTGAAGATCGCGTCCGGCTTGGCATCGGCGATGGCCTGCGCCACGGCGCCGGCCTCGATCTTGCCCAGCGGCGTCGCCTGCTCGGTGACGAACGTGGCGTCGGGCTGCTGCGCCTGCAGCAGCTTCTTGAACGCTGAAGTGGCCGACTGGCCGTACTCGTAGTTGGGATAGACCACGGCCCAGCGCTTCTTCTTCAGCTTCACCGCGTCGGGGATCAGCATCGCGGTCTGCATGTAGGTCGAGGCACGCAGGCGGAACGTGTAGCGGTTGCCCTGGTCCCACACGATCTTGTCGGTCAGCGGCTCGGCGGCGATGAACAGCGTCTTGCGCTGCTTGGCGAAGTCGGCGACAGCGAGCCCGACGTTGGACGGGAAGGTGCCGATCAGGAAGGCGACGTTCTCGCGGCTCAGCAGCTCCTCGGCCACGCGCACCGCATCACCCGGCGTGCCGCTGTCGTCGCGCGACACGATCTCGATCTTGCGGCCCAGCACGCCGCCGGCGGCGTTGATCTCCTCGATCGCCAGTTCCCAGCCCTTCTTGTAGGGTTCGAGGAAGGCGGGAAAGACCTTGTAGCTGTTGAGCTCGCCGATCTTGATCGGACCGGATTGCGCGCGCGCCGGCAGCGCGAGTCCCGCCGCTGCACTGGCGGCAAGTCCGAGGACAGTCCTGCGTTTCATGGTGTCGGATCCCCTGGTTCGAATAAACGCAGATTGACGAAAGAAAGACGCACCGCACAAGGCTTACGGCAGATCGTTCGTAGACAAACGATCTCGCATTCTATCGCTGCATCGTGATGTCGGTAAAGACCCTGGGAGCGCGGGCCTCCGGCCCGCATTGGCGCGTAGCGCCAAGACATGAGCGGGCGGGACGCCCGCGCTCCCAGGAAAGATCACAAACGCTCAGCGCTGGCCATCCCACAGCTTGATCTCGTCGGCGCGCAGGCCGCCGACCCGCGGATGGGGGCGGCCACCGGTCGACAGGCCGACGATGAAGACGATCTCATCCGGCTTGGGACCATCCGGCACACAGAACTCGATGGCGTCGAAATGGCTGCGCACATAGGCGGCATTGGCGTGGTGCAGCGGGATGTCGATGCGCGCGCCGGCCGAGGCGACCTTCACGGTCGAGGGCACGATCGCCTTGGCGCCCCCCATCGCCTCGCGGATACCCCAGCCGCTGGGCTGGTGCCACAGCGCGGCGTGTTCCAGTTCACCCGCGATGCCGACGACCACGCCCTTGCCATAGGCTTCGATCGCCGGTCCCTGCGCGTCGAGCGCGGCGATCAGGCGGCGGGTGATGTCGAGCGCCAGCGGCTTGAGGGTATCCATCATTGGCGCGATGTCGGGCACATAGCGGCCGGCGTAGGGATTGCGCACCACGGCGCCGATGGCGCCCTTGCGCACCGGATCCTCCAGCGGTGGGCCGCCGTCGTGCCAGACCTCCTCGATCGCGGTCACGATCTTGCGGATCTCGATATCGGCCATGGCGTTCCCCGTGGTTCTTGCCCGGTGGTTCTTGCTGAGGCGCGAGCCTACACCACCTCGCCCGCCACGTACCGCGTGAAGGCCTCGGCGCCGCGCCGGCCGGCCACCATGTCGGCGAAGGCCTCGCCCAGGCAGGCGCCGAACTTGAAGCCGTGGCCCGAGCAGTTCGACATCGCCCACGCTGCTTTGCCCAGCGGCAGCGATTGAAAGGTCTCGCGGCCTGGCCGGCGGTCGACGGTGTAGTAGCAGACCTTGCCCTCAGCCATGCGATAGCGCTCCAGCCCGCGCAAGCGGCCGCGCGCCTGGTCGAACACGGCGCGCGTCTCCTCGACGCCCGCGATGCGCGGATCGCTCTCGACATCGCCGGTCCGGCTGAACAGGTGATCGCCGATCTTGAGCCGCGTCTGCGTGCCATCCGGCGCCACGACCGGCGGCACGAGATAGAAGCCGGTAGCACGCTCGGCGCACAGCAGCGACGGGTGCGCAGCCCAAGCACGCGCCAGGTCGTCGGGCAGATCGACATAGGCCAGCACCTGCCGCGACGGCTCGACCTTCGGCGCCAGCGCCGGAGCCAGCGCCGCCACCCAGGCGCCGGCGGCCACCAGCACGAGGTCGGCGCCGAGTGACTCACCATCCGCAAGCCGGACGGTACCAGCATCGGCATCAACGGACGCGACCTTGGCGTGCGGCCGCAGGAGGGCGCCCTTCTCCGCCAGCCAGCGGGCGAGCGCGGCGATGATGCGGTCGGCCAGCAGCACGCCGCCCTCGGTCGAGAAGAACGCGACCTCGATGCCGTGCGGCTCGACCAGCGGAAAACGCTCGGCTAGGCGTCTGGCGTCGAGTTCTTCAACGGGTAGCCGGTCGGCCTTGAGCGCCCGCAGCGACGTCGCCACCCAGTCGTCAGTCAGCGCGCTCATCGACAGCGCGCCGGTGTCGACGCGCAGCTTGACGCCGAGATCGGCCCACATCCGGTCCCAGGCAGCGTAGGCATGCGTGATCATCCGCATGTAGCCGGTCTCCGCACCATAGGCGCGGCGAATGAGGCGGTGCGAATCGACCGACGTGCCGCGCGGGTTGGGGATCGGCCCCTGCTCCAGCACCGTCACGCGATGACCGTCGCGCATCAGCGCCCACGCCGCGCCCAGGCCCGCGATACCGGCACCGATGATCACGATACGCATGCGACTACGTTTCCTCGCATTGCTCCTTGGATGTCAGTGAAGCGCGTCACGGCGTTGCCGTCCACCGCATCACGAGATCAGGCTCGCGTTCCTCGTTGGTCGCGCCGTCGCTGAACTCGGCCTCGACGAAGCCGCGGTTCAGGTAGAACGCGCGGGCGCGCTGGTTGCGCTGAAAGACATAG
>Ga0187894_10001635_pt1 | contig 28319 bp, 27 predicted proteins | sample GBC1701081metaG_FD_136650 | JGI IMG/M metagenome (GOLD analysis project Ga0187894, IMG submission 136650) | White microbial mat communities from a lava cave in the Kipuka Kanohina Cave System on the Island of Hawaii, USA - GBC170108-1 metaG ...
CGCCGCCTTGGCGCCCAGCCGGGCGCCATCGCCCAACGCCTGCGCCAGCGTGAGATGGCCGGCCGCCGCGCCACCCACGGTCATGCCGTTGGGGACCATGCCCGGCACAAAGGCGTGCAGGCCGTCGTCCCAGACCGGCGCCGTGTTGTGATGCGACGTCAGGTGAAGCGTGGGGTTCCAGCCGTTCGATACGGCCAGCAGATCGCAGGCCAGCGCCTCGGATCGGCCGGCGGCATCACGCAGCTCGACCCGGCGCAAGGCCCGCCCGCCGACGGCGCGGGATACGTTGGCCCCTGTCATCACGCGCGCGCCGATCGCGCGGCCCAAGGCTGCCAGCACGGGATCGACCTGTGGGCGCGCGTCAACGACCGCGGTGACGTGCGCACCTGCCGCGGCGAGATCGCGCGCCGTCAACCAGCCGTCATCGCCGGCCGTGAACACCACGGCGTTGCGACCGGGCAGCACGCCGAAGCGGTTGACATAAGCACGCACCGCCGACGCCAACATCACGCCGGGCGTGTCGTTGCCGCCGAAGACCATCGGCCGCTCGATGGCACCGGCAGCGAGGACCACGCGCCGGGCCTGGATGCGCCACGCGCGCTGGCGCGGCTGGTGCGGCGGTGGCACCGGAAGATGGTCGTTGACGCGCTCGACGGCGCCATAGGTGCCGTGGTCGTACACGCCGAACACGGTCGTGCGCGGCATGAGCCGCACCTCCGGCAGGCTCGCAAGCTCGGCGAGCACGCCGCTGGCCCAATCCATGGCCGGGTGGCCGTCGATCACTAGCGTCTCGGCCAGCAGCCGGCCGCCCAGCCTGAAGTCCTCGTCGCACAGGATCACCCGCGCGCCGGTCCGACCAGCTGCCAGGGTCGCGGCCAAGCCGGCCGGCCCGCCGCCGATCACCAGCACGTCACAAAAAGCGAACGCCTTCTCGTAGTGATCGGGATCCGCGCCGTCGGCCGCCCGACCCAGACCGGCGGCACGTCGGATCAACGGCTCGTAGACCTTCTCCCAGAACCGCGCCGGCCACATGAACGTCTTGTAGTAGAAGCCGGCCGGCAACGCCGGCGCCAGAAATCCATTGATCGCGAGCAGATCGAGGCCCAACGACGGCCAACGGTTCTGGCTTGCCGCGTCGAGGCCATCGTACAGCTCCGTCACCGTGGCGCGGGTGTTCGGCTCGCGCCGCGTGCCGCTGCGCAGCTCGACCAGCGCATTGGGCTCTTCCGGCCCGGCGGACAGCACGCCGCGCGGACGGTGATATTTGAACGAGCGCCCCACCAACCGGACACCGTTGGCCAGCAGAGCCGATGCCAGCGTGTCGCCGGAAAATCCGGCATAGGATAGTCCGTCAAACGTGAAGGCGCAGGGTCGTGTCCGGTCGACCAGGCCGCCGGCATCGCGGCGGAAAGGCTGAGCGTCGCTCATGCGACCGCTCCCCTTGCGGCTTCAACCGACTCGATGGCGTGCGTGCGCGTGTCGCGCGTGACGACCAGCCAGGCATGGCATCCAGCGCTGTGGTGCCAGAACTCGCGATGCCAGCCGGCCGGATTGCTGCGCTGGTAGACATACTCGGCCATCGCCGCTTCGCCCGCGTCGGGCCCCTCCGGGCGCTTCAAGCCGGCATCACCCAGATAGGTGAACTCGCCGACGTCACGACCGCCGCAATAGGGACAAGTGATGCGCATGGGATGGTCCTGCAAAGATCAGTGCAGATTGGGCTGGGCGCCCGCGCCCTTTTCGTCGATCAGGCGGCCGGTGGCGAAGCGATCAAGCCGATAGGCGGCGGCAACAGGATGCGGTTCTTCGCGCGCGACCAGGTGAGCGAAGCACCAGCCCGATGCCGGCGTCGCCTTGAAGCCGCCGTAGCACCAGCCGGCATTGAGGTAGAGACCCTCGATCGGGGTGTGGTCGATGATCGGCGAACCGTCCATCGACATGTCCATGAGGCCACCCCAGTGGCGCAGCACGCGCAGACGGCCGACGCCGGGCCATAGCGCCATCGCCGATTCCATCACGTCCTCGATGATCGGCAGATTGCCGCGCTGGGCATAGGAATTGTAGCCGTCGATATCGCCGCCAAAAACCAGCCCGCCCTTGTCGGACTGGCTGATGTAGAAGTGGCCGGCGCCGAACGTCACCACAGTGTCGATCAGCGGCTTGACACCCTCCGAGACGAAGGCCTGCAGCACGTGGCTTTCGATCGGCAGCCGCAAGCCGGCCATGGCCGCCAGCCGCGAAGAGCTGCCGGCGACCGCCAACGCGACCTTCCTTGCCCGGATCGCGCCGCGCGTGGTTTCGATACCGCTGATCCGCCCCTGGTCGATCAACAGGCCGGTGACCTCGCAGTTCTGGATGATGTCGACACCGCGGCGGTCGGCAGCGCGCGCGTAGCCCCAGGCGACCGCGTCGTGCCGCACCGTACCGCCGCGGCGCTGCAGCAACGCACCGTGGATCGGGAAACGGCTGGTCCCGTAGTCAAGGAACGGCACCAGCGCACGCACCTGCTCGCGGTCGAGCAGCTCGGCATCGACACCGGCCAACCGCATGGCATTGCCGCGCCGCGCAAAGGCGTCACGCTGAGCATCGGAATGGTAGAGGTTCAGCACGCCGCGCTGGCTGACCATGGCGTTGTAGTTGATGTCCTGTTCCAGCCCTTCCCACAGTTTCAAGGACCACTCGTAGAAGGGCGTATTGCCGGACAGCAGGTAGTTGGAGCGGATGATCGTGGTGTTGCGGCCGACATTGCCGGAGCCGATATAGCCCTTCTCGATCACCGCCACGTTGGTGATCCCGTGCTGGCTGGCCAGGTAGTAGGCGGTTGCCAGCCCATGTCCGCCGCCGCCGATCACCAGCACGTCGTAGTCGGGCTTGGGCGCGGCCTCGCGCCAGGCCGGCGGCCAGCCGCGATGCCCACGCAGCGTCTGGGCGAGAAGCGAGAAGACGGAGTAGCGCATCAGAGGTCCAGTCCGGCGAGCCGGCAGTGGCATGGTGGTAGGCTTGTCAACGCGAGAGTGGCGATCATAGGTTGGGCAACATGACCACCAGCGACGCGACCTTGACCAGGAGCGACAGGAGCGACAGGGCAGCCGCACGTCGCGCCATTCATGTCGGCTTTCTCCTGATCCCCGATTTCGCGCTGCTGCCCTATGCCTCGGCGATCGAGCCGTTACGGGCCGCCAACCGCCTGTCCGGCCGTGCGCTTTACCGCTGGAGCCACATCTCGATCGATGGCAGCCCGGCGCCGGCTTCCAACGGCGTGCGAATCCAGGCGGAGCATGGTGTGGGAACGAAGGCGCATTTCGACCACGTCGTGGTCTGCGCCGGCGGCAACCCGGCGGCGTTCCATCACGCTGCGACCTTCGGCTGGCTGCGGCAGCTGGCACGACGCGGCGTGACGCTGGGCGGCGTGTCGGGCGGACCCTACATCCTGGCGCGCGCCAACGTGCTGTCGGGCTATCGCTTCACCATCCACTGGGAGCACGCGCCCGCCTTCATCGAGGAATATCCCGAGCTCGATCTGAGGCGATCGCTCTACGAGATCGACCGTGATCGCCTCACCTCCAGCGGCGGTACGGCGCCGTTGGACATGATGCACGCCGTCATCGCGCGCGAGCATGGCAGCGCGCTCGCCGTAGCCGTGAGCGAGTGGTTCCTCCAGACACAGGTCCGCCAGGGCGAAGGGCCGCAGCGCATGTCGCTGCGCGAGCGGCTGGGCATCGCCCACGCGCCGCTGCTGCGCGTGGTCGAGCGCATGGAAAAGAACCTGGAGAGCCCCATCGCGCGGGCGGGACTTGCCCGCACGGCCAACGTCTCGCTGCGCCAGTTGGAGCGCCTGTTCCAACGCTATCTTGGCCACTCGCTGGGCGAGCACTACCTGGCACTACGGCTGAATCGGGCCCGTGACCTGTTGCGGCAGACCAGCCTGTCTATCCTCGAGACCGCGTTGGCCTGCGGCTTCGTGAGCGCCAGCCATTTCTCCCGCGCCTACCGGGTCCGGTTCGGACATCCGCCGCGCGCCGAGCGCAACCCTGCCAGGCCGCTTTGGCGCGTGAAGGCAAAAAAGCGTCGCAAGGCGACAGATCATGGGTCGGGGAGGCCGAAACTCTAGGCCATGAAAACCTCAGGGGGACCCACCGCCATGAAACGTCTCGCTGCCGTCGCGCTGGCGTGTGCCGCCGCGCTCACCGCCCTGCCGGCGCAGGCCCAGGATACACTCGCCAAGATCAAGGCCAAGGGTACCCTGACGGTCGGCGTGAAGAACGACTACAAGCCCTGGGGCTTCCTCGAGCCGTCGGGCAAGATTATCGGTCTGGAGATCGATCTCGCAGAGGCGGTCGCCGCCAAGATCGGCGTCAAGCTGGAGGTGCTGCCGGTGACCGGCGCCAACCGCATGGAGTTCCTGCGGCAAAGTCGTATCGACGTGATCATCGCGACCATGGGCGACACCCCGGAGCGACGCAAGGTGGTGGGCATGGTCGAGCCCAACTATTATGCCAGCGCTACCAATGTGCTCGCTGCCAAGAGCGCCGGCCTGAAGAAGTGGGAAGACATCAAGGGGCGCAAGATCTGCGCCGTGCAGGGCGCATATTATAACCGCCGGGTCTCGCAGCTATATGCGCCCGAACTGGTCGTGTTCCCTGCCGTGCCCGATGCGCTCAATGCGCTGCAGGGCAGCAACTGCGTCGCCTTCCTGTTCGACGACACGCTGATCGCTTCGACGCTCGCCGGCGGCGATCCCAAGTGGGCGAACTATGAGATGCCACTGGTTTCGGAGGATCCGCAGCCCTGGGCCATCGGCGTCCGGCTGGAGGACCTCGACGGCACCTTCGGCAAGCTGCTGAAGGACATGTCCGTGGACTGGCACAAGAGCGGCACGCTGCTGACGCTGGAATCGAAGTGGGGGATCAAGCAGAGCCCTTACCTGGTCGAGATGAACAAGAAGCTGAAGGCCGCGAACTGACCATCGCGCATCGCAGAAGGGAAGCCTGCCGGTGATCGCATCGTTTTTCACCTGGCTCAACGATGCGTACGGGCTGAACTTCTCGATCTTCTACGACGCCTTCGACCAGGCCCGGTTCCTGAAGGGCCTGTGGACCACTGTCTACATCTGCCTGGTGTCGATCACGGCCTCGGTCGTGCTGGGGCTGCTCGGCGTCTGGGTCGCCGGCGGCCGCTCGCGGCTGGGGCGGCTGACCGTGCGTATCTATGTGCAGTTCTTCCGCAACACGCCGCCGTTGGTGCAGCTGTCGTTCTTCTACTTCGCGGTGGGCGGCCTGTTGCCCACCATCGGCGACGGCGCGGGCGCGCAGGTGCCGCTGGTCGGCGGCACGGGCTGGGCGATCATCGCGTTGTCGCTATTCGCCGGCGCATTCAACGCCGAGATCTTCCGCGCCGGCATCGAGGCCGTGCCGTCGACCATGGTCGAGGCAGCGGAGTCGCTGGGCTACACACGCTTTCAGAGCATGGTTCGGATCGTGCTGCCGCTGGCCTTCCGCATCTGCTTGCCGGCGCTCAACAACAACCTCGTGAATCTGGTGAAGACGACGACGCTGGCCTACGCCATCGGCGTGCCGGAGCTGCTCTACGCTGCATCGCAGATCTGGTCCGAAGTGCTCAATGTGCGCGAGATGATGAACGTGCTGCTGGTGGCTTACGTCCTGTTGGTGGCCGTGCTCGTCTGGCTGATGAGCCGATGGGAGCGGGCCATGCGCATCCCGGGATATGCGCCATGAGTGACAGCAGGCCGGTGCACATCCTGCAGGGCTGCGGCGTGACGTGCGCAACAACCGACCTGCCGGTGCTCAAGCCGTTCCGCGCACCGCCGATCGCGCCATCGGGCCTGGCTGCGCCCGTGGTCATAGGTGGCGCGGCGCTGACGTGCGTTGCCCTGCTGTTCGGGGCGTCACTGGCCCATGCCCAGCTGGGCGCAGCCACCGGACGCGACGGGGCGCTCGCCATCCTGCTGCGCTGGGCGCCCCTGATCTTCCAGGGCTTCTTGTTCAACATCCTGATCAGCTTTCTGGCGATGGCGCTGGGCACGGTGGTCGGTGTCGTTGCCGGCATCGCCCAGGTATCGCTGGCGGCGCCGGTGCGGAAGTCGGCCTGGGCCCTGACCCAGTTCTTCCGCAACGCGCCATGGCTGGTGCTGCTGTTCTACGCGATGTTCCTGCTGCCTTTCGAATTCCGGGTCCTCGGCCTGACCATCGCCTTCCCGGCGTGGGTGAAGGCGATCATCGGGCTGGCACTGCCGGTGGCAGCGAACGTGTCGGAGATCGTGCGCGGCGGCATCACGTCGATCCCGTCGGGTCAGTGGGAATCGGCGGAGTCACTGGCCTTCTCGCGCCGCCAGACGATGTGGATGATCATCCTGCCGCAGGCGGTCAAACGGATGATTCCGCCCTGGATGAATCTCTATGCGATCCTGACCATGGCCACCACGCTGATTTCGGTGGTGGGTATCCAGGATGGTCTCTCCATCACGCGCGGCGCGCTGATTGCGGAAAGCCGGCCCGACCTGATGATCCCGATGTACCTGCTGCTGTTGATGATGTTCTTCGCCTATTGCTATCCGATCGCGCGCGCCACACTGGCGCTCGAACGCCGCTTCAGCGTGAGGGCCTGACACCATGGCCGGCCGACATCAGCTGGGCGATCCCGTAGTCGTGGTCCGTGGCGTCGAGAAGTCCTTCGGACCGCTCACCGTGCTGAAGGATGTTGGCCTGACCGTGCGGCGCGGCGAGACGGTCTGCATCATCGGCCCTTCCGGCTCCGGCAAATCGACGCTGCTGCGTTGCATCAACGCCCTAGTGCCCATCAGCAAAGGCTCGATCACGGTCGCCGGTCGCGAGGTGAACGACCCGGCGCTCGACAAGCTGGCGCTGCGGCGCGACGTCGGTATCGTGTTTCAGCAGTACAATCTCTTCCCGCACAAGACGGTCTTGCAGAACGTCATGATGGCGCCGATCCATGTGCTGAAGCAGGACAAGGCACCGGTCGAGGAACGGGCGCGGCGCCTGCTCGAACGGGTCGGGCTGTCGGCCAAGCTCGCGGCCTGGCCGGGCGAGTTGTCCGGCGGCCAGCAGCAGCGGGTTGCCATCGCGCGTTCGCTGGCGATGAACCCGAAGGTCATGCTGTTCGACGAAGTCACCGCCGCACTCGATCCCGAGACGAAGAAGGAGGTGCTGGTCACCATCCAGGATCTCGCCGCCGATAGTATGACCTGCATCCTGGTCACACACGAGATGGGGTTCGCTCGCGAGGTTGCCGACCACGTCTATTTCACGGACGGCGGCGTCATCGTCGAGCATGGCTCGCCGGAGGCGCTGTTCGGCACGCCCCGCGAGGAACGCACCAAGGCTTTTCTCGACAAGGTGCTCTGAGCTGGCGACGAAAGAATCAGCTGCCCGTCTTCAGCGCTGCGAGAAAAGCTGGCCGCGGAATCTTGATATTGCCGGTCTGCCGCATACGTTTCTTGACCTTTCTTCTGGTTTTACGGCAGCAGCTTCTTGTACATGACGTCGCCGCCGCAACACTTTGGCTCCGTCTCGTCGTCGAAACCGGCATACCCGCGCGTCACTAATTTCAGTCAATTGCAGAAGTCTTGCTCCTCTGGTGCAAGAAGAGGAAGATGATTCCCGGCGGAGCATCCGGACGTGGTCGGAGAAATCAAACCCCAGAAACCACCGCAGCATTCCGGTGCGAGCACCGTTGTCACGCGGTCCGATAACCTGACCGCCCTGGCGCCGGGCACGCGCGTCGGCAAATACGAGATCATTGCAATTCTGGGCCAGGGCGGTTTTGGAATCACCTACCGCGCCGTTGACGTCCAACTGGACCGTCAAGTCGCGATCAAGGAATATCTGCCGACCAGCTTCGCGGTACGCCAGTCCGATTTTTCCGTGCTGCCGCGTTCGACGCAAGTCGCCGAGGATTTCCGCTGGGGCCGCGAGCGTTTCCTGGCCGAGGCGCGGACGCTGGCCCGACTCGGCGACGCTCCTGGCGTTGTCGATGTGTTCGACTATCTGGAGGCTTACGGCACGGCGTACATGGTGATGGCGCTGGTCCGGGGCGAGACTCTGGACGCGCGCCTCAAACGCGAAGGCCGCCTACCGCAGTTGGTCATCGATCAGCTTCTCTATCCGCTGCTCGATGGGCTAGAGCAGGTGCACGAAGCGGGCTTCCTGCATCGAGATATCAAGCCCGACAACATCGTCATGGACGTGTTGGGCGGGCCGACGCTGCTGGATTTCGGCGCGTCGCGCGTGGCGCTGCAGGGCCGCTTCAAGGCGCTGACCGCCGTTTACACGCCAGGCTACGCCGCTCTTGAGCAGGTGGCTTCCGGCGAGCAGGGTCCGTGGACCGACATTTATGCGCTAGCGGCAACACTATACCACTGCATCACCGGTCGGCAGCCACCGAGTGCGATCGAACGCATGGCCGGGGACACCGCCATGCTGCCGGCGGCCGAGGCGGGCAAGGGTCGCTACGCTACAGGGCTGCTGGCGGCCATCGATGCCGGCCTGTCGCTGAAAGCCGCGGACCGCCCGCAATCGATTGACGACTTGCGTCGCATTATCTTGGACGGTGCGAGACGCCCTGCGCCGCCACGCGCGCCGCTCCGGGAAATGGAATCGACGGTCAAAGTCGACGTCCAGCCGCGGAAACGCCGCAGCCGTCTGTGGCTTGCGGCGGCGGTCGTCGCCGTTTGCCTCGCCGGCGCGGGAGCCTACGTCGTCTTCCAGCCGCCGATCGAAACTCCCGAGGAGGCGGCGCGCCGCGCCGAGCAGCAACGCCAACGCGCCGAGGAGGAGGCCCGCAAGACGGCCGAAGCAAAGGCCAGGGCAGAGAAAGCAGAGGCCGACCGACGGACGGCCGAAGAGACACGCGCCAAAGCGGCAGATGAAGCTCGGCGGAAGGCCGAGGCGGAGCGTCTGGCCGCCGAGGAAACGCAGCGCAAAGCCGAGCAGCGGCGCCTGGCAGAAGAAGAAGCCAAGCGGCGCGCCGACGAGGAACGCACGCGCCAGGAAGCCGAGAGGGCGAAGATCGAGGCGGATCGCGTGGCCGCCGAGGCAGCTCGTACCAAGGCGGCCGAGGAGGCTCGGCGCAAGAGCGAGCAGGAGCGGCAGGCGGCGGAAGCGCAGCGGCGCGCCGAGGAAGAGCGTAAGCGGATCGACGCTGAACAGGCGGCAGCCGCCGATGCCAGGCGAAAGGCAGAAGAAGAAGCCAGGGCCAAGGCCGCGCGGGAGCAGGCGGAGCAGGAAGCCGGACAAAGGCGCGAGCAAGAGGCTGCACGGCGTGCGGCGGAAGAACAGGCCCGGGCAGAGGCGGAGGCCAAGGCGAGGGCGGATGCCGAGGCCAGGCAACAGGCCGAAGCGACAGAAGCAGAGCTCAGGCTGTCCGACGTCGACAGACGTCGGGTACAGGTGGCGCTGGTCGCACTGGGGTTCAACACGCAAGGGACTGACGGCGTGTTCGGGCCGCGCACACGACAGATGATCGCGGCATGGCAGAAAGGCCGAGGCTATCCAGAGTCGGGCTACCTGACGGCACCACAACTGGCGACGCTGCGAGAGCAGGCGTCGGCTCTTGGCAGGGTCGATGAGAGCCTGAAGCCACGCGACTCCCAGCCCGGGCCGGCCGGCAATACCGTTGCGGCCGCGCGTTGCCGCGCGATTAACGCACGCGCCCAGATCGGCGAGCCGTTGTCGGATGCCGATCTGGCGTTTCTTCGAAGCAACTGCAGAGGCTGATCTACGGAGGGGAGAAATGTCGACAATCATGCGAGCTCGATGCTTGGGCATCACAGCGTTGGCGTTCCTGATACCGATGGTCATGGTCGGCTGCACCCAGAGTCCGCAACAGGCCGCCGCCCCACCTGCGGCACCGGCTACAGCGCCGGCATTGCCGCCGATCCTTCCTTTCGATCAGGCGGTCGACAACGCCGCCAACGCCGTGCTTGCGGCCAATGCCGGCAGCCCGCGCGTCGTCGTGATCGATCCGCTGGTCGATGGCGTCACGGGTGATCAGTCCGCCGCCACCCGCCGCATCGGCGCGCGCATATCGACCCTGATCCGCGAGCGCTATCCGAGCTATCGGATCGTGCCCTTCACGGCCGACTCGGTAGCGCAGCAGCCGCTGGTGATGGTCGGAACGTTTACGCCGGTCAACACCACGAACCAGACGACCGGACCACGGGTGGCCTATCGCTTCTGCCTCGTGATGGCCGATCTCAAGAGCGGCCGCACGGTGGCCAAGAGTGTCGCCCGCGCGCAGCTGGAGAATGTTGACGCCAGCCCTGCCGCCTTCTTCCAGCAGAGCCCGGTATGGTCGGAGGATTCGGCGATCCGCAGCTACGTGAACACCTGCCAGGGGACCAAGGTCGGCGACCCGATCCCCGAGCAGTATGTGCGCGGGATCGAAACCGCCGCCCTGGTGCAGGAGGCCATGGCGCTCTACGAGGCCGGGCGTCTGCAGCAGGCGCTTGCGAAATTCGAGAACGCGCGCGCCGCGGCTGCCGGCGATCAACTGCGCGTCTTCAACGGACTATACCTGGTGAACCACCGCTTGGGTCGTGAAGCGGCGGCGACGGCGCAGTTCGGCCAGCTCGTGGACTACGGCCTCGTGCATCAGCGACTGGCCGTCAAGCTACTGTTCCAGCCCGGATCGACGGCGTTCGTCGCCGGGGAGGGCGGCGGCCAATACCCGATGTGGCTGGGCCAGATTGCCGATCGCACGAGTCAGCGCCAGACCTGCCTCGAGATCCGTGGACATACCAGCACGTCGGGCGCTGCCGACGTCAACGAGCGGTTGTCGGTGCAGCGCGCTCAAGCCGTGCAGGGGCGCCTGAACGTGCTGGCACCGGCGCTGTCGGGCCGCATGACCGCAACCGGCGTCGGCCCGCGCGAGGCCATGGTCGGCACGGGGCGCGATGATGCCAGCGATGCGCTTGACCGCCGGGTGGAGTTCCGCGTCAAACCGCAGTGCTGAAACGGCTTGCGGCACATCCAGGCCTCCGGCTGCGCGAACCGGAGGCCTGATTTTGCCCTGACGCAGGAACGGTAGCCCGCCGCGATCCTCAGCTGCCTGTCTTCAGGGCGGCGAGGAAGGCGGATTGCGGGATCTCGACATTGCCGATCTGCCGCATGCGCTTTTTGCCCTTCTTCTGCTTCTCCAGCAGCTTCTTCTTGCGCGTGATGTCGCCGCCGTAGCATTTGGCGAGCACATCCTTGCGCATCGCGCTGATGGTTTCGCGGGCGATGATGCGGCCGCCGATTGCCGCCTGGATGGCGATCTTGAACAGCTGCTTGGGAATGAGATCCTTCAGTCGTTCGCACAATGTACGACCACGGCTCTCGGCGTGGCTGCGATGCACGATAATGGAGAGCGCATCGACGGTCTCGCCATTGACCAGGATCGTGACCTTGACGAGATCGCCCTCCTCGTACGCCGCCATTTCGTAGTCGAAGCTGGCATAGCCGCGGGTCACCGACTTCAGGCGATCATAGAAGTCGAAGACCACCTCGTTGAGCGGCAGACGGTAGACCACCATGGCGCGCGTGCCGGCGTACGTGAGATCGACCTGCACGCCGCGGCGCTCCTGGCACAGCGACAGCACCGGGCCGAGATACTCGTCCGGCACGATGATGGTGGCCTTGATCCAGGGCTCCGAGATCGATGCGATATGAGCCGGATCAGGATAGTCGGTGGGATTGTGCAGCTCGATCGCACTGCCGTCGGTCATCGCGATCCGGTAGACCACCGATGGCGCCGTGGTGACGAGATCGAGGTCGAACTCGCGCTCCAGGCGTTCCTGCACGATCTCCAGGTGCAGCAGGCCGAGGAAGCCACAACGGAAGCCGAAGCCCAGCGCCGCGCTGCTCTCGGGCTCGAAGTGGAAGCTCGAATCGTTGAGCCGCAGCTTGGCCAGTGAATCGCGCAGGTTCTCGTAGTCGCTGGCGTCGACCGGGAACAGGCCGCAGAACACCACCGGCACCGACGGCTTGAAACCCGACAGCGGGAAGTCGGCCGGACGCCGCTCCTCGGTGATGGTGTCGCCAACCTTGCAATCCGAGATGGTCTTGATGCCGGCGATGATGAAGCCGATCTCACCCGGCCCCAGCTCGCCGGCTTCCGCCGGCTTGGGCGTGAAGACGCCGACCTTGTCGATGTCGTAGGCGGCGCCGGTCGACATCATGCGGATCTTCATGCCCTTTTTCAGCACGCCATCGCGCACGCGCACCAGGGTGACAACACCGAGATATGGATCATACCAGCTGTCGACCAGCAGCGCCTTCAGCGCCGCGGCACGATCGCCCGACGGCGCCGGCAGCCGCTCGACCAGCGCTTCCAGCACGTCATCGACGCCTTGCCCGGTCTTGGCCGAGATCGGGATGGCGTTGGATGCATCGAGCCCGATGACGTCTTCGATCTCCTTTTTCACCCGCTCCGGCTCGGCCGCCGGCAGGTCGATCTTGTTGAGCACCGGGATCAGCTCGTGGCCAGCCTCGATGGCGTGGTAGGCGTTGGCCAGGGTCTGCGCCTCGACGCCCTGGCTGGCATCGACCACCAGCAGCGATCCCTCGCACGCCGCCAACGACCGACTCACTTCGTAGGCGAAGTCGACGTGGCCCGGCGTGTCCATCAGGTTCAGCACATACTTCTGGCCATCGCGCGCGGTGTAGTTCAGCCGCACCGTCTGCGCCTTGATGGTGATGCCGCGCTCGCGCTCAATGTCCATGCTGTCCAGCAGCTGGTCATGGAACTCGCGCGCCTCGATCGCCCCGCAACGCTGGATCAAGCGGTCGGCCAAGGTCGACTTGCCGTGGTCGATATGGGCCACGATCGAAAAGTTGCGGATCTGCGAGAGCTCGGTCATGGCCGGCGGAGGTATCCAAAGCGCGAGAAAGCGGTCCGGGTAGATAGAGGCCAAGCATGTTCCGCGCAACGGCTTCGCGCCGAGTCCAGATGCTACGACCTAACTTCTTGATATTGTATGTAAATTCAAGACAATCGGATGCCTCGGGAACGGCATGGTGTACCGGCTTCGCGGCGCCGGATCGCTGGTCTTCGTCATCAGGGGCAGGGAGTGGCTATGGCTGTGCGGCGAAACGTCCTGTTCATTGTCATCGATCAGTGGCGCGCCGATGCGCTGGGTGCCGCCGGCAACCCGGTTCTCAAGACCCCCCATCTCGACCGGCTGGCAGCCGACGGCGTGCTGCGCACCCGTCATTTCGTCCAGGCCGCGCCCTGCGGTCCCTCCCGGGCGGCGCTGTTGACCGGCACCTACCAGCATAACAACTGCGTCATGCGCAACGGATCGCCGCTGTCGCGCCGCTTCACCAACCTGGCGCTGGAAAGCCGCCGGCTGGGTTACGATCCGGCGTTGTTCGGCTATACCGACACGACCGTCGATCCAACCGGTATGGATCCCCGCGACCCGGCGCTCACAACGTACGAGTCGGTGATGCCCGGCTTCACCCCGCAGCTCTACCTCTCGGCAAAGCCGCTGTCCTGGGTCGCCCACCTGCACGCGAAAGGCTACGACTTTCCCATCGATATGGACGAGGTCTACCGGCCGTCCCCGGACGCCGCCGGCCGTGGCCCGACATGGGCACCGGCGCGTTTCGCGGCCGAGCACAGCATCACGGCATTCCTGACCGACGCGGTCCTCGACTACATCTCGGTGCGCCGCGACCAGCCATGGTTCGTCCATGCCGCCTATATCTGTCCACACCCGCCGTTCATCGCACCCCGGCCCTATCACGATCTCTACGATCCAGCCGAAATGCCGGCGCTGCGCCGCGCCCCGACCCGCGCCGAAGCTGCCCAGCAACACGCGCTGCTGGCGCACTACCTGCAAACCCAGCAGCAATCGAGCTACTACGTCACCGGTGACGGGCTGGTCAGCGATCTCAGCGAGAGCGACCTCGCGCAGCTGCGCGCCACCTACTACGGCATGGTCACCGAAGTCGACGATCAGGTCGGCCGCCTGATCAACCGATTGAAGGCGTGGGGGCTCTACGACGATACCCTGATCATCGTGACCTCCGACCACGGCGAGATGCTGGGCGATCACTGGATGCTGGGCAAACAAGGCTACTTCGATGAAGCCTTCCACGTACCCTTGATCCTGCGCGATCCGCACCAAGCGGCGGATCAGAGGCGCGGCCAGACGATCGATCACTTCACCGAAGCGGTCGACGTCATGCCGACGGTCCTCGATTGGCTCGACCTTGCGGTGCCGCGCCAATGCGACGGTCGATCACTGCTCGCATTGGTGCACGGGCTTGACGTCGCGGATTGGCGCCGCGAGGTTCATTGGGAGTTCGATTTCCGCGGCACGGGACCCACCGACGCCGAGGCGGCTCTCGGGTTGCCGATGGACGCCTGCTCGCTCGCGGTGATCCGCGATGAGGCCTACAAGTACGTCCACTTCGCCGCGCTGCCGCCACTCCTCTTCGATCTGGTGGCCGACCCGCATTGTCTCAACGATCTGTCACGCAACCCCGCCGCCGCGCCGACGATGCTCACCTATGCGCAGAAGATGCTGTCGTGGCGCATCCTGTCCAGTGCCCGCGACATGACGGGCATGATGGCATCACCGCAGGGACTTATCGTCCGCGGATGACGTTGAGAGGGGCTGCTACCCGCGCAGCACGCCACCCGCCTGCTTAGCGACCTGGGCCACGACCTTCTGCGAGATCACCTCGATCTCTTCGTCGGTCAGCGTCTTGTCGGCCGGTTGGATGGTGACCGACAGCGCCACCGACTTCTTGCCGTCGGGCACACCCTTGCCGGCATAGACGTCGAACCCCTGCGCAGCGGTGATCATGGCGCGATCGGCACCGCGAGCGGCACGCACCAGCGTGTCGGCCGGGATCGTGCCGTCGACGATGAAGGCAAAGTCGCGCTCCAGCGGCTGGAACGGCGACAGCTTCAGCGCCGGACGCGCCTTGCTGGGACGTGCCTTGGCTGGCGGCACGGCGTCGAGGAACACTTCGAACGCGGCGGCCGGGCCGCGCAGGTCGAGCTTCGCCAGCACGTCGGGGTGCACCTCGCCGAAATACGCCAGTGGCTGGTTGCCCAACAGCAACGCACCGGATCGCCCGGGGTGGTACCAGGCCGGCGCCTTGGGCTGGGCCGCTAGATTGTCGGTCGGCGCGCCGATGGCCGCCAGCACGGCGAGCGCATCGGCCTTGGCGTCGAAGGCATCGATCGGCCGCTCGGGGCCGGTCCAGGCGCGCGGCTGGCCCTTGGCATAGCGCACGCCGGCCGCGATCGGGCGCTGGCCGGTCGGGGTCGCGTCCTTGTATTGCGGGCCAACTTCGAACAACGCCGGATCCTTCAGGCCACGCGCCTCGTTGCGGCCGCAGGCCTGCAGCAGATTAGGCAGGATCGACGGCCGCATCACATCGAGCTCCGATGCGATCGGGTTGAGGACCTTCAAGTCATCGCCGACACCGCCGAACAGATCGGCCAGCACCGAGTGCGTGAACGACGACGTCACCGCTTCCGTCAGGCCACGGACGGCCAGCGCGCGGCGCGCCGTGGGCACGCGACGCTGCTCGGCCGTGCGCACCGGCCGCGACGTGGCGGTCTCGCGCGGCATGGAGACGGCCGGCACATTGTCGTAGCCATGCACGCGCACGACTTCCTCGACCAGATCGGCTTCGCCGACGACATCGGGACGCCACGACGGCACGGCCACCGACCACGGCCCGTCACCCGACGGCGCGAAACCCAGCTTGCGCAAGATGTCGAGTTGCGCCGCGGCCGGCACATCAGCACCGCCCAGCGTCCTAGCGCGATCGGGGCGCAGCCCGTAGCTGCGCTGCCACGCCGGCATGATGCCGCTGGACACCACCTCGCTGGTCTCGCCGCCGCACAGTTGGAGGATCAACCGCGCGGCAACTTCGGCGCCCCACCACACCGATTCCGGATCGACGCCGCGCTCGAAGCGGTAGCGTGCGTCGGACTGGATGGCGAGCTTGCGGCCGGCCGCCGAGACGGCGATCGGATCGAAATAGGCGACCTCGAGGAACACGTTGGTTGTCGTTTCCGATACCCCGCTGTCCTCGCCGCCCATGATGCCGCCGATGCCGTGGACTGCCTTGCTGTCGGCAATCACCGCCATCGTCTCATCGAGCGTGTAGGTGCGGCCATCCAACGCCAGGACCGTCTCTCCCGGTTTCGCCTGGCGCATCACCAGATCGCCCGCGATCTTGTCGGCGTCGAAGACATGCAGAGGCCGGTTGAGATCGAACGTCACCAGGTTGGTGATGTCGACCAGGGCCGAGATCGGCCGCAGGCCGATGGCACGCAGCCGCTGCTGCAACCACGCCGGGCTGGGGCCGTTCTTCACATTGCGGAAGTGGCGGCCAACGACGATCGGGCACGGTGCGCCCGGCTTTACGTCGTAGCCGTGCGTCCAGCGCACCGGGCTCTTGTAGGTCCCCGGCACTTTGGCGACATTGGGGGCCTTGCGCCGGCCAAGACCGGCCGCTTCAAGATCGCGTGCGATGCCCAACACACCCAGTGCATCGGCGCGGTTGGGCGTCACCTTGATCTCGATCACGGGATCGTCGATGCCCAGCACCCGTGCCGCCGGCACGCCGATCGGCGTATCGGCCGGCAGGTCGATGATGCCGGCGTGATCTTCCGACAGCTCCAGCTCGCGCTCCGAGCACAGCATGCCGTTGCTGTCGACGCCGCGGATCTTGCTCGGCTTCAGATCGAGCCCGGTGCCCGGAATATGCGCGCCCGACGGCGCAAACACGCCCTTCATGCCGGTGCGCGCATTGGGCGCCCCACACACGACCTGCACGACGCCGCTGCCGGTGTCGACCTTGCACACCCTGAGCTTGTCGGCGTTGGGGTGCTGCACGGCTTCCAGGACATGGGCGGTGATGAAGCCCTGGAGCTTGGCGGCGCGGTCGTCGACCGACTCGACTTCCAGGCCGAGCATGGTGAGCGTGTCGCGGATCTCGGCCACCGACGCCGTGGTGTCGAGATGCTCCTTGAGCCAGGAGACCGTGAACTTCATCGGCTGAGCCCTCCCGTGAGGCTCGGGACGTCGAGCGCCGAGAAGCCGTAGTGGCGCAGCCAGCGCAGGTCGGAGTCAAAGAACGTGCGCAGATCCGGGACGCCGTACTTCAGCATCGCCACGCGCTCGACGCCCATGCCGAAGGCGAAGCCCTGATAGACCTCGGGATCCAGGCCGCAATGGCGCAGCACATTGGGATGCACCATGCCGCTGCCAAGGATCTCGAGCCAGCTGTCGCCGGCACCGATCCGCAGCTCACCGCCCTTCCAGGAGCAGCCGATGTCGACCTCGGCCGACGGCTCGGTGAAGGGAAAGTAGGAGGGGCGGAAGCGCACCGGCACGTCATCGACCTCGAAGAAGGCGCGACAGAAATCGGTGAGGCAGCCCTTGAGATGGCCCATGTGCGTCGTGCGGTCGATCACTAGGCCTTCGACCTGGTGGAACATTGGCGTGTGGGTCTGATCGCTGTCGGTGCGGAAGGTGCGGCCGGGCACGATCACGCGCAGCGAACCGCCGTCAGCCAGCATCTTCTGCACGCGCTTGTCGAGCATGGTGCGCGCCTGCACCGGCGAAGTATGGGTGCGCAGCACCATGGGCATGCCGTCGGCACGCGGCGGCAGGAAGAATGTGTCCTGCATCTGCCGCGCCGGATGGTCGGGCGGGAAGTTCAGTGCTTCGAAGTTATGCCAGTCGTCCTCGATGTCGGGACCTTCGGCCCAGACGAAGCCCATCTCGCCGAAGACAGCACAGATTTCGTCGATGGTCTGGCCGATGGGATGCAGCGTGCCCATGCGCTCGGGCCGTGCCGGCAGGCTGACGTCGAGGCGTTCCGACTCCAGACGCGCCGCCAACGCCGACCGGTCGATCTCCGCCTTGCGCACATCGAGCGCGGCGGCGATCTCGTCCTTCAGCGTGTTCACGGTCTGACCGAACGCCTTGCGCGCATCCGGCGGCAGCGTGCCCAAGGTCTTCATCAATCCAGTGACGCGGCCATTCTTACCCAGCGCCGCCACCCGCGCCGCATCCAGCGCGCGCGCATCGCCGGCCGCAGCCACTGCCGCCAGTGTCTCGGACCGGATCATCGACAGATCGTCCATCGTCTCGCTCATTTTCTATCCCCCCTCCGGGGAAGGAGCTTAAACGCACAAAAGGGAAGCCCGGTCGCCCGCGGCTTCCCTTTTCTCTGTCTTTCGTCCGCCGGCGCTGGCCGGCAGCCGGTTTACTTCAGGGCGGCCTGGGCTTGATCGACCAAGGCCCTAAACGCCGCCGGCTCGCGCGCCGCCAGATCGGCCATCACCTTACGGTCGATCTCGATGCCGGCCTTGGCGATGCCGTTGACGAACGCCGAATAGGTCATGCCGTGCTCGCGCACGGCCGCGTTGATGCGCTGAATCCACAGCGCGCGGAAATTGCGCTTCTTGGCGCGCCGGTCGCGATAGGCGTACTGGAGGCCCTTTTCGACCTTCTCCAGCGCCGTGCGGTAGGTGTTGTGAGCGCGGCCCCGGTAGCCCTTGGCGAGCTTGAGGACCTTCTTGTGGCGGGCGTGGCTGGTAACGCCCCGTTTGACGCGGGCCATGGTTCAGCTCTCCGTCACGCGTTGGGCAGGAAGTACTGCTTGATCTTGCGCGCGTCGCCCTCGGCCGCAATCACCGTGCCGGTGGCTTGGCGCACGAACCGGTTGCTGCGCTTGCGCATGCCGTGCCGCTTGCCGGCGACCGGAATCTTGACCTTGCCCGACGCTGTGAGCCGGAACCGTTTCTTGGCTCCGCTCTTGGTCTTCATTTTGGGCATTTTCATCCTCTTTTCAATGGATTAGCACCCCATTGGGGTACTATCGACGAGCACTCGTCGGGATGTCTCCGGACCGCCATGGCATGCCCTTTGCGCCAGGCCGCCCGAAAGAAGGCCGGGTTTATACAGATCGTGGGGGAGCAAGGCAAGTGACGGCGCATGCCTTGAAATGACCCTTGAACGCACACTCAGTGAGGCCCACATGCTTACCGTGCGGCGATGCCTCCGGGGTCGCCGCTCGACCACTCGCTCGCCAGAGGGGGGTTCCGTGAACAGGGTGTCGATGTTCAGTTCGCCGTTTCTGCTCGGATTTGAACAGCTCGAACGGTCGCTTGACCGGCTGACGAAAAGCGGCAGCGACGGCTATCCGCCCTACAATATCGAAAAAATTGGCGAGTCCGGACTGCGTATCACCTTGGCAGTGGCTGGGTTTACCGAGACTGATCTGACGATTGAAGTGGTCGAAAACCAGCTCTCGGTGCGTGGCAAGCAGCAGGACGATCCGGAACGGGTCTACCTGCACCGCGGCATCGCCGGGCGGCAGTTTCATCGCACCTTCATGCTGGCTGACGGCATCGAGGTGACGGGCGCCAAGCTGGAGAACGGCTTGCTCGCCATCGATCTGGCGCGGCCAGCCATCGAACCGAAGGTGAAGACCATTCGGATCGATAGCGCCGCTCCCGCGAAGACGTCGCGCGGCAAAACCATCGACGTCACGGGCTAATGGCCCAACGGGTTCGTCACAAAGGAGGACCCCATGCTTGAACCAGCCTCTCCCCTCAAGACGTTGTCGACGGCCGAGTTCGCTGTCCTCGGGCTCGAGCAGTTCGCCTACATCAAGCCCGTGACACTGCCCGACGGCAAGCATGCCATCGGCGTGTTCGCCGCCGACGGCAGGCCACTGGCCGGCGCACCTAATGTCGAGACCGCCCAGGCATTGGTGCGACAAAACGAACTGGAGCCGGCGCTGGTTCACTGACCCGGCAAGCTGGTGTAGCAACAACGGCGCGTCGGATTCCGACGCGCCGTTGCCATGTTCAGCGTCCGTGCTGATTTTACGCAGCGAGCCTTGCCTTTAATTGGCAGAGCATCCGCTGAAAGACGCATGGATCGTTGAGCGCTCTTGCCAGCACCAAGCCACCTTGGATCGCCGCCAGCGTTTCTTCGGCAAGGTTTCGGGCTGTCTCGTCGTCTTTGCCCAGCCGCATCAAGGCCTCTGCGAGCACAGTGTTCCAGGTCGCGAAGTATGAGCGAATTTGCCGGGCGAAGCGATCGCGTGCATCGCCGAGTGCGAAGGCACCGATCAGGCATACTCGCCGTCCGGATCGGAAATAGTCATCGACGGCTTGAAGCATGCCGGCGATGGCACGTCGTGGCTCCACCTCTTCGCGCAGCGGCTTGAAGACGTTGGCTGTGAACCAACCGTCGATCTCGTCCAATACGGCCACGGCCATCTCCTCCTTCCCGCCGGGAAAGAAGTGATAGAGGCTGCCCTTGCCGAGCTTGGTTCGCTGGCCGATCAGCGAAAGGCTCGCCCCTTCGAAGCCATGCTCGCGAAATACCTCAGCCAACGCGGGCAACACATCGGCACGCTCGCTGACGGTCTTGGCCATGGCAGGGGTCAGAGACCAAGTTCGGTGAGGCCCGGATGATCCGCCGGTCGTGGCCCGGCCTGGTCCCAGTGAAACTTCCGGTCGGTTTCTCCAATCGGTAGATCGTTGATGCTGGCATGGCGAAAACGCATCAGGCCATGCTGATCGAACTCCCAGTTCTCGTTGCCGTAGGCGCGAAACCAATTGCCGGAATCGTCGCGCCATTCATAGGCAAAGCGGACGGCAATCCGGTGCCCCTCCCAGGCCCAGAGCTCCTTGATCAGCCGGTAATTGAGCTCCCGCGTCCATTTGCGAGTCAGGAACGCGACGATCGCTGCACGGCCCTGGAGGAATTCGGCGCGATTGCGCCACTTGCTGTCCTCCGTGTAGGCGAGAGCGACACGCTGGGGATTGCGCGTATTCCAGGCATCCTCGGCCATGCGCACCTTCTGTACCGCTGTCTCACGGACGAAGGGCGGCAACGGCGGGCGATCCATGCTCATGGGCTCTCCTCTGTACTGATCAGTAATCTCTGTACCATTTGGTACAAACATACCCCTGAGATGTCAAGCACTCGAGCAACCTCGGGCGTCGCCAATGTGTCAGCTGACGAGAATTGCTGTGGCGCGTGTATGCCCGTATCGGCCTTACGCCCTGGTCCCTAAGCCGCCCGGGGCGACCTCAGCGGTTCTACCAGCAGGGCATAGAGCGCATCGGCACGGTCGGTCGCCCGCAGCTTTTCGACCAGCACGCGGTCGCGCAGCGCGCGCGAGACGCGCGACAGGGCCTTGAGATGGTCGGCGCCGGCGCTCTCAGGGGCCAGCAGGACAAACATCAAATCGACGGGCCGCGCGTCGATAGCTTCGAAATCGATTGGGGTGGCAAGACGCGCGAAAACGCCATGGAGACGATCCAGTCCGGCGAGTTTGCCGTGCGGGATGGCAATGCCACCGCCAAGTCCGGTCGAGCCCAGTCGTTCACGTTCCAGCAGGACGTCGAAGACTGTCCGCTCATGCAGGCCTGTCACCTGACCGGCCCGTTGTGCCATCTCCAGCAGCGCTTGCTTCTTGCTGCTCGCCCGCATGTCGGCAATCACGGCGTCCGGCGCAAGGATGTCCGCAAGTTCCATCGTGGCATGCCTTATTCGAGTTACGCTACAGCCGATCGGGCTCAGGATGACGACGGGGTTGTCGGCACATTCTGGGGATCAACCCAGCCGATATTCCCATCCGGGCGTCGATACACCATGTTGAACAGACCGTTGGCACGGTTGCGAAACATCAGGGCTGGCAGTTGTCCCAGGTCGAGCCGCATGACGGCCTCACCGACAGTCAAAGTTTGCACGCTGGTCTGCATCTCGGCGATGACCAGCGGGTCATGGCCGGTGGCTTCCTCGGCCGCTTCATTCTCGATGGCGATGACCGACTGCCGGGCCAGCGTGTCCTCGACCTCGCGCACCGGGCGCGCGTTGTGATCGCGCAGTCGCCGCTTGTGGCGCCGCAACCGCTTGGCCGCATGATCGCACGCCGCTTCGAAGGCAACGTAAGGATCGCTGGCGGTCGCGTGACTCTGGATCATGATATTGCGGCCGACATGCACGGTGATGTCGGAGCGGAATTCGTGCGCATGTCGTGAGAACGTTACCGTCCCTTCGAGGGCACCGTCGAAGTACTTGGCCACGGCCGCATCGAGCGAACGCTGAACATGGCCCTGTAGCGCCTCGCCAATGTCGATCTGCTTGCCGCTGACCGTGAGCTTCATCGCCATGTCTGCGTCCCACTGCCAAGGCCGGCCAGGGCGCTGAATGAAATCACCATATGGACCGAAATTGGGCGAGTCAAGCAACCCCCAACCATTTGATTTTCCTTAAAAAGTTAACAACAGGCTGCCGCCTGCGCGGGGCTATGTACAGCAAACGCTCACAACGCTGCAACCTGGGCAGCCATGCCCATTCCCGACAACGATTTCTCCCTCCGCCGCTGAACCGAGGAGGGAATCCGCATAGCCTCGCGGTACTTGGCAACCGTCCGCCGCGCGATCTCGATTCCTTCATCGCGCAACAGCTCGACCAGCCTGTCATCGGACAGCGTCGCATCCGGCCGTTCGGCATCGATCAGGCGGCGCATGCGCGAACGCACGGCCTCGGCCGACACCGCCGGCGCACCGCTACCGCTGGCCGCCGATACGGAACTGGTGAAGAAGTACTTCAACTCGAACAGGCCGCGCGGCGTGGCAATGAACTTGTTGGAGGTGACGCGGCTGACCGTGCTTTCGTGAAGCCCGGTTGCGATTGCCACATCCCGCAGCACCAGCGGCCGCAGCGCCGAAACGCCGTGACGGAAGAAGCCTTCCTGCTGCAGCGCGATCTCGCGCGCAACCTTCAGGATCGTGTTGGCGCGCTGATCCAGGGCCTTCACCAGCCAGTTCGCCGTTTGCCAGCGCTCGGCGATGAATTCCCGCGTTTCCTTGGTCCGGGCATCGCGGCTCAAGGTCGCGTAGTAGCGCCGGTCGGCCAGCACGCGCGGCAGCGCGTCGGTGTTCAATTCCACTTCCCAGACTTCACCCAGCTCGGCATGACGCACCCGCCGCAGATGCACGTCGGGAATCACTGTGCGCACCGGCTCGTGGTTGAAGCGCAACCCGGGCTTGGGATCGAGCGCGCGGATCTCGGCGATCATGGCCGCCAGGTCCTCGGCGTCGACGCCACATCGACGCAGCAATCCGCTGAGGTCGCGACGGGCCAGCAGTTCGAGATTGTCCAACAGCGCCTGCATGGCCGGATCAAGGCGGTTGCTGTCGGCGAGCTGTGCGGCCAGGCATTCGGCCAGCGTGCGACTGAACAGGCCGGGCGGATCAAGCTGCCGCAAGCGTGCCAGGACGGCCTCGATGCGCGCCGACGTGACGCCAAGCGATCCCGAGACGCTGCCGATATCAGGCGCAAGGTACCCGCTGGGTTCCAGCGACTCGACAAGGCGGACCGCAATCATGCGATCGACGGGATCGAGGACCTCGGCGGAAATCTGTGCCAGCACGTGACGTTGGAGCGAGGTCTCGCTGTCGGCGACCCGTGCCATGGCATCGGGCGCATCCTCGCCCACGCCGCCGCCCGTGCCCGTCATCCTGGCCGAGGAGCCGTCGCCACCGCGATCCGCATATTCGCCCGCCCACCGCTCATCGACATCGCTCAACGCGGTGTTGCCGTCGGCCAGGGTGTCAGCGGTATCACTGTCCCGAGGCGCCACCGCTTCGACCGGCGGCTCCGCCGCGGCTGCGCCATCGTCGTCACGCGGCGACTCCGAGAGCAGAGGGTTGGCCTCGAGTTCCCGCTCGACGTAACCCGCCAACTCCAGCTGCGAGAGCTGCAACAGCTTGATGGCCTGCTGCAGCTGAGGCGTCATTACCAGAGTCTGGCGTTGCCCCAGATGCAGGCGCGGTGCCAGCGTCATCGCACGGGGGCCTGCCGCCATCAGAGGGTAAACCGCCGGCCGAGATAGACCCGCTGCACTTCCTCATTAGCAACGATCTCGGCTGGTCGGCCCTCGATTAGCACCTGACCGGCATGCATGATGTAGCCGCGGTCGATGATATCTAGGGTCTCACGCACTTTGTGGTCGGTGATCAGCACGCCGATCCCGCGATCGCGCAGCTGCGATACCATTTCACGAATTTCCTCGACGGCGATCGGATCGACACCGGCCAGGGGCTCGTCCAACAGGATGAAGTGCGGACGCGACGCCAGCGCACGGGCGATCTCGACCCGCCGCCGCTCGCCGCCAGACAGCGCCATCGCCGGCGCGCTGCGCAGGTGGGCGATATTGAATTCCTCAAGCAGCGCATCGACGGCGTCTTCCCGCGTCCGGCGATCGGGTTCGACAAGCTCGAGGACGGCCCGCAGGTTGTCGGCAACGCTCATGGTGCGGAATACCGATGCCTCTTGCGGCAGATAACCGATGCCCAGCCGCGCCCGACGAAACATCGGCAGGCGCGTGATGTCGCGACCATCGAGCGTGACATGCCCTTCGTCGGCCTGCACCAGGCCGCAGACCATATAGAACGTCGTCGTCTTGCCGGCACCGTTGGGACCGAGCAATCCGACGGCCTCGCCACGCTGCAGGGTAATCGACACGTCGCGTACGACGGGCCGGTTGCTGTAGGTCTTGCATAGCCCGTGCGCCTGCAGACCGCTGTCTGTCGACACCAGCCGCGGCCCGGGGCGCTGGGCGGGTGCCGAAGACGGTGAGCCGGCCTTCCTGCCTCTATTACGGATCGACATCAGACGACTTTCACCAATTCGCAAAGGGTTCAGCGCTGCTGCTTCGGCTTCCCCTCGGGAGAGGAGGCTGTCTTGTCATCGCACGGCGCAGCGCCCGGACGATCGGTCGGTTTCGTGTCGGGCGTCGAAGCATCCTTGTTGGGCTCGATCGTCGCCTGGACCCGGCCGCTGCCGCCGGAGACGATCCGGGTGTAGCCCGTCCTGGTGTTCATCTCGATGGTATCGCCGTTCACCTGCTCACGACCCCGGGTCAGGCGCACGTTGCCGGTCAGCACCGCCGTTCCCGTATTGGGATCGTAGAGCCCCTTGTCGGCATGCGCATAACCTTGACACGACGCGATATAAACATGGCCAAAGGCTTCAATCCGAGCCACCCGCTGCTTGCCGCTGTTGCTGCCGCGTGACTTGGGGTCGGGTTGACTGCCATCCTTCGGCTCGAAATAGGCCACGGCGTGATCAGCCCGCATTTCTTCGCTGCCGCGGACCACAACCACGTTGCCACGCGCCACGGCCATACGCTTCTCGTCCCAGTACTCGAAGCTGTCGCGCGCCGTCATTTTGGAGTCCGGGCTCGTCATCGAGAGGTTGCGACCGGTGAGACGCGCGACCTTGTTGTCGTTGTCGTAAATGCCGCGATCGCCCGTCATGACATTGTCGCCGTCAGCGATGCGGACGGAACCTTCAGCATCGACGCGATAGATGTCACTCTTGGTGGTACCTTCACCTCGATGATACGCCGTGATGCGGTCGGCAAAGATCGACCGGTCACCGCGCGTAACCCGCGCATTGCCGCGCGCAATGTACTGGTGCGAGTTCTTGTCCCACTCGATGCCTTGATCGGCCGTGATCTGGATCTGGTTCTTGTCGACGTCCTTGTCGTCGGCGCGCGGTTGCGCGGGCTTCTGGGCAAACGCCGGCCCCGCGGCGAGCGCGACCACGATCCATAGCCAGCGCGCCGCACGCTTCACATCAACCTCCCGGCGCCGGTGCTTCACCCGGCGACTGCACACTGGGTTCGCTCGCCGGCGAATCGTCGGTCGAATCGTCGTGGCCACGCAGGATCAACCGGGAGCGACCCGTGAACACGATGCGGGCACCTCGCTCGCTGGTGTGAAAGCCTTCGGCTTCGATCTGGCCATCCGGCCCGTGACCGCGCACCGGCCGATCACCATAGGCTGCGGACGCTTCAAGATCGATCCGGGCCTGGTCCGTCGTCACGGTATATCCCTTGTCCTGGAACAAGGTCACGTTGCCGGAGAGGTCGAGTAGGCGTAGCCGCTGGTCGTATTTGCCTGTTTCGGCGGTCGCGGCGATCCAACGCTGCTTCTCGTCGAGCAGATCGGCCTTGGGCAGGAAGAGGTCATAGATCTTTTCTTCCCGCGTCTTCTGGATCGCATAGTCCGCGGTCACGGTATAGGGCCGGTGCTTGTTGTCGCTGCCGGCGAAATGCGGCCGATCCATCCGCATATAGTGGCCGCGATCGTTATTGACCGGCATATCGCGAACCAGAATCCCCGTCGTCGCGCCGAACATCGGTACGATGACTCCGGCGAGGACGACGGCCAATGCGACCAGCGGCAACAGAAGCCGGATATGATCGGCGTAGCGCGAGATCCACGGCTCGCTGTTGTCGCGCTTCAGACCGATGAACTGGTCCAGGCGCGAGCGATCGCGCGGCGGCGCGGGAACGTCCGATGCCGGCAGATCGGGGGCGGAGGCCACAGCCGTTCCCCGCTCACGCCACGCCGGCGCGCAGGCAGTCGTGCACGTGCACGAGCCCGACAAGCCGGTCGTCATCGCCAACGACAAACAGGCTGGTGATGCCCTTGCCGGTCGCGTTCATGATCCGCACTGCCTCCGCCGCCAGCGCCTCGGCCGCAATCGTCTTGGGCCGGGCAGTCATGATCTCGCTGGCTGTCTGGCTCAGAAGTCCGGCATTCATGTGGCGTCGCAAGTCGCCGTCCGTGATGATGCCCAGGAGCCGCCGCTCGGGGTCGATCACGGCAACGCAACCGAAGCTCCTGGCGCTCATTTCGATCAGCGCTTCGGCCATGGAGGTATCGGGCTTCACGACCGGCAACTCGGTGCCGACATGCATCAGATCGGCGACCTTGATCAGCCGCTGGCCCAGGCGCCCGCCGGGATGGAAATCACCAAACCGGGCCGGCGTGAAGCCTTTGCGCTCCAACAGCGCGATCGCGATGGCATCGCCCAGCGCCAGCGTCATGGTGGTCGACGTGGTCGGCGCCAGCCCCATCGGGCACGCCTCGGGAACGTTGGGGAGGACCAGTGCCACATCCGCGGCCTGCGCCAGGCTGCTTTCCCCGCCGCTGGTGATCGCCACCAGCCTGATCCCGAAGCGTTTCGCGTACCACAGCAGGCCGGAAAGCTCCGACGTCTCGCCGGAATTCGACAGCGCCAGCACGACATCGCCTGATGCGATCATGCCCAGATCGCCGTGCGAGGCTTCGGCGGGATGGACGAAATAGGCCGGCGTACCGGTCGATGCCAGTGTCGCGGCGATCTTGCGCCCCACATGGCCGCTTTTGCCCATGCCCGACACGATGACGCGGTCGCCCTGCTCGAGGACGTCGAGGGCCCGCCCGAAATCGTCACCCAGTGCGGCTTGCAACGCCTGCAGTCCGGCAATCTCGGTCGCCAGCACGCGCCGCGCACTCGCGCCATCGGCGGCATGGCCGGAGCCAGAGCTGGATCGATCTGCCGGGGTCACAAGCGGTGCACTTTTCATAGCAGCGAAGTGTACGCGCGCCCGACACGCCATCGCAAAGCAAAAAGCGCGCCAAAACGCCGCTGATGGTTGACCATTATTTGCCTATGCTGATGCCGCACACGGCATATAGCACTTAATGTGCGAAAATATCGACGTCCGGCCAACCTTCCAGATCGAGCGCCGCCCGATAAGGAATGAACCGAAAAGCCGCCTCCGCCAGGTCACGGCGCATCTCACGGTTGAGCAGAACGTCGAGCTTGGCCTTCAACTTATGCAGATGAAGCACATCGGACGCCGCATAGGCCAGTTGTTCGTCGCTCAGGTGCTCGGCGCCCCAATCCGAGGACTGCTGCTGCTTGGAAAGCTCGACGCCCAGCAGCTCGCGGGTAAGGTCCTTGAGCCCGAATCTGTCCGTGTACGTGCGCACCAGGCGGGCGGCGATCTTGGTGCAGTAGATCGGCTGGGTGACGACACCCAGATAATGGCGCATCACCGCGACGTCGAAACGGGCGTAGTGGAACAACTTCAGCCGCGCCGGATCGACAAGCAGCGCCTTCAGGCGCGGCGCGTCGTATTGGCCTTTGGCGAACTGAACCAGATGCGCATTGCCGTCGCCCGCCGACAACTGCGCCAGACACAGTCGGTCGCGATGGGGATTGAGACCCATCGTCTCGGTGTCGATGGCCACGACCGGACCGAGGTCCAGGCCTTCGGGCAGGTCGCCCTTGTGAAGGTGGATGGCCATGATGCTCCGGTCAGTACATGCCCGCAAAGCGAAGCGCCGTCCCGTAGGACGGCGCGCCGAATGGTGCCCTGGAGAAGACTCGAACTTCCACGCCCGTTAAGGCACTAGAACCTGAATCTAGCGCGTCTACCAATTCCGCCACC
>Ga0187894_10001636_pt1 | contig 28315 bp, 25 predicted proteins | sample GBC1701081metaG_FD_136650 | JGI IMG/M metagenome (GOLD analysis project Ga0187894, IMG submission 136650) | White microbial mat communities from a lava cave in the Kipuka Kanohina Cave System on the Island of Hawaii, USA - GBC170108-1 metaG ...
CCGAGCTGCGAACCGGACCCGCCGCGCGCCATGGCCGCCACACAGAAAACCATTTCTCCCGTGGATGGGCGGGTGTACGCCGAACGCCCCTTCGCTTCTTTCGACGACGTGTCGCACGCGCTCGACGCTGCGCGCCACGCGCAGGCGGCCTGGCGCAAGACGCCGATCGAAGAGCGGGCACGGGTCTGCCGCGCTTTCTGCGCTGCCTTCGAGCGCCGGCGCGACCCGGTCGCCCTCGAGCTGTCGTGGCAGATGGGACGTCCGATTGCCTACGCGCCGAACGAAGTGCGCGGCACGCTCGAGCGCGCGCGCTACATGATCGACGCCGCGGCCGCCGCGCTCGCCGACATCGACGTCGGACCGAAGCCGGGTTTCGCGCGCTTCATCCGCCGCGAGCCGCTCGGCGTGGTGTTCACGATCGCCGCGTGGAACTATCCGTACCTCATCGCCGTGAACAGCGTGATCCCGGCCCTGATGGCCGGCAACGCCGTGCTCCTCAAGCACTCGGCGCAGACACCGCTGTGCGGCGAACGGTTCGCCGAGAGTTTCGCCGAGGCCGGCCTTCCCGAGGGCCTGTTTCGCGTCCTGCACCTGACGCACGCCGACACCGAGCGCATCATCGGCGACGCGCGCGTCGATTTCGTCGCCTTCACCGGCTCGGTGGCGGGCGGACGGGCGATCCAGCGCGCCGCCGCCGAGCGCTTCGTCGGCGTCGGGCTCGAGCTCGGCGGCAACGATCCCGCCTACGTGCGCGCCGACGCGAACTTCGATCACGCGGTCGAGAACCTGGTCGACGGCGCGTTCTTCAATTCCGGGCAGTCGTGCTGCGGCATCGGCCGCATCTACGTGCACGAAGCGCTGCACGCGCGTTTCGTCGCTGCGTTCGTCGACCTGACGCGCCGCTACGTGCTCGGCAGTCCGATCTCGCGCGGCACCACCCTCGGCCCCGTGGTACGCACCGAGGCGGCGCAGACCATCCGCCGCGCCATCCGCGACGCGATCCACGGCGGAGCGCGCGCGCTCGTCGACCCGAAACACTTTGCGGCCGACGAGGACGACACGCCGTACCTCGCGCCGCAGGTGCTCGTCGACGTGCGTCACGACATGCCGGTCGTGCAGGAAGAGCTGTTCGGCCCGGTGGTGAGCATCCAGAAAGTGGCGTCGGACGAGGAAGCCGTGCAGCTCATGAACGACAGCCGCTACGGCCTCACGGCGTGCGTGTGGACCGCCGACGAGCAGGCGGCGCGCGCGCTCGGCGAGCGCATCGCAACCGGCACGTGGTTCATGAATCGCTGCGACTACCTCGATCCCGCACTCGCCTGGGTGGGCGTGAAGGATTCGGGTCGCGGCTGTACGCTCTCGGTGGTCGGCTACGAGCACCTCACGCGACCCAAGTCGTTTCATCTGCGCACGGTGACCTGAAATGAGTGCAACCGCACCCCCGGCCCTGGCCGGCCGCTGGAACTATCCGACCAGCATCCGCTTCGGAGCCGGCAAGCTCCGCGAGCTGCCGGCCGCATGCCGCGAGCTAGGCATGCAGCGTCCGCTGCTCGTTACGGATGCGGGCCTCGCGAAACTGCCGCTGGTCACGAACGCGGTGAGCCTGTGCAACGCCGAGGGCCTGCAGTGCGAAGTGTTCTCGGACGTGCAGCCCAATCCGGTCGAAGCGAACGTCAGCGCGGGCGTCGAAGCGTATCGGCGCGGCGGGCACGACGGAGTGATCGCGTTCGGCGGCGGCAGCGCACTCGACACTGCGAAGGCAATCGCGCTGATGGTGGGCCAGACCCGGCCGATCTGGGACTTCGAGGACAAGGAAGACTGGTACACGCGCGTCGACGTCGCGGGCATGGCTCCGGTGGTGGCGGTGCCGACCACGGCCGGCACCGGCTCGGAGGTCGGGCGCTGCTCGGTGCTCACGGACCTGCGCGATCACACCAAGAAACTCATCTTTCATCCGCGCCTGCTGCCGGCAATCGTCATCGACGATCCGGAGCTGACGGTCGGTCTGCCGCCGCACGTCACCGCGGCGGTAGGCATGGACGCCCTCTCGCACAATCTCGAAGCCTATTGCGCGCTCGGCTTTCATCCGCTCGCCGACGGCATCGCGGTGGAAGGCATGCGCCTGATCCGCGAGTGGTTGCCGGTCGCCGTCAAGGACGGGAAGAACATCGAGGCACGCTCGTACATGATGATCGCCTCGACCATGGGCGCGACGGCTTTTCAGAAAGGCCTCGGCGCGATGCACAGCCTCAGCCACCCGTGCGGCGCGAACCTCAACACGCATCACGGCCTCACCAACGGCGTCGTCATGCCCTACGTGCTCGCCTACAACCGGCCGGCGATCGACGACAAGCTAGTGCGCCTCGCCGCGTGGCTCGGGCTCACGCGGCGCACCTCGTCTGCGATCGTCGAGTGGGTGCTCGACCTGCGCGAAGCGATCGGCATTCCGCACACGCTCGCGGCGCTCGGCGTCAAGGAAGAGCACGCCGCATCGTTCGCGAAGATGGCCGAGGCGGACCCGAGCACGCCGTCCAACCCGCGGCCCGTGGCGGCTGCCGAGTTCGAGCAGCTCTACCGCAACGCGATCACCGGCAAGGTCTGACTCCCGGCCAAGCCGTCGCGGCGATGCGATATCGAGGATCGCGCGCGCCGCGTGCCGCCTATTGACTGCCGGTGGCGCGCGGAGCATAAGAAACCGGTCGACATGACAACCGGTACGTCGGCAAAGGGAGCAGTGCGATGACGGCCGGCGATCGCAGGGGATCGCGCGGGTGCGCGCCGTGAACGACACCAGTCGCGGTGCGCGCGATGCTGCGCCGGCAGCCGACGCGGTCAGCGCTGGCGAGAAAGCGGAAGCGGCCTCGCGCTGGCGATATCGACTCACGCTGCTCCTGTTCGCGATCTTCGCAGCCGCGGTCGTGCTCTGGTTCCAGCGCCACGTGGAACCCTTCGTCACCGAAACGCTGATCGTCGGCGGAACGGTGAGCGCTTGGGGCCTGTGGAAGCTCATCTGGTCGATGTACGAGGACGCGGGCGGCGACGGCCGCAAGGACCTTACGCGCCGGTTGCTCGGCGGAGCGGGCGCGCTTCCCGCCGTCGTTTTCGGTCTCATCATCGTCGCGCTGCTGCACGCGGGCACCTCGTCGGTGTACCTGCGATACGGTGGCGCACGGCCCAATGAAGAGGAGTTCCGGGTGCAGGTGATGGACGGCGACCATGTGTTCATGGGGCCGTACACCCTCGGTCCCGGCACGAGCATCGGCGGGCGCCCGATGTTTCCGCGTTTCAGGGCGCTGAACCTGAGCTATCAGATCCTCGACCGGCCCGACTTCGAGCCGCTCGCGCTCGATCTCGCGCCCTGGAGCGCGCACGACCTCGACGTGCCGGGCGACTTCCCACGCAAGCGGATCCACGTGCTGAAGTTCGTTCCGGGCGCCGGGCTGTTCAGCGATCTGCGCAAGGCCGGCGAAGGCAGTGGCACGCGCCACTACATGGAAGTTCGCGCACAAGGCAAGACGGCGCTGCTCGACGATCTGCTGCAGGCCGTCGTAGTGACCGGCGCAATCGAAGCGAACCTGCCCAGACCTGCGGCGCTCAGGCGGATCGGCGGCCTGGAAAAGGAAATCACGGATTACTTCAAGAGTCAGGGAATCGCCGACCTCGATGCAGTTGTCGGCGGACTGCTCGACGCCGACGGGCAAACGCTGGCATCCGCCGAGCTCAAGGGCGGCGAGGAAATCGACGTGGAGATCGGCATCAACGGCGCGCCGCGCCAGATCGTCGTGACGTGTCGTCTCAAGGTTCCGGATTCCATGGACGAGCGACACACGTTCTTTCTCGGACCCGGCGAGAGGGGCTGCCAATGAAGGTCAGGATCGCTGCATGTTCCGCCCTGCTGCTCGCGGCTCCGGCCGTACTCGCGGCTCCCGGACAGGTGCAGGTCACGTTCAAGGTCCAATCGGAAAAATTCGTCAACGGCCTCGCGGGCGGCGTGACCGACGTCGAGAAGCAGGTCGCGGAGCACCTCGCGACGCAGTTGCGCGCGCCGTTCCCGCTGATCGAATGGCTCGGCACCGCAGCAGCAGATGCGCCCGCCGCGGTGTTCTCGGGAACGCTGGTGCAACAGGGCGCGCCCGTACCGATGATCCAGATCGTCTGGAACGCGAGCGTCGACGGTACCGCTTTCACGATGCCGCAGCTCGACCCCATCACGCTGTACGACTCGCGCACTCTCGTGCGGCCGTATCGCAACGCCGGCGAGCTGACAGACGATATCGACGACGCCCTCGCCGCCTGGATCCGCACGGACACGGTGGAAAAGAGCCTGCACGACCAGTTCGTCACTCAGGTGCCGCTCGCGAATCGCGTGGACCTCGATGCCGCTCGGCAGGCCATCGTCATCCCGCTGCCCTGGGAGCGCGCGAAGGTTCGCGACGACTCGGTGTTCATCCTCGAGTTCGTGCGGCCCGCACCGGCCGAGAAGGTGGTGCTCCGGCTGACACCGCCCTCGCAACGCCTGATCGATCCGGCACTGGGCGCGACCGAGTGCGCCGCCGCGGCTTGCACGGAAGGAGTCGCGAGCGTCGCCAACGATGCAATCTGGTCGAGATGCGTGCAGGCCCTGCTCGACGCCAACGCGCCGCCGCTGCTCGTGACGGTGCGCGAATACAAACAGGACCCGCATGCCGGAGCGATCCGGCCCAACGGCACGTCGGTGTCGCCATGAATGCCGCGCGCGGGAGTACGTGCGCAAACCGCGTGGGCGTCGTCGCCTCGTTGCTCGCATGCGCAGCCACGGCGTTCGCGACAGCGTCGCCGGCGCTCGCGGACGACAAGGAGCTGGCGCAGGCGATCAACGGCGCGCGCGCCGACCTCGGCACCGGCGACTGGCGCGATGCGCGCAAGGAGCTCGACGGTGCCGTGAGCGACGTGAAGCAGACGAAGGATCAGAAGCTGTTCGGCGACTACCTCTTCTATTCCGCACTGGCATACCAGCAATGGTCCGAGGACCCGAAAGCTGACGAGGGCGCGCGCAAGGGCGCGCGCGACCGTGCGATTCGCGGCTACGAAGACTTCCTCAAGACGCGCCCCGATTCCGGAGGCGCTCTGAACAACCTGGCCCAGCTCTACGCACAGGACCCGCAGCAACGCCCGAAGGCGATCGCACTGCTCGATCGCGCCACGCAGCTGAAGGACGAGCGCGTCGGCGTCTACGCTGCCAACCGCGCACGCATCCAGGCGCAAAGCGGCCAGGACGAGGAGGCGCTCAGCTGGGCGTTGGGCTCCCTGCGCACCAATCGCGACGACCCGACGGCGCAGGCGTTGGCGCTCGATCTGCTGCGCAAGCAGGGCAACACGTCCGCGATCGCCGACTACGTGCGTGAGCTCGGCAGCCACGGCCTGGTGCAGCGGGCAATCGACGTGGGGCTGACCGAGATCGAAGCGCGCAGCTCCGGACGCGAGCCACTGCTGGTGGCTGTTGTGGAAGCGCTCGCCAGCCGCGGCTACGGCGGCGCGCCGCAGCGCTTCGTGAAGAGCGAAGTCGCAACACGCCTGCGCAAGCAGGAAGGCAGCGCCGATCTCGGCCCGGGCGTGCACGAGCTGCTGCGCCTGCACGAAAAGCCCGGTGCCGTGAGCGACTACAAGTGGTGGCGCAAGGACTTCTACGCGCACGAAGAGCTGCAGCAGGGCTCGCGCTCCGCAACCTTTCTGGATCTCGCGCGCGCCCTCGGCGATCGCTGCCGCGCCGCCGGCGAGTCGGGATACTCCTGCGCCGAAGCGTACTACCGCTTCGCCATCGACTTCACGGGCACTTCGGCCGATCCGTCCGCGTTTCTCGCGCTCGCCGAGATCCTCGCGAACAGCGGCCGCGGCGCGGAGCTGGCGGAAGTCAGCAGGAAGTACGAGAGCGCGCTGTTTCGCGGCAAGCAGGCGGCCTACGACCGCGCCAACAAGCCCAAGATCTACCAGTTCCACCTCGCGCTCGGCATGATGTACAGCTACATCGGCAAGTGGGAGGACAAGGACTTCGCGCCGGGCGGTGCGATCTGGCAGCTGAACCGCGCGAAGCGGACCGCGGAGGACTACAACGACTCGGCGCCCGAAGGCGCGCCACGTATCGAGTTCCCGCCGCAAGCGGTCACGGTCCTCTCCGACGGTTACCTCAAGACCGGCGCCGTCGACAACAGCGTGCAGATCCGCGTCGAGGAGGCGGAGAAATACCTCAAGAAGGGCGACAAGGCGCGCGCGCAGGAGGTGCTCGACCCGAAGTGGCGCAGCTCCCTGCCGGCGACGGTCAAGCAGCCGATGCGTCAGCGGGTCGAAGCCGCGGCGACCGCGGCGGAAGGCCCGACCTAGCCGTCGAAACGCTTGTAGCGCGCGAACTGTCCGTTCACGCGCTGCATCTCGGCTTCGTCGAGGATCACGGGCTCGAGGCCCGCCGCGAGCATTGCGAGATAACGGGTCGCCAGGCTTTCCACTTCTTCCGCCAGCGCCAGTGCCGCGGCGAGCGAGGCGTCGAAGGCGATGACGCCGTGATTCGCCAGCAGCACCGCCCGGCGCCCTGCCAGCGCGCGCAGCGCGTTGTCGGCGAGTTCCTGCGTGCCGAACGTGGCGTACTCGGCACAGCGAATGTCGTTGCCGCCCGCGAGCGCGACCGTGTAATGGAAAGCCGGGATGGCGCGGTGGGCACACGAGAGTGCCGTTGCCTGCGGGCTGTGCGTGTGTACGACGGCCTGCGCCTCGGGCCGAGCCCGATAGATGGCCGCGTGAAAGCGCCATTCCGACGACGGTTCGCGCGCGCCCGCTGCCGCGTGGCCGTCGAGATCCATTGCGACGACGTCGGCCGGCTTGGTCGCGGCGTACGGCAGCCCGGAGGGTGTGATCAGCATCCCGCTGCCGAACCGGCACGACACGTTGCCCGACTTCGCCACCGCGAATCCCGCGCGCTCCATCGCCAGCGCCGTCGCCACCACCGAGGCGCGCAGCTCGCGTTCGGATTTCTCCCGATCTGCCTTGCCGTGCCCGGACTTGCGCCGCGCGGATTTCCGGCGAACGAAACTCACGATCGTTTCCCCGCCGGCTCGTTGGACCCCGGGCGCTCCGGAAACAGGTCAGCGAGTCCCTGGCGGCTCGCTGGCGCGACGCCGCGCTCGGTGATCAATCCGGTCACCAGGCGCGCCGGCGTGACGTCGAAAGCCGGATTCGCGGCCGGACTGCCGCTCGCGGCCGTCTGCACTTCCACCACTTCACCGCTTGCGCTGCGCCCGCGCAGGTGCGTGACCTCGCGCGCGGCGCGTTCCTCGATCGGAATGCCGGCGATACCGTCGCCGAGCGTCCAATCGATGGTCGAGGACGGCAGCGCGACATAGAACGGCACGCCGCTGTCGCGCGCCGCGAGCGCCTTGGTGTACGTGCCGATCTTGTTGGCGACGTCGCCCTGCGCGGTCGTGCGATCGCTGCCGACGATGCACACGTCGACCTGGCCGCGCTGCATGAAATGCCCTGCGGCGTTGTCGACGATGAGCGTGTGCGGCACACCGTGCGCACCCAGCTCGAACGCGGTCAGGGACGCGCCCTGGTTGCGCGGTCGCGTTTCGTCGACGTAGACGTGCACGGGTATTCCGCCGTCGTGCGCTGCGTAGATGACGCTGAGGGCCGTGCCCCAATCGACGCAGGCGAGCCAGCCGGTGTTGCAGTGGGTCAGCACGTTGAGCGGTCGCCCCGGCTTCTTCCCGGCAATCGCGGCGAGCACCTTCGCGCCATGCTCACCGATGGACTTGCAGGCCGCGACGTCCTCGTCCGCCATCGCGCCGGCCTGAGCGTAGGCGCGTGCGCGTCGCTCCGCCGCGGGCGTAGCTTTCAGCACTCGACCGATGCGCTCGAGCGCCCAGCGCAGATTGACCGCAGTGGGCCGCGTGCGGCCGAGCACGTCCAGCGCGTGCGCGAGTGCGTCATCCGAGGAGTCGGTTCGCATGGCGAGCGCCATGCCGTAGGCGGCCGTGACACCGATGAGCGGCGCCCCGCGCACGACCATGGTCGTGATGGCGCGTGCCGCGTCCTCGAGCGTCGCGAGCTTTGCCAGCACGAACTCGAACGGCAGTCGCGTCTGGTCGACCACGACGACGGTCTCGCCGTCCGCGTCGACGAAGATGCTGCGATAGTGCCGGTCGCCGACGCGCATGCGTTTCCTGTTGCCGTAGCGGGCCGATGTGCGTCAGTGGCCTTCGAAGGCCACGAGCGAGCGCACCGGCAGGTCCAGGGCTTCGAGGCGGCGCGCGCCGCCGAGCTCGGGCAGGTCGATGATGAAACAGGCCGCGAGCACCTGCGCGCCGATGGAGCGCAGCAGCTGCACCGCCGCGGTGGCCGTGCCGCCCGTCGCGATCAGGTCGTCGACCAGGATCACCTTCTCGCCTGCGAGCACCGCGTCGCGATGCACTTCCATCTGATCGATGCCGTACTCGAGCGAGTAAGCGATCTTGACCGTGGTGTGCGGCAGCTTGCCTTTCTTGCGGATGGGGATGAAACCGGCGTCGAGCTGGTGCGCCATCGCGCCGCCGAGAATGAAGCCGCGCGCTTCGATGCCGGCCACCTTGTCGACGCGGATGCTGGTCCACGGGCGGGCCAGCTCGTCGACGGCGCGCCGCCAGGCCGCGGCGTTGCCGAGCAGCGTGGTGATGTCGCGGAACTGGATGCCGGGCTTCGGATAGTCCGGAATGGTGCGGATCGCGCCACGCAGCTCCGCGGCGAGCTCCGGATCGGTATCCCCTGCTGTCTTGATCGTCATCGGCTCACGCCCTGCGGGTACCAGCTATTTCAGCTTCAGCACGCGCCCGGCAACCGCGTCGAGCTTCGCGAGCAGGGCCGGGTCGCGTGCTTCCGGCGCCGTGATGATGGCGTATTCGAGCGCGCGGTCCGAGCCCATCGGGCACGGCGGGTGCTCGCGCGGAAAATCGGCCGCGAGCCGTGCCACCAGCTTCTGCACCTTGCCGGCGTTGTCGTGCATCACCTTGATGATCTCGCGCACGTCCACCTGCGTGTCGTGTGCGTACCAGCAATCGTAGTCGGTCACCATCGCGACCACGGCGTAGCAGATCTCCGCTTCGCGTGCCAGCTTCGCCTCCGGCATGCAGGTCATGTTGACCACGTCGTAGCCGAAGGACTTGTGCGTGAGCGCCTCGCCCAGTGTCGAGAACTGCGGGCCCTCCATGCACAGTGCGGTACCGCCGCGCGTCACCGCGACGCCCGCGGCCTGCGCGGCCGCCGCCACGCGCTCGACGAGGCTGGGCGACACGGGGCTCGCCATCGCCACGTGTGCGACGCAGCCGTTGCCGAAGAACGAGCTCTCGCGGCGCGTGGTGCGATCGACGATGTTGTCGATCAGCACGAACGTGCCGGGCGACAGCTCCTCCTTGTACGAGCCGCAGGCGCTGACCGAGACGAGGTCCGTGACGCCGGCGCGCTTCAGTACGTCGATGTTCGCGCGATAGTCGATGCCCGACGGCGACAGGCGGTGGCCGCGCCCGTGACGGGCCAGGAACACGATCTGCGTGTCGCCGATCTGACCGAAACGCAGAGCGTCCGAGGGTTCGCCCCACGGCGAGCTGACGCGCTCCTCGCGCACGTTGACGAGACCCGGAAGCTCGTAGACGCCCGAGCCGCCGATGATGCCGAGCACCGTACGCGTCATCGCGACGCCCCATGCTGTAGTGCATCAGCGGCTGCCGTCCGGTCCCTCCCGCAGCCCATTCCGGCACGCGCGGTCGTTTCAGCTCCCGGCATTTGTCATTCCTGCAGGTTGGTGCTCCAATGGCCGCCATCGTATCCGGAGCAACAAGATGAGAATAGCTCTGATCAAGCCCGCGAACGACGGGATCCTGGGATTGGAGCTGATCACGCTCGTCGAGCCGCTCGGCCTGGAGTGCGTGGCGGGTGTGCTCGAACGCGACGGCCACGAAGTGCGCATCATCGACCTGCGCCTCGACGGCTTCGAGAAAGGCATGGCGAAGTGCGAGCGCTATGCGCCGGAGCTCGTCGGCTTTCAGTGCAACTTCACCACCGAGCGCTATCGCCTGGTGCGCGCCACCCGCGAGGTGCGCCGGCGCGTGCCGGGCGCGTTCACGCTGGTGGGCGGCCACGACTGCTCGCGCGACCCGCACTGGTTCACCGATACCTCGATCGACGCGGTCGCCATCGGCGATGGCGAAGAGATCGTCGCGGGCATCGTCAACGCCGTCGAGCGCCGCTCGGACCTGGCGACGGTGCCCGGCATGATGCTGAACACCGCGAACGGACCGAAATTCACGCCGCCCTCGACGGCGCGCAGCGCGCTCGACACCCTGCCGCTGCCCGCGCGCCACCTGATCGGTGAGTACGCGGACCAGTACTACATCAACTTCCGCAAGCCGCTCGCCCTGCTCGAAACCGCGCGCGGCTGCCCCTTCTCCTGCAACTTCTGCTCGGTGTGGAAGTTCCACGACAGCACGTTCCGCATGAAGTCCGCGATGCAGGTGGTGCGCGAGCTGGAAACGATCGGTGCGCCGAACATCTTCGTGACCGACGACATCTTCTGGATGCATCACGCCCGCAGCCTGGAGATGGCGCGGGTGATCCGCGATTCCGGCATTCGCAAGTTCTACACCGTGCAGACGCGCACCGACATCATCTGCAAGTTCCCGGAGCTGATCGACGAGTGGCGCGCGTGCGGCAACCTCGCGGTGTTCCTCGGCGTGGAGAAGGTCGACGACGCCGGCCTGGCGTCGGTGAACAAGCTCAACAAGGCCTCGCACAACGAGCGCGCGATCGCCATCCTCAAGGAACGCGACGTGGGCTTCACCTGCAACTTCATCGTCGACCCCACGTGGCGGCGCGAGGACTTCCAGAAACTCAAGGACTGGATCGAGGCGCACGCCACGTACAACAGCGGCTTCTCGATCCTGACGCCGCTCCCGGGCACGGACCTGTGGGACGAGGCGCGCACCAACGTCAACACGCAGGATTGGGAACTGTTCGACATCGTGCACAGCGTGCTGCCGACTGCGCTGCCGATCGACGAGTTCTATCAGGAATACTCGGCGCTCTGGCGCCACGCGCTCAAGGTGCGCTACCAGCACCGCGGCCGCGCGCGCATGTACGTGCAGCTCGTCGCGGGGCTCGCGGCTGGGAAAGTGAACCTGACGATGGTTCGCCGCGGCTGGAACATGGCGAAGATCATGGGCGAGCCCACGACCTTCCTGCGCCAGCACGAGGAGAGCGCCGCGCGCGTGCAAACAGCAGCGTAGCGGCGGAAGAGCTGACGCGCGACGGCTCAGCCCCGCGGCGCTTCAGAGCTCACCCGACCCTCAACGCTGGCGGAACGTCTCCGGCGCAGTGCTCAACTCGGCGAGGTTGAGCTCGAGCTCGACGCCGTTGTCCAGCCGCGCACCGACGGTGAATGCTCCCCACGCGAGCAAGGCGAGGTCGGCTTGGCCGCGCCGGTTGAGCCGGCGTTTCACATGCGGCTTCGGGAAGGTGGGGTGCAGGAAGAATTCCACTTCCTGGGCCGCACCGCTTGCAGGTACGACCCGCGACACGCGCAGCCTCACGGAAAAATAGTCGGAAACGTTGCTGCGACCGACTTCGGCGCTCAGGCGATATCCGCCGTTCTCACTCTTGCCGCCGAACTGTCCCCGCCAGGGATCGTTCGAGTCGGCGGGCTCCTTTTCGATGTCGGCAGTCCTGGCGCGCAGCAGGTCCATGCTGTCGAGCACTGCCGGAGACGGTGAAATCGGGGCTGCGGCGGCCGCCGCGAACGCGACCTCTGCGTCGCCGGCGACGCTCGCCGGCGGCGTCTGGACGTTTCCTTCAGTGACCGCGCGAGCCGCCGTGGCGCGCGAGTTGGCGCTGACCGCGCCGTCGAGCGTCGAAAGCTCGTAGTAGAAGATGACGCGCGTCCACAGGTATCCGAACAGGAAGCCGCCGGCGAGGAACACGATGATCAGCGCCGTTCCCGGAACGATCAGGTCCATGGCTTGCGGCGGGCATCCGGGCGAGCAACCGAGCAACGCCTGGGAAACGGCGCGACCCGCAACGTCGAGCCGATCGAGCATGTCGTCCAGCTGGACGAGGGACACACCGACGATGACCGTCGCAAGCCAACTCGACACGCGCACGAGGCTGTCGTTGTGGCCGATCCTGGAAGTCCGGGAGGCGGTCGTGCTCTCCGGCGGCGGCGCCTCTGCAGCCTCCGCATCACCATCGGCGCCCTCTTTCTTCTCCGCAGGTGCCGCTGCATTCGAAGCGTCCGGACCGCCGGTCGTGGGGATGCCGAACAGGAGGCCGAGAAGCACACCGCCAGCAAACGCCGCCGCGGGCACCGAAAGGCCGGTGAGGATTGCTCCGAACGCGGCGTCTTGCGGATACGCCACGGCTCGGACGACGACAGCCAGTATCACCGTGCCGAACAGGGAGAGGCAGGCGAAGCCGGTGAGACGCAGCGCTCGCTCGGTTTCCCAGAACTTGCCCGGTGCGGCGACGGCGCCAGGTGCGTTCTTCGCGCTGCCCTTCTTCGTCCCGATTCCCAGCATGATCGATTCTCCGAGCCGCGCCCGGCGCGCCTCATTGCGAAGACGTGGCGAAGAGCTTGCGGACGTCGAACGTGAAGCCGATGTGCCCGCGCACTTCCTCTTCGTCCTGCAGCAGATCCTCGTGGTTGGCCCAGGTGAGCGAGATCGGCAGGCTCACAGCCTCGGAAATCGGATACGTCAGCTTGACGTTGGCCCTGGCGATGCGATCGTGCGCCGCCTCCGGCACGTTGCGGTATTTCTCCGCCGCGAGCGAGAAAGCCAGCGTCACTCCCTGCTGCTCGTGGCCCATGCCCCCCTGCATCAGGATGCGCGAATACGACACCGCGAGCTTGAACGCTTCCCGGTCCTCCTCGTCGCCGAGTCCCTCGGTGCGCGTGAAGTCGAGATTCGCCGTCAGCCCGGCGTCCGCGCCGCCCCACGATGCGCGAATCCCTGCGGCCAGCTTGTCGGGGCCGAAGATCTCCTGGCGCTCGGTGCCGCCGAACGAGAGCGTGATCAGCAGGTCCTTGTCGATGTCCTTCACGACCTCTTCGCGGATCTGCGCGGCCTGTTCGTCGAACCCCCGGATCTGCGCCACGAGGGCTTCGGTCTCTGGTTGCCTTGCCAATTCCTCGGCAGCGGCGCGACACCTCTTGCCGCTGCCTGCTTCAGGCCGGGACAGGTTGCCGATCGCGAAAGCGAGCTTCGTGAAGGCCTCTTTCCCGCCCTCGTCTGCCGCAGTCATCGCGTCGAGGATCCTGTTGTAGTTTTCCGGATCGCGCCGGTCCCGCGAGCCTACCAGGCGGTAATGCACGTCCCAGGTCACGATGTCTGAAGAGCTCTCTGCCGTCAGCGCCTCGTCGACCTCGCCGTCGCCGTCACGGTCGAAGCTTTCGCCTTTGCCGCCCCAGCTGATCGAGCCGCCCAGCTTGCGCAACTCCTTGTGGAGCTTCTGCTCGTACTTCTCCTGCTCCTCGATGACCGAAGCGTCGAATGCAACGATGGCCGAGAAGAAGTTGAGATCGAGGGTGAGCGCGCCGCCCGAATCCGACAGAAGCCCGTTGTCCACGGCGAGCGCCAGCAGCGAAGAAAAGTCGGCGAGATTGAGGATGTCGGGCGATGCACCCGATGCAGCGAGCGCGCTGAGCTGCGTCGCGTCCGGACTCAATCGCGGACTGTCCGCGGCCTCGTCAGCCGCCGCCAGTGCCTTGTCCTCCGGTGGGTCTGCGCTCTCCAGACCGACGATCCTGTACACCTCCTGCTGATCGACGGCGTCGTCCTCGGTACAAGCCTGCTGGGCGTAGGCAGGTGCGCCGGCAAATGCAATCCACAGCGCCAGCACGCATGCAGCTCTCATGGCACGACCTCGACGATCAGGAAGCCGCGATTCACCGCCTTCTTGCTCGTGTCGGCCTTGCGCTGGCGGAAGCGGTTGACGCCGTTCACTGCAACTTCGGTACGCGTCTGCCAGGGCGAGCTGACGAACATGAACGTCCAGACGAGCGCGTGCTGACCGGCAGCCAGCGATGGCAACGTTGCCTTGACGTGCGAGGCGCCGCGCTCACTGAGGAACGGCTGAGTGGCGCCGCTCGACGCGGTGATCTCCGCTTCGATATCGGCAGCGGTGCTGCACATCCACGCCTCGAATTCGATCACGTCGGCGGGGCGTACCCGGATCGAAATCGGTTGCTGCTCCCCGCCACCCGCTGCGCAGACGCTGGGAGCGCTGCCTCCCTTCTTCTTTGCCGCCATGTAGAACCCTCCCTCGCATGAAACGAGCGAGTCCCGGGAATGAGGCTGCCTGGCAGCGGGTCGCAGCTACGGATGCAGATGCGCGATGGCGTCGCGACGGGCCGCGCTGCTTCTCATCCCTGATCTCGGTTCGCTTCTGTCGTTGTGACTTCCAACCGGTCGTCGGCGCGGCTGCCTGATTGTTTTCATGCTGCGCGACGTGCGTCCATTCTAGCACACGGCGCGAAGACCGCGCAAATTGCCGCGTCGCTGGCGATCCGTCCTACACCCCGGAGGCAAGCAGTGCGAAAAAACGATTCCCGTCTCGTCGTCTTCCTTCCCCTTCTCTGCTGCCTGGCCCTTGCGGCCCAGGCTGCCGCCCCCTACCTCCCACCGAAGGACGTCTCGCAATGGGCCCGCGTCGCGCCGGCGGCAGCGAAGTTCGACGCTGCGCGCCTGCAGGCCGCGGTCGATTTCGCGATGGCGAACGAGAATCCGGCGCCGCGCGATCTCGCTCTCGCCGGCGCGCTCGAGCGGGCGCACGAGCCCTACGACGCGATCGTCGGCCCGACGGCGGAGCGCGGCGGGCCTGCCGGCATGATCCTGCGCGGCGGGCGCATCGTCGCTGCGTGGGGCGATCTCGATCGCGTCGACATGACCTTCAGCCTCACCAGGAGTTTTCTCTCGACGGTGATTGGAATCGCGGTCGACCGCGGCAAGATCAGAGACGTGAACGACCGGGTCGCGCCGATCCTGCCGCAGTACTTCACCGGCGAGCACAACGGTGCGATCACGTGGGACCACCTGCTGCGGCAGACCAGCGGATGGCGCGGCACGCTCTGGGACAAGCCCGACTGGGCGGACCGGCCCGAAGGCAAGGAGCCGCTCAAGTGGCCGACCTTGCCCGTGCCGGCGCCGGGAACGGCATACAAGTACAACGACGTGCGGGTGAACCTGCTTGCGCTGGTCGCTCTGAACGTCTGGCGCGAGCCGCTCCCCGAGGTGCTGAAGCGCGAAGTCATGGATCCGATCGGCGCGAGCGACACCTGGCGCTGGCACGGCTACGACAACTCGTGGGTCGAGATCGACGGCAGGCGCGTGCAATCGGTGAGCGGCGGCGGCCATTGGGGCTGGGGCGGCGGCATGTTCATCGACGCATGGGACCAGGCACGCTTCGGCGTGCTGCTGCAGCGGCGCGGCGTGTGGGGCGAACGTCGCATCTGGTCCGAGAAGTGGCAGGGCTACGCCAGCACGCCGACGCCGCAGAACACCGAATACGGCGTGATGAACTGGTTCCTGAACGTCGACCCGCAGAAGAAGCGGCTGCCGAGCGCGCCGGCGAGCGCCATCGTGCATCTCGGCAACGGCGTCAACGCAGTCTATGTCGACGCCGAGAACGATCTCGTCGTCGTGGCGCGCTGGCTGCGCAACGGCCAGCTCGATCCGTTCATCGGCCAGGTGCTGGCGGCGCAGCGCTAGCGATCAGACCACGCCGGTGACGTGGCTCGAGTAGACCTTGATGACGTGACCGGCCGGCTCGCGCACGGTGAAGAACTCGTGGTCGATCTGCGGCACCGCCTCGATTGCTGACGGTTTGAACCCGAGAGCAGCGAACTGCCGATGCGTTGCGTGCAGGTCCTCGACCATGAGGTCGAACTTCGCGTCGCCACCATCGACCTGGTCTCTCGCGAGCATGATCAGGTGCGTTCCGCCGCGCAGCTCGTAGACACCCACCTGCGGTCCCTCGAACACCGGCCGCATTCCGATCGCGCGCACGAACGCCGCCGACTCCGCCATGCGATCCGTCTCGAGCACGATGTGGCCCACCCAGATCGGCGGCCGCTGGTCTTCGTTCCCGCTCATCGTCTTTCTCCTTGCCGGTGGCACACCGTTCGCCAACTGCTCACAGGAACGCACCTCTCTGCAGCAGCGGATTGCCGTCCGCGGGACCGATCGCTGTGACCTTGCCGCCGAGGACGCGTCGGACCAGCCATTGCGACCACGGCTCCATCAAATCGCGCCTGGCATCGAGTGCGCTGACGCCGCAATATTCCGCGGCATCGGTTTCGCGATCGCGCGGCACGAGATCGCCGCCGATGTGCCGGCAGAGATAGACGAGCGCGACACCGCCCTCTTGCGGCGGTGGCAGCTCCTGCACGCCGAGGAAGCCTTCGACCTGCGCTTCGACGCCGCCCTCCTCCAGCACCTCGCGAAGCGCTGCCACCACCGGCGACTCGCCGGGCTCGACCCGTCCCCACGGGATGGTCCACTTGCCGGCGAGCGAATGACCGGCGGACTGGCGGACCAGCAGCACCTGCCCGTCCCGCATCACCACTGCACCTACGAAGAGCTCTGTCTGCGGCACGCTACGCGTTCCTCAGCCGGGGGCCGGGCATCTGATGCCTGCCGCGTCTGCCCGATGATAGTCCCCGAGCAGGATACTGTTGCCACCGGTCAGACTTGCGCTTTGCTCAGGCCGGCGACGGGACTGCCCGCCTGCGCCAGTGCGGCCACAGGATCGCGCCGATCACCAGCAATGCGCACAGCGAAATCGCCGCGACGTTGCCGACGCGCGCGTACGGCGTCAACCCGGTGCGCGGATACACCGTCGACTTCAGCACGCCCGGCTCGAACTGTTCGATCCGCTCGCGGATCTCCCCGGTCGGCCCGATGATCACCGTGATGCCGTTGTTGGTCGCGCGCAGCAGATAGCGCCCGGCCTCGAGCGCTCGCATGCGTGCGATCTCCAGGTGCTGGTGAGGCGCGGTTGAATCGCCGAACCACGCGTCGTTGCTCACGTTCACGAGCACGGTCGCCTCGCGCAGGATTGCCAGCATCTGCGATCCGTAGGCGTCCTCGTAGCAGATCGTCGCACCGAGCGTGATGCCGGCCGCGTGCAGCGGCCCCTGGTTCTGATCGCCGGGCGCGAAGTCGACATACGGCAGGCTCATGAGCCGCATCCAGCGGCGCACGAACCTTGGCACCGGAAAGAACTCGCCGAACGGCACGAGCCGGCGCTTGTAGTACCACTCGAGATCGTCGCTCATCGCCAGGATGCCGTTGCGATACTGCTTGCGCCCGGTGTCGTAACGCAGCAGCCCCATCACCATGTCGCTGCCGCTGGCGCGCGTCTGCAGGTACAGCGTCTTCAGGTAGTCCTCGAGCTCGTGCGCGAGCCCGGGCAGCGCCGCCTCGGGCCACACGATGAGCTGGCTGCCGAGCGCCTGCTGCGTGAGGTCGCGATAGAGCTTCAGCGTGTAGTCGTAGTTCTCTTCCTGCCACTTGAGGTCCTGCGAGATCGCGCCCTGCACCAGGCTCACCGTCACGGCACCGTCCGTGCGCTGCGTCCATTCGCGCCCGTGCAGCAATGCACCGCCTCCCCAGGCTGCGAGCAGCAGAACGCCCGCGAGCATGCGTTGCGGCCCGGTGCCGCGAATCAGCAGGAACAGCGCACCCGAGGAGACGGCGACCAGCAGGCTCACCAGGTAGACGCCGCCGATCGGCGCGAAACCGGCGAGCGGCGAGTCGATCTGGCTGTAGCCGAGCGCGAGCCAGGGGAAACCGCTGAGCACCCAGCCGCGCAGCCATTCGATCAGCACCCACAGGGCCGGCAGACCGAGGAGCCACGGCAGCGAGCCGGTGCGCGGCAGCCAGCGAGCCGCAAGCCAGCCGACGAGAGCGTGGTAGGCACCCATGATCGCGACGAGGCCGAGCATGAGAATGAAGGCAATCCACACCGGCGCCTGGCCGAATACGTGAATGCTCGTGTACAGCCAGTAAGTCCCGGCGAGAAAAGTACCGGCGCCGAAACAGAAGCCGAGCCAGGCGCAGCGCTGCGGGCTGGCCTTGTCCCAGAAGAGGAACAGCACCGCGGGACACAGGACGGCGAGCGGGAAGAGGCCGAAGGGCGCGAACGCCAGCGACAGCGCCGCACCGAGGAGGAACGTTACGATCCCGCCCCAACGAATGAGCAGGCTCCTGGCCCTATTGAGCAGCGGCCACCTCTTCTTCAGGGCGCGGCGGGATGTCGCGCGGCATCGTGACGCGCAGCGTCTCGATGCGGCGGCGGTCGGCGCGCTGCACGCGGAACTCGACGCCGTCCACCTTCACCGTCTCGCCGCGCCGCGGCAGGCGGCCGAGCTCGTGCGTGACCAGTCCGCCGACGGTGTCGTACTCCTCGTCGTCGAACTCGGTGCCGAAGTACTCGTTGAATTCCGGGATGCGCGTGATGGCGCGCACGCTGAACTGGCGCGAGCTGTCGCGGCGGATGAGCTGGTCGTCCTCGACGTCGTACTCGTCGTCGATCTCGCCGACGATCTGCTCGATCACGTCCTCGATGGTCACGAGCCCCGAGACGCCGCCGTACTCGTCGACGACTATCGCCATGTGGTTGTGCGAGACGCGGAATTCCTTGAGCAGCACGTTCAGGCGCTTGCTCTCCGGCACGATGATGGCGGGCCGCAGGAACTCGCGGATGTCGAAGTCCTCGGTCTTTTCCTCGGCGAACAGCTTGAGCAGGTCCTTCGCCAGCAGGATGCCGAACACCTGGTCGCGGTCCTCGCCGATCACGGGATAGCGCGAGTGGCCGCCTTCGAGGACCGTCGGCAGGATCTTGTCGACCGGGTCTTCGCGCTGGACCACCACCATCTGCGAGCGCGGCACCATGATGTCGCGCACCTGCATGTCGGCGACCTCGAGCACGCCCTCGAGCATCGACAGCGCGTCGACGTCGATGACGCCGCGCCGGCTCGCCTCGGCGAGCTGCTCGCCCAGCTCCTCGCGATCGCGCGGCTCGCCGCGCGTGAGGCGCCGCAGCCAGCGACCGGTCGCGTTGGCCTGGTCCTCTTCCCGTTCCTTGTCCCTGCTCGCTTTGCCCTTAGCCATGCTGCCTCTGGCGATCCCGCCGCCCGCCGTCGCCGGCCAGGTAGGGATTGCGATAGCCGAACCGTTTCAGGATCGCGACCTCGCGGCGCTCCATGCGCGTCGCGTCCGCCGCCTTCTCGTGATCGTGCCCGAGCAGGTGCAGCGTGCCGTGGACGATCATGTGAGCCCAGTGCGCATCGCGCGACTTGCCCTGCTCGCGCGCTTCGCGCGCCACCACCGGCGCGCACACCACCAGGTCGCCGAGCGGAATCGGCGCCGCGCCGGCCGGAAAAGGTGCCTGACCCCTGCTGACGGCTGGAAATGACAGGACGTTGGTGGGCTTGTCCTGGCCGCGCCAGCTGCGGTTGAGGCGGCGGCTCTCGGCATTGCCGACGACACGCACCGCCACCTCGCGGCCCGCGCGCACGCCGAGCGCTGCATCCACCCAGCTGCCGATGCTCCGCCGCGTCGGCGCCCACGGCCGGCGATCGGCGTACTGCACTTCAACGACGAGGGCCATTCACATCTTCTCCGGCGGCTGGCGCGCTTCGTACGCCTGCACGATGCGCTGCACGAGCGGGTGACGCACCACGTCGCGCGCGGTGAAATACGTGAACGCGACGCCCTGCACGTCCTTGAGCACGTCCGCGGCGTGCCGCAGGCCCGATACGCGTCCCGCCGGCAGGTCGGTCTGCGTGACGTCGCCGGTCACCACCGCCTTCGAGCCGAAGCCGATGCGCGTCAGGAACATCTTCATCTGCTCGACCGTGGTGTTCTGCGCTTCGTCGCAGATGACGAAGGAATCGTTGAGCGTGCGCCCGCGCATGAAGGCGAGCGGCGCCACTTCGATGACGTTGCGTTCGACGAAGCGTGCGACGCGGTCGAAGCCGAGCATCTCGTAGAGCGCGTCGTACATCGGACGCAGGTAAGGATCGATCTTCTGCGCCATGTCGCCCGGCAGGAATCCGAGACGCTCGCCGGCTTCCACCGCGGGCCGCACCAGCACGATGCGACGCACGCGATCGGCCTGCAGCGCTTCCACGGCGCAGGCGACGGCGAGGTACGTCTTGCCCGTGCCCGCCGGCCCGATGCCGAGCGTGAGATCGAAGTTGCGGATGCTGGCGAGATATTGCTTCTGGTTCGGTCCGCGCGCATGGATGCCGCCGCGATGCGTGCGTACCATCAGGTCGTCCGAGCCGGCCGCTTCTCCGACCGGGGGCGGGCCCATGCCGAGCTCGCGCAGCGAGAGATGAACGCGCTCGGGCGTGAGCGAATCGGCGCGCGTGACGTCGAACAGCTGCTTGATGATGAGCTCGGCGTCGCTGGCGGAGCTGCCCGCGCCCGACACCTGGAAGTGATTGCCGCGATGGCGGATGTCCACCGTGAGCCCCCGTTCGATCTGGCGCAGGTGCTCGTCCATCGGACCGCACAGGTTCGCGAGCCGCGCGTTGTCGGCTGGCTCGAGATCGAAATTGCGCGTGGCGATGTCTGCGGCCAAAGGGTCCCTAGCCTGCCACCCGAAGGCTCATCGGCGTCGCGAGCGACGATCCGCCGCCCGCGGCGAGCGCCGCGTGCGCCGGCGCCGCAAGGCGCCCGCGCAGACTGTTGGGCATGGCTTCCGTGATCACGACGTCGGCAAAGCGCTGCAGCAGCGCTTCCGGGCCGTCGAAGTTCACCCAGCGGTTGTTCTCGGTACGCCCCGCGAGCTGGCGCGCATCCTTCTTCGCGTGCCGCTCCACCAGCACGCGCTGCACGGTTCCGGTCATCGCGGCGCTCAACGAGCGCGAATGGGCATTGATGTGCGACTGCAGCCGCTCCAAGCGCTTCTGCTTCTCTTCGTGCGTGACGTCGTCGCGCAAGGCCGCGGCCGGCGTGCCGGGACGACGGCTGTAGAGAAAGCTGAAGGACTGATCGAACCCGACGTCCTCGATGAGCTTCATGGTCTGCTCGAAGTCGCGCTCGCTCTCGCCGGGGAAGCCGACGATGAAGTCCGACGTCACGCTGATGCCCGGGCGCGCCGCGCGCAGCGCGCGGATCTTCGCCTTGTACTCCAGCGCCGTGTAGCCGCGCTTCATCTGCGCGAGGATGCGATCGCAGCCCGATTGCACCGGCAGGTGCAGGTGCGCCGCGAGCTTGGGCACGTTGGCGTAGGCTTCGACGAGACTGTCGTCGAACTCCGCGGGATGCGAGGTGGTGAAGCGGATGCGCTCGATGCCTTCGAGCTGCGCGACGTAGTGGATCAGCGTCGCGAGATCGACGACTGCGCCGTCCGCCATCGCGCCCGCGTACGCGTTCACGTTCTGGCCGAGCAGCGTCACCTCGCGCACGCCCTGCGCCGCGAGCGACTGGATCTCCGCCAGCACCGAATCGAAACCGCGGCTCATCTCCTCGCCGCGCGTGTACGGCACGACGCAGAAGGTGCAGTACTTGCTGCAGCCCTCCATGATCGAGACGAAGGCCGTCGCACCCTGCGCGCGCGGCTCGGGCAGTCGATCGAATTTTTCGATTTCGGGGAAGCTCACGTCGACGACTGCGCGGCCGTGGGCCTTGAGCTCGCGGATCATCTCGGGCAGCCGGTGCAGCGTCTGCGGTCCGAACACCAGGTCGACGAACGGCGCGCGCGCCGTGATGCCCTCGCCTTCCTGGCTCGCCACGCAGCCACCCACGCCGATGATCACGCCGGGCCGCCGCCGCTTGATGTCGCGCCACTCACCCAGCAGCGAAAAGACCTTTTCCTGGGCTTTTTCGCGGACCGAGCAGGTATTGACCAGCAGGACGTCCGCCTCTTGCGGATCCTCTGTCGGCTCCAGCCCTTCGCCTGCGTGCAGGACGTCCGCCATGCGGGCGGAGTCGTACTCGTTCATCTGGCAGCCGAAGGTTCGAACGTGGACGCGACCGGGCATTGAGGGGCCTTTGGGAAAGGCCGCAAAGCGTAGCGGGTTGGGGGGCGGAATTGAAGGCGCGCCGGGGTCCGTACCGCAGGCCAGTCAATCGCTAACTGTTTGATTTTCATGGACAGCAAGACGCCGCGCCCTTGCGGCAAGCCCGCAGAATCAGAACCGCCAGTTCACCCCGACGATCGGCAGGGCCGTAATCCACTTCTCCTGCTCGACCCTGGCCGTGAACGCACCACCGCCCAGGTCCCCGATCTGCACCTCGCGGCAGCAATCGTTGCCGCGGCTGGCGGCGTTGCGCACCTCTGCCAGGAGCTCGAGCCGGCCACGGGGCAGCGGTAGTGCGTATTCAAGCCGCAGGTCCAGGAACACCCGGTCCGGGAACCGCTCGCCGTTGCGGGGCCCCAGCGAGGCCTCGGCGAATCCATCGGCATTTCCGAGCGGACCTCCTTCGAAAAGCAGCTCGGTGAATGGCCAGCCCGACACGTAACCGGCCGTGACGCTCGCGAGCCACGGGTCCCGCCGCCAGGTCACGCCGCCGTAAGCGGCGTTGCGCTGATCCCAGCTGCGCGCCGCTTCGCCGCCGGCGAACCGGTCGTCGCTGCGGGACCAGGCGTAGCTCGCCCACCAGCTCAGCTCCCTGGCCGGATCGCTCTGGAGCAGCACTTCCGCGCCGCGGGCGCGCGAGGACAGCGGCGCCACGCGCACGCGGTCGATGGCGATCTCAGGCAGCAGCAACAGCCGGTCGAGCGCATTCTCGAAGCGCGGCCGCACGCCGCGCATGTGGCGATCGAACAATTCCACGCGCAGCCGATGGTCGCCGGGCAGCCTGCGCTCCACGCCGACGATGATCTGGCGCGACGATTCCGGGGCCGCGAACTGCGGATCGCTCTCCTCCACTTCCAGCTCGTTGAGCGTCTGCGACTGCAGGAAGCGCCCGGCGCTCAGCCGAACGACCGTGTCCTCGTCGAGGTCGTAGCGCGCGCTGATCCGCGGGCTCCACTGGCCGTCGCGTCCGAGCCAGCTGCGTTCGTCGTATCGCAGGCCGATTTCCACTGTGGCCCGCCCGATCTCGCCGCGCGTGCTGAGCCAGGGCGCGTACGAGTCGCCGTCGACGTGCCGCGCAACCGCCTGCGTCAGGGATGACGGACGCCCGAACGTCTGCGCCAGGGGCTGCTCGAAACTCGCGTTCGCGACGTACTCGTATGTCGCCTCGGCGCGCGTGAGGTCGAGGCCGCCCTGCCAGTGCAGTCGCTCCGATTGGCGCAGCGACCAGTGCAGGCGCACGTCTTCCATGGTGCTGAGACGGGTTTCGAGCAGCGTTCCGCTGTCGATTCCAGGCCGTTCCATGCTGCCGTTGCGATGTGCCGCCAGGTGCGTGTGCGCGACCTGCAGGCCGAGGGACCAGGAATCCTGCTCGTAGTCGAGACGCAACCACGCCGCATCGTCGCTGTAGTCGGCGATGACTTCCTGATCGCGCTCCGCCGTGAACAGCTCGTGATCGTCCTCGAGCGCCAGAAACCCGACCGCGGCAGTCAGGGGAAGGGCGTCGAAGGTGTAGCTGTACCGCGCCAGCACGTCTTCGAACACCGGCTCGCCCACGTCGCGATCGATCTGGCGCAGCACCGGCGCGAGGTTGCTGCGACGGTAGCCCGCGAGCCAGTGGCCGCGGTCACTCGAATGCGAGCCACTGGTGATGGCGCGGTTGTAGAACACGCTCGCGCCGATCAGGTGTTCGGCGCCGGAGGTGGTGCGTGGCGCGAGGTCGAGCACACCACCGGCGCGATCGCCATACGCCGCGGGAAACCCGCCGCTGAAGGCTTCGACGCCGTCGATCAGCTCGGGATCGACGGCGCCGAACAGGCTGAGGAAGTCTTTCAGGTGATAGGGCTCGTACAGGCGCACGCCGTCGAAACGGATCAGGACCTCGTCCTCGTAGCTGCCGCGGACGTGGCTGAGCGCGGAGAGCCCGCTGTTGGCGCTGCCCGGAATGCGCTGCAGCGAGCGGATCGCATCCTGCTCCGCTCCCGGTGCCGAATCGAGCTGCTGCCGATCGAGTCGGGTCACGGAACTCGCGACTTCGCGGCCGAGCGCGTAGCGGCTGGCATGCACCAGCACCTCGTCGAGCGTCCGTGCGTCCATTGCCGGCGCGGCAGCGCGGGCGTCCGCTCCTTCGGCATCCGACGTCGCCCGAACGATGAGAAAGCGGCCGGGCCCGGCGCGACGCGGCTGCAACCCGTGCGGTGCGAGGATCTCGGCAAGGATTTCCGGTGCGGTACCTGCGACGGGCTCGCGCTCCACTCGCATCGTGGGCAGCACCAGTTGCGAGCTGTACAGCAGGTCGAGACCGGCGTCACGCAGCTGTTCGAGCGCATCCGTAAGCGGCTTGCCCGCGAAGCGCACGCCGGACTGCGCCGGCGCGGGGCCAGCCAGGCCCAGCAGCAACATGCAAAGAAATGCGGCGCGCACGCGCCGCTGTCCCTGGCCGAGCACTTGGTTGCGTCGGCGCGCCGACTCCTCGCGGGCAGAATTGCCGCGCAGAGCCTAACACGCGCGCGCGGTCGACTCAGCGCGCCGTGACGTGCAAGGTGCCGTTGCCGGCGGCAACCGCCAGGTTGGTCGTGGCCATGACCGACTCGAGCGCCTCATCCACAGTCATTCCACGCGTCGAACCGCGCAACACACCGGCTGCGGCGTCACGTCGCAGGTCTTCGCTGGCGAAGGACAATGGCCTGCCGCTCTCGCGCGCGGCCCATTGCAGAAACTCGAGCACGGAGCGACCCGTGACGTCGAAGTCGCCTGCGAGCGTTTCGACCCAGCGCCAGTCCGCCCCGTAGGTCGGGATACTGGTGCGCGCAACGACGCCCTTGCGATCGATCCTGACCTCTTCGGCGGCACTCGCAACCTCGCGCGCGCGCTCCGCCTGCAGGACCACCGTGCCCTCGCGCACCCGCACCGTGAGGCCAGAGGGTGCCAGCATCACCACGTACTGCGTGCCGACGTGCGAGACGCGTCCGTAGGCCGTCTCGATCGTTAGTGGGGGGAGCGCAGCGGCGGTGGACTCACCGGCCTCACGGGGCGGTGCAACGAGACTCGCCTCGGAACGCGCATCGACATAGAGAGCGCCGGCCAGCAGTCGCGCGTGCTGAGCGCCGCGCCACTGAACGTGCGAGGAGGCGGCGATGCGCACCGAAACTCCGCCTTCCAGGGACAGGTTGACCCCGCCGTCGGGGCCGGTCGCCACTATGCAACCCGAACACAGGCGCAGCTCTGCGGGCGCCGCGGCAATGCGGCTCTCGACACCTTCGCCATCGCTGACGCGTACATCGCCAGCAACGTGCACGACACTCGCACGGAACTCCGGCGCCGGTGGCTCGGGCATCTCGCGCAGCACGACCAGGCCGAACGCGGCAAATGCTGCAGTGGCGGCGACGGCGACAATCATGTAGCTCCTGCGACGCCGACGATCACTGACCCGCTGCCATTCCTCGAACACGGCCGCGCGCACCTGCGCCTCGATCGACTCGGGTGGCTCGGGACGCCGGCCGGCGCGCGCGATCAGACGTCCGAGTGCGTCGTCGCCCGCGGCTTTGGCCGGGCCGTTGGGTCCACTTTCGTTCATGCTTCCCCCCTCGCTCATGGCGAGAGTCCGGGGTCAGTACCGTACATTTCCTCGAAGCCGTCGCGAAACGCGGCACGCGCACGCTGCAGCAGGGACTGCGCGGCGAGCGTACCGACCTGCAGGCGCAGGCCGATAGCCTCGACGGTGAGCCCTTCCACATACTTCCATTCGAGCGCGTTGCCGTAGTGCGTGGGCAAGCGATCGAGCACCGACTGCACCAGCCCCGCGAGCTGGCTGCGGCGCATGGCCAGCTCCGGATCGTCATCGGGGGCGTCGAGCGACTCGAGAGCGGCACGCGCGCCGGCATCGTCCTCGATCGCCACGAAGCGCCGCCCTTCGCGTTGCAGCTGCTGATAGCGATCCGCAAGCAGCGAGCGGCAGATCTGGCAGAGCCACGTGAACATCGACGCCTCTCCACGATAGCCCTCCAGGCTGCGCATGGCCTTGCACAGCGTTTCCTGCACGATGTCGCGTGCCGCGTCGCGGTCACCGCCGACACGATGCACGGCGAAGCGGTAGAGGCGCGCGAAGTAGGCGTTGAAGAACTCGTCGAAGGCGCCCGAGTCACCGGCCAGCAAACGCGCTGCGAGCCTGCGATCTTCCTGGTGCAATGGCATTCAAAGTCCGCACTGGAGCCTGTGGCGGCCCGCCGATCATTAGACTGCAAAGGGTCCCGGAATCAATCGACCGCCGTCATTGTGCAGGCACTTCGGCCAGGTAGTCCCGCGCCGCTTCGCGAATCCCTGCATCTGCATCGGTCCCGGCAACGTGCCGCAGCAAGCCGGCGGCGGCTTCGCCGCCGAGATCGCCGAGGGCATCGACGGCTTCACGTCGGACACGGGCGTCAACGTCGCTCAGCGCGGGTGCCAGGGCCGCTACGGCGTGCTCACCGCCCATGCGCGTGAAGGCTTCGACCGCCTCCCGGCGCACCTCGACTTCCGGGTCTCTCAGCGCGAGCGCGAGAGCGTAGGCACCACGCTCCGCGATGGGATCACCGGCCCGCGCAGCCCGGTCACCCAGCGCGCTGACGGCTTCAATGCGCACGGCGGGATCGACATCTCCCACCGCAGCCATCGCCAGCGCATCCACCCCTTCAGCTCGACCTACGGCGTCGAGCGAGTTGATGGCATCGATACGACCGCGGGCGTCCGTCGCCGCCAGCGTGGCAGCGCCCGAGGGTCCGGTCAGCGACGACGGCAAGGGCCTCCGTTCCGACCGAACGCTCGCCGCCGGCGCGCGCCTTGCACCGCGCGCAGGATTTTCAGCGGCGCCTGCCGCGGGCTCGGCAGGTCCCGGATCGCGCGAAAGCGCGGCCCATCCTGCGACCAGAACTGCCCCGAGGAACGCGGCGAGCGCCACGGACCCAGCCGGACGCGGGTGTCCACGCACGGCAGCGGGCCTACTCGAGCTCGAAACAGCTCTCTACGACGGTCTGGTTGCCACTCTCGGCACGCACCACGATCTCGAACTTGAACTCATCGGCCAGCTCGATCAGGGCCGCAGGAATCTCGAATTCCGTGATACCCGGGGGCAGGTCGACGCTCGTGATCAGCAACTCCGGCGCTTCGACCTCCAGCACGAACTGATAGTTGGCCACGGCGACCGGTCCTGCCTTGCCCACGGTCGGATGCGAGCTCGTCACAGGACTCCACGCGACGACGACGGGTTCGTCTCCGTCGACGGTCGGCAGCTCGGCATCGCAGTTTTCCGCGGCAGGCAATCCCGAAACGGTGACGTTGCCGGGCGGTGCCGGCATCACGTGCGAGAGCTCGGCCGAGCCTTCCAGCTCGTCGCCATCGAGCGTCGTGCCCTCGATCTCGTACTCGCCTTCCGGGAATCGCCGGAAGAAATCCGCCGGCGAAAGCTCGTCGAAGGGCGGCTCGGCACTCTCGAAGAAGATCTCGGTGAGCCCCTGCTGGCGCAGTCTACCGCGCACCTGCACGTCCAGTATCTGCCGCTCCCGCGGATCCTCAATCTCCAGGCGCCGCCACTCGTCGCCGTCGATGAGGCCGTGGATGCCGAGGTCTCCGTCGGTGTGGTTCAGCTCGAACAGCAACCTGACCTCGCTGAACGGGATCTCCGCTCGTTCGTGGTGCCGCGAACCGTCCCCCGCTGCCGCGGTTGCAGCCACGGCCAGCGCGGCTCCGGCACCGGCATGAATGGAGTTGCGAATGAACCTGCTCATGGCCGTCTCTCCTTCGTAAGCGCGCCCGCAATCGAGCGCGACCGCGCCGATTGGCATTTCAGAGCACGAGCGAGGATTAGACGGGATGCGGCCGGCAATCCATCGGCCGGATCGTGCGCAGAGAGGCTAGCGCCGCGGCTGCAGCGATTTCTCGTAGCGCCACACCTCGAGCCGGAACTCGCCTTCCTGCGTGTCCAGCCGGTTGATCATGGTGCCGGCGCGGCGCCAGCCGCGCTTTTCGTAGAAACGGGCGGCCCGGTCGTTGCCGATGGCGCAGGCAAGCCAGGCTGTCTGCACGCCCGCCTTCGCCAGGCTCGCCTCGCCATCATCGAGCAACGCGGCCGCGAGGCCCGAGCCGCGCGCTTCGGCCGATAAATAGAGCTGATAGAGCTCGTCCTCCTTGACCATGACGAACCCCAGGGGCGCGCCGACAGGGCCTGCCACGCGCACGGACTCCAGGCCGTCCCGCAGGCGCTCG
>Ga0187894_10001637_pt1 | contig 28308 bp, 29 predicted proteins | sample GBC1701081metaG_FD_136650 | JGI IMG/M metagenome (GOLD analysis project Ga0187894, IMG submission 136650) | White microbial mat communities from a lava cave in the Kipuka Kanohina Cave System on the Island of Hawaii, USA - GBC170108-1 metaG ...
CAGCACGCGGCCGACCAGCACGAGGAGCTCCTTGCGACGCACCGGCTTGCTGAGATAGCCGGCGAATCCGATCTCGACCAGGCGTTGCGGCTCGCCGTCGTCGACCGAGGTGAGCAGCACGAGTCGCGTCTCGCTGAAGCGGACGTCGGAACGGACGCGGCGTCCGAGCTGCAGGCCGTCGAGGCCCGGCATGCGCTGGTCGGCGAGCACGAGCGGAATGCGCTGGCCGACCTGCCACGCGCTTTCGAGGGCATCGAGGGCCGCTTCAGCATCGACAGCAGTCTCGACGTCGTAGCCGGCCGCGCCGAGCATCTCGCCGAGCACGCGGCGGTTGGTGCTGTTGTCGTCCACGACCAGGACGCGCTGGCGACCTTCCGCGGCGCGCACCAACGTCGCGGCGCGCTCGCCCGCGCCGCTCTTGCCGACGCGCGCGCTGAACGAGAACGTCGACCCCTCGCCGGGCACGCTCGCGACTGCGACTTCGCCACCCATCAGCGTCACCAGGCGCTTGACGATGGAAAGGCCGAGGCCGGTACCCACCTGTTGAGGTGCATGCACGGAATCGAGCTGGCTGAAGGGTCGAAACAGGCGCTCGAAGTGCGCAGCGTCGATGCCGGCACCCGTGTCGCGCACTTCGAAGCACAGGACCAGGTCCGTGCCATCGGGTGCCGGCTGCGCGTGTGCCCGCAGATGTACTTCACCGCGCGCGGTGAACTTGATGGCGTTGCTCAGCAGATTGGTGAGCACCTGGCGCAGGCGGCCGGGATCGGCGATGACGCGCGCCGGCAGGTCCGGTGCGAGCTCGACGACGAGCTCGAGGTCCTTCGCCGCCGAGTGCACCGCCATCGAGGCGGCGACCTCCTCGACCAGCGCGCGCGGGTCGATCTCGACGCGGCGCAGCTCCAGCTTGCCGGATTCGATGCGCGAGAAATCCAGCACGTCGTTGATGATCGTCAGCAGCGACTCCGCGCTCGAACGGATGATCTGCGCGTACTCGCGCTGCTTGCGATCGAGCGAGGTGTCGAGCAGCAGCGCCGCCATGCCGATCACGCCGTTCATCGGCGTGCGGATCTCGTGGCTCACGTTGGCGAGAAAGCCGCTCTTCGCCGAGCTCGCCGATTCCGCCTGGCGCCGCGCGGCGATGAGCTTGCGCCGCACGCGCAGCTCCTCGGTGACGTCCTCGATCGAGCCGGTGAGACGCAGCAGCTCACCCGCCGCGTCGCGTTGCGAAATCGCATGCACGCGGAACCAGCGATGCCGCCCGGACTTCGCCGGCAGACGCAGCCGCAGATTGCCGGACGTGCGCGGTCCCATGCAGGTCCGCCACCAGGAATAGAGCCGCGTGCGATCGCCCGCATGGGCGAGTGCCAGGAAAGCGACCGCGCCGTCCGAGAGCTCGCCGGCTTGATAGCCGAGCAATTCGCAGAAGCGTGCGGAGTGCCAGGCTTTCGCGGCGGCTACGTCCCACTCCCAATAGCCGTCCCGCGTGCCGCGGCTCAGGCGGTCGAGCCTGCTCGCGCCGGGCCCGCTTGCGTCGGGCCGGCTCGCGACAGGCCCGCTCGCGTCGGACGCTGCGGCGTGGGGGACCTCGGGGATGGCCATGTTTCGTGACGTGCGTCTCGTTTCGGGCACGCAGGCGCGTTCGGGCCGGACTGGCCACTCCTCTTATTCAAGGTAACGGCAGCGCGACCGACTCTTTTAGGCAAGATGACCGACTCTCCCCAACGCAGCGTCCTCGTCGTGGAGGACGATCTGCACATCGTCTATTTGCTGGGCCACCTCATCGAGAAGGAAGGCTTCGCGGTCGAGCGCGCGCCCGACGGACGCACCGCGAACGAGCGCCTCGAGCGTCCGCCGCCGGACCTCGTGCTGCTCGACGTCATGCTGCCCTACACCGACGGCTTCGAGCTGCTCACCCGCATGCGCTCGCTGCCCGACTGGAAGGACGTGCCGGTCATCGTGCTCACCTCGCGCACGCACGAAGAAGACGCCGTGCGCGCGCTCGCGCTCGGCGCGGACGACTACCTCACCAAACCGTTCAGCCCGGCGGAGCTGGTGGCGCGCATCCGCCGCCGGCTGCGCGTCGCGGCGTGATTCGCCAGCCGTGCCACATGCGCCCGTCCGTTCTCGCGCTCTGCCTCTGCCTGTGCGTATTCCTGCACGTCGTTGCGACCGGCATCGCGCGTGCGCAGACGACCCCAGCGCAGACGACCCCAGCGCAGGCGGAACCCGCGCAAGCGGCCCCTGCGCAGACGGAAGGCTTCGACCAGCTCACTCAGCGCATCGCCGCCAACCCGGACGATACTGACGCGCGCTACGACCTCGCGCGTGCCCACCTGCGCACGGGCAATCCCACGGCTGCGGAAGTGCACTTCGCCGAGCTGCTCACGCGCGACGAAGGCAATCCCGATTGGCTGCTGGGTCGCGCTCAATCGCTGCTCGCTCTCGGCAGGCCCGCGGAAGCCGTGCCGCTGCTCGGGCGCGCACGCGCGCGCGCACCGGGTTACGAAGACCTGTGGCGTGTCGAGGCCGCGGCGCTCGAGTCGAGTCAGCAGTATGCGCGTGCCGCAAGCCTGCTCGACCAGGCATCGAGTCAGTTTCCGGCCGCGACCTGGCCACTCACCCAGCGCGAGGCGGTGCGCGAGCGCGAACTGCTGAGCGCGGGCACGCGCGCGTCGCTCGCCAGCAGCTACGAGCGCCTCAGCGACTCGAAGGGCGAGTGGCGGTCCGCGTCGCTCGATCTCGACCATCCTCTGAACTCCGACGCTCGCGTGTTCGCCGGCCTGCATGTCGAAGAGCGCTTCGGCACGAGCGACGGCCAGCTCGCACTCGGTATCGTGCGCCGCTTCGGTGCGGGCTGGGTTGCGGCCTTCGGTGCCGACGTCGCTCCCGATGCCACGGTCCTGCCGGAAAATTCCTACCAGGTCGAGCTAGGACATCCCGTCGCCGCGAACGTCGGCCTGAGCCTGCGTGCGCGCCATGCACGACACGAGACGGTCACGGTGAACGTGGTGGCGGCGACCGCGGACCTCAGCACCGGCGATCATCGGTTCGCGTACACGCTGACTGCGACGCAACCGACCGATCTCGACACCAGTTTCGGTCACAGTGTGCGCATCTCGCGCGACTACGGCAGCGGCAGTCACGTCAGCCTGGCGCTGGCACACGGCGAAGAGGCAGAGACGATCGCACCCGGACGCGTGCTCGTGACGCGTGTCGATGCGGTCGCGCTCATGGGCGTTCACTGGAAGTCCGCGGCCTGGGGCGCGGCGTGGGAGATCGGCTGGCACAAGCAGGGCGATCTGTATCACCGCATGCGGGTGCGCCTTGGACTCGAGCACCGCTTCTGACTTCGTGCTGCTGCTCGCGCTGCGCGGCGCGACGATCGCGGCGCTCGGCGCAGTGGCGATGATGGGTGGCGCGCTCGTCGTGCGCCGCATGGCGCAATACCGCGCACGCGTCAGGCAACGCCTTGCCGAGCAGTGGCGTCCCATACTGACGCGCGTCGCACTCGATGAGAGCCGCAACCAGACCGCGGATCCGGCACCTGCCATCGACGTTCCTGCGCCGCGCGCGCGCCACATGGCACACGTCGTGGAGGAATGGAACTCGTTCCAGGATGCGCTGCGCGGCAGCGGCACGACACGGCTGAACGCGCTCGCACGCCAGATCGGTATCGACGTGGCGGCGCGACGCTGGCTGCGCCGCGGGAATCTCGGCCTGCGCATCCTCGCGATCCGCACCATCGGCCACCTGCGCGATCCGGCGGACTGGCAACTGCTGCAGCAGAGATTGTTCGCACCGAATGCGCTCCTGGCGTTCTATGCCGCTGCGGCTTTGATCCAGATCGACGCGCAGCGCGCGATGCCCGGAATCGCCATGCAGCTCGCGGATCGCGAGGAATGGCCGGGCGAAGCGGTCGCGGGACTGCTCAAGGAAGCCGGCACCCAGGTGACGCGCGATCCGATCCGCTCGCTGATCCTGTCGATCGCGCCCGCCAAAATTCCCCGCCTGCTGCCCTGGCTGGGGCGCGCCGACCCGATCCTGGCGAGCGAGATCGCCACGCAGCTCCTGCGTCGCGAGACGCGCGATCCGCGCATCGTCGCGGCGGCCCTGCTCGTGCTCCAGGATCCGCAACTGCTCCCCGAGATCCGCGCGCTGGCCGGCTCGCCGGATGCCGAGGTGCGCAAGAATCTCGCGATCGCGCTCGGCCACCTCGGCAACGTCGGCGATTGCGGGCTGCTCGTCTCGCTGCTCGGCGATTCGCTGTGGTGGGTGCGTTACCGCGCGGCCGAGGCCCTCGTGAACCTGCGCGGGATGAACGCCGCTCTCCTGGACGCGACGCGTGCGCGACTCACCGACCGCTACGCGCGCGACATGCTCGACCACGTGCGCGCCGAGGCGCTGCCGGCATGATCGCGACCGCGGTGCTCGAAGGCGTGCAGTGGGTGTTCCTCGCCTACTTCCTGCTGCTCAACATCACCTACCTGACGCTCACCGGCCTGGCGGTGTTCAGCGTGCGCCGCTACCTCGGCGGCGGCAACGCGGCCGAGCGCGTGTATGCACGCCTGGAGATTCCGATCTCGCTCATCGTGCCGGCCTACAACGAGGAGGCGACGATCGTCCCGGCGGTGCGGGCGCTCCTGCAGCTGCGCTACCAGCAGTTCGAGGTGATCGTCGTCAACGACGGATCGCGCGACGGCACGCTCGCCATCCTGCAGAAGGAATTCGCACTGCAGCCCTTCCCGGAGGCGTATCGCATCCAGGTGCGCTCCAAGCCGGTGCGCGGCATCTACCGCTCGGCGACACATCCGAACCTGCGCGTCATCGACAAGGAGAACGGCGGCAGCAAGGCCGACGCCAGCAATGCCGGCCTCAACGCCGCCCGCTATCCGCTGTTCTACTGCGGCGACGCGGATTGCGTCCTCGATCCGGACGCCCTGCGGCGCGCCGTGCGCCCGTTCCTCGAAGATCCTCACACCGTCGCGTGCGGCGGTACGGTGCGCATCATCAACGGCTGCCGCGTGCGCGGCGGGTTCCTGGAACGCGTGTCGCTGCCGCGTAATTTCCTCGCGCTGCTGCAGATCGTCGAGTACCTGCGTGCCTTCCTCGGCGGACGCATGGGCTGGGCACCGATCAACGGCCTGCTGATCGTCTCCGGCGCCTTCGGTCTCTTCCATCGCCAGACGGTCATCGACGCGGGCGGCTATCGGCCCGAGGCGATCGGCGAGGACATGGACCTGATCGTGCGCCTGCACCGCATGCTGGCCGAACGGCGCCAGAAGTATCGCATCGCGTTCGTGCCGGACCCCGTGTGCTGGACGGACGCGCCCGAAGATCTCGCCACGCTCGCAAAACAGCGCAAGCGCTGGCATCGCGGCCTCGCGGACAGTCTCTCCTACAGCCGCAAGGTGTTCTTCGCACGCGGCAGCGGCGCCGCGGGCTGGCTGGCAGCGCCGTTCTTCCTGTTGTTCGAGCTGCTCGGCCCGGTCGTCGAGGTGACCGGCTACGTGATCATGATGTTCGCCTGGGCGTTCGGCCTGTTGTCGCTCGAATCCTTCCTCGCCTTTGCCGCGGTCGCCGTCGGGCTCGGCGTCATGCTCTCCGCGTCCTCGCTGCTGCTCGAAGAGCTGTCGTTCCACGTCTACCCGCGCGCGACCGACCTGCTGATCCTGTTCCTGATGGCGATCGTCGAGAATCTCGGCTACCGCCAGCTCACCGCGTTCTGGCGCGTACAGGCGCTCATCGACTGGCTGCGCGGTCGCGAGGTCGCGTGGGGAACGATGACCCGCTCGCGCTGGCAAGCGGACGAGAAACAGGCGACGAAGTAGCGAGCGCGGTGCGCTCAGCCTTTTTCGATGCGCGCCTGGATGTCGTCGGCCTTCTGGCTGGCGCGAAACTCGATGAGGCGATAGTCGGCGAGGCCCTGCTGCACGAACGGGTCTTCTTTCACGATCGCTTCGATCTGCGCACGGCTGCCGCCCACCGCCAGGATGACGCCGCCGTCGCGCGGAATCTTGCGACCCGAGACCAGGAACCTGCCCGCCGCGTAGTGCTTCTTCAGGAAACGCACGTGCGCCGTCATCTGCGCGTCGATGTCGGCCAGCGCGGCCTTGTAGATGAGCTCGATGACGAACATACCTAAATCCGGTACCGGACTTTAGATATTCATCTTCAGCTCTGCGTGGCCACGACCGCGGCGGCGCCGGCCATCGCCGTGCCGGTGCTGCGATTCAGGAGGCGCACGGCGCGCGCGCTGCGAAAGAGGCGGCGCGTCCGCGCGGCTGCCAGAACGTACGCCCCGAGCACGAGCGGCAATATCACGACGATAGCCGCGGCGATGACGAGGTAGTCGACCGCGCGCAGCGTGGACAGATGGACCACGGTGGGCAGCAGCGCGAGGAAGAAAACGATCGTCTTGGGATTGCCCATGGTGAGCACCAGGCTGCCCATGAAGAGGCGCGACGAAGTCTGTGCGGGCCCGACCGGCTGCTCCTCGATCGGCCGCGCCGGTGCGCTCCATAGCCGCCACGCGAGCCATACGAGATACGCAGCGCCGGCATACCTCAGGACGAGAAACAGCGGCTGGGCGCGCGCGGCGATGGCTGCGAGACCCGTGGCGGCGAAGGTGAACCACACCAGATCACCGACCAGAAAACCGGCGATGAATGCCGGCGCACCCTGCGCGCCGCGCGACAGCGAACGCGCCAGAACGGCCGCGACGCCCGGGCCGGGAGTGGCCACGGCGAGCGCATACACGGTGCAAAAGACGAACAAACCTGACAGCGTCATGGCGGGATTCCCGGACCGGGGACGTGCGCCAGTATGCCGGCGAGAGGTCTGTGCGCGCCACCCCGGCGCGAACGCCTCAGTGCAAACGGCTCAGTGCAAACGCCTCAGTGCGAACGCCTCAGTGCGAACGCCTCAGTGCAGACGCCTCAGTGCGAACGGCTGACCCGCGCTACCCCGAACGTCGCCTGTTGCGCGCGGCGAGTGTCGGGATGTACTGACGCTCCGGCTCGTCCCTTTCCGCGAGTATTCGCCGCTTGGGGCGAAACTCTCCCGGGTGGTTTATGCTGCGGCGCCATGACGGAACTGCGCCGCGATCTCACGCTCACCCACGGCATCGCCATTGTCGTCGGCATCACGATCGGGACCGGCGTGTTCCTGAAGTCCGCGCCCATGGCGCAGGCCGTGGGTTCCCCGGGCTGGGTCATGGCCGCATGGATCGTGGCGGGCCTGGTGGCCATGCTCGGCGCGCTGTGCTTTGCCGAGCTCGGTACGCTCCTGCCGCACGCCGGCGGCGAATACCTCTACCTGCGCTCCGCGTTCGGAAATCTGCCCGGATTTCTCTACGTCTGCATGAGCTTCATCGTCGGCGCCGCGAGCATGGCGGCGTACGGCGCGGCCTTCGCGATCTTTCTCTCCGACCTCGTGCCGATGCCCGAGCCCTGGTCGAAACGCACGTTCGAGATCTTCGGACAACAGATCGTCTGGCAGTTCGGTGCGCGCCAGGCCATCGGCATCACGGTCATCGCGATCTTCACGGCGATCAACCTGGCAGGCGTCGCGTTCGGCGGACGGGTGCAGACGTTCCTGACGACGCTCAAGGTGATTGCGCTCACCGGGCTCATCGCCGGCGTCTTCCTCTTCAGTCCCGACGCGGGCAGCGCGGCTGCGAATGCGGCCGGCGCGGCGAGTGACGCAGCGGCATCCACCACGGATCCCTCTTCGGCAATCACCGCGAGCGCCTTCGGCTTCGCAATGCTCGCCGCGCTATGGGCGTACAGCGGCTGGCAGTATCTGCCGATGACGGCCGCCGAAGTGCGCGATCCGGCCCGCAACGTTCCGCGCGCGGTCATCGGCGGCGGCCTGCTGATCGTGGTGCTCTATCTGTTGGTGAACGCTGCGTATTTTCACGCGCTGCCGTTTGTCGACGTCGCCACCGCAAGCTCGACGGCACACCCGGACGCGCCCGCGGTCGGAGCGCGTGCGGCACAGACGTTCCTCGGACCGAACGCGCTGTCGATCGTCGCGATCGTGTTCCTGATCTCGACGGTGGGCTCGCTCAACGGCGTGCTGCTCACGCGTGCGCGCGTGCCCTACGCCGCGGCGCGCGACGGGCTGTTCTTCGAGCGCTTCGCGCGACTCAACCCCGGCGCGAGCGTTCCGGCGGAGTCAGTGCTCTGGCACGGCGCACTCGGCATTCTGTTCGCGATCTCCGGCACGTTCGACCAGCTCACGAACCTCGCCACCCTCGCCTTCGTCCTGTTCTGGGCGATGTCCGGCGTCGCATTGTTCGTCCTGCGTCGCAAGATGCCGGACGCTCCGCGACCGTACCGCGTACCGCTCTATCCGCTCGTGCCGCTCGCGTTCGTGCTGATCATGGCCGGCATCGGTGTGAGCACAGTGATCGAGAGCCCGGCCGAAGCTGCTGCGACTCTGGTGCTGCTCGCGTTGGGGCTGCCGCTTTATCCGCTGTTTCACCGGCGCGCGCGCGCCGCGCTGGCGCAGGTCACCCGCTAGTGCTGCGCGGACGCGGAACCCACGCGAGGCCGAGCTGAAAGGAGATATCGGGCGTGTTGTTGAAGTTCTGCAGGTTCTCGGTGAAACCGAACGTGAGCAGGAACTGATCCATGCGATGTCGCAGGCCGATGCTCAGCTGGTACTTGTCGTCGAGCAGCGATTCGAGGTTGGTCGTCGCGCGCGAGTACACGCTCTCGCTGTAGTAGCCCTGCAGGTTGAGATTCGTGTTCGCACTGAGCTGGCGCTCGTAGCCGACGACGAGCGTCGGCACGATCTGCGATTCCTGCGGCACCGGCGGACTCGCGCCGGCGTAGTACACCGCCGCGGCGTTGACGTAGAAGGCATCGCGATTGCCGAAGCGCTGCAGCGCTGCCTGCAGACCGTAGTCCGTGCGGCCGGTCGACAGCAGGAAGCTCGAATCGCGGATCGGCACCTTGCTGGCCGCTTCGAGCGCGAGCGTCCAGCCTTCGGGCAATCCGATGCCGACGTAGCGCACTCCGACCGTCGGATCGATCAGCCCTCCGCGCGTCGGCGCCTCGAACACCGCGACCTGCGACGACCGGAGGTCGAAGACGATGTTCGTGTCGTTGCGGCTGAGCGCCGGCCTGCCGAAGCTGGCCATGCCGAAGGTGTCGTGGAAATCCTCGATGACGCCGTCGAGGAAGCCGCCGCCGTAGGACACCGCGTTCGCGGTCACGTAGGCCGTCCACTGTGACGAAATCTTGTAGTGCAGGGTGACGTCCAGCAGGCTCGATTCGACGTCGACCAGGTAGTTCTCGCCGGGCAGATCGCGGATCGCGCGCAGCTCGTCGGCGCCGAGCTCGCGCCGGCCCTGCGATTCGAGGCCGTTGAGATAAAGCTCGACCTCGGGGCTGAGCGCCCAGGTGTTCTGGTAGTCGATCTCCGTTTCGATCGCCCACGATCCCGGTTCGATCGTCACCGCGTGCGCGGGCCGCAGGTCGAGCCGCAGGAAACCGAACGGCGTCAGGTCGCGCGATCGCAGCAGTCCGTAGAACGCGCCGTCGGCAGCCGACGCCACGGTTGTAAAGCTTGCGAGCGCCGCCGCCGTCCAGGTGGCGACCTGCCGGGCCAGGGTCATGTGCGACTTCCTTGTCTTGTTTGTGAGTCAGACCCTCGATCGCGCGCCCGGTTCGCGCGCCAGGCGTCAATCCTTCGGTTCGGTCTTGCGCACCTCGGGCCAGTTCTTCTCGGCCAAGGCGATGTTGCCCGGCACGTCCTGCTTCCAGATCTTCACGACTTCGCTGTTGTAGTTGAGATACAGCTTGCCGTCGACGACCGAGAACGCGTCGGGACTCGTGCTCACTTTGTAGCCGCGCGCGGTGCCGAAGGCGCAATACCCGCCGAACTGCGGCGCGTACTTGTCGGGATTCGCGACGAACAACGCGCGGTTCTCCGCCGAAGCGAACAGGAATTTCGAGCCCTCGTGGACGTGACTGTGCTGCGGCAGCCCGCGTTCGGGCTTGCCGGCCGTGAAATAGCTCACGGGGTCGTAGCCGCGCAGCGCGAGCCCTTCCGTCTCGAAATACTCGCCCGCCGAGGCGAACGCGGCGAGGCCGAGAAACGCGATGGCGACGAGTGCGCGAACGCCGAAACGCTGTGGGACGAACCGGATCATGTCTGCTCCTGCGGTGCCAACGGGCACGTCACTATGCAGCAGACCGTGGCTCGCGGCGAAAAATCACCAGAGTCGATTTGCCTTCGCCGTCGCGCTGCGATGCAGATCCGTCAGGGAGGCGTTGTCGATGCGTTCGACGGCACCGGCCACGGCGTTGCGCGCGCACTCGCGCTGGCTGCGTCGCCCCTCGAGATCGAAATCGAAGTCAGCTGCCCGGCAGACGGCGTGCGCAGCGAGCTGGATACGCCGGTACAGCGCTTGCGTCCCGGAAGCCGCCGAGAGGTTGAGGTCCGCGTAGGAAACGACGGCGGTGCGCGTCGCACCGGGGCCGGTTTCGGCGGGGCTTTGGGGCGGCAGGGCGATCGCAGCGAACGCGACCAACAGCAGGGCGGACGAACGGACGGTTCTCATGGCAACGGCTCCCGATGACGCCAGATGACTTGCGATGGAATGTAATTCCGGTTGCGCCGGCCGAGAATCCGGTCGGCGGGAAAACGACCGTTGCCAGCCTGGAAACTATGCGCAGCGAAAAACTCGAAGGTTTCGACGCTTTCATCGCCGTGGCGGACACGGGCGGCTTCGCGGCAGCGGCACGACGCCTCGGCATGACGACTTCCGCGGTCAGCAAGCAAGTGGGCAAACTGGAGGCGCGCCTGGATGCCCGGCTGTTTCGCCGGACCACGCGGCGCCTGTCCGTGACCGAGGCCGGCCACGCGCTGCTGGCGCATGCCCGTCGTGCCGTGGCGGAAGCACAAGCCGGCCGCGAGGCGGTAGCCGAGCTCGGTTCCGAACCGCGCGGCCTGTTGCGCCTCACCACGCCGCTGTCGTTCGGCATCCTGCACGTCGCGCCGGCGATCGCGCAGTTCCTCGCCCGTCATCCCGGCATGCGCATCGAAATGATGATGGACGACCGCGTACAGGATCTCGTCGCCGGCGGTTACGACCTGGCGATCCGCTCGGGCGCGTTGAAGGGCGCGGGCTCAGTGGTCGCGCGGCGGCTGGTCGCCTCGGACGTGGTTCTGTGCGCGAGTCCGGACTACATCTCACGCCGGGGCCAGCCGCGCACGCCGGAAGACCTGCTCGAGCACGACACGATGCTGCACACGTACTATCCCGAAGGCAACGAGTGGGTGTTCGAAGGACCGCGGGGTCGCGTCAGCGTGACGCTCGCGCCTCGCTACGCCACCAACAACGCGCTCGCGCTGCGCGCGGTGGCGCTCGACGGCGGCGGTATCCTGCGCACGACGCGAATCATCGTCGACGAGGAGTTCGCCGCGCGCCGCCTGGTGCCGGTCCTGCCCGAGTGGCGCCTGCCGCCGATCGAGCTGCACGCCGTGTTCCCCGATCGCGCCTACATTCCGTTGAAGGCGCGCGCGTTCGTCGAGTTCCTCAAGACGCGTCTCGCGGGGAAGAGCTTCACCGCCCGGGGATGATCCACGAGCGGACGTGCGCAATCGCAAGCGCCAGCCATCCCCAACCGACAACGGTCGCCGCCGTGAGAATGCGAAAGTCCTGGGTGGTCATGCCGAGCACGATCATCGCCAGGAAGAGCACCCCGCTGACGACGCTGTAGCGCGACCAGCCGCGATCGCCAGTACGCGCGAACAGGCGCGCGAACACGAAGAACGACGTGATCAGCGAGAGCATGCCGATGCCGAAGGCGATGCCGTGAACGATGCCCGCCGTGCTCACGCTGGCGGGCGGTCCTTCGGGCGCGCCCGGCGGAAATCCCAGACCGGGATCCGCGAGAAACACGCCGCCTCCGATCAGGGACAGGCCGAACAGAGCGATCAGGATGGGCCCCCACGTGCCGCCGCGGCCCGGATGCAGGGCCCGGCGCAAACCGACGGCGCTGACGGCGATCAGCGCTCCGCAGACTACGAAGTTGGCGACCTGGATCCAGCCGAGATCGCCGAGGCTGAGCATGCTGATCGGATGACGAGCGGGATCGAACCCATCGCGCGCGAACACCTGCACGAGCGAGGCGATGATGAACAGCGGCGCGCCGATGACGCCGCAGGTGAGCAGGGATCTGGCGGCCTGCGTGCCGGCTGCAGGGACGGAAGTCGCGTGGGACGCTTGCATGATTCGTTCCTTGGGATGAATGGCTTTGATGACTGGTTGATCGACGGCGCGCAGCGCGAATGGGTACGGCCCGACGCCACGCTCTGCCCCTAGGAACGATTCAGACGGGCTCGTTCCGACACCGCCGGTCGATCGTCGCTGCACCTGAGTGCCTTGCAACGCGACGGGTGGCCGGCCGGACGAAGCCCGCCGCAGGTCAGCGGCGACGAGCGCGGAAAGCCGCGACCTTCGCGCGATTGCCGCAGGCGGCAGCGCTGCAGAACAGGCGCCGGTGCGCCTTCGTGCGGTCGAGGAACCAGAGCGAGCAATCCGCCCCGGCACACGATCGCACCAGCGCGGGTTGCTCTTCGGTGACGAGGGCCGCGACCGGGCCGGCGACCAGGACGAGCAGCGACTCCGCGCCCTCGAGGCGCGGGTGTGCCTTCACCGTCAGGTCCTTGCCGGTGGCGACCACTTCGCGATAGCACGTTTCGCGCGCGAGCACCTTGTTGAGCGCGGACAACTCATCGCCGTAGTCGCGGCGCGGCGCGGCGCGCCAGCGCAATAGCCAGTTGCGCGCCCATTCACGGAATTTGCGTGCCTCCGCGGCAGCGGCTTCGAGTGCCTCGTCTTCAAGCCGCCGCGCCAAACGGGCGGACGCGACCGTATCCAGCAGGCCGGCCGCGACGAGCCAGTCGAGGTAGGCACTACCGCTGCCGATCGTTTCTACCTGCCGCCCCCCGGGTCCATAGAGGGTGTTCAGAAAATCCAGGGCCGGATGGCCTCCGAGGAAGAGCGGCTGCGCAGAGCCTTCCGGCGTGAGCGCGGTTTTCAAAGGCACAGCTTTCACAGGGCGGCTTTCACACGCACGGTTTTCATACTACGAGGGAGTGTAACTGATCAAATGTGCCTTGACACGTTACCGTACGGATGTAACCTGTTACTGTCGATATTATGAGTTACAGTCTCTCGTCCATTCGCGGAGCCGCCATGACACCCGGTATTCCATTCCTGCGTCCTCTCCTGGCCCTGATCCTTGCCTCAGGGCTTCTGTCCCCGATCCCTGCACCGGCGGCCGTCGACAATCCGTCGCCCCAACCACCCCTCGCCGCCCCAGCACCCGATTCACGCACGCACCACCGGACGATCGAGATCGACGGCCTGCGCGTCTTCTACCGCGAGGCGGGACCGCGCAACGCACCCGTGATCCTGCTGCTGCACGGCTTCCCGGCTTCGTCGTTCATGTATCGCGATCTCATGGAACGCCTGGCGGGCGAGTACCGTGTGATAGCGCCCGACTATCCGGGCTTCGGCTACACCGATGCGCCACCGGTCGCCGCCTTCACATACACCTTCGATCGGCTCGCCGACTTCGTCGACGCCTTCACCGGCCGGCTCGGTCTCGACCGCTACGCCCTCTACATGCAGGACTTCGGCGGTCCGGTCGGATTCCGCGTCGCCAGCCGGCATCCCGAGCGCGTAACCGCGCTGATCGTCCAGAACGCCAATGCCTACGAAGCCGGGCTTCCGGACAGCTTCTGGGCGCCGGCGCGCGCGTTGTGGAAGGACCCGTCGCCCGCGAACCGGGAAAAGATCCGCGAGCTTGCGCTTTCGGATGGCGCGCTCGAATGGAACTACACGCACGGCGTGCGCGAGCCGGCGCGCATCAATCCCGACAGCTGGGTGCTGCAGCGTGCGTTGCTGAGCCGCCCGGGAAACAAGGACGCAATGATCGCGCTGCTCGTCGACTACGGTAACAACCTGGGGCACTACGATGAATGGCATGCGTACTTCCGCAAGCATCAGCCCCCGACCCTGATCGCCTGGGGTCGCAACGATCAGATCTTTCCCGCCGAGGGCGCGCGCGCCTACCTGAAGGACTTGCCCCGCGCGGAGTTGCACCTGCTCGACACGGGACACTTCGCGCTGGAAGACCAGTCGGACGAGATCGCGGGCCTGATGACTGCGTTCCTGCGCAGGACACGCATGGCCGCTGCAGACGGAGCGGCCGGACACAGGTAGTCTGTGCCGCCCGATCCGGCTATGGAGCAAAGACCTTGTCGCCCGAGAATCTGATCCTGTTCGCCGGCGTGGCACTTGCCATGGTGCTCACGCCGGGACCCAACATGGTGTACCTGATCTCCCGTTCGATAGCCCAGGGACGCGCCGCCGGGCTGATCTCGCTGGCCGGCGTGCTGGCGGGCTTTCTGATCTACATGCTCCTCGCCGCGCTCGGCATCACCGCGTTGCTCGTGGCCATACCCTTCGCTTACGACACCCTGCGACTCGCCGGTGCTGCTTACCTTGCCTGGCTTGCCTGGAACGCGCTGCGACCCGGCGGCGCCTCGCCCTTTCAGCCGCGCGAGCTGCCCGTCGACTCGCCCCCGCGTCTGTTTGCGATGGGGCTGCTCACCAATCTGCTGAACCCGAAGATCGCGATGCTGTATCTCTCGCTGCTGCCGCAGTTCATCGATCCGCAGGGCGACGTGCTGGCGCAGAGCGTCGTGCTCGGCGGCACGCAGATCCTGATCAGTGCCACGGTCAACGCGGCAATCGTCTTCACTGCCGGCGCCGTCGCCGTGTTCCTGGCGCGCCGTCCGTTCTGGGCGCGCGTGCAGCGGTTGCTCATGGGAACCGTGCTCGGTTTCCTCGCGGTGCGCATGGCACTGGATACGCGGCGCTGAGCCGACCCGATCGAGCGCCGCTCCCGGCAACAGCTATGCGCCGAGCACGTGAGCGGCGAGCTGGTGGCGGTACTGGGCGTGCGGGCATTCCCGCCGCCGCGCTCCTGATCGCTGCGCCTGCTTCTCAGCACGCGCCCTGTTAGGATCGGCAGGCCCGCCGCTGGGATCAGCGGTCGTCGTTGGCGAGATCCGTGACCCGCCGAGCCACTCCGAAGCTGGTAACGCCGCGCACGAAGCGCATCGTGCGCCGTGCGCCGTGCGCCGTGCGCGTGTCGTCGCGGCGATCGATCGCGCGTTGCGCGACGGTATCTGCTGGATCGCGGCGCCTGCTGGATCGCGGCGCCTGCCGGCTACGGCAAGACCACCGCGGTGCTCGACTACCTGCAGAAGAAGCCGACACCGCACGTCTGGTATCGCATCGACGAAGGCGACCAGGACATCGCCAGCTTCTTTCACCACATCGGCAGCTCGCTGCCCGCTGCAGCCGTGCGCCACCTGCCGGTGTTCGGACCCGAATACGCCGACCAGCCGGCGGAATTCACGCGCCGTTTCTTCCGCACCTACTTCGCGCGCCTCACCGGCGCGCGCCTGCTCATCGTCGACGACCTGCACTACGCGGAAGGTGCACACTTCAGTGCGGTGCTCAGCATCATGCTGCGCGAGCTGCCGGAGGGGCTGCAGTGCGTTTGCTTGAGTCGCACGCTGCCGCCCGACGAACTGACCGAGCTCACGCTCAAGGGCAACCTCACGCTGCTGGATCAGGCGACGCTGCAATTCTCGGAGCGCGAGGCGCGAACGCTGGTGACCAGCCGCGTGCGCCGGCGGTCCGGAACCATCGACGTTTCGGCTGCGAAGGGCTGGGCGGCGGGCCTGGTGCTTCTGGCCGATCGTGCCGCGGAGGGTAGCGTCGCCGGGCCGGTCGCGAGGAGCGGGAGCGCGACGCACAGCAACGTGTTTGCCGCCCTCGCCCAGCAACTGTTCAACGCGCTGACCCGCGAGGAACAGGAAGCGATGCTCAAGCTGAGCCTCCTGCCCGATATCACCGCCGACCTCGCGACCGAGCTCACGGGCTCCGAGGCGGCCAAGACGTTGCTCGCACGCCTGCACCAGCGCCAGCTTCTGGTGACGCGCGGCGACGCCGCGCAGAGCGTTTTCCATCTGCACGACCTGCTGCGCGACTTCCTGCGCAGCCGCCTGACCGAACACTTCGCGCCTGCCGAGCTCGCGCAGTTGCGATACAGGACAGCCGAGGTGCTGGCCGCGGCCGGCAACACCGATGCGGCTGTCGATCTCGCGCTGCAGGCGCAGGCCTGGGAGGTTGCTCGCCGCCTCATCGTCGAACGCGCGGAGGCGCTCCTGGCACAGGGCCGGCGCGCAACGCTCAATGACTGGTGCGATGTGCTCCCGGCGATCGAACGCGACTCGGGGATCTGCTACTGGCTCGGTGTCGCCAACATGGCGGACGACGCCACGGCGGACGCTGCGCGCGGCCGTCGCCATCGGCGAGCGCGAAGGGTTGCGCGGCGTCGAGTTCGGCGCGCTCTACCATCTGCAGCTGCTGATGAAGATGCGCAACGACTGGTCGGAGTTCGCGACCGTCATCGCGCGCATCGACGAGATCGCCGACAGCCGCTTTGCGACGCAGGTGGCCGTGGCCGCCGACTGCCGGGCCACGCTGCACACGCGACAGCGTGCGTTCGCGGAGGCCTATCGGGACTGCAAGCGTTTCATGGAGGCCATCGAAGCAGCGAACGAGCCTCCCCGCAACTGATGTTCAACGCTGCGGGGCTCGAGCGCCGTCTACGCCCGCTCGCCCCTCGACCGGCTGCTGCGCGATGCCATCACGATCGCACAACACGCCGCGGCGCAGGATCGCAACCTCGAGACGATCGGCGGAGCATTGCTCGCGGAGGATGCCCCGCTGCCTCCACTCTGAGCCGGCTCCTCAGGTATTCTTCGCATCCCGCCGACCCGCGGCCGCACCGGTGTGCACGCCATGACGATTGCCCTGCTCCTCGCGCTGGCGCTCATCGCCGCTCTGCTGGGGCTCCTGCGCTGGCGAGGAACCAGTCTCGCGCTGCTTGCGCTCGCCGTGCTCGCATTCTTCTCGATCGGCTACGGCTTCCCGACGAACCTGTTTCTCGACGAGCTGCAGAACGGCTACGCGACCGACACGCGCGACTGGAGCGGGCGCACCGCAATCATCCTGCTGGGCGCAGGCACCGCCCTGCCCGATCGCGGCAGCGTCGAGCCCGCGCTGTGGTCATACGGGCGTATCGTGAAAGCGGCGCAGCTTCAGCACTCCTGCAAGGCCAGCGGTGCCGCGTGCAACATCATCGTGACCGGCGGAGATCCTCGCGAATACGGAAGGTCGGAAGCGGACGTGTACGCGGAGGCCCTGGTGCAGCTCGGGATTGCGGCGCAGGACGTGCTCGTCGAGACGAGGAGCAACAACACCTGGCAGAACGCCCAATTCACCGCGCCGATATTCCGGGAGCGCGGCTTCGATCGCGCGGTGCTCGTCACATCGGGGACACACTTGCGCCGTGCCGCGCTCTACTTCTCGCACTTCGGCATCGACGCGCTACCGGTCCGGGCCGACTACGCCACGCCACGGCGTGAGCTGGCGCCCACGGCCTTCAACTTTCTGCTTGCCGATCTCGTCCTGCACGAGTGTCTCGGCATCGCCCGCTATCACGTTTACAACCTGCTGGGCTGGAACGTGACGGCGACGAAGCCGGGCGCGCTGTGACGGCGCGCGTGGGCGCTAGGGCGTGAGCATCGCGTCGCGCTTTCCTTCCCACTTGATGAAGGCGACGCAGACGTCGCTCAGACACGAATCGGCGTGCGGCTGGCTGCCGCGGATGTACCAGTAGCTACCGGGCCCCAGCTCGGGCGCGGCAGCTTCGCTCTCGCCACCGATCCAGTGTTTCATCACGCCTTCGATGACGGCGAGGTGGTAGTCGGAGGAGTGCGTGTGGAGCGGCGTCACGCCGCGTTTCGTCTTGAAGAGAACGGCGGAAGGCCCCTTGGCGGGATCGCCCCACAACGGCGCGACCTGTGCTCCCTCCGTCATCGCCGGATTCAGGTCGCGGAACTTCGCGTCGGCGTAGGCACGGACGTAGCTGGTCGGTTGTGCACCGACGAGGGCAGCCAGGCTGCCTGCAGCGCAGAGCACGAAGATGACCGCGAGCCTTCGGGCGCGACGTTCGTCCAGCATGCCGGAATCCTCGTGAAACGCCACCGGGTCGACGCATGGCGCGATCGACCATAGCGCGGCAGCGCGCACGAGACTGGCAGAAAACGGACCTCGATTCCGGGACGGCGCGGGCAGCGCAACACCGGTCGACCGATGTCGCGAGCCCGCGCGCCTGGCAGCTTACTTCTCTATCTGCAGGACCGGCTGGAAGCCGCCGTAGATCATCCGCTTGCCGTCGAACGGCATCGGATTGGTCTGCGGATTCATGCGCGGATCGGTCTTCATCAGATCGTCCATGCGTGACATCGCCGCATCGCGCGTCTTCTTGTCGGGCCACTCGACCCACGAGAAGACCACGGTCTCTTCGTCCGTGGCCTGCACCGCGCGACGAAAGTCCGTGAGCTTGCCATCCGGCACGTCGTCGCCCCAGCATTCCAGGATGCGCGTCGCGCCGAGATCCGCGAACACGCTGTCGCCCTTCTTCGCGTGCTCGATGAACTTCTGCTTGTTCGCCTTGGGCACTGCAATCACAAATCCGTCTACGTATGCCATGTGTCTGCTCCTTCAGGCTTGTGTCGCGCGCGGCTCGTTGCGCGCGTTGGTCGTCACTCGCAGGAACGACGGGGGATGAGAGGCTACGCCGACAGGCGCGTGCATGAAAGACTGGAATAGTTACAAGCGCGCGCGTTGCGCTGGTTGGCTGTCGCGCGTGTCCGCGATCAGCGACGTGGCAGGTTCTTCAGCTTTCGCAGCATGTCGCTCGCGCGATATCCGTCCGGCACGCCGTCGACGAACATGATGTCGGCTTCCGAATTGTTGGTGCGCAGCGGCAGGATCGCCTGATAGGCCGGCGATGCATACCAGGCGCGTGCGCGCTCGCGATCCGGAAACTCGAGCACGACCACATGTCCCGGCCAGCTGCCTTCCATCACGTCCGGTTCCGCTCCGTGGACGAGGAAGCGGCCCTGAAACGGTGCGAGGGTTGCGTCGATGCGTTCGAGATACTCGAAGATCGGCGCGCCGACGTCGGTGCGGCGCATGTGAGCGATGGCGTAGGTAGTCATGTTCGTTGCGCGACCTGGATGGCCCGTGCGAACGCGATCAGGCTGATACTGGTCATGTAAAAGGTTCTCCGGTCGCGGATCTCGCGACTCTATATATGCAGATGGCCGCGGCATCGGTTCCGCGTGGCGTGCCGGCCGAGATACTGGCCAGGTGTTACCCCGTACGCCGCCTTGAACTTGCGAATGAGGTGACTCTGGTCCGCAAATCCGGCGGCCGCGGCTGCGACGGCGGGCGCCTCGCCCGCAAGCAGCAATTTTCTGGCGTGACGCAGGCGCAGCTGCGTCTGATAAAGATGAGGCGGGAGGCCGAAGTGATGACGAAACGCGCGCAGCAGATGGCAACGCGAAAGGCCTGCGTGAGCCGCGAGCTCGGCCAGCGAAAGGTCGTCTGCGAATCTTTCCGTGAGGTAATCGAGTGCACGCTCGACAGGTCGTGGTGCATGGGGCCGGCGCGTGTCGTCCGACGCTGCCCTGCCGTGACGTCGGGCAAACTCGACCAGCACGGTCATGAGCAGGGTTTCGCGCTCGAGCCGCGCCTCCGGCCGCTCGAGGAGGCGATGCAGCCGCAGGACCTGCTGCGCGAGCTGGGCATCGTGAACCACGGCATCCGCAAAGAACGGCATCGCTGCCGAGTCGCGGCCTGACGCGTCTGCAAGCGCCGCGGTGAACGAAGCCGCGTCGACGTACATCATTCGATAGGAATAGACGCCGGCGCGCGCAGCGGGACCGCCGTCATGCGCCTGGTCGGGATTCACGGTGACGAGGCATCCCGGAACTGCAGTCCACAACTTTCCATGTGCCGTGAAGGCGTGAGCACCAGCTGCGACAGCACCGAGCGCGTAGCCTTCGTGCGAGTGCCGCGCATAGCGGTGTGCGCTGGCATCCGCCCGCAGGAGATCGACGCCGGCGAGGTCGTCGAGCCGCCAGTAGCGAGAGAACATGCGCGTCAGATTCGCAGACGCGGTCGGGCGCTGCAAGGGTGCGAAACGTCCTCGTGACGAACGGCAATAACGTTCAATCCAACGGTCAGGGAAGAGGACAAGCTCGCGGTCCGCACCGCTTCCGAGGGACCTCATGCCGATCCTCAGCCGTATCGCCGATTTCCACGACGACATGACTACTTGGCGCCGCAACATCCACGCGCATCCGGAAATGGCTTTCGACGAGCGGCGCACTTCCGACTTCGTCGCTGCCCGGCTCGAACAGTTCGGTGTTCCGATCCACCGCGGGCTGGCCGGCACGGGCGTCGTCGGCTCTCTGCGCTTCGGTACCAGCGCGCGCGCGATTGCGCTGCGCGCCGACATGGACGCCCTGCCGATCGTCGAGAAAACGGGCTGCGATCACGCGTCGACACGCGCAGGCGTGATGCACGCGTGCGGCCACGACGGCCACACGACGATGCTGCTCGGCGCCGCGCGCTATCTCTCCGAGACGCGCAACTTCGACGGCACGGTGCACTTCGTCTTCCAGCCCGGTGAAGAGAAGTGAGTGCGGCGGCCAGGCGATGGTCGAGGCCGGGCTGTTCGATCGCTTTCCGGTCGACGCCGTGTACGGCATGCACAACTGGCCCGGCGTGCCCGTGGGAACGTTCGCGGTGCGCTCCGGCCCGATCATGGCGGCCGACGACAAGTTCGAGATCACCGTCACCAGCCGCGGCGCGCACGCCGCGATGCCGCACCTCGGTGACGATCCGATCGTCGCCGCGAGCGCGCTCGTCGGCGCGCTGCAGACGATCGCCAGCCGCGTCGTCGATCCACTCGAGCAGGTCGTCGTGAGCGTCACGCAGTTCCACGCCGGCAACACCTGGAACGTGATTCCCGAGGAAGTCGTGGTGCGCGGCACCTGTCGCTACTTCGATCCTGGGTTGCGTTCCGTGCTCGAGTCTGCGCTGCGACGGATCGCCGACGGCATTGCTGCAACCTACGGCGTGAAGATCGCATTCGCCTACCGCAAGCCGATCCCGCCGGCGGTGAATGCTCGCCTGCCCACCGAAATCGCCGCGCGCACCGCGGCGCAGGTCGCGGACGGCAACGTCCTGCGCGACCTGCCGCCCAGCATGGGCTGCGACGATTTCGCCTTCATGCTCGCCGCGCGCCCTGGCTGCTACATCTGGATCGGCAACGGCCCGATCGGCGATGGCCGCTCCCTGCACAGCGCACGCTACGACTTCAACGACGAGATCCTTCCGCTCGGTGCGAGCTACTGGGCGACGCTGGTCGAAGCTGCGTTGCCGCGAAAATGAGCGATGAACGTCCGGATTTTCGCGCGTAACACCTGATACTGCCCGGCAACTTCCCGACGACAGCGCGGTCGGAACCGCAGGCGTCCTGGATGACGGATCAGGCGCTGGAGGAATGCCAACCAGAACGACGTGCCGCGGGAGGTAACAACATGATTCGCTTGATTCCGAGGCTTGCTGTCCTCGCTGTCCTTACTGTGCTGGCCGTGCTCGCTTTGCTGCCTGTGCCGGCCGCCCTGTCATCATCCGCCGCTGAGCCGGCCCCGGCGCAAGGTCCGACCGGCGATGCCGCCCTGCAGCAGTCCATCGAGCAGCTGCGTCTTTCCATCGGCCGGTGGGACGTGGTGACAGAGTTCCTGAACGACGACGGGTCAGTGGCCCGGGCGGCGAACGGCAGCTACGAGTTCTCATGGGTCGTACCCGATCGAGTGATCGCCGGGAAAAGCGCGATCCCCGAGCTGGGACAGGTCTCGGGCATACTCTTCTATATCAACCCACAGAAGCGAATCATCGAGATGGTATCCGTCGGCGCCGACGGCCGTCTGTGGGTCATGACCGGGCCGCTGGGCGGCGAAGAGCGCACGACGGCGGAATTCCAGACGACGACCGCTGGCACCGCGCAGATGCGCTTCACCCGCTACAACGTCGCAAACGACAAGTTCGAATCGCGCATGGAATACACCGACGACGGCGGCAAGAGCTGGAAACCCGGCAACCATCAGACTTTCCGGCGGGCGGCTGCGTCGTAGGTGCGTCAGCGAGCGCGTGTGGCATCCGAACCCGAAAAGCCACGCGCGTCGCTGAGCACCTGGCCAACGCAGGTCAGCGTCGTCGCCCAGATCAGCTTCGTCGCCTAATCGTTGTCGTCATGTCCGTCGCGGTCGTCGTGACGGTCGCGCGACGGCAGCAGGACATGGTTGAACGCCCACTCCGCAACCTGCTGGCCCTGCTTGCGCGCCGCAACGTCTGCGAAGCGGAAGTGGATGCCGAGCCAGATGCGCGCCTCGACTACGTCGTCGGCCGCCTCCGAGAATCGCCTGTAGATGCGGGCCTTCTTCACCGCGAGCGGCGCGTTGCTGGTCACCTCCCAGGTGAATCTGTCGCGCCCGTAGTACAGCCGCAGCATGCGCGTCACCGCGCCCGTCAGGTTGTTCGCGCCGGACGTGTAGTCGGGATAGTTCGGCGTGTTGATGAGCGGCTGCCAGTTCGTGTCGGGCGCCGTGTCCGGATTGTCGTCCGTGTCGGCCAGTCGGATTGCCGTGAGCGGGCGCCAGAAATTGTGGAACACCTTGCTGTTCCACGAGGTGATGAATGCGTCGGCCATGCCGATGTTGACGAGCGCGAGCAGCCGCGCGTGGTCGCCGATGCGTTGCGGGTGCTTCAGCACGAGCGAGCGGACTGCGCGGTTCCACTGCTGGAGGAAGTTGTCGCTGTAGAAGTAGGCGATGTCCGTCTGTTCGGCGGTGCGGTCGGCGCTGGCGAACGATCCCAGTTTCTTCACTTCCTCGAAGTCGCGACGATAGTGATCGCTGGTCATCGGCGGTGGCGGATCCGCGAGAAAGCGCGCAGGCCCCGTGAGGCTGTACGGATCGAAGTTCGCCACCCACGGGGAGTGCATCGGTGAGCCCGAAGGCGGCACGGGCGGATTGCCGATGAACGATTCGGTTGGGCGCCATTCGCCCGGATTCATCCCGCCGGTGAACGGTGGCGGCAGGGGAACCGGATTCTTGCGCGCGAGCGGCAGGATCTTCGCCGCGACCTTCGCGCCCACCTCGAGGCCGGGATCGCCGTTGAGGCCGTGGTTCGAAATGTAAGCGAGGTAAACCGGTTCGAGCGTCTGCGTCTGTGCAGAATACAGACCAGTGAGCATGCCATACGCCGCTGACGCCGCGGCTGCCGAGCGTCTGCCCTGCGCTCCGGGCACTTCCGCGTAGTACGGCTCGTAACGCCGGTCGATCGCCTGCACCGCGTCGTGCACCGCGATCTGGATGAGCGCGGAATCGAGCACGCCGATCGGCCCCGGTCGCCCCGTCGGCAGGACGATCGCGCCCTGGGCTATTTCGTTCCAATCGGTGATGGCATCGGCGTGAACGATGCCTGTCGTACACAGCATCCCGTATGCCAGCCCGCTGGCCAGTTTTTTCGACCACATGATCGTCCCTCCTGAGCGATGTTCGGCACGTGCGTGAGCCTGAGCCGCGCACCGCCGGCGGGCTAGTCCAGAATCTGGATTCGCGTGTGCACTTGCGTCGAGTGGCAAGTGCAGGAAGTGGACTCCGATCGCGACGCGTTACTGCCAGCCGCGTTCCAGGTCGTAGATCGCCGCGCCGCGACGGATTGCGGGCTGAGACTCGGGCTCCGCGGCCTTCGGGAACAGGCCCGGCACCAGGTCGCCGATTGGAATCACGGCCATTCCCCAGGAACTGACGATCGCGTGGCGGCCGTCCGTCGCCACGTCGAAACCGAAACTCTGCTTCGGGCCAGGGACTTCCTCCGCCAGGTCCGTCGACACCCACGCACCGTCGCGCAGACGGAAGACATACGCCGCGCCGTGCCAGTCCGCGAGCGCGAACGGGCTGCCCGCGACGAAGATATCGCCGGCCATCGCGAGCACATCGCCGAACCTGTTTTCGCCGGCACCGGCGTAGACGATGCGCGCGCCCGGCTCCCAGCGGCCGTTGCGGTACAGGAATTCGAAGATCGCGCCGTGATTGCCGGTCGTGTCGCGATACTCCGGCGCACCGAGCAGTATGCGCGTCGATGACACGGCGGCCGATGTGCCCAGCCTGTCGTTGGCTTCTGGATCGGCGCCTGCGTCGGGCGCCGTCAGGCGCGCCTCCTGTTTCCATCCGCCCGGACCGTGACGAAACACGTACGCCGCGCCGCGGGCGAGGCCTCCGGCCGTGTGCGAGCCGGACGCGGCGACGAGCACATCGCCATCGATGGCCAGCGCGCTGCCGAATATCTCGAAACCACGGTTCGTGCCGTCGGAGGGCACGAGCTCGGCTTCCTTCTCCCATTTGCCCGCGACCCGGCGATAGGTGTGCACCGTCTGCACCCATTTTTCCGGGTCCGCGCCCGTGGTGTACATGAACGCCAGACGATCGCCCTGCACGACCATCGCTTCGAACTGTCCCGGCCCGAGTTCCTCGCGCTTCAGCACGAAATCCTGCACCCAGGCATTGCCGTCGTAGCGATGAACGAACAAGGCAGAGTGCTCGCTGACGGCGATCTGTTTCCCATCGGTGCGGATCCGGTCGCGCCCGGGCACGAAAGGAGACAGTGACTGTTCCTCCATCTGCAGGCGCTGCTCGAACTTCCAATCGCGGCCGACGTGCCGGAAGACAAAGGCCCGCAGCTTGCGCGCCTCGCCATCCCAGACCCCGACGACCGCGACGTCGCCGTGCAAGGCCACGGAGTTGCCCATCAGCTCATAGGACTTGGCGTCGGCCGGGGCTTGCAGCAGCATTCGGATCGGCCCTGGCGCCTTGTTCCCTGCTTCCGCGTCGGCTTCGTCGGCGGTTGAGTTGTCAGAGCCGCCGCTGCAGGCGGCAAGAACAATCACGAGGCTTGCGAGGGCTGCACTGCGTGTCGTTCGGCGATGCGTGTCGTTTGGTTTCATTGTTCCGCACTCGCGAGGGGCGTTTCAGAACGATAGCGCGGGGCGAGGTGCCAGGCACGCAGTTTGTTGCATGCGTTTCCTGCCGTGTCACCTCGTCACGAGCAGAGGCCGCCGCCGCGAGCCGACTGCGCCGACCTCCTGATCATTCGAGTTGCCGGCGCAGCCAGGACTTGGCGAGGCGCAGCTCGTTGTGCAGCGTGGTGCTCGAGAGGCCGAGCGCTTCCGCCATTTCCTCGTAGGTGAGCCCGCCGAAGTAGTGCAACTCCAGGATGCGGCTCTTGCGTTCGTCGAATTCCGCGAGCCGCGTGAGCGCATCGTCGATGTCGGTGATCTCGGTGACCTGGGAATCGGCCACTGCCTCCGCCTCCTCGAGCGGCACCGCGATGCTGGCGCCGCCGCGCTTCGCCGTGCGTTTGGCGTGAGCGTGGTTCACCAGTATGTGGCGCATCTGGCGCGCGGCGAGCGCGAAGAAGTGCGCGCGGCTCTGCCAATCCACGTCGGCTCCGACCAGTTGCAGGAATGCCTCGTGCACCAGTGCCGTCGGCTGCAGCGTGTGGTCCGCGCGCTCGCGGCGAAACGCACCCCGCGCCAGACGGTGCAGCTCCTGGTAGACGATCGGCGTGAGTTTCTCGACCGCGAGCGCTTCTCCGCGTCGCCAGGCTTGCAGGAGTTGCGTGACCTCGGAATCGTCCGGCATGAAGTGCCCCCGGTCGAGCCGGGGGCACTATAACTCGCTACGCCGCGCCCGGCATCGGTCGCCGGCGACGGCCGAGTGCGAGGAGCGCCAGCAGCGCGAGCAACGTGCAACTCTCGAGCGCGCCACCGCCACCACCACCGCCGCCGCCTCCTCCGCCACCCGGGGGCGGAGACGGACCCGGCCCTGGGCCCGGTCCAGGTCCCGGCCCCGGACCTGGATTGGTCGACGCACGCACAACGGTGATCGCCGCGATCGACACGTCGCTGAAACCCGCCATCGCCCACGGCGTCGGATCGGTCGCTGTAATCGGGGCGGGATCCGCGAGCTGCGGTGTCCATTGCAACCATGCAACGTTCAGGTCCTGGCCGAGCTCCGCGGCCGCCAGCTCGGGAATGATGCCGCTCAGCTTGATCTGCTCCAGCGTTCCCTGGATGGCCACCGTCGCCAGCACCTTCGTGTCGTTGACGAACTGGTTGTTGCGCAGCGTGTAGACCGGTGTGATGCGAACGTCGCCATCGGGCTGACGGAATTGAAGCTGCTCGCCCACGCGCAGCAGCTTGGCGCTCACCAGCGCGAAATCCGCATCCTGCGGCCCCTTCACCTCGACGGCGGGGCTGAACTGCAGCTCGATCTGCAGGTTCGGATCGAAGTGCAGCCGCTGATCGACGCTGAAGAAATTGGCGAGATCGACGTCGAGCAGGTTCAGCTCCGCTTCGAACAGGCCGAAGGGGTCCGACAGCACGACACCGAGCGGCACTCCGGCCGCCGCGGTGATGACGTCCACGTCGACGTCCACGCGCGCGAGATCGGCGTCCTGCCGCCCATCGTCCACGAAGGGCAGGATGATGCCGTTGCCGTCGGTGATGCCGCCGAGCAACGTGCGCGTGCCCGTCGGCGTGGTGCTGGTGATGGTGCCGTCGCCGGGATTGAAGTTGCGCAGCGGCCCGGCGCAGTCGTCGCAGTCGAAGTTCAGCGGCGCCGGCGTATCGAGCCGCGGCACGGAGAACATGAAGTCCGCGAGCGAGAAGCTCACCGGAAACTGGAACTTCGGCGCCTTCTTGTCGGGCACCACCTGCGATCCGGGCGGCTAGGTCAGGTGATAGTCGATCTTGTTCTGCAGCACCGGAATCGTCGTGTCGAGCACGCGCGCTTCGACACCGGTCAGTTCCAGACGCACGCCGAACAGCTCGCGCTCGCCGTTGGAGAACACGACGGTGCCGTTGACGGCCTGCGGGTTGTTGCGCGTGTCGATCGAATAGATCTGCTGCGAGCGGTTGATCTGATTTCCGGTTCCGTAGTCCACGCCCGCGTACTGGGCATCGACGCTCGCGGTCGCGTAAGCGAACACGTTGAGCGCGAGGTCGACGAACGGATAGCGCGACACCATCACGAACGGCTGTTGCGGCACGTGCGACGTGCTCACCGTCACGATGTCGCCCGGCGCGGCGGAGTCGCGGTCGATCGACAGGCGCGCGCGGGTCGCGAAATCGAGGTCGACGCTGCCTTCGTCGTTGGTCAGCATGCCTTCGAACCCGACCTGGAAATCGGCGTTGGCGGTCACCCGCACGCCGATGTCATACGGGCGCTCGGCGGGTTGCGTCGGCCGCGCTCCGATGCCCGCGCCCAGGTCGCGCACGAACTCGCGACGGTTGTCGAAGATGTCGGGGCAACCCGACCAGCCGAGCTGCGGCGGCGCGATGCAGTACTGGCGCCGGATATTGCCGGTGATGCACTCGCTCTCGGTCGGCGAGATCTGAATGTTGATGATGGGAATGGTGAAGCTCTGCGCCCTGCAGGTGTTGATGGCCCGCTGCCAGATGACCACCAGTGTGCTCACCGGCAGCTCCGTCTGCGTGTTGGCGATGGTGCCGCGGGTGTCGGGCCCGAGCTGCTCGTCGAGCACGTGAAAGCGCACGACCTCGGTCTGGACCGCCCCGCCGCTGTCGGCGAACAGGCTCTGACCGACCGTGCGGAACGACAGATCGCTGTTGACGGTGACCGGCGCCGCGCTCGCGTGCGTTGCGGCAAAGGCCAGCAGTGCCGCCAGGCACCGTTGCAGGTATAGAGTCGACATAACGCCTCCCCGATGACGACTCAGTCGGTCGTCTCATAGGGGAAAGCAGGATTCGGCGGAAAATTTGCCGGCGATTCCTGCAATACAAGCGAAGAGGCGGGATCGAGGGGGCCAATGCGATGACACCGGAACGCTGGAAGCGCGTCGAGACGCTATACAACGAAGCGGTCTCGCTCGAAGGCGATGCTCGTTCTGACTACCTGCGGCGTGCCTGCGCCGGCGACGCGTCGCTGCTCGCGGAAGTCGAGGCTCTGCTGCGCCACGATGCGCGCGGCGACCAGACCATCAGCGCTGCGCTGCAACTGGCGGCGAGCGACTTGCTCGGATACCAGGCTGCCGCTCTGGTCGGACGGCAGCTTGGCGCCTGGCGCCTCGTACGACGCGTCGCGCAAGGTGGCATGGGCTCGGTGTATCTCGCGGAACGCTGCGACGGGCAGTTCGAGCAGCGCGTCGCGGTCAAGCTCCTGAACCCCGCGCTGCTGTCGCCCGACGCGCTGGCGCGC
>Ga0187894_10001638_pt1 | contig 28285 bp, 42 predicted proteins | sample GBC1701081metaG_FD_136650 | JGI IMG/M metagenome (GOLD analysis project Ga0187894, IMG submission 136650) | White microbial mat communities from a lava cave in the Kipuka Kanohina Cave System on the Island of Hawaii, USA - GBC170108-1 metaG ...
TACGCTTAAGAATATTTGGCGTGGTCTTGCTGACACGGTTCATTCGTCTCACCCAGCGGGAGCGAGATTATGGTTTTTCACTTATGGCGAGGGATTTCCGGCAACAGCTTATCCAAATGTTTCAAACGTATTTACTAAGGTTCAGTCTTTAGCCGGCGCAAGTACCAGTGCCTTATCAAATTTTGATACTGTACCCATCATAATAAGGTCAATAAAGCCATATCCTCCGGGAAAGTTTCAGATTAATGGCTCAACTTCAACTATGAATATTTCAGATGGGAGTGATATAGTAGTAGCTTGGGAGCCAAGGGATAGAGTTTTTCAAGGTGAAAAGATATATAAACAATTTACTACTGGAGTGCAACCCGAATCCGGAGTTGAATATTTCATTAAGTTTTTCAATGCTACAAATACTTTGTTGAGAACTGTAGGCCCATTATCAAGTGGAACTGTTAGCTATACCTATTTGAATGTTGACCAAGTTGCTGATAACTCTGCGACTGAACCAAAAGTAGTAACTGTGCAACTTTATAGCAGAAGAGATGGACTATTCTCTTTTGTACCTCAACAAAGAATATTGTTAAGGCCGACAGGTGTAGCTCCAAGCGCTCCCGTATATAGTCCTGGTGGAGATGTTTATGATCCACCGTTGCCAGGAAGCGCGACAGGTATAAACAATATTCCTGTCTGTGTCGCAACACCAGTTAATGGACAAGGTATTGTTTATGACTCAACTGCTCAGTGTTATAAGCATATAAACTTAGCTACAATAGGCATAGAGTTTATAATTGATGGGGGCGGAGTTGAGCCATTAACAGGACAAAAAGGGCATTTAGAAATACCTTTCTCTTGTGTAATAGAGAGATGGACATTAGTAGCTGATCAAAGTGGTTCTGCTGTAATTGATATTTGGAAAACAGATTATTCAGGCGCGCCTCCTGTCTTGGCGAACAGTATCACAGGATCAGCGAAACCAACTTTATCTTCCGCCCAAAAGAACCAATCAAGCACTCTAACAGGTTGGACAACCACAATAAATGCTGGTGATATACTCTCATATAATTTGAACAGTGTTACTACTGTTCAAAGATTGGTTTTATCACTTAAATGTAGAAGGACATAATATGGCATTATTATATGTAAACGGCTTTGACCACAGCGCAAGGCAGGTATCTAGTCAAGAATGGAACATAAATTCAGGCTCAAGAGGCACTCCTGGTAGAACTGGCACACATTTTGGAGGGAATGATCTCGCCCGTTCAATAGGCTCAAATTTGGCCACAGCAGTTTTTGGATCCGGTTTTCTTAAGTCCAGTCCAGGAGGGCTTTTTCAAGTCCGTGATAGTGGAAGCGTTCAACTAAGTTTTGAATCCACTTTAACCGGAGCGTTGGAGGTAAAAAGAGGAGATGGTACTTCACTTGGTATAACTGCGGGAGGGCTTTTTTTCCATAATTTATGGAATTACGTTGAGTTTAAATGCACTATAAACAACAGTACTGGATCAATTGCGTTACAAATTAATGGAGTTCCAGCGCTTAGTGTAACAGGTATTGATACTCAGAATACAGGAAATGCATTTATCAATCAATACGCTTTTACTGGGGTTGGTTGTGACGATCATTACTTATGTGATACAACAGGCTCGGTTAATAATGATTTTCTTGGTGATGTGAAGATAGAGACTCTATATGTAACTGGGGCGGGTAACTCTACGCAATGGACTCCATTAACAGGCTCAAACTTTCAAAATGTTGATGAGCAGCAGGATGATGATGGGGATACGACATATAATAGCTCTAGTACATCTGGAAATAAGGACACATTTGCGACAGGAAATCTAATTACTACATCTGGAACTGTTTACGGTAGTAAAGTAAACATAATCGCCCGTAAAGATGACGCTGGTACACGTGAAGTAAGGACAGTTGTAAGGTCTTCAAGTACTGAGGCTACGGGCGCAAGTAGGGCGTTAACTACTAGCTATATCTTATATGGAGATATATTTGAATTAGATCCCAATACATCGGCATTATGGACTGTATCAGGTATAAATGCTATGGAGATTGGTTATGATTTAGTCACATAGGATTAATAGAATTAAATGGCAGCGCTTATAACACAAGTTCCTACTGAAATTTTGATAGAGCCGGATAATCAAAAGGCTAGAGTTACACAGGTTCCAACAGAAATCCTTATTCAGCCTGATAATTTAAGCGCTAGAGTTACACAAGTCCCAGCAGAGGTTTTAGTAGAGCCGGATAATCAAAAGGCTAGAGTTACACAGGTTGTATCTCAGACGTTATTAGCTCCTAATGATCAAAGAGCTAGAGTTACACAATCTGTAGTAGAGGTTCTTGTTCAGAATATTGTAATTAGGGGAAGGTCATATGGCTATATAATAGGTTAATTTAGGATATATCTTTGCCAAGCTAAAAACCAACTTGACAATATGAGAAGATGTCTTAAAATATGCATTGGAAGGAGATGATTATGGGATTAGAATATTTTTTGACACAGGAATTTTGGTGGATGGTTATTGGCAAATTTGTAAGTTGGTACGTTGGAGGATTCATTGTCTGGATCTTAGTTGCCCCGAAACTCCAAGTTTCTGAACAAGATGTAATAACAGCTATTACATATCCGATACAAATTTGGAAATTAAGAAGAAGTTGACTTTTAAGAGAAAAATGTTGTATAATGACCATTCAAAATGGTTTATGTGACCTAAATCTTTGAAACCATTGACTTTATCGGTATTTTTTGATAAAATATATTTCTTAATTTATCTTGAGGTATTCTTGGCGATGGTAAAGATTTGGGAGTACTTAACAAAGGTTGATGACGTAGGATTGCCGTTAATTTTAACACTTATCATTGCTTTGTGGTTAAAGGTTCCACAAGCTTTGTTTTCTAAGATCAAAGAAGTCCTAGATTTCCAAACTTTAAAACTTCAATTAAAGTCTACTGAGGCTGAAGATTTAAAGAAGGAACTGGACGGCTCTAAAAAAAGTATACTAGAGTTAACAAGGGAAGTTGACATTAGAAAAGAAATCAATAGGCAGGATACCTTAACTATTGTCCAACTGAAGAAAGATTTAGATTCATGTGAGTCGAAAATGAATGAATTGAGAAGATTAATTCTTGAATTGGAAGGCGCATTAGATGAAGCTAGAGCAAAAATCAAAGATCTTGATAGTTAATAACTCTATTACAATCTTTAATACAATTAAAGATCTATTAGAGAGATTTAATTGTGATATATCTTTGTTTTATGCCAAAACTGGGTCAGATGCTATCACTAAGATAAACACTGAGCCTGGAATTAATCTAATCATTACGGGTTTGAAGTTGGATGATTATACCGGAATTACGATAGCCAATCATATAAGAAAGTTTAGATCTATTCCGATCATTATCTTCACGGATTATGAACGAAATTTCGATTCATATATAGATAATGATATTCTATATTGGAAAAGAAATGGATATAAGGAGCATCCACAAGAGTTTATAAAAGCTTTGACTCTAAAACTCAAAAATTCTTTTTCTAATCAGTTTATAGGAAACTTTAGTTTTTAACAAAAGGAGAAATTATGGTAAAATCATTTAGTATGAAGCCCGAAGGCAATATTTCTGGCGGAGCAGGTAATGTTGTTGACAGGAAGAATGCAGTAGCAGACTATTCTGGGACAGGAGCATCAAGGGCATTCAGTGTAATGCCAGCGTCAGGAACTACGACACAGGTTGGCGCATATAATGACAGTGAAACAAAATTAGAAGGTCCTACGGGTCAACCAGTAGGAACTGATGACTCAAGATATGCAAATGTTAACGCTGATGAGTTCACACAGAAAATCGGGCATGCGCAGCCATTAAAGGAATCAGGTCGTGCCGTAGATGTAGTTGGCGGGCCATCTAGTGGTCAGACTTATGCTATAGCGAAGCCCAACCGTCGTGGTAGAAAACTTTAATTCACTTTAATTCAAAATAATGTTGTTCCCTCCTATTTTATTATAGGCAAATAGAATTCTATTTGCCTTTTTTTGTTTTTATGATATAATATAGAAAGAAAGGATTATAGATGGCTTTACAAAAAGGAAATGATTATTCTCTTGAGTTTCCACAAAACAATTTAATCAATCTTAAAGATAGACCGAAAAAAGTTGCTTTTATTTCAGACACTCATCACCCATTTCATGATAAAAAAGCTATGAAAATAGTTTTTGATATTTTAAGCGATTATAAACCAGAAATTGTTATTTTAGGCGGGGACAATTTTGACAACTATCAGCTAAGTTTTCATGATAAAGATTTAGATAGAAGGATTAGTTTACAGGACGAGCTTGATGTTCTTTCAAAAGAGCTAATAAATCCTGTAAATAGTATATGTAAAAACACATTGTATATACATGGGAATCACGAATGTTTTTCCGATGATACCGAAGTCTTAACTAGAGATGGTTGGAAATTATTTTCCAGTTTAAAGAAGAAGGATCTAGTCGGATGTTTCAATATAAACACTCAATCTATAGAATATGATAAGCCGACTGCTATTCATAAATATTTTGTAAATGAAGATTTAGTTAGTATAAAGGATAAATATACTGATTTACTTATTACAAGGAATCATAGGCTTTTATTTAAACATTCATACTCAGGAGCCAATTGGAGACTTAAGCGATTCAATGAAATTGAAATAAACAAAGCTAATTTGATATTTACATCTTCTGGGATTAATCTGTTACCAGACTACAAAGTAACTGATAATGATATTAGAACATCAGATTGTTTTCCAAGGACTGAACAAATGCCTACTTGGGTATTTAACTTGTCTGAAAGACAGTTTGAGATTTTCTTGGAAACCTGCATTGATTTCAGTGGTTCTAGGCGCAAAAACCGCTCTTTAGTATTATATGGTAAAAAGGCATTTTTAGATGACATACAAAGAGCATGTTTACAGAATGGTTACAGAACTATACTAATAGAGTATAAATCAAACTGCTATAAATTAAATATAAAAAAGAATCTATATAAGATGTTTATCTCCAAGAAACACATAACAAATGTCAATTATATAGGTAATGTCTGGTGTGTAACTACTAAGTATGATACGGTAATAGTTAGAAGAAATGGAAAAGTTTCAATTACTGGAAATAGTAGACTGGTTAGATTAGTTAGGAGAGAGCCAGCCTTATTTAATTTAAGATCTTTAATGTTTAGTAAGATGGCTCAACTACCGGAAACATGGAGTGTATATCCAAACCAGACACATATAAGGATAGGAAAGCTTCTATACCTTCATGGTGATTTAGCTGGGAGAGGATGTGGAGGCGCTTATAAAGCAGGAAATATGCTTAATAAACTTAGAACATCTTGCCTATTTGGGCATTGGCATGTTATGCAGAAACATTATATCACTGAATACGATGGAAATGTAAAAGCAGGCTTTGCCAACGGGCATTTATCTGATATTAAACAAGTTAGATATATAAATCCTTGCGATTGGCAAACTGGGTTTAGTTTAGTATCATATTCTGACGATATGAAATTTTACAATGTTGAGCAGATTTTAATATTGGAAAATAAAGCAATTTGGAGAGGTAAGTTATATAAATGAAGGTCACCTTTTTAAACTCCTATGAATAAAAAATTGAAAGTTCATTTTAGTAGTAAAACAGATTTGCATGCAACTCCTCAAGATTTCTTTGATATACTAAATGATGAGTTTCATTTCAATTTAGATGTATGTGCTCTACCTGAAAATGCAAAATGCAAACAGTTTTTTACTCCGGAGCAAAACGGGTTAAAGCAGGAATGGCTTGGAAATTGCTGGTGTAATCCTCCCTACGGAAGAGCTATAAGATATTGGATTCAAAAAGGCTATGAATCATCTCTTAGTGGCTCAACTGTTGTATTTTTGATTCCCGCTAGAACAGATACTAAATACTGGCACGATTATGTTATGAAGGCTTCAGAAATTCGATTTGTAAAGGGAAGGTTAAGGTTTGGAACTTCTATCAACTCCGCCCCATTCCCATCAGCAGTTGTTGTATTTAGACCAAAATATTTTTCCGATCCCCTTTTAATTTCAACCATAGATGCTTAAGTGCGAACAATGTAAAAAGGAATTAGATATAGTCTTTCAGAGAAATAGAATTCGTCGTCTAGTTTTTTGCTCTGAAGATTGTGTTAAAGCGTTTGCGTCCGAAAAGCCATGCTCGCGGTGTCAGCTAAACCGCTCCTCAGCCTTATTTCTGCCCAAGAAAAGAAGTGGATACTATTTCTTATCCGAAGTTTGTAATATCTGTAAAGCTACGAGGGTTAGAAAGGTAGTCTTGAACTTCTCTGATTTCAGACAGTCATTTGAACATATTGATGTTGATAGTGTTGAGCCAAAGGATGGAGTGCTGAGGATATATTCCAGAAAGGATTCTAAAGAATACCTATATCCTTTAGTTAATTTAATTAAGATAGAGATACTTCATTAAAACAACGTATTATTATTCAGAAAGCCCTTCTTTTCCAATATTTGTAGTAGGGGTTCTTTAGAAGCTAGAATCTCACACATCTCGATAAATGATCTCTTATTTTGAAGGGTTTTTATAAACTGGGCAAATTTAGCAAGCTCTATTTGTTCTTGTTCATTTTCAGCAATAATCTGTACTAACTTTGCTTTATCTATATGATCGTTGCTTCCTGTCTTCTTAACTGAGATAATCATTTTCCTACCTCAACATTTCTTTTCGTGAGACAAGTTGTAACATAAGAAATGTCTCTTGATTTAAATTGGATTTTATTTTCCTTATCATTTATTATCAGCAAAAATTCTTGGCGCATTTTTTCGGCAAACTTTAATAAAGTAAAGCCATTAAAATTAAGACTTACTTCAGAGAGCTTGTTAGGCTCAACTGTTATTTCCTCAGTCCCATCGGTTTGAACTGTTTTTGTACTAATAATAAGTTGATTGCCTTTTATACTTATTATAATTTCTCCGGAAACTCGATCAGCAGTCGTCAATATCCTGTGAAGACTATCAATAAACTCTCTAGTATTTATTGTAATCAGGTGTTTTATTTCTGATTCTTGGATAAGGACTTTACTTATATCAGGAAATGTTGCTGCTAGTGTTGTAGATGTCAAAGTCCCTAAAGATGTCTTAAAATAAAGAATTCCTTGGTAATGAGAAACTTCTACTTGAGGAATATATTGCAGATTAAGCACAGGGTCATCTTCACTTATATGTATAAAATCTTCACTTATATGTATAAAACTTTTTAAAATAGGAAGAATTTGACAAGGGATTAAAAACTCGTATGTTCCCTCAATCTTAGTTGAGTAAAGACTGAACCTGGTCTTGTCCGTAGATATTGTAGAACAATCTCCATCTTTGATTGAAACTTTAAGAGCGGAAAACGGCCCTGTTGTATCATTCTTGTCATAGAAAACACTATAATTTACTATTCTAAGAAGATCTCTATAATGGAGTTTAATTCCATCAGCCGATGCTTCGGGAATTTTTGGGAAATTGTCATATGGAATCGCACTAATCTTATAGTTTCCCTTTCCAATTTTTACATCTACTTTTTCATTGTTGCCGGAAATTAAAACATCATTATCTATTAGGGAAGAAAGCCTTTTGGAATTGAGACAGACTTTCCCTCTTTCAATAATTTCACAACCGGGAATTGATATACTGCAAGTAACGTTTCCACTTGAAGCTTTGAGGTAAACCTTTTCATCTTCCGCCGAGATCAGGATATTTTCATATTGTGGAAGCTTTGAATCGGCAATTTTATCCAAGAATAAGAGATATTCTTGGGGATTTTTAATCTTTATTTTCATCTTCTTCTTCAATTTCTATGAATTCTACATCATTAAATGCATCTATTTCTTGGTGTTCCTCATGGAAGAACCTATTTATCGTCCTACTGAAGTCTATAATTAAATCTTCCTGTGTTTGTCTGGATACATTACCAAGATAGAAAATTAGCTTTTCATTTATGATGTTTTTTAGAATAGGATCATGTATGAGGTTAGGATAAATCATCATGACTTCAGAATAACCGTTTAAGAATCCCAACATTAGGCAAAGATTCCCTTGATCGTTGTTTTTAAAGGATGGCAAGCTTTCTTCATAGACCTTGATTTGATCTTGAGTTAGCTGCCTATATCTGTCAATCGCTTTTATGATTACTTCTTTTATGTTTGGTATTTCATTCAACATTTGTATTTCCTTTATTGATTATTATAATAAAATAGCATAATTTATATTTGTTTTGCAATTCCTAAAAATCTAGTAAAAGGTTTAATAAAACAAAGATTTACGTCATCACCTGATGGGCCATTCCTATTCTTTCCAAGAATTAGAGTGGCCTTTCCTACATTGTCGTCTGTTTTTTGGGTCATCTCATCTCTATATAATAGCCCAAGAATATCACAGGCTTCAAGTAGTACTCCAGAATCTCTTAGCTGATTTACATCAGGCCTTCTATTCCCTCCGCCATTCTGAGGTCTTGAAAGCTGTGAGAGCATTATAAATGGGGCTTTTAGCTCTTTAGCATAGGTTTTGGTCGTATTTGCAATACTAGCGACTTCCAGGTTCCTATTTCCCTGTTTTGAGTCAGGAGTCATTAGTTGAACATAATCGGCAATAACTAGGTCGGGTTTAATCCCAGTAATCATTAATTTTTGGAGTTTTGCATACATCGCAATTGGTTGAATTGCAGGTGTTTCATCAATATGAAGATTTGATGCTGCGACTATTCTTTTCGCGTGGTTTACCCTAACCCATTCAGGAATAGCCATCCACCCATTTCTTATATTCACGCTATTTACACCTGCTAAATCTGCGTATATTCTATTTAGGATTTGTTCTTTTGACATCTCCAATGTGAAGATGACCGAAACCTTTTCCGGTTCGTATCTAAGAAGATTACAGATTATTGATGTCGCAATACTTGTGTTATGTGTTAAGATAAAATCTTTAGTTACAAATAAATGATCAGGACTATCAATGGCAATACAAGTACATTCTCCATCCTCTATCTTTTCTATACTTTGTATATATCTATCTCTTTTTAGATTTTTATCTTTTAAATACTTTGTGATATTTTTTTCTGATGAGACTGGGATTATTTCATTTAAAAAACTAATTCCAACTCTATAGTTTTCTCTAGTATAAATTATTTTTCCATGTTTTTTATAGCTGCCCATTCGTTTTCCTATTACACATCTACCGCCAAGAGATTGTACTAGGAATTTGACTTGCTCAGCCATCTTATATGATGTAGTCGAAAATTCAATTGGCGAAAATTTATATTTACCTTTAGTTCTTGAAGCTACGTATCCATCTGTATCTAATAGACCTTGAAGTAATAGTAATCTATCTTCAATTGAACTCATAAGATAACAATTAGGTATCTCTTTTTCATATGAAAGCTTGTTGGATAAATTATAATCTATTAATGCTTTTGTTATATCAGAGCTTTGTCCGAATTTTTTATTTCTTATTAAGAAGGTAAGACATTTTGCTTTTCCTGACGGGTAATTAGTTTTTTCAATATAGTCGTTCTTTGGCAAGTATTGGGAAAGTTTTTCAATAATATCACGCTCTGGATTATGGATATGTATTGTACTTTTCCTAAAACAGCCGTTCCCAAGCAATGCGCCCATCAGATATGGATGAATTTTAAGTTGTTTTTTTGAAAATTCTATAGGACGCACATAAGGGATTGAATGACTGTTTCCTGGTTTTTGTTGAACAGTCTTCAGTGTTTTGGATACCTGAATAGTAGTTTTTACACTGCCTCTTATTTTAAGAGACCTTTCCTTTTTATCTTGAGTAAACCATAAGTGATCTCCAGAAACTTTAACTGAACTGCCATCACTTAAAGTTACTAAGTAAATATTTTTAATCCCTTGTGGGAATATTCCAAGCAATTTATAAGGTTTACCATCCGATCCTATAATCTGATCTTCTAGGGTTAAGGTTTCAACAGGCTTCCAACCATCAATTGTGAGAACAGGCTCTCCGTTTGCTAATGCCTTCCCGCTGCTTGATGATGCAGCAATAATTACTTGATCAGTAGGTTGAAATCCAGATGTGAAATTGTCAAAATCCGACCAATATGTTCTAATTCCAGTATACTGTTTGCCGCTAAGGTGATGAAGATATGATTGTTTAAGTCCTATATCAACGATTTCACATGCTTTCTGGAGTCCATTCTTCTTGTCTTGGCTGTTTAGTAGGAATAATTTAGCATCATTTCTTGCCACTATTTCATCAGCATCTTCTTTTCCATCTAACAATGCTAATTGACTTTCCGCAAGTATTTTAATCCTGGTTCTTTTAATGGATAAATCTTTAATAAGTTTTATAAAATCCTCAATATGAGTCTTATAAAACTTGTTCTTTATGGAGTCAAGATGATCTATCCCCCCAGCTTTTAAGTAATCATCTTCTTTTTGCAGACGATTATTGATCAAGATATTATCAATAGTAGAACTGTCTGAGTAAAGACTATAAACTATTTTAATTATTTTCTTATTTACCGAACCAAAAAAATCATCTTCCGTTATTTCTGTAATTATCTCATTTATGTGTTCTTTATTCTGATTAAGGCAGGATGCTATAAGTACCCTTTCTGCATTTAAGTCGTGTGGAAGAGAATTAGACACTAAGCCTCCATTAATTCATATATAGGAAATTTGTTTTAATGTACAGTCTCGTCTCCGTTTGACGGCAGCGAGTCCCATGCGTCAAAATCATCATTGAATTTAAAGAACTTCTCCGATCCTTCCGCAGCCTCTATACAATGGCGGTATAGATGAAAATTTATATTCAACCCTAGCTCATCGAACTGCCAGAAGTTTAACGATCTAAGATTTAAAAAACTTATTAAACTTGGAATATCACCTTCCATTGCTTTTCTGCCAATCTCAACTTCAGCGCTGTTTAACTCATTTCTTTTGAAATTGACTATATTAGTATAGCCTGCATTTAACATCTCAAGTAAGATTTCCTGCTTAATTTCGTTATTGGAAAGTTTTATTTGATAAAGTACTAATATAAAGAAATAGGTTGCTAATATGATTAGAGCCGCAAAATACCATCCGTTATTTATCGTTGCCAGTATGCTTGCGTATATATAGATAAGCGTTATAGTAATTCCAAATATTATTTGAGAAATTTTTTTCATCTTTCACCTCAAGTTGACTACATTACCTGCCTACTATAGATTTCCATTTGTGTCATGTCAGCTATTTGCTTTAGCCATTTTCTACCTTCCTCAGTACCGTCTTGAACTGATTTTAATAGGTAGTCTATATCTACGCCATCATCAGCATTAAGGATTTTATTTAATGGATCATTTGCAGTAATTGCCCCCTCAATTCTCATTTGCTGAAGCTCCTTAAGGAGTGTAACAGTCCATGAAATGAAATCAGGATCATTTGCTAAATTTTCCGTTGTAATTATTTTAGTTAAATCTATTTTATCTGTATTGCTCATATATTTTCCTAAAAATTCTTGATGCGCAAATTGCGCCGCTTAATGCCCTATGATAGCCTTCCTCAGCAGGAATGTCAAGTTTTTTAGCCAAATTTTTCATGGAAATAGGCTGTCTTAGCTTACTAAAGTGTTTGTAAATATTTGCAAGACAGTATATTAGTATAGGCATGTTAATATCGTATCTTTTGTAAGTTTGTGATAAATACCTTGCGTCTGAGTATGCGTTGTATGAGATAAGGCTCTTTCCAAAAACTATGGTTTTAATATGATCTGCCTTAATTAAAAAACTTTGTTCCTTAGATAAATCTTTATATGTGATTCCGTGGATAGAAATTGCATAAGGGTCAAAGATCTTAACTTCTGGCTTAAATTTGGAATTAAATAATATATTCTCATCTAAATCCACTATTGCAAAATCAATTATTTCGGCAAAATAATCTCCGGATGTCGCCTCTATATCCAAAAAAAGAGGCATTGAATTATATAACGTATTCAGAAAATCTTTCAAACTCAGGCTTCTCCTTCCTTAAGAAACAATCATAGAAATATTTTGCCCTTACTAATATCTCTTCTTGGAATTTTATATCAGGTTTAATTATATGTAAGGCATGTTGACCCTTAAAATATGACCAAAAACATGCTATTTCGGCTCCGGAAACCAGTAATTGATGTTGCATTTGGGAATAATACATCTTGCTAGGCTTAGTTAAGCTATTATAGAAACTGTGTTGAGTAAAGGGATTTTTAATTTCGGCTATTATTTTCCCATCATCTGTAATCCCATCAAGACTAACAGAGATAAAATCATACTCATTATGTGCCCCACAAACAGGGGTAAACTTCTCGCCCACATGCTTCTCTAAAGCAGCTCTCGCAGTATCTTCCTGATCATTTCCATGCTGCATTGCCGCATTAGTATGAGTGAATATCTCATCTGAATTGAAACTAAACCACATTTGCTCTATATCCTCATAAGGATTCATCCCCATTAAGATGCTTATTGAGGTTGAGCCGATCTTGTGCTTTTTCCATGCTATCCACTCTGGACTTCTTTGAGCTAAGTCTATTGTTTTCAATATATTACCTCAGAAACCAAAAGTAAACTGTCTTTTATTTCCGTAGAAACTGTCCATCTATACTCAGTATCTTTAATATCAATAATTATCTTTCGACCATTTTTTGAAACTCCTACACAAGCAATGTCGTCTTTTTGGCTGAATATTGGAGCTTCTAAATCTAAGTAGACTGCTCTATCTAAATTCACTATGATTGCTCCAACTGTCACAAAAAAATCGCCAGAAAAGACTTGCTTTACGTATTTTGGTTTATTTAGTCTTGTTAAGGGCATAAAATCATTCTTCATAATATTATAAAAATTCCTTTCTTCTAAACTATAGCATAGATTTTACCGGTTGTCCATGTCTATTGACAAAGTGAATCTTTTTTAGTATAATGCATTTTGAATAAGCCTTAATTTAGGGAGAGTTCTATGCAATTAGTTAAACTTCTGACAGAAATTTTGCATCTATTTAACACTCTATCTGATAGAATCTTGGCTATTGAGGAGAAAATTGACTTTATCACGGATATTGATGATAGATTAGATACACTGGAAAACGATTTAATAACCCTTTCGGAGGATTTTATGGCAATTAAAGATCAAGTTACAGATTTAATCACAAAGGTTCAAACTCTTCAAGACACATTAGCTGAAGAGGTTGATGAGCTTAAGGCGCTTTTTGAGGACCTAAAAGCTCGCTTGGCTGCTTTAGAAGGTCTTGATATTGCGCCACAATTAGCAGCTATTGACGCAGCTATTGCTGGCGTTGAGGCTTTAAGTGATTTAGGCATTGGGCCTGATACTGAAATCCCGTCAACTCCTGCAAATTTAGCAGTTTCAAACATCACCACATCAAGCGCAGACTTTACTTGGGATGCTAGTACAGACAATGTTGGAGTTACAGAGTATGAAATATTCGCTAATGGCGCGTCTTTCAGCTTTTCTCCCACTAACGCTTTTTCTACATCTGGTTTAACTGCTGATACTGCTTATGCGTTCACAGTTAGAGCAAAGGATGCCGCTGGTAATCTTAGCGCAATGAGCAATATCGTCTCATTCACGACTCCAGCAGTCTAATACCAATAAAGATAAATGGTGGAATACATATTTCCACCATTTATCTTTATATTTAATAGAAGCCCAACTTTTAATTGATTATCTTATGCCATTAAGATTTTTTTATAGATAAGTTCCGGACTTGATTTCCAGTAAAGCTTGTCTGATGTCCATTCCTTTTGTATCTTCTAACTCATTACCAACTCGAATCCATCCATCTTCTATCTTATGTATTCCTCTTGCGAAGATTTCTACTCTACTTACATTACCGAACAGATCAATAATCCTTTGCCTAATTTCTTTAGGCTTAGCTGAATGTCTACTTCTTGGCGCAATGATTATTTCACTGGAAAATTCATTATCATCTACCGGATATAATATGACTTGTTTTACCGATTTATTGATCCGACTGCATCCTTTTCCTTTTTTACCCATTAAGACAATCTCACAATTGCCGTTTGTATAGTGTCCGAGTCCGGAATAGACTCCACCAGAAAGCAGAATATCTGGCAGTTGTTTGCCTTGGACCGGAATCTCCTTGACTGCCCCTTTGGGATTCAACTTTAGCCAAACAAACGGGACAGTGACAAACTTAAAGCCCCAAGATTCCATAACTGAAATAGATTCTTTAAGTTTTGGAAGTGTTGCCCATTGAAACAGTAATGAATCATTTTCGGATATTTCATGAATGGATAGACTTTTCAACTCATCTAATCTTAGAGTATTGTATGGTTTAGCTCCTAAGTCTGTCCTACCGCTTAAATTATTATCATAGTCCCAACAAGGATCTGAATAGATTATTTTAAATCGCATTTATCACTTTCTATAAGTGTGAGCTGTCTTAAACAGCATGGTTTGTGATCACCAATCCCCTCTACTCCCCAACACCACGGGCAGTAGAAATACGTCGAGAAGTGTTTTTTTGTCTTAGACGATGGCATTGGCTGCGCTATTTACTAGTGTTTTGATGTTCATCTCCTATTTCACCTCTTTAAAATCATTTATAATAAATCCTATGACTCTTAGTTTTGCTCTTCTAAGTCAACAAAGTCTTCTTTATCTAAATCATTACTATTTCTTAGTAAATATATCGGGCTTTTTGCTTTCCAGTATTTGAATATCCCACTTTTAATGGAAGTTACAACAATACCTTCACAAACCTCGTTCCACGTATTTGAGCATAGACTTGACGGCTTGTCAAGATAATTATCTTTGATAATTTTTTCTAGTTTACCATGCCAATTCTCTGTATCCAGCATGACTGATGGATCATGTTGAGCAATGAAATCTATCAACTTGCCATCAAATATAAGTGGAACATGATCTACACCCCATTCTTTACATTTTTCCACTAAAATTGGCCAAGGTAGATCTTGTAGTAGACCATCCGGAGTGGAGACTGCTATTCTATAAACAAAGGTTTTAAACTCCCATGGATTTAACGAGTATGTATAATGCGGCTGAATTGGTTTTTGGCCGTCATATCCAACTATTTCGGAAAATACCACATAAGAGCGTGGCAGCTTATCTTTAAATATAAGACTAGCTTCCGTCCATATGTCGAAACCATGAAAATGCTGTTTTCCAGCCAGCTCATTAAAATTTATAGACTTTATTACTCTTCTTGATGCGCATATGTATTTATAATCATACTTCTGTATGGCCACCCCTAATCTGGCCAGAACCTTTTCATAGAAACGGAGTTTTCTATATACAATATTGTGAGAGGTTCTTAGACTTGTTCCTTCCAATTTTTCTGTAATTGTTACATTATCATTTAGATTTAACTCGTGTATATTACGAAATAGATTGGTAGTTTGTATATGTTCAGGGGTACATCTTGTATCCACTAAATCAACAAGTTTTAAAGCTTTTATCCGGGTTGCAGTTCCAGGAATTTTATTATACCGTCTGACATATTTACGACAAACTTCAAATCCATTAATCTCGTTAAATTCAGTTCCCAGCTCAAGATTGAAATCACCGACAAATAAAAGAGAACTTAATGGCATAAAAAGACCCATGGAATTATGACCGCGTAGTTTGATAGCCTTCACTCTTCCATTATCTTCAATATATGACTTTTTATCCTTATCTTTATTCTTCTCAGGATGCCGAAAGAGATTATTTTGCTTACAATACTCATCAGAAAGTCTGGCTTCAGGCGGGAAAAACAAGCCAATATCATCAAGTTTAACATCTTTTCCTAAAATTAACTGATTTCCAAAGATATTCGTTCCCTGAAGATTATCCAATCCGTCCAAAGGAAATAAATTGTTAATCTTTACTACAGTTGCCGTATAATTTATGGAATCACTTCGTATTTTAAGTTTCATAAATCAATTTCAGATAATCTTTTAGCTTCCTTCATATTATCGGTTTTTATTTTATTAATTAGATTGCACATCCTTTATCCCTTTCATTTCTTCATCAATTCGATGCATCAGATAGCGAGAACAACTTGATCCATACCAATATAGCTTATGGTTTCTAGGACTTACAAGCTCATCTATCTCATATGAATCTTCTCCAAAAAACTCATACTGCTTCCTCAACATAAGTATGTTTTCCTCAGTAGGTTCTACATCTTGTTCATCACAGGATGCGTCTTGCGCCCATTCATTAAACATTCTTACAATTTCCCTAAGAAAGTATAACTCAGTTTTGGTCAACATGTTTATTTCCTTTTATCTAACAACTCGCTGCCCAAATGGGTTTTGTTTTTTCAGTTTAAGCAAAATATTGCTTTCAAGTTGAACAAAAAATAGATCAATTATCTTTTGTGGTTCTTCTGTTTGAGGATCAAAATCTTCTATATGTTGCTTTAATGCATTTAACCATTGCTCGTCTCTTTCCTTAATAGAAATACTCTTTGTGATTTCTTCTTGTTCTAATTCTTTTTTATTCATTTATATCTCAATTATCTACAAACTAGATCTTTTAATTTATTTTGTTTTCTTTCCAATGAAATCTTGGAATTTCTATACAACCAGTTATAGAATACTTCTAGTTGTCGTCTACCTCCATAAAACATAGTATAAATATCATTATCTCTATCTTTGTGTCTTTTTGAAAATTTAGTTTTTCTGAAATTTAATTCTGAAATTAGTATATTTTGAATTTCCTGTAAGAATTCATTCCTTCCAGTAATACTGATAAACGGAGAATTCTTATTATATTTATCTTTACTGGAAGTAACACATCCATCTCCGTCAAAATATCCTCTAATAAAGTGCTTCAGCAGTTGCTTATCAAGCCATTTTGGAAACTCCAATGTATGTGTTTTTGCCTGTTTACATCCTAGTTCTTGTAGCTTATTACTTATATGCTTGCTAGTGATACTAAGCCTAGAGTAACATCTATCTTTTAGTAAAGGTCTATTACTATATATTAATTTGGACAACTGTTCTAATATAGATATATCCCTAGATTGTAAGGTTAGAGAGACTGTATTCTTACTTAAATTATTATAACCATCTGCATATAAAAACCCTAAGAAATATGCCTTTTCTTCTGAATCAATTACATCAAAAAAGTTTTCATTTAAAGGGTACTTCCTTTTAATATGGGATATTGATTTTTTTGGGATTCCGTACTTAGTTATTAGTCTGGATATTCTTACATTATTGACATTGTAAAGTTTTCCTATTTCGGTAGCGTTCTTATTATCAGTAAGATAAAGTTGCTCTAGCCTACTCTTACTCAATAAGAGTTTGCGATTTATTATACAATTTTCACATCTCTTTCTTATTCTATTTTTTCTAACAACTTTTCGCGGGGTTTTTTGACAGTCTATGCAGAGTAATGTATCCATATCATTATGCCCTGAGTTAAAAATTTCCATAGTTTACTTGGCATACAGGTAAACCAAGCTCGTTACGCCACATTGAAACTACGGAATCCCTATCATCGAAAACCATCTGTACACAGTATCTATCTTTTATAAAATTACTAAACATTTCTTTTTTTACAATTGAGTCTTTTCGGAAATCTTTTTCTTGTCGCATATAAAGTAAAAAATCTGAACCTATATATTGTGATAGCCAGTTTTTAGTTTTATTGTAGCAAACACTATCACGACCCGAAAAGAATACTAAAATATAGCAATCCGCTAGTTTATTAATAATATCAATTACTGGTAAATTAGGTAAATCTGTATCTACTTTTTTCCAATTGTAAGGATTTCTACCGTTATTTAGTGCCACAGTATTATCTATATCTACTATAATACATTTAGGCAGGCTTTGATCTTGTTCGGCAAGGAAGATTTCTCTGCCATGAGAATTTTCCTTTTTAGGATTTAAATATTTATTATAAGTATCCCTAATTACTTTTTCTCCAACTATGCTGCCTCTTTTTTGATCTCTTTTAATACACTCATCAACAGAAACCTGAAGAAAAGAATCATTTATTTCAAATTCCATCTCAAGACTTTCTGCTAATTCTCTAAGACGAATTACTGTTTTTGGATTAAGGTTGGTATCAGATACAATAATACTGTATCCTTGATTACCTAGAATGCTAATAATACTCTCTTGAATTTCAGTTACAAGTTGCTCGTCTTCTTTATTTCCTGTATACCTCTTGCCAAAAAGCATCGTTCTAATCTCATCTCTTTCTACTTTTCTTATACTAGAACTATTTTTTATAATAATATCAGCCCAAGTTGACTTACCTGATCCTTGAAGACCTATTGTAATAAACATTGTTTGTTTAGTTTTCATGCCAGCACTTTATCAGAACAATTCTTTATCGTCAACAGATTTCTTCTTTTTCTTTCTTGGAAAAATCTTAGTTGGAAATATAATTTCATAAATAAAAAGACCTGCCTTTTCAGCATCTTCTTTCATGGATTTTGAACCTTGGCTCTTTCCATTCCAGATTAGAATTAAACCAAAAGCATCAGCATTTATCATCTTTTTGTTTCTTAATGGAACTGCCTTTTTACCTAATTTACTAAAATCAGCAGGATAAAATTCAATAGGAATTCCTTTAGAATTTGCCCAATTTTCAGCAATTTCGTCAATTCCACCATATGGACATTTACCATTAAGGAGAGTGGAGATATTAAAGCCTGATTTTTGTACAGCCCATTCAATATCGTATTCTTTGATTTCTCTTCCACCCGCAATTATAATTCTGCTCATTTGCAATAACTCCTTATTTTTTTTGAGATAGAAGAAGTAGAAAGATTGGTTACACTATAGAATTGATAAAATTAGTATTATTTGTACCATAAACTAGCTCCAATCTTTCTTGAATTATTTCACAATATTCAGAACTTATCTCAGATAAAATCCAATTTCGATTATTTAGCTTAGCTATTTTTGCTACGGTCCCTGAACCTCCACAACAATCATAAATAATATCCCCAGGATTTGACCATGAAATCATTAAATCTCTTACAAGCGCTTCTGGAAAGGTCGCTGGGTGTTTGTAAGCAATGTTGTCTGTATGACTCTTTCCAAATCCAGGGGAATATCTCCATATATTCCACCTTACCCCAAATTCTTTAATGGTTCTACCTGTATTATTTATTTCGGCGGATGTCTTTATTAAACTACCATCAGGCCGCCTGGTTGTAGTTCCCATAATTTTCTTCCCTGCTTCTTTATTTGGTCGATCCCGTATTGGATTAAAAGTTTTCGGCCTACCTTTACTAAAAACAAACATGTATTCAAAGGAACTATAGTACCTTGTCTTATCCGGATAAGGACAACTTCCTTTATCATAAATCATCGTGTCATGAAGATTCAGCCCACAAACATCCTTAAAGAACAGCGCTTGCCTAAAAGATGTCCCTGTTTCTGAGCCTCCTATTGTCGCATCTCCTACCACCCATACAATAACACCTCCAGGCTTTAAAACCCTGGTCAATTCTCTTGCTATATTTTCAAAATCAAATGAATATCCATTGTATTTACGTAGGTTGTCTTACTCAGTAGGGCGGAGATGTAATAACTAAGTCAATAAAATAGTCAGGCATCCTACTCATTGTAGCTAAACAACACTCATTATTGACATTATTTATTTCGATCTCCGCCCCATTATCCTCATTATAAATCTTACTTATTTCGGAATTTTTCATAAGCTTTTATCCAATGGCCTTGATTTAAAGAAATCAGGCTTATTTATCATTTCTGCTTCATGAAGTTTCTCATAGAACATTCTGACCATTTTTCCATGAAGTCTGACATAAATTTCTTCGTCTACATATTTCTTTTGATCTAATAAAGTTTGAATTTTAAGACCAAGAATGTTAGAAACTATTATTGCGGCATGTCCTAATTCATGCACTACATAATCTATTCCAAGTCTTCCTTTCCAGAAATGAATTTCAATATACTCTTTTTTTTCTTTCACTTTTTTAATCAATGTGATTCCATGAAACCCATCCGCCATCTTTAGGAATTTCAACATCTGATATTTCTTTTCCCAAATATGGCAATGAATTTTAATCTTGTATTTTCCAATAGAGATAGGAATAATTATTTCATCTTTTACAGCTTTTTTGGACATTATTCTTTCCGATTGGCTACTAGCTACTTACAACATGTACAACATTTTCTACAAATTTTTCTGTTATTTTTACATTTCCTTCGTGAACAGTTACAATCGGATCGTGGTTGTCTACAGCAAAAACAAAAAGGCCCATTTACCCACTTAATCATGATCATAATTCAACCTCATTTCATCTCCATAATCAAGATTTGCATTTTTTAATTCATTGATAATAGTTTCAATATTTATAGGTGTATAATCATGAGAATCAACACCTACATCATAGGTTAAGATATGTTTGTTATAAAAAATATGTTGTTCTTTTTTAGAGTGTCTATGACCACAAATTTGAAGGATCGAGCTTGTGGCTAGGAGTTCTTCTTGACTAAAAGGCTTATGTTTCAATATAAAGTTATAGTCTTTATATGTGAAGAAAAGTCTTGGCCAAACCTCATCAAATCCCATTAAGCTCATTTTTGCATCTGATAGATCATGATTCCCTCTACCAGCTAAAATTAGTTTTTTGAAGTTTAGCTGGGATACTATATCTTTTCCAAAATCAACGTTTCCGAGGCAGAAGTCCCCAAGATAATAAACAATATCAACTGGTTTGACAACTAAATTCCAATTATCTACTAATTTGGTACCCATTTCTTCTACAGAACTGAACGGACGATTACAATATTCTATGATCTTTTGATGACCAAAATGATGATCTGATGTAAAAAATATAGAAGAAACGTCGTCAATACTATTTAGGAAATCGTTTTTCATAGTTTATAATAAATAAACATAATGCTTCTTGGAGTTTATCCCAAGAAGCATTATAAACTTACGGGAAAACGTGCCTCAGATGATGCCGCTGACGACCCTCTGCGTCCGACAGCGAAGCCCTACGAGCGATTGAGCAAGCGGAAGAAGTGGAGGCATGCTAGGGCTTCTTTTGTTTCCCGCAGACCCGGCTCGGCTATGTTGGATAGAGTGCCGAGCTGAGGTTTGTAGTATTCGCTATGCCGCAGGTCTTGCCCTGTGCTAATCATCGGCAACAAGTCGCACGTCACAGCCGACACGAATGGAAACCTCGTTAAACTTCTCAATCGTAGCCTCCCCTAGATTGATGCCCTGTGGATGTGCGTTGTCTGCGGTATCCAAACAACGCATAGCCAGGATGTCCAAATAGGTCTGCACGTCTGCCAATTCTTTCGAGGCTTCAAGCTTGAATTCTTCGGCTGTAATGTCGCCCCGTTCAAATTTCTTCCGCTTATTCGCGTACTCGCCAAGCTCACCTAGAACAGCCTGAAGCCATTGCGCTGGCGACCAGTCGGAACCATCCGGTTTACTGTGCGCCTGTTCGCCCTTGCTGTTTTTGAACTGCGGAAGGCGGGCCGTATTGGCTCCGCGAAGCGCATTGAAAGTGAGACCGTTTGTACCGTAGCCCATAATGATTTACTCCTTTGGCCGTTGTACCCAATTCTTTAAATTATTTACTTAAAAGGGAACGTCACTATCATCTTCCCTACTTGAATTAAATCCTTGAACTCCTCTTGCATAGGCTGCGGCATCTATTCTAGGAATTACAACGTCGTTCATAACTTCAACAAGGAAGTCCATTTGATCTTGATAATCCCACTTGCCAGTTGCACGTTGCTTTGGTTCGGGCAAGCCATTAGGATTATCCTTTGTATACTTTTGCTTTACAGTTTGACTGTCTTGAGAAACCAGAAAAGCTGTCCTCTCATTAGGATCTTTCCATACTTTAACGGTAACTGGCTTTGAATAATCAATGTTTTCAGCAAGTTTCATAAACCTACTTGCCGCAACTGATGTAATTGGAAGTTGTAGAGAAACATTCTGCCCATCAGCGTTGAAAAAAACCTTCCATCCAGCAAGATTAGTGCCATCTGGCAGGAAACTGCTATACCATTCAACTGAATCAATAAATGCTTCAATTCCATTATAGCGCTTGATCCAACTGACATGTGTTTCTTTCTTTTTTGGGTCTATACTCTTGAAGACTTCATATCCTTCTTTCTCTATTTTACTTTTTTGAACTAATGATCCATCTAGTATTTGTAAATAAATTCTATTTGTTTTTTGTTCGCTAATTAATCCATTCATTTTGATTTTTATCCTTTTATTATTAATTCTATTTCTTTAACTTAGTCTTTTTGCTCTTCTGCACGCTGAGCACATTTGTCCTTTTAGGACAAGAACATTACCACATCCAGCACACATTTCGTATTGGTCTTTCTTATCCGATCTTGTCAACCATCTTCTCCAAAAAGACGGCTTTGTTTTCTTGTTGCTTTTACTCATTGATACTTTTTCCTCCAATTATTTTTTTATCCGTACTTCCAAATCCTTTATCAGACCTGTCAGTTTCAATTAATTTGTCAGTTAAAACAAATGTCGGTGTGTATATCCTTTCCATTATAATTTGCGCAATCTTAGTTCCTTTATCAAGAACAACAAACTCTTTTGAGAGATTAATAACAATAACTTTGATTTCACCTATATAATCTTGGTCACACACACCTCCAAGAACATGTATACCGTGTGATAAAGCTAATCCGGATCTGGGCGCAATCCTAAAATAAGTATTTTCATACTTATTTTGAATTGCTATACCAGTCTTAACAATTGCTCTCTCACCTGGCTCTAATCTAACAATATCTGTAGAGTATAAATCCGCGCCTGCATCACTAATATTTTCCCTTGTTGGAAGTCTACCCTCTCCATTAAGAAGTTTTATTTCTACATTAGGGGAAGATATGAATGAACGGCCAATATTATCTATTAAATCTTCTTCTTTGTTATGCATGTTTTTGTTATACCAACCAATAAATTTTACTGCCTTTACACATAGGACATAAATATTCATTGTTCATGATCTTACATTCTTGAATAAACCCAATCCATCCACAGCTATTACATGTGACTTTCTTAACTATGTGATCTGTTTTATGAACTTTTTTCCTGTTACCATTTTCTAATGAATTCTTGGATTTTATCATTATTTCCCCTACGCATTATTTCCCTTTGCTCAATTTCAATAAACTCGTTGGCGAAGAAAGAGTTTTCCGTAAAAAACTTAATATTATCTGGGAAGACGTCGCCGTTAGCTATGTGAAAATAATAAAGAAAGTCATCATAAGGGCTTAGCATATAGTATGAATACATAGTTACTTTGGCTAAACCGTTTTGCTCGTCATTTAATTTTAAAACATTGTCTAAAAATCCCTTAAAATGTGCAGCATAATATTCCTTCTTAAATAAGACTAAGAAATGATGGGGAATTTCATATGAAAATTTTATATCTACTTCATGTGATGTTTTCTTTTTGCTCATATAGTTAATCTGTGTTCCCTCATTATAATAATCCCAAGATGCTCTTTTGTCAATAACTTTCTTTTGTCTTTCTAAATCTCTCATTTCATTGGATTTATTATTAGTGATTATGCAATATTTAGTATATCTCTGATCTTTTTTTCAATTTCTTCCGCTTTATCTTTATTGTCCAGTAACCATTGCTTAGCATTTTCTCTTCCCTGCCCCATACGCTCAGATTCATAACTGTACCATGTACCCGCCTTTTTTATAACATGTAAATCCGAACCTAGGTTGATTAGTTCGATTTCTTTACTAAAGGCTTCATTAAAGTAGATGTCAAAAATGTATTTTTTAAAAGGCGCTCCAAGTTTGTTTTTTGGAATATAAGCTTTGTACTGATAGCCTATAACTTCATCACCGTCTTTAATTTGACCTAGTTTAGAAAGTTCGATTCTCAATGATGCATAAAACTTTAAAGCATTCCCACCAGTGGTGACATTATTACTTCCAAATGTTACACCAACGTTCGATCTTAACTGGTTTAACAATATTAGGCATACGTTATTACTATTAACAGGGCCAACAAGCCTTCTCATACCCTGACCCATTAACCTGGCCATAATACCTATATTACTATCCCCAAATTCTCCATCAATCTCTTGTCTAGGAACGAGAGCAGCAACAGAATCTACAACAATAACTTCTATTTCTCCACTTTTAACCATTAAGTCAATGATTTCAAATGTCGTTTGTGCGTCATCAGGCTGTGAGATAATTAACTTGTCTGTATCCACCCCTATTTTTTTTGCCCACTCTGGGTTAAATGCATATTCCGCATCTATTAATGCGGCCTTTTTCCCATTTTTTTGTGCATTTGCAATTACATGTAAAGCTAAGGAGGTTTTGTAACAAGCTTCCTGTCCAAACAGTTCTATAATTCTTCCTTTCGGAAAGCCTCCTACTGCTAATGCTGAATCAAGTCCTAAAATTCCAGTTGAAATAACTTCAATCTCTTCTTTTTGTTTAGTACCTAACTCAAAAGCCGAACCAGAGCCAAACTTTCTATTAATTTCATCTAATACTTTTATCTGATCCATTTTATTCAACATTATCCATCTTATCTAAAATAAAATCATAAATTTCTTCCATGTTTTTCTTATTTTTAAGAAACGATTCTTCTCGACTGTGAAGGGCAGTAGATACTATTCTATCTAATAGTTCTAAGAAATCTACGTAATCTGTTAAACTATCTAATTTTGCTTGATCCATATTTAAGCCTTAGCCAAGACAATTAATCCTAATAAGCCAAGAGCAATAATAACTGTCACACACTTTAGAAGGTTTATATCTTTATTACCCTGTACCCTATAGTATTCTCTGTTTTTTAATTCTCTTTCGTCAATAGCTATTTGTCTACGCGCCTTTTCTGAAAACATTTTTTCCTCCAACAGCATCTTCCACAAATGGAAGCCTTGCTTGATTATTTAAAATAGTATCCATTTTAATTGTGATTATTGAATCTGGAACATTAAGATAATGTGTGATTATTCTAATTAAACTGTCAAAATCCACATTGTCTTTAATTACTTTTGTGTATCTTTTTGCTTTTTTAGTTTTAACTTCTATTTGCATTTTGAAAATCCTCAAGATCATCCCAAATTATTTCAATCCATCTTCCTTTTTCATCTTTAACTTCAAGTTTTAAATTTCTCTTATCCATGTTTTTATCTATAATCGATTCAATCATCTGCTCAATAGTTTGATAGTTAAGAAGTCTTCTGGCAGTTTCTAGCTTGTGCCAACTTTGAAATTTGTTTGACTTAATCAAGCTCTTAAATGCTTCTTCCTTATTCCTTTCAGTCTCTCTATATTGACAACATTCTGCTGTTGAGCTTGATTCTTTATGTCTAATCCTAACTCCATTATGCCTTCTATTAATATTTTGTCCACCTGCCCCTCTACATGTAATATTCTCAATTTCAAAATCTTTTTTTGTTAAGCTGAAGAGAAGAACTTTCTTTTTTTCCATTAATAATCAATTCCCTTCCATTCAACATAGTTTGAGTTTATTAAATGTTTTCTACCAACTACAATCATTCTCCAATAACCCTTAACTTCTTTACCTTGTTTTAAAACTCTAAACCTAAATCTTCTTGTCTTTCTTACTGTACCATACAGGTATTTTTCAGTCAAGCAATCTTTATATCTAAACTTTCTACCATGAATTCTCATGTCAATTTTTATCGGCCCATGAAGTTCCGATAGCGGATTCTACTTCAACTTTTACCTTTTGTAAATATTTTTGTCCTGCATCTATCATAGAATCAACAACTATTTTTTGTACTTCTATGCTATCCTTTTCGTCACATTCGCAAATAATTTCATCATGAACTACATTAACTATATATGCATTTTCATATTGTTTTAATCTATCATAGATTAATTTCATTGCTGTTTTTGTGACTATAGAATTTAAGCACTGGATCGGGTAATTTGTCGCGTGTCTTTTAGCTTCGGCCACTGATGCAGGATTGTTCTTATCAAAATTAATCTTAATCAAATGTCCTGCGGCGCCACGGACAAATGGTTCTCTAACAACCCTACTCCTTTGTCTCCCTAACCATGAAGATGCGGCAGGAAAAGATTTATGAAATGCGTTTCTAGTATTTTTAGCGTCAGATTCATTAAAATCAAGACCCAATGCTTGAAACCTTAATGCTAATGCTTCTACCCCAATCCCATACACAACAGAAAAGTTACAATTTGGCATTACACAAACCTTGCCATTTCGTCTAATAATAATATAGCCAGATGGGACTTGTACACAATATACATCACAGTTGTCTTTATAGTATTCAAGGTTCCAGTTAACACTATGTCTAGGAAGATCATTTAGTCTATAACTAAGCGCATAGATCGTATTCCAATTTGGTTTATATGGTTTGATTTCTTTTGATACCGACGTTATACCAGATAATGCACACATAGCCTGCATTATATTTACTGTGATCTTAGAAGTAGTTGAAAATAAATAACGGTCACGACAAGTTGATTTTTTCGGATTTAATTTATGTGAATCCCAATATTGTGCTTCATCCATGTAGATATATGGATTTACATCATATAAACACTTCATGGAAAGGTTTTTATCTATTGAGCAGTAATCTAAAATAAATCTTATGAAATCTATTTCGTTTCCTCTAATACTAAACGATGTAGTAGGCTTGTTCTTCCCATTACTATATATCCTCTCATAATAATCTATGCCTTTTAGTCTTAGAAGCTCTCTACATCTCTCTATCTTACGGCACTTACTAAATCCTAACGTAATTGTGTGCCCAGCAGTACTACTTGTATGGTTTTTGTGTATAGAGCCATCTGCAACAATCATTGCTAAAAGCCTAGTATCTATTTCAGATACTTTAAAGTCGGCATGCCTTACCCCTGAAGATATTATGTTTCTTATATTTCCGTTCTTGCCTAATAAATTGACTGCCTTTATTAGCCTAGCCCTTTTATTACTATCTATAAAAAATACATTATGCTGATCAGTAATTACAATATCGGTATTTCTATCGTGGTGTCTGTATAGTGCTTCACCATTGAATTTCTTAAATGCGTCTGGAGAAATAAATTCTATAATCCCACCAGACCCGTCCCAAGATTGTTTGCCAGTTGGATGACCCCATCTATTACTTTTAGGAGGTAAAGGATTTATAACAACTGTTTCTGGTACTATATATTGCCCTACTTTATCAATACCATTATACTGATCGAATCTAACCCATCCGTTTTCAGTCAGTATCTCAGTATCCCCAGAAAAACATGTCTTACCAGCATGTCTTTCCTTAGGATACTCTTTCTTAATCTTTTCAATCGGCAATTTAAAAGCAGCAGCGGCAGTTATAGAGTGCAAATCTTTACCGGAATTAAAAGCATCAACCATTGCAGTATCACCAGAAAACTCTGCCAGTCCACGAAGTTCAAATTGGCTTAGGTCTGCTATAACTAGCCTTCTATTGGGATCGGTTAGCGCATAAACAGCCCTAAATTCTTTGGTATTGGGTTGATTCTGGCAATTTCCTATGATACATACCTTATTTTTGTAGCGAGTAATTATATTTCCGGTTGGAACCGTAACACAATAAACAATTCCGTCAAAGGGAATGGCGCTTTTTTTATGATTGGTTGTCATACTATATGGTCTATCAGATAGCAAAACATCCCAATATGTTTTGCTAGACTGTTTTCTAGTAGTAGGAACCAAGTTTGCTCTTTTGTTGTTTAATAAACTAATTATCTGTACCCAGTCGCTATTTGACTTAAACTCTGAAAGATACCGATGCTTAGTTGACCAAGTGCCATCCCAGAAGAACACTTCGTTGCTAAATAGATTGAGAGTATCAGAATCATATTCTAGTAAGTAACTATTAAAAAATTTAAATTTATTCTCCCACCAATCTGGAATATTATCTCTTCTGATTCTAAATCTTTTTTGTTTTGAGGTTCTACATACCTTATCTGTTATACTATATTTAATATTATTTACGTCTAATGCCCACTTTAAACGATCTATTTTTCGTTGCTTAGTAAAGATAAACTCGTACTCTCCCCACTTTGATATATACCCATCTGCCTGTAATGCGCATACTAGAGCAACCTGAGCTTCGCTTAAATGCTTGCCGTCTTTCTTCAATATACCGGCTTGAGGTTGTATATAATCATTACAATAGTTTATGGCTAGAACTTTTTTATATCTTTTTGTTTTTCTGTTCTTTAGAAGGCAATTATGATCTGGCGTGCATAAAATATTTAGCTGCTCATCTGA
>Ga0187894_10001639_pt1 | contig 28277 bp, 18 predicted proteins | sample GBC1701081metaG_FD_136650 | JGI IMG/M metagenome (GOLD analysis project Ga0187894, IMG submission 136650) | White microbial mat communities from a lava cave in the Kipuka Kanohina Cave System on the Island of Hawaii, USA - GBC170108-1 metaG ...
TCATCCGATGCATCGCTTTGATTGACCATCCGCTCTTGACGAACTGCGCGGCCAGATAATCGAGCAACTCCGGGTGCGTGGGACGTTCGCCCATCTTGCCGAAATTGTCGGGCGTGCGAACCAGCCCTTCGCCGAAATGCCATTGCCAGACGCGGTTGATCATAACGCGCGCGGTCAACGGATGATTCGGCTGCGTGAGCCACTCGGCCAACTGCAATCGCCCGCTGCCTGTAAACGACGGCTTCGTGTCGTAACGCGCGAGGATCGCCGGGAAACCTTTCGGCGCGACTTCGCCGGGATTGTTGTAATCGCCCCGGATGAAGACCTTCTGCTCGACCGGATCGCCGTCTTCAATCGCGCAGGCCATTTCGGGTTCCGCGGGCGCGGACTTCTTCAATTCTCCTTGTTCTTTGTGAAGTTCGGTGAGCCGCGACCATTGTTCGGGCGAAAAACGCTTCTGGTCTTTCTCCCCCACGGCGAAAGGCCCGCCCGCGAAATAGACGTCGTTGAAGAAGCGATCATCGCCCGGTTCGAATTTGGGTTTGTCGGGCAGAGGTTTGTTCTCGGCCAAAGCTTTTCGATATTCGGCGCGCCACTTGCCGATCTTCTCCTCCCACTCGGCGAAACGCTTCCGGAAGCGCTCCTGATAGCCTTGCGCGGTCGCGGCAAGTTTGTCGGGAGCGATGGCGTCCCACTCGTTCAGATACCCGCGAACGTCGTCACCCGGCCTCAGGAAATCAACCCAGTGTTTGAGCGCCTCTTCGTTCAAATTGGCCTGACGCGCGGCGTCGCGAAGCGGCGCGCCGTCTTTGTAGACCTTATGTGCGGCGAGGAAGTAGCTGGCCAGACGGGGCGAATGCTCTTTGACCGCGCGATCTCTCACTTCGTCCACAATCTCTTCAATCGCGATTCTGACACGGCTCTCTTTCGCCTGATGCTCCTTCCTCGCGGCTTTGTATCTTTCGAACTCCTCTTTGGGCACAAGAGGTTTTTCGAGAACGGCCGAGACGTGCGAATCGGGATTGGTGAAGCTGCGCGTCGAGGCGAACATCCCGATCATCGCGTAGTAATCCTTCGTCAGAATCGGATCGAATTTGTGGTCGTGGCAGCGCGCGCAGGAAACGGTCAAACCGAGAAACGCCTTGGTCGTCACGTCAACCTGCTCGTCATACACGTCATACAGCATCTTTTTCTTATCCTGCTGCGCGATGGCTTTCGGGCCAAGGGCCAGGAAGCCTGTGGCGATGACGCCGCGCCGATTCATCTCGCCGGGATTCTTCGCCGGAAGCAGATCGCCCGCCACCTGCTCGCGTATGAACTGATCGTAAGGCAGGTCGTTGTTGAAGGATTCGATGACGTAATCGCGGTACTTCCAGGCGTGAGGGTAGCGGTGGTCCTCATCATTGCCCGTCGAATCGGCGTAACGCGCCACATCCAACCAGTGCCGTCCCCAGCGTTCACCGTATCGAGGACTGGCGAGCAGGCGCTCGACGACTTTTTTGAATGCGTCGGGAGATTGATCGGCGAGAAAGTCGCGCGTCTCGCTTTCGGTGGGAGGCAGCCCCGTCAAATCGAACGTCGCGCGGCGAAGCAGCGTCAGTTTGCCGGCGGGCGGAGCGGGCTTGAGGTTCTTCTCTTCCAGTCTTCGCAGAATGAAACGGTCAATCGGCGACTGCGCCCAGGCTTCGTTTGGCGCCTGCGGCGGCGCGGCGTCCTTCACTACACTTACAGGTTGATACGACCAGAAGCCTCTCTCCTCTTCGGCGCCCGATCTGGTGGTCGAACTCTTCGGCCGGCTTTCTGAAGCCGCTGATGGAACGGCGCCGGGCCACGGCGCGCCCATCTTCACCCACTCGGTCAGGGCGGCGATCTCGCGCTCTTTCAATTTGCCCGACGGCGGCATCTTCATCTCGCCGTCGTAGCCGATGACCTTGAGCAGGCGGCTCTCCCTGGGTTTCTCTCTGTTGACGACGGGACCGCTGTCGCCGCCGCGTTGAAAACCTTCAGCGGTCGTCAGGTCGAGTCCGGCGACCTTCGCCTTCGGGTTGTGACAACGCTGGCAAGTAGCGGCGAAGATCGGGCGAATCTGCTTCTCAAAAAACTCCTGTTGCGCGCCGGCTTGAGCGGGAAGCGGCGACGCGACGCGATCAATTCTTCCCCAAACCGCCGGCGCTTGCGAAACGGCCAGGCCGGAGAGCAGCGCGAATATCAGCGCGATTTTGATCATTCTGCGAGTGTCTGATACTGATATTTTCGTTATATCCAATTTCGTCGAACCGGTCCCGTCGAACTGGCCCATCAGTTGTTATGTGGATTTTGAACGTTTAAGTAAGAGAGGAATCATCATCTCTGTTACCGGTAACTTATGTCAATGCCGCCGCTGACGCGGGGATTGTTCGCTGAATGGGTTTTTATGCGGATTCGTACGGATGCTCAATCACCCAGCCCAAGCGGAATAGAACTTGCCGACTACATATTCACGGCAGATGCAGCCGCGCATTAGACTGGATTGCGACTGTGTGTATGGGAAAGCGAACCAGTTGAGGCTCGCCAAAAGGCTGTTTGATTGAAACTACAGAGTTGAGCGAGGGTAGCGCAAACTGTCTAGTTTGCGCGTCTCTTCCACTCGTCCATTTGCTGTCCCGTATATGCATTTGAAAACCGATCTAAGCGCTAAAAGGAAGGTGAAACATGGTGACAGATTATTCGACGGCTCTGGCCGCTGACCCGCGCGCATTGACCGCGCTCTTCAAAAACAAAGAGGACGCCGATTCGGCGTATGAATGGTTGCTGAAATACGGATACAGCAGCGACGAGATCCACCTGCTGATGTCGGAAGAAACCAGGCAAAAGTATCATTACCCGGAGCGGGACGAACCAGCCGCCACGGAAGACGATTCGGTGAGAGGAATCGAAACCGGAGCGGTTGTCGGCGGCGGACTCGGCGCCGCGCTCGGCATCGTCGCGGCGGTTGGCGCGGCTGTGATTATACCCGGAATGGGCTTGGCTGTGGCCGGGCCGCTGGCGGCGTCATTGGCGGGCGCGGGCGGGCTGGTCGGCGGAGCGCTCGGCGCGCTTTACGGCGCCGGCGTGCCGGCGGAAAAAGCTCAGGAGCTTGAACGGAAGCTCAGAGAGGGCAGTATCCTGATCAGTGTGATTCCGCACAACGACAAAGAAGCCGCGCTCGTCGAAAGTGAGTGGCGTGAACGCGGAGGAGAAGTCATCAGCGTTCACGTGTAGCAGACTTTCTTTAAAATCTTCGCCTGACCGCTTATTGCGCCGGCGGATTTCGTTCAAGCAGGTAATAGCTCCATCCGCCCTCCACCAACAGGTCGGTCGCCGTATAGCCTTTGGCGAAAGCCCATTCAAACAACTCGCGAGTTTGCAGCCTCCATTCGAGCGCCAGATTCTTATCAGCGGCTTTCAGGCCTTGAAAATCGGAAGGTATTTGAATGAGCAGTCGCTCCGCCTCAACCGTTGTCTTTTCCACCGGACGAGGCGGCTCGCCCGCGACCGGAGGGTTGATCAGCGGAACGCCGCCGGCCATCAATAACGAAAGAGGAGACGAAAGAGGGGACGAAGCGGAGACAGCGACACCCTCGCCGAGCAGCCTCGTCTCGACTCGCGGGCTTGCGATGCGCCAATCAACCTGGAAGCGGTCGCTAGGCAAACCAGCGTTCAAAGTGTCGCGCATCGCGCCGTACAGATTTCGCAAGTAGGTATTGCACGTCGCGCCGAGTTTGTGGAAGTTGAATCGGGCGTTGCGGCTCTCCAACGGATCGAAAGTCCAGGTGATCAGATCAATCCCCTGAGCCAACACCAACTCGCGCTGTCTCAGTTTCAGCGCGTAACCGACGTTACGGTCGCGGTAATCGGACAGCACGCCCGCGATGTGCGAGCAATGCTTCACGCGGCCATCCGCCGTCAGGCCGACAAAGCCGAAGACGAAACCGACCATTCGCTCTTCGTCTTCAACAAGGTCGAACGCGCCGAGCGTCACGCCTCCGTTCCTGTGCGCGGTCATCAACGTCTCGAAACCGAGAATCTCGATGTCCTGCGCTCCCCAGATTTCACGCTGGAGTCGTTCGACGGCGTGATATTCCTCCTGCGTTTTGACTGGTCGAATCTCGATAGCCATACGTTTCATATGCCATATGTAATGTGGTCTACGGCCAAAACGATCTAAACACGCTCAAGCAGCGCCACCGGCAGATGCGCGAGCGCTTCGGCCACTGGCAGTTCATAACCGTCTTCATTGCCATCCTCATTGCCGCCTGGCCGAACTCGCGTCCGGACACTCCTGCCGGTATAAATGTCGCGGTAACAACCCGCGAGTTCATCATTCATCAGGATCGTCGTATCGCCCCAGACCTCGCGTCCGACTGGCGAGCCAGACGTCAATCTGGCGAAGAAACGTGTGGCGATCACGACAGTCGCTTTGTCGCCGATCCTGCGCGCGAAACCGACGACGTGGCGGTCGCGATCGCCCGACGGCTGTAACGGCAGGTATTCGCCACGCTCGAAAAGATCATGGTTGTCGTGGCGGAAATTCAGCGCGCGGCTGGCGCAAAACATTTTGATCCGCCCGTCCTCGGCGTTGCGTATCAAATCGCTGGCCAGCGACGCCTGATCGTCCGCTCCGCCTCCGTCTCGTAATGATTCGAGCAGGCGTTTGCAGTGTTCGTAATCCACGGGCCGGCGGTTGTCGGGGTCAACCAGGCTGAAATCCCAGATTTCGGTCCCCTGATAAAAATCGGGGACGCCGGGGACGGTGATCTTCAACAGAGTCTGCGACAGCGAATTGAACATCCCGGCTCGCGCGATCGGGGCCTGGAATTCAGCGAAGTCTTTCGCGAAGACCCCATCCGGGGACAAAATCTTCGAGATGAAATCGCGCGCGGCCTGTTCGTACTCTTCGTTGGGACTGAGCCAGCTCGAATGAATCTTGGCCTCTCTAAGGGCTTTGACCATATACTCCTGAATTCTCCGGACGAACTGACCGTCTGGCGCCTCCAACGGCCACGCGCCGACCAGCGTTTGGTAGAGCAGGTACTCTTCGTTCGCGTCCGGCGCCGCATGGTCTTCGATCATCGTCTTCAGGTCACGGTTGATGTTCTGCCACCGGCGCGCGGCGCGGTACCAGCGGGCGGGAATTTCCGAAAGCGCGTTGATGCGCGCGCGGGCGTCCTCGCTGCGTTTGGTATCGTGAGTCGAACTGGCGAGCATCGTGTGGGGCCAGAGCGCCAGGCGTTCACGGTTATACCGGTGAAACGCTCCGGTCGAGACGCCAAACCGCGAAGGTTCGCCGCCGACTTCGCACAACGACACCAACGGATAGAAGCGGTAGAAAGCCGTGTCCTCGATGCCTTTCGCCGCCACTGGCCCGGTCAGTTGCTGGAAGCGCATGACGAACTCGCGCCGCTCGCGCCGTCCGTCGTCATCTATCTCCTCGGGATCACGGAGCAGCAACAGCGATTCGATGAAATCGAAGGTTGATGAACTGATCGTCGGGTTGCGGCGTTTGGCGTTGCGGATGGCTTTTAAAATGTGGCGGCGATCTTCTTCGCCAACCTCATCAGCGCCTGGCCGAATGTAACTACGATAGACGGGGAAACAGGCGATCACTTCACCCAGCGCGGATTGCAGGCTGTTGAGTGTGAAGTCGCGTGTATAACGACTCTGTTCCGAGATTCGGTCGAGCCGGCGCGCCAACACGTGCAACTCGCTCGACATCGCCGCCTGCAGGATCAGCTTCTTGCTGCGGTAAGCCACGTTGGCGAAGTCGTTTTCGGCGCCGGCCAGCCGCCGGTAGAGTTTGTGGAACGCCTCCGCGTTCTGCGAATCGATGAAGAGACCATTGAGCAAGTTCAGAAAGTCGTACCCCGTCGTCCCATACGCCGCCCAGTTTTCGCGCAACCGCTCATCCTGCCCCAGAATCTTTTCAACGACGACATAGCAGGGGCGTTCGATTGCGGATTGCGAGTCAGCGCCGCGAGCGGTAGCGAGCGGCGCTTCCTGTGCGCGCCTACTGATGGAGACTCGCTCGTTACCACTCGCGGTACCGACCCGGGTTGCGTAACCGCTCGCGGCGCTGACCCAGGTTGCGGATTGGCGGAGCGCCTTGCGGCATCCGTCCTGCAAATCGCGCAGATACTGTTCGGGATCGTAGAGTCCGTCAATGTGGTCAACGCGCAAGCCAGTGACGTAGCCTTCTTTCATCAAACGAAAAATCAATTCGTGGACCGAGGCGAAGACTTCGGGTTGCTCGACGCGGATCGCGGCCAGTTCGTTGATGTCGAAAAAGCGGCGGTAGTTGATCTCGTCCGCCGCCACGCGCCAGAAACACAACCGGTACGCCTGTTTCGCCAGCAGATCTTCCAGACGGTCAAAGCTGTGCGCTTCGCCACGTTTGCCGTTAAATTCCTTGACGATTCTTTTAAGCGCGCCGCTCACCTCTCGACTATCGGCGACGAGCGCGGCCAGCCGGCGTTTGGCGACCTCCTTCTCGCGCATGCGCTCGCGCACCTTTTCAGGATCGGTTTCGGTGCGCGGCGGCAGATGCGACAGGGCAGTGATGATGCTTTCCAACTCGAGCCGGTGAGGGTGCGCTTCGTCGAGCCTGTTTTTCAGATCGTCCAGCGTGGCGTTGAGAATGAAGATGGACGTTCCCGGCGCGATCGGCAACCGGGTTTCGTAATAGTTCACGAAGAACGCGCCGCGCTGATAAATGAGTTGGATTTCCTGGTTTTCGAGCACGCGACCGTATTGGTCGCCGAGCGCGGGCAGCAGGGTCTTGTCCGCCAGGTTCTGTTTCGGCGGGCGCCAGTCAATGTCGAAGAAGGCAGAATAAGGCGAACTGGGGCCGTTTTCGAGAATGTCGTTCCACCACTGATTGCCCGAACCGGCGATGCACATGTGATTGGGGACGACATCCATCATCAACCCCATTCCGCGCTGTTTCAGCAGCGCTGAGAATTCGTTGAAATCCTCCCGCGTTCCCAACTCCGAGTTGAGTTTCGCGGGATCAATCACGTCGTAACCGTGCAAACTGCCTTGCCGCGCCATAAACAGCGGCGAGGCGTAACAATCGCTGATTCCCAGATCACGCAAGTAGTCCGTGATCGCCGAGGCATGTTTCAGGGTGAACAGATGATTGAATTGTAGACGGTAAGTCGCCGTCGGGATTCGCGCAGCCATTGTTTCCGGATCTCCAGCACATTTATACGGCGCTTTACGCGAAGGCGCAAAGGCAACCCTCGTTTGCCGTCAATTCAGGGTGCAATCGGCGCGCCGATCAAATGCGCATGCTGCGCATGCGTTTTTGAGAAAAGGTACGGAAAGGCGCCGACAAACTAAAAATCAGGCGATAGAAGAATAGTAGGAAGAATTGTAGTTGGTGAACGAGATGCTCACACGGTTTCTTCTTTACGGACTTCTGGGATGGTGCGTAGAAGTGTTTTGGTCGGCGGTCGAGGAGACTTGGTTGAGGGGAAAGCGGGACTGGCGGTTGAAAGGCCAGTCGTACCTGTGGAGCTTTCCGCTCTATGGCATGGCCGCGTTCCTGTTCGAGCCGCTGCACGATGCGGTGCGCCATCTGCCGTGGGCGGCGCGCGGGATGATCTATGTCGCGTGCATCTGGACTATCGAATACGCCGCCGGGTGGATGTTGAGGCGTGGCGTGGGCGCCTGCCCCTGGGATTATAGCGACTGCCGCCATCACCTGCAGGGATTGATCAGTTGGGACTACTTTCCCATCTGGTTCGTCTTCGGATTTGTCTTGGAGTATCTACACGACAGGTTCGTCACGCTCACCCCTCATATCGTCGCCGTATTCAACCTCTGATTCGCGTCGAGGCCCCCGGTGGCTTCGGTCGCAAGCAAAACCTACTATGAGCGGCACACCAAGATCTGGAGCGAGGCAAGACCTAGCCACAGAGGTCACAGAGAACACAGAGGGTGGCGGCTTGGTTTTTTATGCTCTGTGCCCTCTGTGCGCTCTGTGGCTCAATCCGGATCTTGGTGTGCCGCGCCGGTGACTGTTGCAATTGCAACGCAGACGCGGCTGTGCGCTCTGGGCTCAATCCGGATCTTGGTGTGCCGGGCATATAGCTTGTTTGCGTACTCGGTGTATCGCGCGGCGTACACCCTGTAGCTGGTTGATACAACCCTCCCGTCTTTATTCTGTTCGGTGGCGCGATCTGTTGATCAACTTCAACACAACCTGAGCGCGGCTTCCGGGCAGCGGATTATCACGGGCAAAGTTAATTAAGACAAGCGCTTATGGGCGGAGAATTAACCTTCTGCGCTGATTATGAGTTTCTGGCGCGCCGATTGCAGATTTCAAAAAGCGTGAGAAGTTACTGAATTCTCATCCCGCACGACGATGAAGCAGGGACATCTGCCGGAGTCTGTTGGGGAGCAGACTTCGCAACGTGTCGGGGTTTGGACTGTCCGGGTTGATTTAAGCCTTGGGGGAGGCGGCTAATCCGGACAGTCTTTTTATTTTGACCTATCATTGGTCATCCTCATTGATCATTTTCATTAACCAGCCGGCCATCCGAGGCGTGGCTTCCGGCCGGCGCCCCGAGCTTCCATCAAAGTCAATGCCCCAAATACCGTGTCCATCATATGTGGGGGCCATTTTTTGTGGCGCCACATTAAGATTCGAAGCAACACTCTGGGATCGGGCGCATCCCTGCGTGCGGAATTTAGCCCTACGACCGATAAACCTCAGCTAAATTACCTACCACCGCTCGCACGTAGGGATACGCGCGCTCCCAGAGTGAATAAAAATATCGAAGTACGGAGAAACAGGATTGAAGGCGTGGAATTTGGAACCGGGTGTGATTGGCGGGCTGATGCTCTCGGCCTTTCTCTATTACCGCGGCGCGCTCAGGATGCGAAAGCAATCGCTCGCGGCGCGCGGCGTTAGCGGGCGCGAGGCCGTCTGTTTCGCCGCCGGATGGTTGGCGGTATTTATCGCGCTAGTCTCGCCGCTCCACGCGCTTGGCGAAGCGCTATTCTCCGCACGCATAGCGCAGCACATGTTGTTGGCGCTCCTCGCCGCGCCGATGCTCGCGCTCGGAGGTCCACTTACGACTTTTTCGTGGGCGCTGCCCGCCGAGTGGCGGCGGTCAGGACGCGCCAGCGCCAATACACGGGCGCGAGTTTCGTGGCGGATGTTCATTGGCCCAATCGCCGCGTGGCTGATTTACGCGGCGATGTTGTGGTTGTGGCACACGCCCCCGCTTTTTCAGGTGGCGCTCGAAAGCCATCTGGCGGGGGCCGCGCAGCGTTTGAGCCTGCTCCTTTCGGCTTTTGTCTTCTGCGACGCGTTGATCCGCAGGTGTGACAGTCAGATGGGGTATGGCGCGGTGATAATCTATGTCTTCACAGCCTGTGCGCATACCACGCTGCTTGGCGCGCTGCTGGCGGACGCATCAACAGTCTGGTATCCATTCTATGAGGCGAGCGCCGCAGTCCGGGGCGCCCTGACGCCTTTGGAAGATCAACGCCTCGGCGGCCTGTTTATATTGGTTTCCACAACGGCGATTTACGCGACCGTCGGGGCGCGCTTACTCATCGCCTGGCTGCGCGAATCGTACCGCAAGGTTCCGGCGGAGGAGAAAGCTCTTCTGCTCGATACCGCCCTATGGAATTCCAGGGAATGGCTCAAGACTCACCAAGACCAAGTGTGAAACGATTACACCTCAGAATTGTTCAGCTTTGATCGTCGTTTCGGCCATCAGTGGATTTGCTCAGCCTCTTTGTCCGCAGCCGTACCGACAATATCCGTAAAGGCGCATAATATGTGTTTGCTCGTTTGAGGGTGAGGAAAGAGGTGAAGGGCGCAAGGGCCTTTTCGGCTAGTATGGGATGTAACGCGTCGAATAGACGTGTTAGGCGACGGTTGAAATATCCTTCTCCCTCACCTCTGACCACTCTCGTCTTCCCCACTTCCCCGCCAATTCCGGCGCGACTTATTGCCACAATCAACAAGCGGTTTTGGTAAGCTTGAGCCGCCAATCAATTACCTAAGGAAGATAGTCATGAAAAACTCAGGAGTTCATTTCAAGCGGATATTCGCCTTGGCGCTGGCATCGGCAGGGATGTTTGCGCTTTCGGCTTTACCCGGGCGCTTTTTAGTCCTGCCATTGCGCATCAGTAGTCTTTTGACTAATAACCCGTTCGCAGCCATCACCACGCCGGCCAATTTGCCGCAAATCTTCTCTTGCCCCCCGGACATCGCGGTGAATACAAATAGTCAATTCGATCCCGGCGCCATAGTTACCTATAGCACGCCGCCTGGGACTATCTGCACGCCGCCATCGGGATCATTCTTCCAGGCAGGAACCACAACGGTCACGTGTTGCCCCACGCGCCCCTCCGTCGGTTGTGATCCGCTACTAGGCCCTGGCTGTAGTTTCAGAGTCACGGTCTTCAACATCTGCCTGCAACAAGACATTACCAGCTCCAGGCCCGGAGTCAGCTTTTTGCGATTCAGCACCGGCATTTTTGGAATGACAAATTACCAGTACGTTGATTGCTCCGGCCCATTTGGCCCAACGGTGATCAATGGACAAGGTAAAGTCACGAAATCAGGTTCAGGGGTCCTTGGAACTACTATCACGCTGAATGACCCCTTCAAGGCGTTTGCGATAGTCAGAGCGAGGTTGCTTACCCCCGGCTTTTTAGGTTCTGGCTCAGCCACCATCACACCTCCCGGTGGAGCGGGGCGTACAATCACTGACAGTCAAATCGCAAATAGCAAATGCGTTTGCCCTCTGACATTCCCATGATCATCTCCCGGTGAGTGAGAAGCGATAGTGGAGTTGTAAACCTCGAAGGAAAATAATGGCCTATACATCAACCGCTTTAGCGGCAAAGCCAGCCGCGACCACGATGCGCGCGGCCGTCATCGCGGGGTCGCAGAGAACGGAAATCTGCGAGGCGACGATCCCCGAACCGTCCGCTCACGAAGCGCGAGTGCGGATCGAGGGGTGTGGCGTTTGCGAGGCGAACATGCCTGTGTGGGAGGGCAGGGCCTGGTTCAATTACCCGCGCGACGCCGGCGCTCCAGGACGCGAAGCCTGGGGCAGAGTCGACGCAGTCGGGCGCGAGGTCAAACACCTTTCGCCCGGCGATCGCGTCACAATGCTCTCTTACCACGCCTTCGCGGAATACGATCTGGCCAGGGCCGGCGAACTTGTGCGATTGCCGGATTCGTTAATCACGAAACCGTTTCCCGGCGAAGCGTTGGCCTGCGCGATGAACGTTTTCCGGCGCGCCGGGGTTCAGCCGGGGCAGGATGTGGCGATCATCGGTATCGGTTTTCTGGGCGCGCTGTTAACGCAGTTGGCTTCATTCGCCGGCGCGCGCGTGATCGCGATTTCGCGCAGGCCTTACGCGCTGAAGATCGCCCGATGGTGCGGCGCCGCCGAGACGATTCCGATGAACGGCCACAAGCGTGTCATCGAAGAGGCGGTCGAACTGACCTCTGGCGCGGGCTATGCCCGTGTGATCGAAGCCATCGGCGAGCAGGGGGCGCTCGATCTGGCCACGGAGTTGACGCGCGAGCGAGGACGGCTGGTCATCGCCGGTTATCACCGGGACGGGCCTCGCCGGGTCAATATGCAATTGTGGAATTGGCGCGGCCTGGATGTCATCAACGCGCACGAACGCGACCCGCGTGTTTATATCGCGGGAATGCGCGAGGCCGTTGACGCCGTCGTGAGTGGGCGGCTCAACCCGGCGCCGCTCTATACGCACACATTCAGGCTCGATCAGATTGACCAGGCGATGGAGATGATGCGGCGGCGCCCCGATGGTTTCCTCAAGGCTTTAATCACAATGTGACCCCTGCGCTCGACGCGATCCGCGCTTGAGCGCAGGGGCGCGAATTTTTCAATGATGTGGCAAACGGCAAATTTTCAAGCGCGCGACCGCGGCCGGATTTGAAATATCGTCCGCGTTTGGCGCAACCGGCAAAGCGAATTCTGATGAGCGCCAGCGCGATAGACGACGTGTGGACTTACGCGCTGGATCTGACGCGCGCGCTGGCGGACTACGGCGTCAATGTTTCGCTGGCGACGATGGGGGCGCCGCTCTCTCGGGAGCAGCGCGCGGAGGCTGCGGCCATCTCCAACCTCGAGATCTTTGAAAGTGGCTACAAGCTGGAATGGATGGAAGATTCCTGGCGCGATGTCAGAAAGGCCGGCGAATGGCTTCGGCTGCTGGAAGATCGCGTTCGACCCGATGTCGTGCATTTGAACGGATACGCGCACGGGGCGCTCGATTGGCGAGCGCCGGTGTTGGTGGCCGGTCATTCGTGCGTTCTGTCACGGTGGAGAGCGGCGCTCGGTTACCCCGCGCCCGCCGAGTGGAATCAGTATCGAGCCGATGCGGCGCGCGGGTTGAACGCCGCGAACGTCGTGATCGCGCCGACGCGCGCAATGCTCGCGTCGCTCGGACGTCATTACGGCCCGCTGCGTGACGGGCGAGTTGTTTATCACGGGCGCGACCCCTCGCTCTTCGAGGCGAGGGATCCAAGCCTGAAAGATGAATTCGTGATCGCGACGGGACGGTTATGTGACGAAGCTAAAAACATCGGCGCGCTCGGACGCGTCGCTTCGCAAATCGTGTGGCCGGCGCTGGTGGCGGGATCGGAGCGACTCCCGGACGGCGCCGCCGCTTCGATCAGCAACCTCCATCCGCTCGGAGAGTTGTCGCAGCAAAAGATCACGGGGTGGCTCGCGCGCGCCGCCATTTTCGCGCTGCCGGCGCGTTATGAGCCCTTCGGGCTGTCGGCGCTCGAAGCGGGATTGGCGGGCTGCGCGCTGGTGCTCGGCGACATCCACAGTCTGCGTGAAGTCTGGGGCGACGCGGCGATCTTCGTCCCGCCGAACGATGTCGAGGCTCTGCGCGACGCGATTGAGGAATTGATAGAAGACGCAAGCCTGCGCGCGGCTTATGGCGCGCGCGCTCGTATGCGCGCCCTGGAATTCACGCCTCGGCGAATGGCCGCCGGCTACCTGGCCGCTTACGCCGATTTGATGGCCGGGCGAAAGGCCGGAAGGCCGGGCAAGAGGATTGCGGCGCCCAGAGGAAGGAGCGCATGCGCTTAGTGATAAGCGTAGAGGCAAAAATTAGGAGGTCAAATGAGAGTTTTTGGGGCGCCCAACCCGCTCGAAAACAATTCGCCGCACGATACGCCAATGGATATTGTCATCTTCGGGCTTTCGATCACCTCATCGTGGGGCAACAGTCATGCGACGACCTATCGGGGCTTGACGCGCGAACTGACTCGCCGCGGCCACAATGTGCTCTTCCTCGAACGTGACCAACCGTGGTTGCGCGACAATCGCGACTTGCCTCGCCCGCCTTACTGTCGAACCGAAATCTATTCGAATCTCGAAGAGCTGAAAGACCGCTTCACCCCCAACGCGCGCCAGGCCGATCTGGTCGTCGTCGGGTCTTACGTTCCCGCGGGCGCTGCGATAGGCGAATGGGTGATCGATATCGCGCGGGGCGCGACCGCCTTTTACGACCCGGACACTCCGGTGACGCTCGCCAAACTCAAACGCGGTGATCTCGATTATCTCTCTTACGCGTTGATCCCTCGTTATGATCTTTATCTTTCAGGCGCCGGCGGCCCAACTCTCGATCTGATCGAGAAGAAGCTCGGATCGCCGATGGCTTGCGCGCTCTATTGCTCGGTTGATCCGGAGCTTTATTACCCCGAGCCGGCGGAATCAGGCGCCCGCGCGGATGTGAAATGGGATTTGGGGTACCTGAGAAGTTATAGCGCCGATCTCCAACTCGCGCTCGACCGGTTGATGCTGGAACCGGCGCGATGGTGGAAACAGGCCCGGATGATCATCGCCGGGTCGCAATATCCGAAAACAATCCAATGGCCACCCAACGTCGAGTCTGCGCCTCATCCGGACCCCGCCAGGCGTCGCGCCTTTTACAACGCGCAACGCTTCACGCTCAACATCACTGGCGCAGGCGCGGTCGCCGCGGGCCATTCGCCCAGCGCGCGCCTGTTCGAAGCCGCCGCGTGCGCGACACCGATCATCAGCGATTGGTGGAACGGTTTGGAAACCCTCTTCGAACCGGGCGAGGATGTTCTGATCGCGCACGACACCGAAGACACGCTGTGTTACCTGCGCGATTTGCCCGAGGAGATACGGATCGAGACGGGCCAGCGCGCACGCGCACGCGTAATGTCCGCGCACACCGCGGCGCACCGCGCCGCCGAGCTTGAAACGCACGCGCTCGCGGCGTTGATGAACAAATCATCAATGAAAGTGAAGTTTTGATTCATTCGCGCGCGTCAGTACCGCGAGCGGTAGCGAGCGCGGCTTGTTGAAGCGGCCTCTTGACGGAGCCACACTCGCTACCGCTCGCGGTACTGACCCGTACACGCAATCGCAAACCGATTTAAGGCATTATGGTTGCCTCGACTCATTCTGGAAGAGAAATCCGCTGAAGGATCTGTAAAACCTGGGAGGATTTATGAATCAACTAAGAGATATGGGTGAGGCCCTGTGGTATTCGTTCACTCAGGCGCTCAACGCGTTTATGAGTTTCTTGCCCGCGTTGCTGGGAGCGCTTATCGTGCTGATCGCCGGCTGGTTTATCTCCGGTTTTCTGGCGCGTTTAATCGAGCGCGCCCTTGGCGCGATCGGGTTGGAGCGGGCGGTCGATCGTTCCGGGATCGGGCGTTTCATCGAACAATCGGGCGCGCGGTGGACTGTTTCGAGTGTTATCGCGACGTTGATCAAATGGTCGATCTTCCTGATCTTCATTCAAGCCGCCGCATCGCTGTTCGGCATGGCGCAGATCACGGCGATCATCAACAGTGTCATCCTCTTCATCCCGAAACTGATCGTGGCGTTGGCCATCGTCGTCATCGGCTCGCTGATTGCGAAGTTCCTGGCGGGGCTGGTGCGCGGATCGCTCGCCGAAATGGAGGTTGGTAACGCCGGACTGTTCGCCAAGCTGGCGCAATACGCGGTCATCGGGTTCTCGATTGTCGCGGCCTTCAACCAGATCGGCATCGCCCAGACGGTCGTCAACACGCTGCTGATCGGCCTGATCGGCAGCTTGGCGCTCGCGCTGGGTCTGGCCTTCGGTCTCGGTGGGCGTGAAGTCGCCGCGCAGATCACGCGATCCTGGTACGAGAAAGGCGTCAACATGGCCGACAGAATCAAACAACACTCCGAAGGGTTTCAACATAGCGACGTCTATACGCCGCGTATGGGTGAGCCAGGGCGTTTTGAACCGCGCGTGGGCGATTAGGAATGAGCCATGACGAGAGATGACATCAGGATCGAAACCATCCGGCGCGCGCTCGATGAAGCCGGTCTCGACGCGCTAATCTGCGCGCTGCCCAACAACGTGCTGCTGCTTTCGGGTTATTGGCCCTTGGTCGGGACCACGCTGGCTATCGCCGCGCGCGATGGGCGCGCCGTGTTGATCGCGCCGAGTGATGAAACGGATTTGGCCGAACGCGCGATGGCCGGCGAGGCGCGGAAATATCAGTCCGCGTCGCCCGGATCTTCGGATGAAATTGGGCAGGATACCCTCTGGCTGTCTTTGCGCGAGGCGGCCGTGGACCTGTCCATTGAAAAAGGGCGGATCGGTTATGAACGCGGCCCATCGTTCGTCCCGGCTTCTTACGCCTCGATTCGACTGTGCGGCGCGAGCATCGTTGATCTGCTTCGCCGCAGCCTGCCCGATGCGAGGTTGAGGCCCGCTGACGATCTGCTGGCGGACTTGCGCGCGACCCCAACGCCCGCCGAGGCCGAACGCATACGTGTGGCCTGCCGCATCGCCGAGCGGGCTTTTCTGGAAGGAGCGCGCCAGCTTCGCGAGGGGATAAGAGAATATGACGCGGCGTCGTTGTTTCGCGCGCCGCTTTGCGCCGTGGATTCGCAATCAGGCGTTCGACGCGCGGATGGATTCACCTCCTGCATGTCGGGCGTCAATTCGGCCCGAGGATACGGAGCTTACGCGCGTTCGCGCGACCGCGAGTTGGAGTCGGGCGATTTCGTGATGGTCCACTGCGACTCTTACGCCGATGGTTACTGGGCGGAGATCACTCGCACGTTCGTCATGGGCGTCGCCGGCCCGCGTAAGCTTGAAATGTACGGCGCGGTTCACGCCGCTTCGCGCGCGGCGATGGACGCCATCCGCCCCGGGGTGAAAGCGGCGGATGTCGACGCGGCGGCGCGCGAAGCGCTTGTCTCGCGAGGTTTCGGCGATCAGTTCAAACACGCGACGGGGCATGCCGTCGGTTTCGCGGCGTTGGATTACAACACGCCGCCACGGTTGCGTCCCGCGTCGGACGACAGGTTGGAAGCGGGAATGATCTTCAACATCGAGCCGGCGATTTATATCGAAGATTACGGCGGGCTGCGCCATTGCGATATGGCGTTGGTAACCGAGACTGGCGTCGAAATTCTGACGCCATTTCAATCCTCCATCGAGCACCTGGTCCTCAGGTCGTCGTCGGGCGAAGAGGCGCTCGACGCTCGCCAGGCCGCCCGGCCTGCGGCGATGGTTTGACAGCGACCTTGGTCGTAACGACATGTCACGACTAAAGTCAGTGGATCGCGAAACGGGCAAGGGCTTCATTTTCCATTTGATATCTGATATGTGATATTTGTCGTTGCCAGAGGATAACACCATCAAAGTTCAATCAACATTGAGTGATTTTTCTGGCAATCTCAAATCTCAATTCGTGGTTGATTTTCTGGAGAGAGGAAATGAAGAAGCGCGCGGCGATTTTTTCCACGGCGTTCATCACTTTGGTTTTGCTCGGTTCTGGTTGCGACAACGCGGAACGCGACAATGCGGCGGAGCGGGGGATGACGGCTTCGCCGACAGACGCGCCGATGATGGCTTCTGAAACATCTCCCACGCCGCCGCCGACCGGCGCGACCGGCACCACCGGCGCCACCCATACAGTGGCCGACATCACCCGCGCCCCGAACGCCATGATCAACAAAACTGTAACGGTCGTCGCCGACGTTGATGAAGTCTACGGCCCCCGCGCATTCAAACTGGATGAAGATTCGTCTCCCGCCAGAGACGTTGATCGCAGCCTGCTGGCGCTGATTCCTAAAGTCGGCAGCTTTCCAAACATTGACGATCAGTGGAAAAACAACAAGGCGCGCGTGACCGGCGTCATCCATCTTATGGCGCCTAAAAACGTCGAGCGCGAAATTGGCTGGGAACTGCCGCGCAGCCTGGAAGCCAAATTCAAAGGCAAACCTGTCTTGATCGCCCGCTCGGTCGAACGCCTTGGCAGGTAGCTCGGCTCGTCTGGAATAACCTGAGAATCGAAGTGGTGAACGAAGCCTTGGTCAACCGCGTCGAGCCGGACGATGCGGTTGGTTGAGATATAATTACGCCTCTTGATCTCCACTTTGTCCATTTTTGATTTGGCTGTTGATTTCATTGGGTTTGGCCGGCCCGCGGCGGGCCGGCCAAACCCAATGAAATCAACAGCCAGATCAAAAATGGACAAAGTGGAGTTGATGTCAGGACACATTTTAAAATCAAGTCATACAATGAAGACGAGGAGGAAGCAAAAAGGGCAAAAAAGGCAAAAAAGCTGGCCTTTTTGCCCTTTTTGCTTCCCTTTACATCTCTCCGAAAGAAGCTCACTTTGTAAATGTGTCCTGACATCAGATTGCGCCTCAGAATTTTCGCTTCGACGCATATGAGTATTAAAAGTTCAATCCATTCCGATCCTCTCTGGTACAAAGACGCGGTCTTTTACGAAATCTACGTCCGAGGCTTTTACGACTCGAACGCCGATGGAATCGGCGACTTTCGCGGGCTGACTGAAAAGCTCGATTACCTGAAATGGCTGGGTGTTGATTGCCTTTGGCTGTTGCCGATGTATGCCTCGCCGTTGCGCGATGGCGGTTATGACATCTCGGATTATTACTCGATCCTGCCGGAATACGGCACGCTCGATGACTTCAAAGACTTCCTCGCGGCGGCGCATGCGCGCGGCATGCGAGTGATCGCCGACCTGGTGCTCAACCATACTTCCAACGAGCATTCGTGGTTTCTCGAATCGCGCAGCTCGATCAATTCACCGAAGCGCGATTGGTATGTATGGAGCGAGACGGACTTGAAATATACCGGCGCGAGGATAATTTTTCTCGACACCGAGCGGTCCAATTGGGCGTGGGATGAGCAATCAGGCCAATTCTACTGGCACCGTTTCTTCAGCCACCAACCCGACCTCAATTACGATAACCCTGAGGTTCAACAGGCCATCCTCGACGTCGTTCATTTCTGGTTCGATCTCGGCATTGACGGTTTCAGGCTCGACGCGATTCCTTACCTGTACCAACGCGAAGGCACGAATTGTGAAAACCTGCCTGAAACACACGCTTTCATCAAACGCCTGCGGAGCTTCGTTGACGAACACTACACTGACCGGTTGCTGTTGGCGGAAGCCAACCAGTGGCCCGAAGATGTAGTGGCCTATTTCGGCCAGGGTGATGAATGCCATATGTGTTACCACTTCCCGATCATGCCCCGGATCTTTATGGCGCTGCGTCAGGAAGACCGCTTCCCGATTGTTGAAATTCTGCGCCATACTCCAGCCATCCCTGAAACCGCGCAGTGGGGGATGTTCCTGCGCAATCACGACGAGTTGACGCTGGAGATGGTGACCGACGAAGAGCGCGATTACCTGTACGCCGAGTACGCGAATGACCGGCGAATGCGGCTCAACCTGGGCATCCGCCGCCGGCTGGCGCCGCTGATGGACAATGGCCGCCGGCGCATCGAGTTGCTCAACGCCCTGCTGTTCAGTCTGCCGGGCAGCCCGTTTCTATATTACGGAGACGAGATCGGCATGGGTGACAACATCTACCTCGGCGACCGCGACGGCGTGCGTACCCCAATGCAATGGTCGGTGGATCGCAACGCCGGGTTCTCGAAAGCCGATTTCGCACAGTTGTATTTTCCGTTGAATATGGATCCGGTTTACGGCTATCAATCGGTCAACGTCGAAGCGCAGCGGCGCCATTCGACGTCGCTGCTCCACTGGATGCGCCAGATGATCCTGTTGCGGAAAAAGCATCCGGTCTTCGGCCGGGGATCGCTCGAATTCCTAAGCCCGGAGAACAGAAAGGTCCTGGCCTTCACGCGGAGTTACGCAGGCGAAACCGTGCTCTGCGTCTACAACCTCGCGCGCTCGTCGCAGCCCCTCCAACTCGATCTGAGCAGGTATCAGGGAATGACGCCGGTGGATTTGCAATACCAGGTGCCATTCCCCCGCATCGAGGGGCAGCTTTATCAGCTCGCCCTCAACGAGTACGGGTTTTACTGGTTTTTGCTCGCGACCCCTTGAAGCGCGGCGCGATAGAGCAGTAAATTTGAGTCTCTCCCACCCTCCCGCCAGGGCTTTTGCAAAGTCGCCTGTCAAGACCTGAATTGGACCTGAAATGGTCGGCAAGAGTAGCGCAATCTGTCCAGATTGCGAGGGGTCATCCACTCGTCTACTGGATGAACCCGCGCAATCTGGACAGATTGCGCTACTCTCGCCGTGCGATCTTCAGAAATCGAACAGGGATTTCTTGTCAAGAAAAACTCTTGAAAAACGACTTTGCAAAAGCCCTGCACCCTCCCGCGCTTTTTATTGACATGGTTTGGAGAGGAGAGTAAACTCACCTACCGACCGGTAGGTTGTCCACCTACTGATAATCTATTACGTCACGCCGACACGGCGCGAGATTTCATTCGTCTTCCTACCCGGAAAACTTTCGGGCGTCGCCCGGGAGAGATCGTAAATAGATCGCCACGCAAGCTGGGGCTCGTTCATCAGGCGATGCGAGCGCGACGGCGACAAGCCCATAAACAGACTAATCAAACAACCGCCAGTTAAGCCAGCCAAGGAGGATGATATATGCGACACCAGCTATTTCGTGTTCTTTTCACTCTGAGTGTTTTTCTCACCATAACAATTTCGGCGTTCGCGCAAGCCGACGTCTCTTCGGCCACCGTCAAGGGGACAGTGACCGACCCGCAGGGCGCGGCGGTGGCGAACGCGGTTGTCAACGTCAAGGACCTCGATCAAGGCGCGATCCGCACCGGCGCGACCGATTCGAACGGCGAGTTCCAGGTGCGATTGGTGAGGCCCGGCCTGCACGACATCACCGTCGAGGCGCGAGGCTTCGCTCAGTATTTGCTCAAAGACATCCAACTCACCGTCGGGCAGACCGTGACCTTCGACATCAAGCTGGAGGTGGCAGGCGTCAGGACCGAGATGGTGGTGACGACCTCGGCGCCGCTGATTGAAATCGAGCGCACCCAGCAGGCCAATACCATCGAGAGACGCCAGGTGGAGAACCTGCCCAATGTCGGCCGCAACTTCCAGAACTATGTTTACACCCTCCCGGGCGTTGCCAGTTCGAATGCCCCGCGGGCCCAACTTGCGGGGCGCATTACGGGCTTCAACACTTCCGGCTTCTCGATCGGCGGCAGCAACGGGCGCAACAATCTCGTCACGGTTGACGGCGGCGAGAACGAGTATGGCTCCGGGAATGTTCGGTTCGACATCAGCCCCGAAGCGATCCAGGAATTTCAGGTCAACCGCAATTCTTTCACGGCGGAGTTCGGCTTTACGGCCGGCACGGCGGTCAACATCATTACCAAGAGCGGCACAAACCAATTCCACGGCAGCGGCTACATCTTCTACCGCTCGCAAAAGACTTCGGCGCGCGATCCCTTCGATTTCAACCCTACTGGGAAGGAATCCTTCAATCAGCAAGTCTTTCCCGGCTTCACAGTGGGCGGCCCCGTCGTCAAAAACAAGCTCTTCTTCTTCACCAACTACGAACGACAGAAAAACGACAACGCCCGTTTTCGCACTTACACCAACAACTCACTATTGCAGCCCAGCACGGCTCAGGCTGCGCTGCTCGCCCGGCTCGACGCCTCATCGGACGCCAATGCGCGGCGGATTTCCGCCAATCTGCGCAACGCTCTGACCACGAACGCGACGACCTATCCGACGACCTTCAAAACCCTGCGGGAGAGCGAGGGCGCGTTCAATGGCCTGGCGCGGCTAAATACCTGGAGCGCGCGAATGGATTATCAAGTCAGCGCCCGAGACTCGATCAATGGGCGCTTCACACTGACGCGGAATTTTACCGATGACATCGGTACCAGTAACGCCACATCACCTTCCATCGGCTCCAGCTTGACCTACCGCGACTACTCAACCGTCGTGACCTGGATCCACAGCTTCGGGAGCAATCTGATCAACCAGATGCGGGGGCAATTCTCGCCGAATAACTCGGCGGTAACGGCCCCGCCCGAACCGGCCCGGGTGTCGGCGCTCATCACTGGCCTGGGGGGGTTTGGCCGAGCCTTCGGCGCTCCCTATATCGTCAGCCAGGAGCGCTACCAGTTCGAAGACAATCTGACCTGGCTCCGGGGCGCCCACGCCTTCAAGTTCGGCGGGTCGTATCGCCCGGTCAGTTATAATTTCCGGAACGACCTCTGGTTCGCCGGGGAATACCAGTTCCAATCCAGCGCCCTCTATCCGGTAACGTCCGCCATACCGACGGCGACAGATCGCACCGCTTTTGCTGAGGCGGTCTGTTTGGCGAATGGACGCCCGGCGGCGGATTGCACGACCGGTCCGACAGCCGCCGCCACACTCAACAGCTTCATCAGCACGGCGCAATTGAATCCCCTGCAAAACTTCAATCTCAATCAGCCGCTCATTTACCGGCAAGGATTCAACAATCCGGTCTGGGTTGGCACGGGCCATTACCTCGGTGGTTTTGCGCAAGATACGTGGAAGGTTCACCCTCGCCTGACGCTCGACATCGGCGGCCGGATCGATTGGGACGGCGAGCCACAACCTGTCCCACGTCACACCTACTTCTCCCCGCGTTTCGGGTTCGCCTGGCAACTGACGGGAGATAACAAGACGGTGCTGCGCGGCGGCAGCGGGGTTTTCTATTCGCCGATCTACGTGCAGATTCCCGGCTACACCAGTGTCCTGAATGGCAGCGGGAGGTACATCAACCAGATCGTCCGGACGGGCAATGCCGGCCTCCCGACCGTCTTCAACGCGAGCGCGGCGGGCGTCTATCAAGCGGCCATCTTTGGGAACGCTGCGGCAGGCATCCCCGCGGGTACCTATCCTTTCGGAGTTCTGACCCAGTCCCAAATCAACGCGCTGGGAATCTCAACCGCAGCGGGAGCGCCGGGCCGCGTGCTCTTCGACTTGAACCCGGACTATAAGAACAACTACGCAATTCAAGCCAATCTCGGCATTCAGCGCCAGATCACCGGCAATCTCAGCATCGAGATCACCTATCAGATGTATCACGGGCTTCACATTCAGCAGCCGGTCGGGCTGAACTATTGCGAGGCTGGCGCGCCAGGATGTCCGGCGACCGCGGCCAACTTAACCGCGATGTCGCAGCGTGACCCGCGCCTGGGCCCGCTCTATCGCGTGTGTGGCGCTGACACCAGTTGCGGGCGGGTGAATGATGCGAACATCACGCAGTTCACCGATTACCAGTCACGGGGCAATTCGATCTATCACGGGATGACCGTCTCGCTCCAGCGGCGCTTCAGCAACTACATCGCCTTCCAGGCCAACTACACCTTCAGCAAGGCGATTGACGATCAGACCGATTTCAACTCGGCCTTTGCGCCGCCCTTCCCGACGCGGCTCACGACGGAGCGGTCGTTGTCAACCTTCGACATCCGCCACAACTTCGTCTTCAGCGGCGTCTTCCAAAGCCCATTCAAGAACTGGGCGCTGCGCGATGTCTCGCTCAGTCCGAGCGTCTTCATCCGCAGCGGTATTCCCTTCACGCTGCGGACCGGCGCCGATATCAATGGCGACACTCGCGGCGGCACGGATCGCCTCTTCAGCATCGGCCGCAACACCGGGATCGGGCCGAACTTCCGCAGCGTCAACCTGCGGCTCAGTAAATCTTTCCGCTTCAAGCAGGATGGGCCTATGCGGATCGAGTTTACAGCCGACGCTGCGAATCTGTTCAACCGCACGAACTTCGCCGCCGTGAACGAGATCATCCCGGTCTCGGTCAGTCCTACTGGAGTACTCACCTTCCCCACTGCGTTCTCGTCGGCGGATTACACCTCCGGCACGGCGCGGCTCACCGGACGCAGGGATCGAGACTTCACGAAGGGTGACCCGCTCAGTTTCACTTCGGCGTTCAATCCCCGGCAGATTCTGTTCGGATTGAAGCTGGCGTTCTGACGTAACAGCGCCGCGCGCGTAAGCAAGCGGTTGGCGCTGGACCAATCGCTCGCTTACGCGCGCCGTACTGTTTTGATATTTGTCATTTCGGTATTGACCTTTCCGTCCGTTCCGGTTATTCCCTTGGCTCCACACTCTTCTCTCTTACCTGAAAGGAAGGACCATGATGAACACCCAGATCAGCAAAGGCGGAAGCTTCCTTTTCGAAGATCGCAAACCCGGCGAAATTTTCACCCGCGAAGACATCAGTGAGGAGCAGCGGATGTTCGCGCGTGTCGCCGAAGAGTTTATGGAGAAAGAAGTCCTGCCGCGCGCCGAACAGATTTATTCAAAAGACTGGGCGGTTACGCGGGATCTTCTCGTGAAAGCCGGAGAGCTCGATCTGCTGCGGATTGACATTCCCGAAGCTTACGGCGGACTCGGGCTGGATAAAGTCAGCTCGGCGTATGTCGGCGAACAGATTGCGGTGATGCCTTCGTTCGGCGCTTCGCTCGGCGCGCACACGACCATCGGCACGCTCCCGATCGTCTATTTCGGCACGGCGGAGCAACGCGCGAAGTACCTGCCGAAACTGGCCACAGGCGAATGGATCGCGGCTTACTGTTTGACCGAACCCAGCTCAGGCTCCGACGCCCTGGCTGCGAAGGCGAAAGCCACGCTCAGCGAGGACGGCAAACATTACGTCCTGAAAGGCCAGAAGATGTGGATCACCAACGGTGGATTCGCCGACATCTACATCGTCTTCGCCAAAGTGGACGGCGATAAGTTTACGGCCTTCATCGTCGAACGCGGCGATGGCGTCGCGCCCGGCCACGAGGAAAAGAAGCTCGGCCTCGACGGCAGTTCAACAACGGCGGTGATGCTGGAAGACGCGCGCGCGCCTGTCGAAAACGTTTTGGGGGAGATCGGCAAAGGCCACGTCGTCGCGTTCAACATCTTGAATCTTGGCCGGTTGAAATTGGGCAGCCGCAACATCGGCGGGGCCAAGTTCACTTTGAACGACGCGATCTCTTATTCAAAGGAACGCCATCAATTTGGCCGCGCGATCTGCGGTTTCGGTCTGATCAAACGCAAGCTGGCCGAGATGGCGATCCGCTGTTACGTCGGCGATGCGATGGTCTGGCGCACGCTGGGGATGATTGACGGCGCGCTCGAAACCATTGACGCGGATGACCCGATGCAGGCGTTGAAAGCCATCGAACAATACGCCGTCGAATGCTCGATCATCAAAGTCTGGACGAGCGAGGCGCTCGGTTATGTCGTTGACGAGACTGTTCAGGTCTATGGCGGTTACGGTTATTCGAAGGATTACCCGGCGGAGCGCGCCTACCGCGACGCGCGCATAACGCGAATCTATGAAGGCACGAACGAGATTAACCGGATGATCATTCCCACACGATTGCTGAAGGGCGCGGCCAAAGATAACCTGCCAAGCCCTGAAGAGGCGGTCAGCGACATCCTCGATCGAACAATGATTGAAATCGGCATTGACGGATTGAATTACGTCCGCCGCACTCTGGCTAGAGTGAAAGAGACAGGGCTACTGGCGCTGGCCGCCGTCGAGCGCAATTACAAGGACGGGATCAGCGAAGAGCAAGAGGCTGTTGCGCTGGCCGCCGACATCGTCATCGAAGCTTACGCGATCGAAAGCGCGTTGCTGCGCGCCGAGAAAATGATCGCGGACAGGGGTGAAGAGGCCAGCAAGGCCGCGATTGATATGGTCAGAGCATATACGAGCGACGCCGCGGATCGCGCGGCGTTGAGCGCGCGTAACCTGGCCGCGGCATTGCGCAAACCGGATAAGCTGTATGCCGCATTTGAGCGGTTGGCGCCCCAACATCCGATCAACGCAATCCAGGCGAGACGCGACATCGCCGACGCGATGATCGAAGCTGGGCGTTATCTCTGGTAGCGGGACGCCGTGTTGACGGGCGTTTCAACAAGTTCAGGATTTCAGCCATTATGCTATGGTTGGGATCAGCGCCTTTTTCCGCAATCGAACGCCGCCACACCGGCTGGAGTGGTCTGTGACTCGTAGCCGCTCTGAAGCATAAAGAACAGGTATTGCGTTCGCTTCCTGGTGGAGCCAGCGGGGGTTTGCGGCGCATTGCTGCGGAAGCGCAACCGCACGGAGACGAATTGCCGCGCCAATGGCAGCGTATCGCCGAAATATTGGTCACGCAGTGGCAGGTTCAGTTCCGCGCGCGCCCGGTTGAGCGTCTCTTCGCACTCGCCCAGCTCATCAATGCTCGCGGCGTCCTTGTAGCCCAGCCCGTGCAACAGCTCGTGCAGCGTCGTGAAACCGGCGTCGAATGTAGCTCGCACTTCGCGCGACGCCTGCATCTCGCGGAAATCATTAAAGTCCAAACGCACGCGCCAGATCATCAGGCGCAACCCAGTTAAGGCGTCCTCGTAACGCAACCCTTCATCCAGTTGACCGAAGTTTACCGACGGCGAATTGGAATGGTCTTCGATGATGAATACAGAACCTGAGCTGAGAGAGCAGGACAAAACCTGCCTGGCAGTCTCCGATCCTTCGGCCTGCGCGGCGCCGGTCACGAGCGAACCATCTTCCGCAAAATACAGTTCTTTTAACCCGGTGATGCGGCGCAGGCTTTGCGTCAACTGCTCGACACGCGGGCCAGTGGGCCTGTGTTTTGTCTCACCGCTCAGCCAGACGCCTGGCATTTTCGGGAACGCCGACTGCGGGAGCGCGACTCCGGTCAATAAAAACAGGCCTGCCAGCGCGCGGGCCGCAAAAGACACACTTCGGACCACTGTCACTCCAATCTTTTTCATCCCTCACTTCTCCTGATTGATTTGTCCGAACCTACTCGCGATGAAGATGGCAAACTTTGTGCCGAGGTTTAAACGACGTGGGGGCGGCGAGATGGGTGCGGCGTAAGCTTCATTGATTCAAGGCGCTAGCATTGATGGAGAGGGCTGAAGACGTCGTCCCGGTCGAACAATCTTGTGTTTGATGGCGACAATCTCGTTGTCTACAGGCATGGATGCGACACGTTTGTCGTCCTGTCGTTATGCGACGAATCGCAGTTTTACGAACGCTTCGGCGACGTGAAAATTGGGCTTTTCGGTGAAGGTGGGAGAGAGCGCAAGGTATTGCCGTTCGCCGCCCGACCGGCTGATGCGGAACAGGTTCGCATGCCAGGCCTCATGCGGCTGAGGCTTGCAGCCGAATGCGTCGAATGGGACGGCCATCGCCACGCGCCAGATTTTTTCGCCGATATCGCTTGCCGTCCGCATCCCGCTTCGCCATCGCCAATCTGCCAGCGTCTGCGCCCCCGTTTCCGAACGTTCGACGATCAGATCGCACCATTGGCCGGTCGGCGCGACTTCAAATTCGCGGTAATATTTTTCGTGCGGCTCAATCGGCGAACGGACGAACGCTTCGCATACGTCACGATCCCACAACGCGTATCGTTCCTCGTTCACGTCAAACTCCTCGTCAACGTCGAGCTCGGTGTAGTCGCATTCGAAGCCGAAAAGGATCTCCCGCTCGCTCCATAAAACCATCGCGGTTGTCCTCAATTCGACCGGAGCTTCTTCGCCACGCCAATCCCGGTTGATCGATAGGCGATGGGCGTGACGCCAACATTCGTCTTGAAAATCCACGGTGAGTTGTGGCGAAGGGCGCCAGACTGCGATAATCTCATTAACTTTCATACGAAGCGCCTATTACTATAAATGGTCTCAAGCTGTCCATCATAGCGAATAAGGAGCCCGTGTTATGAATCGAATCCCAGAGAACCGGATCGGCCAAACCGTCCGCGCCTGCGTCGCCATTCTGCTGGCGCTCTGTTTTGCCTTTCAACAAACAACGAATGAATCATCCGCGGCAAATCAAAACAGATCGGACGCCGCCGATCTGATCCTGTATCACGGCTTCATCTGGACTGTTGACGAGTCGAGACCGCAAGCCGAAGCCATCGCCGTGCGCGGCGACAAAATCATAAAAGTCGGTGGCTCCGAAGAAGTGTTAGCGATGAAAGGCGAACGGACACGATTGATTGACTTGAAAGGCGCGTTCGTCACGCCCGGATTCAATGACAATCACGTCCATTTCGCCAGCGCCGCAAGCTTCTTCTGGAACCTGCAATTGATGGACGTTCACACAGACGCGGCTTTTGTCGCGCGAGTCAAAGAATACGTCGCCACACATCCGAATGAACCGATTCGCGGTGGTGGATGGGGAGCTTACGAGCAGTGGGAAATGGGCGCGAGCGCCGCGGGCGCGAAGAAAGAACTCTGGCGCCCTGACCGCAAGCTGATTGACGCGATCACCGGCTCGACGCCGATGTTCATCAGCAGCTTCGACAACTTGATCTATTTCGCCAACACCGTGGCGTTAAAACGAGCGGGCTTCGATGACCGCGGCGCCGACACCGATAACATCATGCGCATCCGCGACTCACAGGGACGCGTCACAGGCGCGATGCGGATCAAAAACGCGCGCGGCGTCGAGGCCAAATTCCTGGGAGAAGACCGTCCCGATCACGCCAAACGCGCGAAGCTGACTGAAAACGCCTTGCGACTGGTTCGCGAAGCCGGCGTGACTTCATTTCAAGACATCTCCGATCACCAGCAATTGCAGATCTACAACGAATTCCTCGAAGCCGAACGCCTGACCGCGCGGGTCAATTACCGCTACGGCATCGAGCATTGGGAGCACATGAAAGCTCTCGGCGTTAAACGCGGATCGGGCAACGCGATGATCCGGCTGGGCGCGGTCAAAGGCCATATTGACGGGATTATGGGCACGTCGGGCGCGCGGTTTTACGAGCCGTACAACAACGATCCCACGAAATCGAATCGCGGCCACTGGCGTCCGCTCACCTGGGTGTCGCCGGAACGCAGAACCGAACTCAATCGCGGCCCCTTCACCGAGATGATGATCAAAGCCGACGCCGCCGACATCCAGGTCACCGTCCACGCCATCGGCGACGAAGCGTTGGGCGTGATGCTCGATATGATCGAA
>Ga0187894_10001640_pt1 | contig 28260 bp, 19 predicted proteins | sample GBC1701081metaG_FD_136650 | JGI IMG/M metagenome (GOLD analysis project Ga0187894, IMG submission 136650) | White microbial mat communities from a lava cave in the Kipuka Kanohina Cave System on the Island of Hawaii, USA - GBC170108-1 metaG ...
ATCGTCGCCGGAATCAACGCCGCGCTGGCGGTTACGGGTCGCGAGCCGTGGTGGCCGAAGCGCGGCGAGGCGTACATCGGCGTGCTGCTCGACGACCTGGTCACGCGCGGCACCGCGGAGCCGTACCGCATGTTCACCAGCCGCGCCGAATACCGGCTGCTGCTGCGCGAAGACAACGCGGACCTGCGGCTGACGCCCGTCGGTCGCGAGCTCGGCGTCGTCGACGACGAACGCTGGCGTGCTTTCGAGACCAAGCGCCGGGCGGTCGACGAGGAGATCGGGCGCCTCGGCGCACTCGCAGTGCGCGAGGGCGACAATGCGCAGCGCGCATTCGAGAGATTGCGCCGACCCGAAGTGACTTACGAAACCCTGATCGCGCAGGACGGCGTCGGCGAGCCGTGCGGCGAGTGGACGCGGGACGAGGGTCTGCGCGAGCAGATCGTCCGCCAGATCGAAGTGCAGGCGAAGTACGCGGGCTACATCGAACGGCAGAGTGCCGAGATCGAGCGGCAGCGGCGCAACGAAGAGATGGCGTTGCCGGCCGACCTCGACTACCAGCAGGTCAAGGGGCTTTCGTTCGAAGTGCGCCAGCGCCTCGGCGAATCACGTCCCGCGACGCTCGGGCAGGCTGCTCGCGTCGCGGGCGTCACGCCTGCCGCGATTTCCCTGCTGCTCATTCATCTGAAAAAGCGCGGCCGCGCGGCCTGAGGCGCGCGCCGACGGCGTGCTAGGCTTGCGGCGCGGCGCACCGTCCGCCCGAGCCGTTGCCACTCATGCGTCGAATCGCAATCTTCCTGGTGCTGGCCGCCGCGGCCGCCGCGTTCTGGTACACGACGCGCTCCACGCTCGACGGCGCGCCGTCGTCCCACGCACCCGATCCCGTCACCCTGAACCGCGGCAACGGTCACGAGCCCGAATCGCTCGATCCGCAGCGCGGACGCACGGACAGCGAGCACATCATCCTGCGCGACCTGTTCGAAGGTCTGACCTCGCTCGACGAGGAGGCGCGGCCCGTGCCGGCCGCCGCGAGCGCGTGGACCCTGAGCGACGACGGGCTCACCTACCAGTTCACGCTGCGTTCCGGGCTGCGCTGGTCGAACGGCGATCCGCTCAGCGCCGAGGACTTCGCCTACGGCTTGCGGCGACTCGTCGATCCCGCCACCGCCTCGCCGTACGCGCAGATCGTCGACATGATCGAGGGCGCCAGCGACATCACTGCGGGCAAGCGCCAGGCAGAAACGCTCGGCATCGCTGTTCCGGATCCGTCCACGCTCGTCGTGCGCCTGCGCGCGCCGACTCCTTACCTGCCCGGCGTTTTCGCGCACCCCAGCACGTTCCCCGTGCATCGCGGCAACCTCGAACGCGACGGCCGCGAGTTCACGCGCCCGGGGAAGCTGATCTCGAACGGCGCGTTCGTGCTGAACGAATGGTCGGTCGGCTCGCAGGTGGTCGTGCACCGTAATCCGTACTACTGGAACGACGGCAACAATCGCATCGACGTCGTGCGCTTCCATCACGTCTCGGACCAGACCGCGGAGCTGCGCCGCTACCGGGCGGGCGAGCTCGACATCACGTACGTCGTGCCGCCGGCGCAGTTCCAATGGGTGCGCGAGAACCTGCCGCGCGAGCTGCACGTGGCCCCGCAGCTCACCACTTACTACTACGGTTTCAATCTCACGCGGCCGCCCTACAAGGACAACGTGCCGCTGCGCCGCGCGCTCTCGATGGTGATCGATCGCGACCGGCTCACGCGGTCGGTAACCGGACGTGGCGAGTTGCCCGCGTACAGCTGGGTGCCGGCGGGCATCGACCAGTATGTTCCCCAGGAGCCGGAGTGGGCACGTCTGCCGTTCGCCGAGCGCATGGCCGAAGCGCGGCGGCTCTACGCGCAGGCCGGCTATTCCGCTGCGCGTCCGCTCAAGACCGAGATCCGCTACAACGCGGACGAGAGCCACGCGCGCATCGCGCTGGCGATCGCAGCGATGTGGAAGGAGAGCCTCGGCGTGGAAGCCTCGCTCGTCGGCGAGGAATTCAAGGTGCTGCTGCAGGACATCACGCAGGCGCAGGTCACGCAGGTGTTCCGGTCGAGCTGGATCGGCGACTACAACGACGCGTACACGTTCGCGCAGTACCTGAAGAGCGACTTCGGCATCAACCTGCCGCAGTATCGCAACGCGCAGTACGACAAACTCGTGACCGGAGCGGCCGCCGAACCGGATCGCGCGCGGCGGCGCGCGATGCTCGAGGAAGCGGAGCGCGTGATGCTCGCGGACCAGCCGCTGATCCCACTCTACTTCTACGTGAGCAAGCACCTCGTGAAACCCTGGGTGCAGGGCTGGCGCAACAACGTCATGAACGTGCAGTACAGCAAGGACATGACCATCGCGGGCCGCGACTGACCGCCCGCAGGAAGGAGCATGCGATGAGCGATTTCTTCGGCTTCGCCGTGAAAGGCATCGACGGATCGGCGGATCTGCTCGGCAAGCTGCGCGGCAAGGTCGTACTCGCCGTCAACGTGGCGAGCCGCTGCGGCCTCACGCCGCAGTACGAGCAGCTCGAAGGCCTGCAGCGCGACCTGGCCGGCGAGCCCTTCACGGTGGTCGGCTTCCCCTGCAACCAGTTCGGCGCGCAGGAGCCCGGCAGCGAGCGCGACATCCAGACGTTCTGCTCCACCACCTACGGCGTGACGTTCCCGATGAGCGCCAAGCTCGAAGTCAACGGCTCCGCCCGTCATCCTCTGTACAGCTGGCTGACTTCGCCCGCCAACGGTTTCGCGGGCGACATCGAGTGGAACTTCGAAAAATTCCTCATCGGCCGCGACGGCCGGCTGCTCAGGCGCTATCCGCCACCCACGCGGCCGGACGACAAGGGCCTGCTGCAGGACATCGCCGAAGCGCTGGAGTGAGCCTCACGCGCGATGAGCCTCACGCCGATGAGCCTCACGCCGATGAGCCTCACGCCGATGAGCCTCACGCCGATGAGCCTCACGCCGATGAGCCTCACGCCGATGAGCCTCACTCGCAAGCCAATCCGCGTCGCGCACCCGCGCCGCTGACGCCCCAGTACCGCTGGCCGAGCGTGCGCGCCTGCTCCTGCACGTAGGGCGATGCGGTGCGGTTCTCTTCGCTCACGCGCCACGATGCCACGCTCACGCGCGGATATTCCGCGGCGCCGTAGCAGCCTTCGTCGTTGAGCCGGTCGCGATACTCCGACCAGGCGATGCGCTCCTCGAGCGCCATGTCGGGGTTGTCGCGGTCTTCGGCGAGTTTCTCGAGCGCCTCGAGGTCGCCGGCCATCGCCGATTCGCGCAGGAGCCGCGCGCCGGTCTGTGCATCCGGCGGCGCGTTGCAGCCGTTGAGCTGGCAATCGGCCAGCAACAGTTTGCCGGCGGAGGAGCTCTTCGCGGCGACGTCCATCCAGAATCGCATGCGCCCGCCGTTGCGCTGCGAGCTGACGAAATCGCGCCGGTAGTGCTGCGCCAGGTCGAGCTGCGCCGGCAGATGCCCGAGCATGGCGGCCGAGGTCCACAGCTTCACGCGCGCCTGCACGTCCGTGGTTTCCTCGCCGAGGCGGCGCAGGCTCGCTTCGTGACCGTTGTTGCTGGCATCGCGCATCCGCCCGGCGATCGCCGCACGGTCGAAACGCGCGTCGCGGCAGGAGCGGGCCGCCGCTTCCGCGGCCGTGCGACGCGCTTCCAGCGCCAGTTCGATGCGGGTGCGGCGTTCCGCCGGCAGGTCGCGCGCCGCGCGACGCCACTCGTCGACCTGCAATTCCTGCAGCACTTCGGAGATCGTGCCGGAGCATTCCTGGAGGATCGAGAGTGCGACATTCGCGTTGGCGTCGCCGCCCTGGGCGAGGCGTTCGAGGTCGACGGCGACGCCGGCAATCTCGCCGCGCGCCAGGCGGGCGACCGTCGCAGCATCGATCTCCACGCCTGAAAATTCGGAACGCACGTCGGCCGCGAGCAGCCGCGCGACGAAACGTTCGTCGTCCTTGCTGCGCGCATCGGCCGGCGGCGGAGGTGCCGGTGCGCCGGCAGGCAACGCTGGAGCGGCCACCTCATCGCGCGCCACGCGCGCCGGAGCGTGAGCTTCGGCGCTGGGCTCGGCCGCACGCTGCCAGGGCTTCAGCCAGAACAGCGTCGCCGCAGCCGCTCCCAGGACTACGAGCGCGACCGGCCAGCGCGCGGATCTGCGCGGCGGTTCAGGACTTGCGACGGGGCGGGACTTGGACGGCGAAGCCACGAGCGTGCGAGCGACTCACGAGTGAGGGCGACCAGGAAGACCAATAGCAGGAGTGTCGCAAACTCCAGCCCACCGCCACCACCGCCGCCGCCACCACCACCGGACGGTGGAGGTGGGGGAGGAGGAGGCGTCGCTGCACGGCAAGCCACGGTGTTCGCGGGCGGAGCTGCGCCCGCTTGCGACGCGACGAAAGGTCGGAAGAAGCAGTCCGGACCGCCACCGACATCACCCTGCACGCCGGTGACACTCTCGTAGCGGATCCAGTTGCCGGCGCCGCCCCATTCGACCACCGTGGCCGGATCGGCATCGACGGACATTTCGGCGAGGTCGGCAACACCCAGGGCGATCACCGCCGGCGTGGCTGCCGCCACGCTCAACGTCGCGGGTATCGTGAAATCCACCGCGAACGCATCGTCGGCGTAGCGCAGGTAGCCGCCGGGAGCACCGCCGGGCGTGTTCAGCCACGTGCCGTTGGCGAGCGTGATGTCCTGACCTGTGAGCGACGGGATCTCCAGGCGGACGGTGCCCACTGCCGCGCCGGTGCTCTGGCCGCGATAGGGCACGACCGTGCCGCCGCTGTCCCGCACGCGCATCGGCTTGCTGAACGCAACCCACAGCCGATAGTTGCGACCCGCCAGCAGTGCGCGATTGGTCGCGACCGTCAGTCCGCGGACGCCGAGGGGCCCGCTGCTCCATTGCGCGTCGTAGACGACCTCCGCGCTCTGCAGGTCGCGGATCTGAGCGGCCAGCGCCGCCGGCGGACCACTCTGACGATAGAGTCCGAGCAGATACATCCGTGTGACGTCTTCACGCATTCGCGCCGCTTCGCGATCGGGAAGGACGAAACCGCTGTGCCCGTGCGTCGCGACGCCGCCGTAGTCCTGGCCGCCGTTGACCGGCTCGACCTCGAGCGTCCAGCTCGGTATCTGAAACCGGAAGGCGAAGTGGTCCGCCGTGGTGCCGATGCCGGGTGAATCCGGCGGGTCGGGTGAGTAAAGATAAGTGCGGCCGGACGCGGCCGCCATGCGACCGGCGAGCGCAGCGGTGATCGCGTTGCGCCGCGGGTTGAGGGTCGTCGGAGCGAAGAACACCTGCCCGAACGAATGTGTGTCGCTGAACAGGCGCAGCCGCGTCGGCGCAACGAGCGCCGCCGCGTCGATCAGCGCGTCGAGCTCCGGCTCGCTGTGCGGCGTGCTGCGAAAGACCAGGCTAGTCGGACTCAGGCTGCTGCGTTCGAAGAGGCCGAAGCCCTGCAGGGAATTGCGATTCAGGTCCACGCCCCAGAAGTTGTCGGCGATCGTCGCGATGTCGTCGTCGATCGCCGCAAGGGTCTGCGGGTTGCGCAGGTTCTTGCGCCGCATGCGCCCCTCGCGCGGCTGGTCGCGCGTCGCGGTGGCGCGGTTCGCATAGCGCTGCGTAGTCAGGAACCCGTCGACGTTGTTGACGGGCACGATGATCGTGGTGACGTTCTCGACCAGGTATTGCCCGAGACCACCGTCGTTCTTGCGCTCGACCAGCGTCTCGAAGAGCGCGGTCACGGCCTCCGGCGTCTGCCACTCGCGCGCGTGGATGCCGCCGTTGATCACCGCCGCGCCCTCGGCCGTGAAGCCGTCGGGGATCGTGGTATCGGTGTCGGAGATCACATAGGCCCAGATGTCGCGGTTGGCGACCGTCTGGCCCACGACCTGCCCGGCGACCTCGTCGTGCAGCGTCAGCAGCGCCTGGTGGCGTGCGAACAGCGATGCGTACTGGCGAAACCCGTCCACGGGCGTGAGCGAGGCGACCGGTATCGGCACCGGATATCCGAGCGCGACGTTGTTGCCGGTGTTGTCGGCCTCGGTATACGTCAGCATGACGTCGCCGCAGCCGGGCTCGAACGGATTGACGATCTCGCCGGTGTTGTCGATGTTGCAGGCGGCGAGTGCGGGCGTGGCGGTGCCGGCAGCCAGAGCCGCCAGTGCGCCGATCGCAGCGAACGCTACTGTGCGAGCCATGTGCGCACCTCCTTCCGCAGCTGCGCCGAGCCCGTCCCCAGCCGCATGAAACGCTCGAGCTCGGCGCGCGCTGCGGCCGAGCCGTCGAGCTTCAGCGTCAGAACCCCGTGGCGCAGGGCGCGCTCGCTGGTGCCCGTGCGCAGGCGTTCCCCGAGCCGCGCGGCGACCGCTGAATCGTGCAGGTCGGCGAGTGCCGCGGCGGCCGACGCGCCGTTGTGCCCATCGTCCAGAGCGGCGAACAACAGCTCGCGCGCCCGCGCGTCATCGCGCGCCAACGCTCCGATCTGCAGAAGCGCGGCCGACGCCACCTCCGGCCGCCGGGTCGCAGCGATCAGGACATCGAGAGCAGAAGCGTCGCTCAGGACGGCGTGGGCATCGCGCACGGCGGCCAATGCGCTGGCGCCGTCCGCGTATCCGATGACGGCTTCAAGAAGCGCGGCGTCGCGAAGGCGTGTCGCCGCGGTGAGTGCGAGCTCATCGAGACGCTCGCCACGTTCGAGGCCGCCGAGGATCGCGTCGCGATGACCCGCGAGGGACGCGAGAGGCAGGGACATGAAAGCGTCGACGACACCGGCGCGGCTTGCTGAGTCGAGCGAGGCGAACGTGTCCAGCGGCGCACCGGATCCGGATGCGAGTGCGGCGAGCGTGGACTCGCGCGCCGCCGTGCGCGCCCACGTACCGAGGACGAAGCGCGCGGTGGCACCGGGATCGTAGAGCGGCACCGCGTGCCCGCCGTGATCCGGATCCACGCGGACCATCACCTCCGGGCGGCGCTGCGCGATTTCGTGCACCACCCGCTTCGCTGCGGCGGTCGGCGCCTGGCGGGCGAGCGCGTGCAGGCCGCGATCCAGCAGCCACTCGCGCACGATCGCGTCCGAAGGAGCCGCGAGCGCCGCGTGTACTTCTGCCGCCAGGCCGTCGGTGTCGCGGGCGGCTTCGAGCGCGTCGATGCGGCTGGCGCGGTCTGTCGCCTCCGGCTTTTGCGTCGCGCGTTGCACAGCACCCGCGTCCACGACCTGTGCACCCTGTGCAGGCTGGGCCAGGACTGCAGGCGCGACGCCCGCCTGTAGCACGCCGCCCCCCATGAGCAAGACTTGCAACGCGCAGCGCGCCCGGGCAATGCGCAGCCGGCTGCAGAGCGGCCGCGGCAAGCGCGCGAATTCACGGCTCATCGGATTGCTCCCACCGGGCGGGCCCGGCTCGAAGGGGGTTGCGGTAGAATCGGCACGCCCGCAACCGACACGTGGGAATCGCCATGACCACGGTGAAACACCTGCTGGATCGAAAAGGATCGGCGATCTATTCGGTGGAGCCCGACGACCCCGTGCTGGAGGCGATCGAGCTGATGGCCGAGCACCACGTCGGCGCTCTGCTGGTGATGCGCGGCGCCGAGCTGCTCGGCATCGTTTCCGAACGCGACTACGCGCGCAAGGTCATCATCATGGATCGCTCGGCCGCGGAAACGCCCGTGTGGCAGATCATGACCGCGCCGGTGATCACCGTGACGCCGGAGCACACCGTGAACCAGTGCATGCAGATCGTCACCGACCGGCGCGTGCGGCACCTGCCGGTGGTGAGCGCCGGTCGCGTGATCGGCGTGATCTCGATCGGCGACCTGGTCAAGACCGTGATCGAGGAACAGCAGCAGCAGATCGAGCAGCTCGAGCGCTACATCACCAGCTGAACCGGCGGGCCGGCGCCACATGCGCGCCCGCCGTCACGCGGGCGCGGAGCGCTCGACTCCGTTCTTGAGGAATCCCTGGATGCGCTGCCGGTAACCGCGTCCGGAAGTGAAGCGCTGGCCGTTCTTCAGCGTGATGACGTACTCGCCGTGGAACCAGCGTTCCATGTCGCGGATGCGCAGCGAATTGATGATCACCGAGCGATGGATGCGCAGGAACGAGGCGGCGTCGAGCATCGCCTCGGCCTGTTGCATCGTGCAGCGCAGGCGGAAGGATTCGCGCCCGACGCGGATCGAGATGTAGTTGCGATCCGCCTCGATGCTGTCGATGTCCTGCGGGTCGATGAACGTCAGCCGGTCGTCGCGCTCGGCCACGATGCGCTGCGCCGGCTTGGGCGATTGCGGCGCGCGCTTCAGCTCGTCGCGTACCACCGCAGCGATTTCCTGCCGCGACAGTGCGTTGCCGGCCGCCAGCCGCTGGCGCGCCCGGGCGATCGCGGCGTCGAAACGCCCTGCGTCGAACGGTTTGAGCAGATAGTCGACGGCGTCGACCTCGAAAGCACCGAGCGCGTAGTTCTCGTGCGCCGTAACGAAGATCACCAGCGGCGCCGTGCGTCCGCCCAGGCTCTTGATCACGTCGAAGCCGCTGGTGCCGCGCATCTGCACGTCGAGCAGCACCAGGTCGGGGCGCAGCGCCTCGATCGCGGCGAGCGCCTCAGCGCCGTGACTGCATTCCCCGACCACCTCGATGTCGCTCTGCGTGCCGCACAGCTCGAGCAGCCGCTGGCGCGCGAACTGCTCGTCGTCGACGATCAGCGTGCGCAGCGTTCGGGTGGTTTCGGGTGCCGGGGTCGTCGTCATCGTTTGTGCATGCACGGACTGCGAGCCTCTTGGAATTGATTGTTCACGCCTGGAGTTGCTTGCTCACGCCGCGGACACCGCGCCCGCGTCGACGAATGGGATGGATACACGTGCCACCACGGAGCCGTCGCTGCGCGTGGCGAGCTGCACGTCCTGGTGGCTGCCGAACATCGCGCGCAGCCGTTCGCGCGTCGCCGACAGGCCGATGCCGCTACCGCTGCTGGCCTTGTCGGGGGCTGGCGAGGCGCCAGAGTTCTCGACTTCGAGGACCAGCCGGTCGGATTCACGCCGCGCACGCACGGCGATGCGCACCGAGTCGTCTTCGCGCGAGACGCCGTGCACGACGGCGTTTTCCGCCAGCGGTTGCAGCAGCAATCCGGGCACCAGGGCGTGCAGGGTGTCCTCGGGCACGTCGATGGCGAACGCGAGGCGGTCGCTGAAGCGCAGGCGCTGGATCTCGAGATACTTGCGCACGAAATCCGCTTCGCGCTCCAGCGTCACCTGCTCGTTCTCGCCCTCGCGCAACGTGCGGCGCAGGAGCTCGGAGAGCCCGACCAGCATCTTCTCGGCGACGATCGGCTCGCGGCGCAGAACCGTCACCGCGGTATTGAGCGTGTTGAACAGGAAATGCGGATTGAGCTGCATGCGCAGCGCCTGCAGGCGCGCCTGCACCCAGTCGCGCTGCAGCTTGGCGGCGCGCAGCTTCTCGTCGCGCAGCTGACGGTAGGTGCGCGCGCCGGCGAGCAGCGCGAGGCCGAAGCAGTAGGACAGCAAGAAGTCGGAGGTCTGCGAAAGCCACAGGTTGCGCAGCACCTGCGGACCGAGCTCGGAATCGAACAGCTCGCGCAGCAGCGTCAGGTCGCCATCGTGCAGGGCCTGCGGAACGACGAGGCCCGGGCGAGCGCAGAGCGCGAAGGCGATCGCGAGTGCGATGTGTCCGGCGAGGGCCAGGGCGCGGCGTTTCTCGGGCCAGCCGATGGCGAGCGCGGCGCGGTACGCAAGCAACAGCAGCGGCAGCAGCAACAGGTGCTGCGCCAGGCGCACACCCGGCGGTGAAACGATCACCAGTGGATTGCGCGCGGTCGTCAGCAGGAACGTCACGATGCGCGTCGCCGTCATGAACGCCCAGAAGGGCAACGTGACCGCCAGGATCAACCGCCACGGCGACTGCGCCGAAGCCACCGGCGGCACGGCCCCGAGGTCACGGGACTGCGGAAGAGTTGGCGCGCTGTCTGCCATAAGTACGAACGCTGTCGTACTGGATCATGCCACCAGCGCAACTCTGCGGCAACAGGTGGGCAGGGACCGGCGGGAGTGATCTGATTCCTCAATCCCCAGGGGAATCAGTCTCTTGCAGGAGGACTCCGTCCCCGGCCCCTGCCCAGTTGCCTGCCAGCAACAAAAAAATAGAGCGGCTGGAGGGCGTCGCCTCGCCCCCGCAGCCGCTCCGACCGGGTCAGAACCCGATCTTCAGGCCCGCGAAGTAACGGCGGCCGACGCCGTCGTACGTCGTGTTGTCGGTGTTGGTGTTCGTGAACCCGGTGATGATCAGCGGCGGATCCTTGTCCGTCAGGTTCGTCACACCGGCCGACAGCGTGAAGCGCTCGGCGAACGTGTAGCGCGTGAAGACGTCGAGGTAGTCCCACGCGTCGACGTGCGTGTCGCCACCGTCGCCCGGACGCTCGTCCACTTCACCGATGCGGTTCCAGTTGAGAGACGCCTGGAACGGACCGCGGTCGTACACAATGCGCATGTTCGCGCGCATCTCCGGCAGCGTGCCGAAGTCGAAGCTCGACAGCCCCGAGTACTCCTCGCCGTCGAGGTTGTACTCTTCGAGGAAGTTGGCATCGACGCGCAGGCTCAGGCGGCCGGCCTCCGCCGGCAGACCGAAGGCGTACTGCAGCGAGAGGTCGTAGCCCTTGGTCGTCAGCGTGCCCGTGTTCACCAGCGGTTCGGTGATCAGCAGCTCGCCGCTCGCGTTGCGCGAGATGTTGGCGCAGTTGATGTTCGCCTGGTACTCGGCGGCGTTGGCCACGCCGCTGAGGAAGCAGGCCTCGGTCTGCGCCACGGCGCCACCCGCGAGACGCGCCACGTAACCGTCGACCTCGATGTCGTAGTAGTCGAAGGTCACCGTGAAGTTGTCGATGAACGACGGCGTCCAGACCACGCCTGCAGTGAACGTGTCGCTCGACTCCTCGGTCAGCGCGGTGTTGCCGGTGAGGGCTGCTTCGACCTGCGAGTTCGACTGCGCCGCGTAGGTGCCGTCGCCCGGGAGGCCCGAGAGCTGGCAGACCAGCGCAATGTCGGCCGGGATGCCGCCCGGATACTGCTCGACGTTGGTCGCGTCGCGAAGCGCGCACGGATCCGTGACCGTCGGGAAGCTCTGGTCGCCCGCCTGGAACAGCTCGAACACGCTGGGCGCGCGATTGGCGCTGGCGAAGGTCGAGCGCAGCTTGACGTCCGCCACCGGCCGCCACTCGAGGCCCGCCTTGTACGTCGTGAGCTCGCCCACCGAGCTGAAGTCGGAGAAGCGGCCCGCCGCCTCGACCGTCAGCGTGTGGAAGCCGGGGACGTCCTTGAGCAGCGGTACGCTCACTTCGGCATAGGCTTCGGCCACGTCGAAGGAGCCGCTGATCGGCGCCTGCGCATTGAAGCCCGAGAGGTCGCCGCGCTGTGAAGATTCGGACGGCGTGAAGTCCGAGGAATCCTCGCGGTATTCGACGCCGAACGCGGCGCCGAGGTCGCCGGCGGGCAGCTCGAACACCGAGCCGTTCACCGTCGCCGCCACGTTCTGGCGCTCGAACTCGAACTGGTCGACCGCCGAGGCGATACGCAGCCACGCCACGTCAGCCGCCGTGATCTTGCCGGGACCGAAGAAGTCGACGACGCGGCAGTTGGGCACCGTGCCCGCGCCGGTCGGGCATCCGGCCAGCGACGCGTTGAGGCGCGTCTCCGAGATGTCACCAATAATGGCGATCGATTCACCCGTCCGTCCGTAGCTGTAGAACGCGTCCCACTGCCAGTTCTCGCCGATGTCGCCCTTCAGGCCCATGACGGCCTGGCTGGTGTCGAAGCTGGCGTCCGAGATGCGCAGGCCGAACTCGGACATGCGGCGGCGGAAGATCGCCGGCGCCGTCGGGTTGGTGCGCGTCGCGAGCAGGTCGAGCGTTTCCTGCGTGAGCAGCGGGTTGGTCACCGGCAGCACGAGGTTGGTGGCGGGCGTCGGCGCCAGGTTCGCCTCGGCGTCGTTCTTGATGTAGTAGAGCTCTGCGTACGCCTGAACGGCGTCCGTGACGTCGTACTTGAGGAACGCGTCGAGCGTGTAGCGCTCCTGCGGCGTCTGCAGGTAGTTGACCGGCGCGAAGTTGAAGCGATCGCCCGCGCCGTTGTTGAGCTCGGGCAACTGGTTGAGGAAGCGCCGCGGCGTGCCGTCGGCGTTGAAAGCGAAGTTCGAGCCCGCCGGCGCGGTACCGAAAGCGCCGTAGGGATTGAACGGCGAGTTGTCGAGGCGCCCGGCGATGCCGGTCGCGCTGCCGTTCCCCTGCAGGTCGATGGCCGAGTGCTCGCGCGCGTCCTGGAACAGCGCGTCGCGCTCATAGAACGTCGCCGCCAGCGTGGCGTTGCCGCGATCGTCGGCGAAGTTGCTGCCGAGGAGCATGTGCACATCGAACGTGTCGGCGTCGCCTTCGGCCGACTGGCCGTAACGCGTGCCAACTTCGACGCCCTCGTAGTCATCCTTCAGGATGAAGTTCACGACCCCCGAGAGCGCGTCCGAGCCGTACACGGCCGATGCGCCGCCGGTCACCACGTCGATGCGCTCGATGAGGTTGGCCGGAATGGCGTTGAGGTCGGTGCGACCCGTGTTGGTCGCCGGCACGAAGCGCCGGCCGTTGATCAGCACCAGCGTGCGCGTCGGTCCGAGGCCGCGCAGGTCGACGGTCGCGGTGCCGTCACCGCCGTTGTTGACCTGGGCCGTGAGGCCGGGCACGACCTGCGGCAGCTGGTTGAGCACTTCCTCGACGTTGACCGTACCTTTCTGCTGGAAAAAGTCCTCGGTGATGATGCTGATCGGGCTGTTGCTCGCCAGGTCGGGACGCGCGATGCGCGAGCCGGTGACGACCACCGTGCCCAGATCGCTTGCGTCCTGATCCTGGTCCTGACCCTGCGCAGCGGCGGCCGCGGACAGGGCGAGCGCGGCGGCGAGCGTGTCACGCACCGCGCGTCTCAATCGCTGACTTTTCATCGTCTGACTCCCCTTGCGTTGCAGGCCGCGCAGCAGCGCGGCCCTGTGGTAGCAGCGCGACGACACTAGGCGCGCGCTCGCGCGGCGCTCCACACAACGGGGATGAGTTGCGCGGACGCGGGACGAGAGGAGCCGGGACCGGGATCGGCCGGCGGACCACCTACGAGAAACTTCGTTAAAAAGGTGACGCGTGGATGCCGCAGTGCCCGCGAGCGTGGGCCGATGCGCACGCGTTGCGTGCCGGACGCCAGTCAGCGCGCCCGACTCGCACAGCCGCCTCTTCAGTCCTGAGCGCCGACGTCTTCCTCCAGCTCGGCCTCATCGGCGAGCACCCCGCTGTTCAGCGCGGTGCCGCGAATCTTCACGGGCCGTCCTGCCGCCGCAGCGAAAAACGCCGCAACGGTGATGTCGGCATCGCCTTCGTCGGCGAACCCGGTGGCGCTGTTGGTCGTGACGGGCACGCCCAGCACTGCAAGCGTCGGGGCCGCGACAGCGGACGCGGTGCCGCGCAGCTCCGCGGTGGTGCGCGGGTCGTCGCGCTCGAACACGGCGGCGACGAGCGAGCTCGCGGTGGCCCCCGGCCCGCCGCGCACCTCGATGAAATCGCCGACGCGCAGGTCGGCGAGCCGCAACGGCGAAACGCGCGCGTCCGACTTGTCGGACATGCGCGTGCCGGAATCGATTGCGATCGTGACTCCGAGCGCGGTGACGGTCCCGGCCGCGGTGTCGATGCTGCCGATCGTGGCGCTGATCCGCAGCGTCGAGGCGGTGCGGCACTCGAGATCGGTCGCCTCGAGGGTCTCGCCGCTGACCGTGCCCTCCACCTCGACATACGTGTTGGGCGCGAGGTTGAGTGGCAGCGTGCACTTGCGGATGCGCGTCGCCGCGCCGGCGACCACTCGCTGTCCCGCGACGTCGAAGTCGCTCGCCGAAGCGAAGCGCGTGACGAGCCCCTCCACCTCGACGCGCGCGCCGTTGCCGCCCGGCAGGCGGGTTTCGCGCCACTCGACGCGAGTCGCCAGCAGCGTGCTGCTGTCGTTGCCGCTGCCGCTGCCGTTGGCCGTAAGCGTGGTGCCGCGCGCCTCGACCGTCTGGCCGTTGGTCGGCTGGCCGCCCGGGAAATTCTGCAGCTGTGCCTGCGAGTAGTCGACGGTCAGTCCGCCGATACGGAAGCGCCGCTGGTTCGCGCTGTGCGCCCGCACTGCGCCGGTGACTTCGAGCTCGCTCGTTGCCGCACGGCAGCGGATGCTCGTGGCGCGCAGGTTCGCATTCGCCGTGCGCAGGCCGGATACCTCGATCACGGTCCCGGTGTTCAGCGCCGCGAGGCTGCAATCAGCCGTGCCCTCGTCGAAGGACGTGCCGCCATCGACGTGCACGGTCTGGCCCAGCACCTCGATTGTGCCGCGTGCGAGGTTCTTCGCTTGCACCGGCCCTTCGACATCGTCTTCGAACGTGACGGCGGTTGCCGCTCCCGTACCGCCGCCGAACGTGCCCGCAACCGTGACGATGTCGCCGGGGCGAAGGTCCGCGAGCGTTCCGGGCTTGCCGTCGACGCTGATCGTTGCACCGCCGGTCGAGAAAGACGTTCCGTTCACGCTGATCGTCCCGCTGCTCAGCAGCCTGACGGTGCCCTTGGCAAATCCGCCGCCGTCGATACCGCCGAGCGGTGTGGGCTCGCTGCCGGAGCTGCTGCCACAAGCGGAGAGCAGTGCTGCGCCCAGCAGCGACAGCGCCAGCAGCACGATCCAGAGCAATGCCGACTGGCGCGCCGGAACCGTCGTGCGTTCGTGGCTCGCGCCCTGGTACAACGCATCCGGATCTTTCTTGTTGTTGTTCGCGTTGGCGGTCATCGTCATTGCCTCGTTTCTGCCGGCGCTTCGCCCTGGATGTGATAGATGCCCACGCCGAGGCGTACGGCGAGTCGTTGCGCTTCGTCTGCAGGCGGCGCCAGCGTCGCTGCGTTCGCAGTCAGCCATGCGTCGACCCGCTCGAGCATGGCCTGACCCTCGCGCTCGAGCATCGCGCGAAATTCCGGCAGCACGCGTGCGTCGACGATCGTGTGCGCGCGCCGCTCGAAACGCAGCTGCTCGTCCGGCGTGCAGGTCAGGTCGTGCACCACCGTGCTGCTGAAATCCTTGAGCACTTCGCCGGCGCGCAGCAGCTTCTGCACGTCGAACTTGCGGGGAATATAGGTACGCGCGACGACGCGCAGGCGGCCGGGCCGCACTTCCTGGATCGCACCGACCGAGACGAGCTCCTTGAGCAGAGCTCCGACGGGTACGTCGCCGCCGTAGCGGCGCCAGAGATCTTCGAACGAGACCTCGTCACCGTTGCCGTTACCGCCCCGATCGGAACGGGTGCCGTTGCCGTTCGCTCGCAACTCGCGCGGCTTGCCGCCGGCATCGAGGAAGTCCGGGTCCTGGTGCCAGCCCGAAAGCACGCGGGTCGCCGAGTTCAGATAGATCGGCCGCATCGCCGGTTGCTCGATGATGTCGCGTTGTTTGCGCACTTCGCGACGGCCGAGACCGGTGAGAATGGATACGCGTGAAACGTTCGTCGGCCGGCCGCGGATGCCGAACTCTTCGGAAGCGACTTTCACGAATGCCGTCTTCGCGATGTCCGCGAACTCCCGCCACGTGACTCCGCAGTGGAGGAGCAGGCGGGCTATCGGCTGCAACAACGCGCGAATCAGACCGGTCACGGCGCTCTTCGAAGTGGCTTCTGCCATATGTGGGATCAAAAGTACCACAGGTGGAAGGTAGGACGAGGGCGCAATTGACGTAAGCGGACGGCAAATTGCAATGCGAGCGGCAGCGGGCGTCGCCCCCTCGTCGCGACGCCCAAGTGACTGGCAGGGCGGCTATTTCTTCCAGAACGCCGGGGTGAGCAACACCAGGACGCTGAAGATTTCGAGGCGTCCGAGGAGCATCGCGATGCTGCACACCCAGGTCTGGAAGTCGGTGAGGCTCTGGTAGGTGGTGGACGGGCCGACGCGATTGAGCCCCGGCCCCATGTTATTGATCGAGGCGAGCACGGCCGAGAACGCTGTGACGATGTCGAGATCCGACAGCAGCAGCGCAAACGTCAGCAGCACCACAGTCATGAAGTATAGAAAGATGAAGGCCAGCACCGCGTAGGCAATGCGGTTCGGCACCACCTGCCCGCCGATGCGGATCGGCTCCACCGCGTTCGGATGCACCATGAGCCGCATCTCGCGGAACGCCTGCCGCCAGAGCAGCAGCGTGCGGAACATCTTGATGCCGCCGCCCGTCGAGCCGGTGCTGCAGCAGATGCAGCTCAGGAACAGCAACCAGTAGCCCACGAAGGTCGGCCAGTTCTCGTAGTTCTGCGTGACGAAGCCGCTGGTGGTCGCGATCGATACGACCGTGAAGGCCGTGTGGCGCACGGCTGCGAACGGCTCGCGGAACACGCCTTCCAGCAGCAGCATCGCAGTGACCGCGACGACCGTAATGGCGAGCAGCAGCAGTAGCGCGTGTCCCTCGGGATCAGTGCGATAGGGTGCAAGCGTCAGCCGGCGGAACGCGATGAAGTGCCGTGCAAAGCTCATGGCCGCTATCAGCATGAAGGCGATGAGGACCCACTCCACGGCGGCCGAGTCGAAGTAGCCGACTGAGGCGTCGTGGGTCGAGAATCCACCCAGTGCCATTGCGGAGAAGGCGTGGTTCACCGCGTCGAACCAGGTCAGGCCGCAGAACCGGAGCGCTACGATACAGGCTGCGGTAAGTGCCGTGTACGCCAGCCATAGCGCCTTGGCCGTTTCCGTGATGCGGGGTGTGAGCCGCGCATCCTTGACCGGGCCGGGCGATTCCGCCTTGTAGAGCTGCATGCCGCCGACGCCGAGCAACGGCAGTATCGCCAGCGCGAGCACGATAATCCCCATGCCCCCGATCCAGTGCAGCAGGTGGCGCCAAAGGTTGACCGCCGGGGGCAGCAGGTCGAGGCCCGTGAGCACGGTCGACCCGGTGGTCGTGAGTCCGGAGGTGGTCTCGAAGAACGCGTCCGTGAAGCTCACGTTCGGCATCAGCAGCAGCAGCGGCACCGTGGCCGCGGCCGACATGAGCACCCATGCGAGGGTCACGAGCAGAAATCCGTCGCGCGACCTGAGCTCGCGCCGGTAACGGCGCGTGGCCAGCGCGATGACCGCGCCCGCACCGGAAGTCAGCAGCGCGGCGACTGCGAACTCCTGGAACGTACCGTCACGGTAGGCGAGCGAGGTCACCAGCGGCAGCACGTACGTGATGCCGAAGATGGCGAGGAGCTGGCCGAGGACGTGGACGACCGCGAGCACGGATGCCGGTCAGAACAGACCCGAGCCGACCTGGAACAGGCGTTCGACGGCGTCGATGTGGCGCCGGTCGGTGAGGAACAGGATGACGTGATCGCCGTCTTGGATGATGGTGTCGTGGTGCGCCACCACGACTTCTTCGCCGCGCACGATCGCGGCTATGGTCGAGCCCTCCGGCAGATCGATGTCCTCGATCCTGCGGCCGACCACGCGCGAGGTCGACGGCTCGCCGTGGATGATCGCCTCGATCGCCTCGGCGGCACCGCGCCGCAGGCTGTGCACGCGCACCACGTCGCCGCGGCGCACGTGCTCGAGCAGCGAACCGATGGTGACGGTCTGCGGCGAGATCGCGATGTCGATGCTGCCGCTCTCCATCAGCTCGGCGTACGAGGGCTTGTTGATCAGCGCCATCACCTTGTGCGCGCCGAGGCGCTTGGCGAGCATGGCCGAAAGGATGTTCGCCTCTTCGGAGTTGGTGAGCGCCGCGAACACGTGCGCGCTGTCGATGTTCTCCTCGAGCAGCAGTTCCTCGTCGGCCGCGTCGCCCACCAGCACGATGGTGTTGGTCAGCAGCTCCGAGATGCGCCGCGCGCGCCGCGGATCGCGCTCGATCAGCTTGACCGTGCTGCTGCTCTTCTCGAGCACGCGCGCCAGCCGGAAGCCGATGTTGCCGCCACCCGCGATCACCACGCGGCTCACGGTCTCGTCGGCCTTGCGCATCTCGTTCATGACCAGGCGCAGGTCCTCGCGCGCGGCGATGAAGAACACCTCGTCGCCGTGCTCGATGACGGTGTTGCCCTCGGGAATGATGCTGCGGCCGTCGCGATAGATCGCCGCGACGCGCGCGTCGGTGTTGGGAATGTGCTCGCGCAGGGCGCGCAGCTCGTGGCCGACCAGCAGGCCGCCGCGCAGCGCGCGGACGCCCACGAGGCGCACCTTGCCGTCCGCGAAATCCAGCACCTGCAGCGCGCCGGGATAGCGGATCAGCCGCGCGATGTAGTCGGTGACCAGCTGCTCCGGGCTGATCCAGGTGTCGACCGCCAGCCCGCCTTCGCTGAACAGGCCTTCGCGGCCGAAATAGTCCGCGGAGCGGATGCGGGCGATCTTGGTCGACGTGCGGTACAGCGTGTACGCCACCTGGCAGGCGAGCATGTTGACCTCGTCGCTCGAGGTCAGCGCGATCAGGATGTCCGCATCGGCAATGCCGGCGCTTTCGAGCACCGAGGGACTGGACGCGTTGCCGCTCACTGTGCGGATGTCGAGCCGGTCCTGCAGGTCGCGCAGCACCTCGTCGTTGCTGTCGACCACCGTGACCTCGTTCGCTTCCTCACGCGAGAGGTGATAGGCGGCGGTGCGTCCCACCTGCCCGGCGCCGAGTATGAGTATTCTCACGACGGAGCGCTCACGACCGAATTCTCACAGCCGCTGCCTCACAGCGATTCCAGGTTGGCGTAGCCGACCACGAGCCACTTGGTGCCGTGGCCCTCGAAGTTCACCTGCACCTGCGCGTTCGGTCCCTGGCCGTTGAGGTGGAGCACCACGCCCTCGCCGAACTTGCCGTGGCGCACGCGCTGGCCCAGGCGAATGCCGGAGGAAGGCTCGGCTTCTTCGACGAACCGGCCGCCGCGGGCGATGTGCAGCGGGCGCGAGATCTGGATGCGCGGCCGCACTTCCTCGATGAGCTCGTCCGGCACTTCGTCGACGAAGCGCGACACCTGGCCGAGCGAATCGGTGCCGTGCAGGCGGCGCTGTTCGGCGTAGGTGAGGATCAGCTCGCGCATCGCGCGCGTCATGCCGACGTAGCAGAGCCGGCGTTCTTCCTCAAGTCCGCCGATGTCGTTGAGCGAGCGCTGGTGCGGGAAGAGTCCGTCCTCCATGCCGCACAGGAACACGACCGGGAATTCCAGCCCCTTGGCGGAATGCAGGGTCATCATCTGCACGCAGTCCTCCCACGCCTGCGCCTGACCCTCACCTGCTTCCAGCGCTGCGTGCGCGAGGAAGGCGTTGAGCGGCGTGAGCTCCGCACCGGGCTCCAGTGTGAAACCGCGTGCCGCGCTCACCAGCTCGAGCAGGTTGTCGACGCGCGTCTCACCGCGATCGCCCTTCTCCTTCTTGTGGTGATCGAGGAGGCCGCTGGTGTTGATGATGTGATCCACCTGCTCGTGCAGATCGAGCGAGCGGATTTCGTTCGCCAGGCGTTCGATCAGAGCCATGAAGGCATGCATCGCCGTGCCGGCCTTCGGGCCGAGGGCGCCGCTGATGCACGCGCCCGCGGCGACCCACAGGGAGCAGGCGTTCGCGCGTGCGTACTCGCGCACGATCTCCAGGCTGCGTGCGCCGATGCCGCGCGCCGGCAGATTCACGATGCGCTCGAAGGAACTGTCGTCGTCGCGGCTCTGCGTCAGGCGCAGGTACGCGAGGGCGTCCTTGATCTCCGCGCGCTCGAAGAACCGCAGGCCGCCGTAGACGCGATAGGGGATGTTGGCCGACAGGAACGCCTCTTCGAACACCCGCGACTGCGCGTTCGAGCGGTACAGGATCGCGATCTCGCGGCGGGCGTTGCCGCGTCGCACCCAGTCGCGGATGCGGTTGACCACGAAGTCCGCCTCGTCGCGCTCGTTGAACGCCGCGTACACGCGGATCGGCGAGCCGCGCTCGCCGCTGGTCCAGAGATTCTTGCCGAGGCGGCCGCTGTTGTGCGCGATCAGCGCGTTGGCGGCGTCGAGAATCGTGCCGGTGGAACGGTAGTTCTGCTCGAGCTTGTGCAGCTTCGTACCGACAAAGTCGCGCTGATACTGCTGCACGTTCTCTACCCGTGCTCCGCGCCAGCGATAGATCGACTGATCGTCGTCAGCAACGACGAACGGGACGCCTTCGCTGCCGGCGAGCAGCCGCAGCCACGCGTACTGGATGGCGTTGGTGTCCTGGAACTCGTCGACCAGCACGTGCCGGAAGCGCTGGCGATAGTGGGCGAGGAGCGTCGGCGTGTCGCGCCACATCTCGTACGCGCGCAGCAGCAGCTCGGCGAAGTCGACCACGTTGGCGCGCGCGCAGGCTTCCTCGTACGCGTGGTAGACGCGGATGTACTCGCGCCGCGTCGGGTCGCCGTTGTCCTTGAGGTGCTTCGGCCGCAGCCCCTCGTCCTTCTGCGCGTTGATGAACCACGCGACTTCGCGCGGCACCCAACGGTTCTCGTCCAGGTCCAGCGCCTTGACCACCTTGCGCACGGTGCGGACCTGATCTTCGGCGTCGAGGATCTGGAAGTCCTGCTTGAGCCCGGCCTCGCGCCAGTGCATGCGCAGCAGGCGATGCGCCAAGCCGTGAAACGTGCCGACCCAGAGCGCGGAGCCCGGCATGCCGAGCAGCGTCTCGATGCGCCCGCGCATCTCGCCGGCGGCCTTGTTGGTGAACGTGACGGCGAGGATGCCGTGCGGCGAAACGCCTTCGACCTGGATCAGCCAGGCCACGCGATGGACGAGTACGCGCGTCTTGCCGCTGCCGGCGCCGGCCAGGACCAGGGTAGGGGCGAGTGGGGCGGTGACCGCTGCGCGCTGGGCATCGTTCAGCTTGTCGATCAGGTGGGAAACATCCATGGGCCGCTCATTCTAACGCGGCCCGCCGGTGCCGCGCCGGGGCATCGGCTGCAGCGCCGATCAGCGGCCGCCGTCGGGCTCTTCCGCGAAGCGCAGCAGGGCGAGGCTGAGCGCGAGCAGGACCGGCCCGAGGAACATTCCGACGGCGCCGAAGGCCGCCAGACCGCCGATGACGCCGATGAAGGCTGCAAGCGTCGGCACTTCGGCGCGCCCCGAGATCACCATCGGCTTGAGGAAGTTATCGACGAGGCCCACGAGCAGTGCGCCCCAGACCGTGAGAAAAACAGCCAGGCCATAATTTCCCTGTGCAGCCAGGACAATCGCGGCGGGAGCCCAGACCAGCGCAGTTCCGCCGACGGGCAGGAGGGCGACCACGGCGCCGATCACGCCGAGCACCACAGGCGAAGGAATTCCCGCGATCGCGAGACCGATGCCGAGGAGCGTACCCTGCAACACCGCGGTGAGCAGCGTTCCGAAGACCACCGCGCGAGTCACTGCGCCGACGAAGGTCACGAGCTTCTGCTTGCGCTCCTGCGTCATCGGCAGGAGACGCACGAGACGCTCGTGCATCGTTGCGCCGTCACGGATGAAGAAGAAGAGCAGGAACAGCACGATCGCGAAGCCCACGACGGTTCCGATCGCGCCCATGAAGATCGTGCCGCCGAGCGAGGCGAGGTATTGCAGCACGTTGCGCGCGCCCTCGACGGCCCAGCCTTGCAGCTGCTCGGCGCTGAACGGCAGCCGCGCATCGAGCCACGCGAGCACGCGCCCGACGATCGGGATGCGCTCGACGTTCGAGACGCTGATCGAGCTCACGGGCCCGACCTTCGCCTGCAGTTTCTGGAGCAGGTCCGCGGTCTGGCGCGCGAAGGCAACGCCGAGCGCGGCGAGCGGGCCGATTGCGACCAGCGCGGTACCGATCGTGAGGGCTGCCGATGACAGCGACGCGCGCCCGCGCAGCAGGCGTGTCAGGCGCACGTGTGCCGGGTGGAGCAGGAAGGCGATCAGGACAGCCCAGGCGATGGCGCCGAGAAAAGGCTTGAGGACGAGAACCAGCGCGTAGCCGAGCAGCGCGATGGTGGTGAGCGCGAAGGCGCGCCGGTAGAACTGGTTCGAGCCGTTGGCGGGTGGAATCAGGTCGTGGGCCATGCGCGTCAGCTCTCCCCGGTGCGCCCGCGCGGCGCACTTTTGCGGCCCGGTCGTCCGGACGTTCCGTCCCGGAGTCGACCACGGCAGCCAATTATGCGGGAGCGACGCCGGGCCCGCGAATTTCAGGGCCGGGCAGGGAATCTCAGGGCAGGAATTTCAACGCCGGAATTCCAGGGCAGGAATTTCAGGGCCGGCAGCGGCGGATGTACTCGAGCAACGTCTGGCGGTGGCTGGAGCTCGAAGCGTAGCGCTGGCCGTTGGCCAGGGTCAGGACGAAGTCGCCGCGCACCGTGCGCTCCATGCGCATGATCGCTTCGCAACTCACGAGGATCGAACGGTGGATGCGCAGGAAGCGATCGCCGCCCAGGCGGACGTGCATTGCCTGCAACGTCGCGCGCAACAGGTGCGATGCGCGCGCGGTGTGGAGCACGATGAGGTCGCCGCGCGCCTCGACGCACTGGACGTCGGCGACGGCCACGAACTCGAGCTTGCCGTCGACATCGATGACGATGCGTCGTGCGGGTGCGGGGGCGTCGTCGCCAGCTGCGAACCCGGGCGGCGGCCCTCGCGCTTCGTCCAGCGCGCGCGCGCCCTCCTCGTGCACTCGCGCGCGCGTTCCGGGCAGCGTCGAGACGGCAGGCACCAGGCTGAGGGCCGGATAGCCCGCGGCACGCGCCCGCCCTGTCGATTTCACATGCGCCTCCACTTGCGGCACCGGCCATACGGCAGTCTTCGTATATCGCAGAGCCGCGCCGTGCGCGACCCGCGGGGCGGCGCCCACACCGTCGCGCCGTTCATCCCGTTCTCCGACCATTCGCCCCCGGGCCGCTGAAGCGCGCGGGGCCCGAGGCTAGAATCTCCCAGCTTGTCCCCGCTCGACCGCAACACCGATCCGAACGCGCCGCATCAGCCGTCGCTGCGCGTTTTCCTGCTTTTCGTCACGGTGTTCTGGGTCTACGTGTCCTTCTCGCGCATCACCCAGTGGGAGCTGATGCGCCAGGGCCTGGGCACCGTCACGCGCAGCCGCGTGGGCGTGCCGGAATTCATCGTGGAGGATCTGCTGCTGTTGCCGATCCTCATACTTCTTTGTCTGGTGTCTCGCCGGGTCGGGTACGACCTGCGCCGCTGGCCCGCGCGCGTCGCCGCGCACTTCGGCCTGGCGTTCGTCTTCGGCCTGTGCGGCCGCCCGATGCTGATCCTCGCCCGCGCGCTGGTGCAGGACATGTCGTTCGCGGAGGCGCTGGCGCGCACGGACGGCAACAACGCTGTCGGCGCGATCAAGCTGTATGCGTCGGCGACCCTCGACATCGGGCTGCAGTACCTGTTCCTGCAGGGCCTGCTCGCCGGGTTCACCTACATCACACGCTTCCGGCACGAGCAGTGGTTGCGTGCGCGCCTCGAGAGCCAGTACGAGCGCGCGCGCCTGCATGCCCTGCGCATGCAGATCAATCCGCATTTCCTCTACAACACGCTGAGCGCGATCGCCGGGCTGGTGCGCACCAATCCCGGCGCGGCCGAGAGCATGGTGACGCGCCTCGGCGACCTGTTCCGCCGCGCGCTGACCGAGCGCAACTCCGAGTTCGTGCCGATGCGCGAGGAGATCGGCCACGTCGAGCAGTACCTGCAGATCCAGCGCGCGCGCTTCGAGGATCGCCTCGCATTCGAGCTGCGCGTCGCCGCGCAGGTGCAGTCCGCGGCTATTCCACCGCTGCTGCTGCAGCCGTTGCTGGAGAACGCGGTCGAACACGGGCTCGGTACGACGCGCGGGCGCGTGAGCATCGATCTGGAGTGCGAAGTGCAGGGCAACCAGGTGGCGCTGGTCGTGCGCAACACCGGTATGGAGCCGCTCATGCAACTGCACCGGCCCTCGCACGGCTTCGGCATCGCCAGCGTGCGCGAGCGTCTCGACGCCGCCTTCGGCGCCGCCGCCACTTTCGAATTCGTCAATCCGGCCCCGGGACAGTTCGAAGCGCGCCTGCGCTTCCCGTTCGTGGTCCTGGCCGATCGTATGGAGACTGCCGCATGAGCACCTTGCGTACCCTGATCGTCGACGACGAGGCACCTGCGCGCCAGTGGCTGCGCACGCTGTGCGCGAAGCACCCGCAGGTGCAGATCGTCGGCGAGTGCAGCACGGCACCGGACGCCGCGCAGAAGCTGCGCGCGCTGGCGGTCGACCTGCTCCTCCTCGACATCCGCTTGGGCCCGAGCTCCGGATTCCAGGTGCTCGACGACGTTCCGCCGCAGTCGACGCCCGTGGTGGTGATCGTGTCGTCCTTCGATCACTACGCCGTGCGTGCCTTCGAAAAGAATGCGCTCGACTACCTGCTCAAGCCCGTTTCGGAAGAGCGCTTCCGCGCGACGATCGAGCGCGTGCAGCGCCAGCTCAGCCGCGGCCTCACGCTCGAGCTGCGCGAGCAGGTCTCTGCCGCGATCGGCGCCTTGCAGCAGGCGTTGCGCGAGACGCAGCCCGCGCCGAAAGCCGGCCGGCTGGTCGGCGAACGGGGCGGCACGTTCTACCTGATCGATCCCGCGGACGTCGAACACCTGGAATCGAGCGGCAACTACGTCCTCATCCACACGGTCGAGCAGGAGGCGCCGTACTCCATGCGCTCGACGTTGCAGGGCCTGGAGGAACGGCTCGATGCCGGCACCTTCCTGCGCATCAGCCGCTCCTCGATCGTCAACCTGGCGCACGTCACGTCCATCGAACGCGACTCCGACAGCGCTTTCAGCTTCCTGCTCGGCAAGGGCGGCCGCGTCTCCGTCGGGCGTACCTACCGCACGCGCGTCGCCGAGTTCGTGCGCTCCGGGCACGGCCCCAGCGCGGTGCGGGTCGATCGCATCAGCCGCTGATCGTTCCGCCGCTGATCGTTTCGCCGTTCCGGATTCCTTTGCTCGTTCGGTTTCATACCGGACGCCTCCGTTCACTCTTCGTGCGGCAAGCAACAGAGCAACGGAGTGTCGTGTTGCGAGAACCACACCTGCGGGTTCGTGGAGCCGGTGCCGATGCAACCGCGCCAGCGCTGCCGACTCGCCGTGCGGTTGCACCAATTCGTCGCTCGCCGCCACGCACTCGTCGAAAGCGCATTGAAGGGCGCGTGCGCGCCTTTCTAGCCTGCGTTGCGAATCGTCGACACACCGCACCCGTGCGCGTGTCGGCTTCTCACAACTCAGGAGCGCATCCATGAAACTCGACACCATCGGCTGCCCCCGGCTGGCCCGAGCCGTGCGCCGCGTGCTGATTACCAGCGCGGCCTCGGCGGGCGTCTGCCTGGCAGTGCCTGCGACAGCGCAGGATCAAGACCAGGACCAAGCGGACACGATGACCGGCACGATGACCGTGACCGGCTCGCGTATCGCACGTCAGGATTTCGAAGCGGCAAGTCCCGTCGTCACCGTCTCGTCCGACACCTTCGACCTCTCCGGCGAAGTGCAGGTCGAGACCGTGCTCAACTCGCTGCCGCAGCTCGTGCCTTCGGTCACCACGACGTCGAACAACCCGGCGAACGGTGGCCAGGCGAACGTCGACCTGCGCGGCCTCGGCCCCTCGCGCACGCTCGTGCTGATGGACGGCACGCGCCTGCCGGGTTCGAACGTCAACGGCGTGGTCGACCTCAACACGATTCCATCGGCGCTGATGGAGAGCGTCGAGATCCTCACCGGCGGCGCGTCGGCGACCTACGGCTCCGACGCCGTGGCCGGCGTCATCAACGTGCGCATGAAGCGCAACTTCGAAGGCGCGCAGTTCTCGCTGCAGAACAACCTCACCGACGAAAGCGACGGCCGCACGTTCCTCGCCGAAGGCGTATTCGGTTCGAACTTCGCGGACGATCGCGGTAACGCGGTGATCGCGCTGACCTACGACAAGCGCGACGCGCTGTTCGCCGGCGAGCGCGACTTCGGCAAGGTGGCGCTCGGACCGACCACGGTGAACGGCGTGGCGACGATCGTGCCCGTCGGCTCGCCGACCGTGCCCGATGGTGCAGTGGCCTGGGGAACCAACTCGCCCAGCCAGACCGTCGTCAACAACGTGTTTGCCCGCTACGGAGCGGGGGCCAATGCCGTGACGCCGTCCCAGACGCTGGGCTTCAACACCGACGGCACGATCTTCTCGTTCGGCGCCGGTACGAACACCAACCCGGTGGTCAACTATCGCGGCAACACCAACGACGTCGGTTTCAATCCGCTGGCCTACACGTACAACTTCGGTCCGGTGAACTACCTGCAGCTGCCGCTCGAGCGGCGGCAGATCGCGGCGTTCACGCACTACGACCTGATGCCCGAAAAGGTCGAGCTGTACTCGCGCATCATGTTCACCTCGTACAACTCGGACCAGCAGCTCGCTTCGACGCCCGTGACCTGCTCGGGCGGCGCGCAAGGCTGCGCGATTCCGATGACCAACCCGCTGATCCCTGCCGACCTGCGCGAGATCGCCCTGTCGCGCGCGAATCCCACTGCGCCGCTCAGCTTCACCAAGCGCATCACCGAAGTGGGCATGCGCACGCAGGAGAACAGCTACGACGTCATGCAGGGCCTGCTCGGCTTCCGCGGTGACTTCGAGCTCGGCGACCAGCAGTGGCACTGGGACGTGTTCGGCGCCTATGGCCGTTCCGAGGCGCTGTCGCTCCAGGGCGGCAATGTCTCGCGTTCGCGCATGCAGAACGCGCTGAACAACCCGGCGTTCTTCGCCGCGCAGGGCTGCGCTCAGTTCAATCCGTTCGGCGCCGGCGGACTCTCGCCGGAGTGCGCGCGGGCGATCGCCATCAAGGCGACGAACGTGATGGAATTCGAGCAGACGAACTACATCGCGAGCATCGCCGGCGGCGTGTTCAACCTGCCGGCCGGCCCGATCGACGTGGTGGTCGGTGCGGAGTACCGCGAGGAGGTCGCGAACTTCCGTCCCGACGAGTTCCTCGCCAGCGGCGACGTGGTCGGCTTCAATGCCCAGCAGCCGGTCGGCGGCCGCATCACCGTGGCCGAGCCGTTCGCCGAGCTGGCGATCCCGCTGCTCGCCGACATCAGGGGCGCGAGCTACCTCGGCCTGGAATTCGGCTATCGCAACTCGAACTACAACATTGCCAGCAGCTACGACACGTACAAGGCTGCCCTGCAGTGGAATCCGATCGAGTCGCTGAAGCTGCGCGGCGGTTACAACCGCGCGATCCGTGCGCCGAACATCTCCGAGCTGTTCCTGCCCCGTCAGGAAGGCTTCCCGCAGGCGGCGGATCCGTGCAGCGTGAACAGCCCGTTCCGCCTCGGCGCCGATGGCCTGGTGGGCGGCACCGGCAACAACGCCGACAACGCGAACGTTGCCCAGGTCGAGTCGCTGTGCCTGCAGCAGGGCTTCACGGCCGGTACGCTGCAGAACTTCCGCCAGCCCAGCCAGCAGATCCGCTCGATCGTGGGCGGCAATCTCAACCTGCTCCCGGAAGAGGCCGACACCTACACGTTCGGCGTCGCCTGGCAGTCGCAGGCGGAGAGCGAATGGCTCAACGACCTGGACGTGTCGGTGGACTTCTTCAGCTACGAGATCAGCAACGTCATCACCAACCTGACGACCAGCTCGGTGCTCGGCCGCTGCTTCAACCAGCTCGGCACGAACCCCGGCTACACCAACGACGACGTGGCGTGCCAGCTGTTCTCGCGCGACACGACCGGCAACCTCGGGATCAACTCGGTGGTCACCACCCAGCTGAACCTGTCGGCGCGTGAAGTGGCGGGCGTGGACCTGAACCTGGACTGGGGTCTGCCGCTGACGGCATTCGGCGCTGCCGAGAACGCCGGCAAGCTGGACTTCAGGCTCTTGCTGACCGTGCTCGACAAGTGGGAGCAGCAGGAAACTGCGTCCGACGACTTCGTCGATCGCTCCGGCACCATCGGCCAGACGATCGCGAGCGCGTTCCCGGAGTACAAGGGCGTGTTCTCGACGACCTACTCGGTCGGCGACCTGTCGTTCCGCTACAACCTGCGCTTCGTCGACGGGATGGACGTCGTCAACAACGACGCCCTGATGACGCCGTCGACCAGCGCTCTCCCCGCGGTCGACACCTACGTCTACCACGACCTGGTGGGCAAGTGGGCGATCAACGACACGCTGGGCTTCACGTTGGGCGTGACCAACCTTGGCGACAAGGATCCGCCGATCTACGCGACCAACACGCAGGCGGGTATCCAGTCGAACACCGATCC
>Ga0187894_10001641_pt1 | contig 28258 bp, 19 predicted proteins | sample GBC1701081metaG_FD_136650 | JGI IMG/M metagenome (GOLD analysis project Ga0187894, IMG submission 136650) | White microbial mat communities from a lava cave in the Kipuka Kanohina Cave System on the Island of Hawaii, USA - GBC170108-1 metaG ...
CGTCCCGTAACACCTCGACGCCCTGTGCCGCGAGCCACTCCGCGAGCGCGCGCGCGGCGGCCTGTGCCGGCGCCGAGCGCGGCTTCGCGCAGAGCCCAACGCGGTGCACGGGAGGTCGCGACGACGCCATGGCCGCGGAGCGTGGCCGCAGCATTTGGGGCGCGCAAGCGGGAGGATCGTTCACGCGGGACGTTGGTTGACGCGATTCACGAAGGGCCGGGGACGTTCGTCGACGGCAGCCTCGTCGCCGGCGCGCGCCGCGAAATTGGTGGGCAGTCGTGCGGAGTCGCGCTCCCTCGACGCTTTGCCTGCGTCGATTTCCGCGACCGCCCGCCAACGAACGTCCCCGGCCCTCGCGAGTTCTGCCAACGAACGTCCTGGACGTATGCTGCGCGGATGCCGCGTGACGAGACGCCCGACCTGTTCGCGGACGAGCGCACGCCGACGGCGGCGCCGGCTCGCGCCGCAAAGTCGGCACCCGGCGCGCCGCTCGCAGAGCGCATGCGACCGCGCACGCTCGATGAGATCGCGGGCCAGCCGCATCTCGTTGCGCCCGGCGCGCCGCTGCGCGCGCTGATCAGCGCGGGGACACTGCCCTCGCTGCTGCTCTGGGGCCCGCCCGGCTCCGGCAAGACCACGCTCGCGCGGCTCGTCGCGCAGGCCGCGCCCGGACGCGCGGCGCACTTCGTTGCGCTCTCCGCAGTCAGCGCCGGGGTGAAGGACGTGCGCGACGTGATTGCCGAAGCCGAACGCGCCCGGCGCAGCGGCGAGCGCACCGTGCTCTTCCTCGACGAGATCCATCGCTTCAACCGCGCGCAGCAGGACGCGCTGCTGCCGCACGTCGAGTCGGGCGTGATCACGCTGATCGGCGCCACCACCGAGAACCCCTCGTTCGAGGTGATCGGCCCGCTGCTCTCGCGCTGCCGCGTCTTCACGCTGCGCTCGCTCGGCAGCGCGGACCTGCTCGCGCTGCTGGAGCGCGCGCTCGCGGACCCCGAGCGCGGGCTCGCCGGAGCGCTCGCCGCAGAGCCCGAGGCGCTCGCCGCGATCGCGGATGCGGCAGACGGCGACGCGCGCCGCGCGCTCGGCATGCTCGAGACCGCAGCCGCGTTCGTGCGCGCGGCCGCGGAGAGCGGCGCCCCATCCGCGCCCACCTCGCTGACGGTCGAGGTCGCGCGCCGCGCGGTCGGCGAGCGCACGCTGCTGCACGACCGCGATCGCGAAGAGCACTACAACGTCGCGTCGGCGTTCATCAAGAGCCTGCGCGCCAGCGATCCGGACGCCGCGCTCTACTACCTCGCGCGGCTGCTGGATGCTGGCGATGACCCGCTGTTCGCCGCGCGCCGGCTCGTGATCTTCGCGAGCGAGGACGTCAGCAACGCAGACCCCGCCGCGCTCCCACTCGCAGTGGCGTGTTATCAGGCCGTCGAGCGCATCGGCATGCCGGAGGCGCGCATTCCGCTCGCGCAGGCGACCGCGTACCTCGCGTGCGTACCCAAGAGCAACGCCTCGTACTTGGCGCTCGGCCGCGCGAGCGAGGCGGTCGCGAAGTTCGGCAGTGCGCCGGTGCCGATGCATCTGAGAAACGCCGTCACCGCGTTCATGAAGCGCGAGGGCTACGGCGCCGGCTACGAGTACGCGCACGACGCGCGCGACTCGTTCGTCGCGACGCGCAACCTGCCGAGCGCGGTGAGCGGCGAGCCGTTCTATCAGCCGACCGATCACGGCGCCGAGCGCGCGCTGAAAGAGCGCCTCGACGCGCTACGCACACGCCGCTCGGCGCAGCCCGCGAAACCCGAGAAGTAGGCAACTGCCGGACTCAGTGCTCCGCGAAAGCCGTCCGCATGTCGGGCGGGCCTCCCTCGAGCGGCCGTAACAGCTCGGCGTCGCTCGCGCCGGCGCGCCAGCGCGCGACGAACGCGTCGGCGTCGAACAGCACGCCGATCGGATTGCGCAGGAACGCGCCGCCCGCGAGGAACGCGTTCATCTCCGCCTGCGTGTTGAACGCGTCCACCTGCAGCTCGACCTCATTGTGGTCGGGATCGAGGTAGTAGAACGACAGCGTGATGCCGTGGTGGATCGACGTCGCCGGCCGGATGCCCTGCGCGGCGAGACGCTCGTAGGTGCTGAGCAGATCGCCGATGCTCGCGTACGAGAACGCGAAGTGATCGACGCCGACCGCGTTCGCGACTTTGTCCTTCAGGTCGGGGAAGCGTCCGATCGCGATGCGGTGATGCTCCTCGTCGAAGGTGAGGAACGTCAGGAACGGATTCGCATGCATCACGTCGAGCTCGAGCACGCTCTTCCACCACGCGATCATCTCGTCGTAGCGGTTCGTGCGCAGCACGACGTGCGCCATCTTCGTCGGCGCGATGCGACCGCGCTGGCGGGCGCTGCGCGGAATGCCGTCGGTCATCGGGTTCACCTCGCTCACTGCAATCTACACCCGGCGTCGGACCTCGTGGCTCAGCCCTTTGCCTGCGCCGCGACGCTGCCGAGATGCTCGATCTGTCCGTCGTCGCGGCGATGGAGCGCGTCGTTGTAGCTGCGGCCGCGGTGCGCGCGCGCCTCGGGCGGGCCGAAGCCGGTGATCGCGCTGATCCGGTAGGCCGCGAGGTCGTGGCGCGTCGGCGGAGGCGCAGCGTGCATCACGTCGCCGTAGTGGATGCTGACGTCGCCCGGCTGTGCGTCGAACGAGACGCCGCGCGGTGCGCTCGAATCGGCGGTGTCGATGTATGCGCCGCATGCGCGCGTGTGCGAGCCCGGCAGGAAGCGCAGCTCGCCGGTCTCGGCGTTCGCCGGCGTCAGGTACGTCGAAACGATCAGCGTGGGACACATCAGCGCGTGCCCGCCCATCCCGCAGTCCCGATGCCACGGGAGGTCGGAGAGGCCCTCGCGAATCCCAGGATTCTTGAAGATGACCGTGACGCCGTTGCCTTCGCCTTGCTTGTGGACCAGCTCGCTCTTTGCGAGCGCGGCGAGGCCGCGCACGCGCGGGTCGTGCGGCAGCGTCGCGAGCTGAGGCTTCGCGGCGGCGCGCGTCACGCGGCATAACACTTCGCGGCCGGCGGCGTCCTTCGACCACCACGAGAGCTTGTCGCCGGGGCGCGCTTCTCCCGCGAGCTCGCGCGCCTCGGAAAGGAACGCGGCGAGCTCGTCGCGCGCGAACACGCCGCGCACGAGCAGGAAGCCGGCGGTCCTCAGGAAGTGACTCATCTCATCGGCGTCGTCGCCGAGGCGAAACGTGCGCGCCGCATCGAGCGCGCCGCCGCGCGCGTCGCAGAGCGTGAGCGCGTTCGCGTCGAAGATTTCACGCCCGGTATAGAGATGGCGCAACGCGGGCTCCCAGAGCACGAAGCGCAGCGCGTCGCCGCGCAGGCACCGCACGCGACTCCCGTAGAGAAGCCCTGCCGCCGCCTCGTAGTCGTGGACGAGGCCCTGCCAGTCCTCGTCGTCGAGCTCGATCAGCGTGTCGGCCTTCGAATCGCCCGCCTCGATCGCGAGCGCGCCGTCTCTCAGCGCGTACGTGTAAGCGCGCCCAGAGAACGTGCGCAGCCCGAGGCCTCCGAGCGGCGCCACGACACGCGCCGCCGCGGCGCCGGCGGCTGCGGCACGACCCGGCAGCTCCTCGCGATGGAACGAATCGAAGTCGATCGCAGCGAAGCCGGGGATCGCCATCGGTCGGTCCTCCGCGTTGCAGCCTACTCCAATCGAGGCCGCGGCTTCGAATGCCCGGCAGGACGGATCGACCAGCGGATATGATTAGGGACATGAAACCCCGCCGCCTCGCGCTCGCCGCCACGCTGCTCGTCATGCTCGCCGCACCCACCCCCGCGAAAGAGATCCTCGAATACGAGTGGCTGGAGGTGCGCACGCCGCACTTCGTGATCGCGAGCGCGCAAAAGACCAATCCGACACTCGAGCTCGCGATCGACCTGGAGAATTTCCGCAGCCTCGCGGAGAAGCTGACGAACATCGGGCGTTTCGAAGAACGCATTCCGACGAAGATCTACCTGCTGCCGCGAATCGAGCGCGATCTGGGCTTCGGCAACTACATCGCCGGCTATTTCAACGATGCAATGCGCGCGAACTACGCCGCGATGATTCCCTCGGGCAGCTACAGCGACGAGGTGCTGAAGCACGAGTACGTCCACTTTCTGGTCCACAACCGCGACCGGCTGCTCTATCCCACGTGGTTCGACGAGGGCTTTGCGGAGCTGCTCTCGACGCTGCGGATGAAAGGCACGACCCTCGAATACGGAAAGCCCAACGACGGGCGAGTGAGCTGGCTCGTCAACGGAAACTGGCTGCCGTACCGGACGGTCCTCAATGCGCGAGACACACGCGATCTCCGTGCGGAACGAGGCGCGATGTTCTACGCGCAGTCTTGGCTGCTCGTCCACTACCTAATGATCGGCAACCCTGACTTCAGCAAGCGAAACGCCGACTTCCTGAAGCGTCGAGAGCGTGGCGAGTCTGTCGAGAGCGCGTTCGAAGCGGCGTTCGGAATCAAGACGGGCTCGATCACCGCGAAGGTGAGGAAGTACGGTCAGCGGCTCCCTTACTACAAGGGCGAGCTGCGCGAGCCGCTCCCGCCGGTCGAGACGGAGACTCGTCCGCTGCCGCGCGCAGAGATCGCAGCCGAGCTCGGCACGCTGGCGCTGCTCGCGCGCGGAGCCGACGCCGCGGCGCCCTTTTATCAGGCTGCGCTCGCAGCGGACCCAACCCACGGTCCCGCGCTCACCGGTGTCGCCGACATCCACAAGTTCGCGGGACGCTTCGACGAAGCGCGGCCCCTCTACGAGAAGGCGATCGCGCTCGAGCCGACGAACGACAACCACGAGCTCGACTACGCCGAATACTTCTTGGACCTTGCCCACCACGAGCAGGAAGCGGGCAAGGGCGCGACGCGTGTCGGCGAGCTGGTCGTGGAAGCCCGCCGCCACTTCAGTCGTGCATACCAGCTGAACCCTGATAACCCCGAGATCCTCGCGATGAACGGCGCGACATATCTCGTGGAGGGCGAAGACGCCGTCAAGGGCATCGAGTCTCTCGAGGTCGCGCATCAGCTGCTCCCGGCGCAGACGCAGATCCGGCTGTTGCTGGCGCGCAGCTACATCGCCGCGGGCCAGCGAGAGAAAGCGCGTCCCCATCTCGAGACGCTTCTCGCGTGGACGCACTCGGAAGGCTTGGAGGAGATCCAGATGCTGCTCGCCTCTCTGGATGCTCCCGAGGCCGCTTCAGAAACCGCGGCGGAGGGAAACCAGCCCGCGCGCTGAACCGTATGCGGCGGTTCGCGCCTACCCGGAGAACCGCCTTGACGAAACGAATCGCGCCTCTGATCGCCCTCTGGCTGTTCGCAAGCTTCGTGCTCGCAGAGCCGCAACCCACAGCTGCGATGCTCGCTCGCGTTCGGGAGGCCGCAGGCGGGGATGCGCTGGGCGCGCTCGAAACGTCGCGCGCCAAGCTGCGCATCGAGACGCAGGGGCTGCGCGGCACGGGCGAGCGCATCGACGATCACCGCACCGGCCGATCCGTCGAACGCTGGGACCTCGGAGTGATCAGGCTCGCGGAGGGCTTCGACGGCGAGGCGCCGTGGACGATCGAAGGCAACAACCCGGTGCGCCGCGAGCGCGGCGCCGACGCGATGGCCGGTGCATTCTCGGCCGCTCATCGCCGCACGCTCTCGCATCTGACACAGCGCCGCGCCGGCGAGATCGAGGCGCTCGGCGAGCGAACGGAAGGAGCGCGCCGTTTCTCTCTGCTTCGCATTACTCCCGAAGCGGGTCGCGCATTCGAGCTATGGCTCGACGCGAAGACCTTTCTGCCCGATCGCGTCGTCGAAAAAACGCCGACCGACACGATCACCACCACCTTCCGCGACTGGCGGCGCGTCGATGGCGTCGCGTTTCCGTTCGCGCTGCGCGAGAGCAACGGCGACGCGAAATACGACACGCTGATTACGGTCGAGTCGCTGGCGCTCGGCGGAACGCTGGCGGATGCGGAGTTCGCGCCGCCTGCTCCGCCGCGGCCGGACTTCGGGATCGCAGGCAACGCCCGTTCGGCGAGCGTGCCGTTCGAGCTCGCGAACAACAACATCTTCCTGGAGGTGAAGCTCGCCGGGCGCGCCGTGACGCTGCTCTGCGATACCGGTGGCCTCAACATCGTGACGCCCGAGCTCGCGCGCGAGCTGGGCATCGCAGTCACGGGCCAGCTCGAGGGCCGCGGCGTCGGCGAGAAGAAAGTGGACGTCGGTGTCGCGCAGATTGCGCGCATGGAGATCGGCGACGCGTTCCTCGAGAACCAGACGTTCTACGTCTTCCCGCTCGATGAGCTGGCTGCGGTCGAGGGCCGCCCCGCACCCGGCGTCGTCGGCTACGAGGTTTTCCGCCGCTTCGTGACGCGCATCGATTACGACCAGCAGCGGCTCACACTGCACGACCCGGCGCGCTTCAGTTATCAGGGGCCGGGCGCCCAAGTGCCGATCGCGTTCGACGACCACACCCCGCGCATCGAGGCGGAGCTCGACGGCATCCGCGGCTGGTTCGACGTGGATACCGGAAGCCGGTCGTCCGTGACGCTCGCAGCGCCGTTCGTCAAAGCGCACGACCTCGCCGCGAAGTACGGCGCGCGCTTCACCGCGACGATGGGCTGGGGCGTCGGCGGCCCGAGCCGGGGCCAGCCCGTGCGCCCGCGCAGCCTCCGCATCGCCAGCTTCGACGTGCGCGATCCGGTGGCCGATCTGAGCGTCCAACAGGCCGGCTCGTTCGCGGCCACCGACATCGCGGGCAACATCGGCGGCGGCGTGCTGAAGCGCTTCGACCTCGTGCTCGACTACGCGAACGAGCGCATCTTCTTCGAGCCGAACAGCTGGTTCCGCGCGCGCGACGTTTACGACCGCTCGGGCCTCTGGCTGAACGACGCCGGCGATGCGCTGCGGGTGATGGATGTGACGCCGGGGGGCCCCGGGGAGAGCGCCGGCATCCGCGCCGGAGAGCTCGTGCGCGCGATCGACACCGAGGCCGTCGGGGCGGGCGATTTGTTACGGCTGCGCGCGCGCTTCCGCGAGGAGCCGCCGGGCACGTCGCTGCGGCTCGAGCTGGAGTCTCCGGACGGCGCGCGGCGCAGCGTGACGCTCGAGCTGGTGGAGCTGATCTAGAGCGAGCCGCCACTCCCCGAAGCCGGCACGCGTCCGCTCGCACTCAGCCGTCGGCGTCGCGTTCCAAGGGGAGCAGTCCGGAGGCACGCTCTTTGCACTCGATTGGTCCGAGCTCGATGAAGACCGCATGCCCCCTAACTCCTCACCTTCCCTCGCCTCCCGCCTCACGTTCAGCGAGCGGGACGGCCGCGCCGCGCTGGCCGGGCGCCTGGATGCCGCCACGGTTCCGGACGCTCGGAGCGCGCTCGGGGCGGGCCAAGAGGCCGCGAAGCGCGCCGTCGATCTGTCCGAGCTGACCGAGCTGGACACGGCGGGTGCGCTGTTCCTGCGCGCGTGGGAGGAGGGAGGGGGATCTCTCGTCGGCCTGCGTGCCGACCAGCGGCGCCTGATCGATCTGATCGCTGGCCTCGAGCGTGCGCCAAAGGCCGCCGCAGCTCGCTCCGCAGGCTGGCGCGTTTCGATCGCCGAGCTCGGCCGCGCGGGCGCCGCGGCGCTGCGCGACTTGGCCGCCCTCACCGAGTTCACCGGCCGCGCCGCCGCGTCGATCGGACACCTGCTGCTGCATCCCGGCGGCATCCGGCCGGCCGCGATCGCGCACCACACACACGAGACGGGCGTGAAGGCGCTGCCGATCGTCGGGCTGCTGGCGGTGATGATCAGCGTGGTGATCGCTTATCAGGGTGTGGCACAGCTGCGTCCCTACGGCGGTCAGGATCTCACGATCGACCTGGTCGCGCTGTCGGTGCTGCGCGAGATGGCGGTGCTGATCACCGCGATCCTCGTCGCCGGGCGATCGGGCGCCGCCTTCGCGGCCGAGATCGGCGTGATGCAGGCGAACCAGGAAGTCGACGCGCTGAAAGTGATGGGCCTCGATCCGATGCAGCTGCTGGTCGCGCCGCGGCTGCTGGCACTGGCCGTGACGTTGCCGCTGCTGACCTTCTTCGCCGACGTGATGGGAGTGTTAGGCGGTGCGTTGATCACGCGGACACTGCTCGACGTCTCGCTCGCGCAGTATCTGCTGCGCGTGCGCGAGGCGGTCGACGCCGGCGACCTGTTCGTCGGCCTCGTCAAGGCGCCGGTGTTCGCTGCAGTGATCGCGGTGACCGGCTGCATGCACGGGCTTCGAGTGAAGGGCTCCGCAGAAAGCGTCGGCATCGAGACCACGCGCGCGGTGGTGAAGTCGATCTTCCTGGTGATCGTGCTCGACGCGCTGTTCTCGATCCTGTTCGAGAAGGTCGGCATATGAACGCCGCTGCCAATCAACCGATTCTCGGGGCGCGAGGCATCGTCAACCGCTTCGGCGCGCAGACCGTGCACGATGGCCTCGATCTCGAGGTCGAGTCGGGAGAGATTCTCGGCATCGCCGGCGGATCGGGCTCCGGAAAATCGGTGCTGCTGCGCACGCTCGCGGGCTTGCACCGTCCGCAGGCGGGTGAGGCGCTGGCCGCCGGGAAGCCCGTGGCGAGCTTGACGCCTGCCGAACGCGCGGCGTTCTTCGGCATGCTGTTCCAGCACGGCGCGCTGTTCTCGTCGCTCACGGTCGCTGAGAACGTGATGCTGCCGCTCCGCGAGCACACGCGGCTGACGCGCGAGGAGCAGGAGGCGCTGGCGGCGCTGAAGCTCTCGCTCGCCGGCCTCGATGCCGGCTCGGGTGCGAAGCTGCCCGCGGCGCTTTCGGGCGGCATGGTGAAGCGCGCCGCGCTCGCGCGCGCTCTCGCGCTCGATCCACGCGTGCTGTTGCTCGACGAGCCGACCGCCGGCCTCGATCCGAGCTTGGCGGACGAGATCGATCAGCTGATCCTCGAGCTGAACGAAGCATTAGGGGTGACCGTGGTTCTGGTCACTCACGATCTGACGACGCTGTTTCGCGTGTGCGATCGGATGGCCTTGCTCGCAGAGGGCAAAGTCACGGTCAGAACGCCGGCGGAGCTGGCCAAGGCGGCGGGGGGTGCTCACGAGTTCCTGTCGGGAGCTCGCGTCGAGGCGGCGAAGGCCGCCATGGGCCCCCGAGGTCGTACCGCCCAGAAGAAGGCTGTGCGCCAGAAGCGCAAGGACGACGAGGATGGAAACCGATAATCGCTACTTCATCGCGGGCTTGTTCATCATCGTGCTCTCCGTCGGAGTCGCGCTGGCCTTCATCGCGCTGTCCGGCTCCGAGCGGCGCGACGACGTCGCGTATCGCATTCACTTCGCCGAATCGGTGAGTGGGCTCGCGCTCGGTGAGCCGATCAAATTCCGAGGCGTCGACGTCGGCGACATCGACTCGATCGCTCTCAGGCCCGACGACCCGCGCGTGGTCGAGGTGCGGGTCAGGCTGCGCAAGGAAACCCCGATCACGACCGAGACGCGCGCGACGCTCCAGCTGAAAGGCATCACCGGCGGCGTCTTCATCGAGCTCGACGGGGGAGCGCCCGATGCGGCGTCGCTGCTCGCCGCGACGCCGCGCGGCGAAGTGCCGGTGATCGTCTCGGAGAAGAGCAACCTGACCACCGTGATGGAGCAGCTGCCGGTCGTGATCGAGAAGTTCTCCGCGCTCGAAGACCAGATGAAGAGGGTGTTAGGGGACGTCGGCGCCTTGACCGCCAAGGTGAAAGAGAACCCGTCGCTGCTGTTGCGGCGACCTCGCAAGAAAGACCTCGAGTCAGAACGCTCGGAGGCAGCCCGGCGCTGAAGCTCTCAGGACGGGTCGCCCGCAACGACGCCCTTGGCGCGCAGAGCAGCTGCTTCCTCGGCGGGAACGCCGAGCTCGGCGAGCAGCGCCTCCGTGTGCTCGCCGCACTCGGGCGCCGCGACGCGCTCGGCGGGACAGCCGTTCACGTGCACGAGCGCGCCCCAGCGCAGCAGCTTGCCGTGGCGCGTCGATCGGCACGGCGCGACGAAGCCGTTCGCGCGCACGTGAGCATCGTCGGCCCAGAACCGGCCGGGCGCTGGCCCGTCGGCACGCACGCAGCCGAGTTGTTGGGGGAGCAGCAGCGCCTCCCATTCGGCGGCGCTGCGTTTGCGGAAGTGCGCTTCGAGTGCGCTCGCAACGCGCGTCGCCGGCGACGCCAACGCAGGGTCGTCGAGCACTCCGGCGAGTCGCGCCCATTCCGATTCGTGCAGCAGCGCGAGCATCACCCAGCCCTCGCGAGCCTCGTAGAGCCGGTAGCCGGGCGCGAAGCCGCGTAGCTCCGCATCGACGGCGGGACGCTCGGGCTTCCCCGCGTAGTCGAGGAAGTCGTCGGCATTCGCCCAAGCGTTCGCGACGAGCATGCTGACGTCGACGCGCTGCCCGGCTGCTCTTCCGCGCTCGCGCGCGAGCAACCCCAGCAGGATCGCGCTGGCCGCGACGCACGAGGTGTTAGGGTCGGGATTCGCCTCGTTCGCGCGCATCAGCTGGCGCGCTGCTTCGCGCAGCTCGGCGAGCTCTGCGCATGGCAGCGCGAGCGCTGCTGCGGCCTGCAGCGTCGCGCCGCTCATCGCCGCGCCGACGACGGGGTGCGTCGCCGGGCGTGAAGCGTCGGGCCCGTTCGGCCCGTAGCCGGAGACCGAGGTCCATACGAGGCGCGGGTTCAGCGCGAGGCAATCCTCGAAGCCGATACCGAGGCGCTCGGCGACGCCCTTGCGGAAGTTGTGCACCAGCACGTCGGCGCGCACGACGAGCTGGCGGACGAGCGCGCGACCCTCCGGCGCCTTCAGGTCGATCGCCAGCGATTCCTTGCCCCCGTTCATCCGCGTCGCGAGGCCGCCGCCCGGCATCAGTGCGCGGCTCGGGTCGCCGCTGGGCGGCTCGACCTTGATCACGCGCGCGCCGAGATCCGCGAGCATCGAGGCCCCGAGCGGGCCCGCGATGATCGTCGAGAAATCGAGGACGAGGATGCCCTCGAGCGGGCGCACGCTGCCCTCGCCTGACGACTCGGCGAGCGGCGGAGGCGTGCGCTGCCCCTCTTTCGGCGCGCGAAGCACGGCCGCCCATTCCGCCGCGACCTCGCTCGTGTGCGCGCCGACCTCGGGCGCCGCACGCGCGATCCGCGCCGGCGTCCGCGAGAGCCGCGCGAGCGGCCCGATCATCCGCACGGGGCCGCGCTGCGGATCCGCGAGCGTGACGATCTCGCCGTTCGCAAGAAGATCGGGATGAGCGAGCGCTTGCTGCGCGCTCAGATACGGCTCTGCCGCGACGTTGCCGTTCTTGCGGAACGCCTCCATCCACTCGCTCGCGGGCCGCTCGCGCACGCGCAGCAGAATGCGATCGCGCGCCGCCTCGATCGTCTCGGCGCTCCACTGCGCAGGCGAGCTCTGGAAGCGCTCCTCCGCTAACAGCTCGGGCAGCAGCTCGATCGCATCCAGGAACGCGTAGAACAGGTGCTCGAGCAGGTTGCCGCATTGGATCCAGCGGCCGTCGCTGGCGAGCAGCGGGTGATAGTTGAGCGTCGGCATGTCGCCGCCGCTCGTGTCCGGTGGCGCGATCCCCGCGCGATCGGCGAGCTGCACCAATAACAGCTCGACCAAGTCGTAGGGCAAGAGGCCCTGCAGCAGGCTGGTCTCGACGCGCTGCCGCTGCCCGGTCCGCGCGCGCGCGATCAGCGCGGCCGCGATCCCTTGCACTGCGCCCATCGCGCACGCGTGCTGCGCGACCGGCAGCGCCGCGAAACCCGGCGCGTCGCCGCGCAGCTGCCGCCCGAACGTGCGCATGCGGCCGGTGCGCGCAGCAACGACCGCCTCGGCGCCCGGAAGGCCGGCGAGCGCGCCGTGCGCGCCCCACGGCGTGATCTGGCAGTGGATCGCGCTCGGATTGAGGGCGGCGAGGTCGCTCGGCGCGAGCTGCCAGTGCTGCGCACGCTGCGGCGGCCCTGACAGCACGAGCACATCGCAGGCACGCGCGAGCTGACGCGCGAGCTCCCTGCCCGCCACGCCGCGGAGGTCCGCGACGACGCTGCGTTTTCCGCGCAGCCAAAGAGGGCTCGCCGCGAGCGTGCGAAAGCGCTCGCCGCCCGGAGGCTCGAGCTTCACGACGTCGGCGCCGAAGTCGGCGAGCACCGCGGTCGCGACGCCAGGCACCGGACCGCTGCCGAGATCGAGCACGCGAATGCCGTCGAGAGGGGCGGGCGTAGGCAGGCGAAGCTCCCGTTCCGACCCGCGAGCGTGCTGCGGAAAGCGCGGGTGGCGCAAGAACCCGCTTCCCCCGCCCCGCAGCACGTCCAGCGGCGTCTCGCCCCGCACGCACCTCCCTGCGACGGAATCGAGGCGGGCAGAGCTGGTAAAGCGGACGCTTTCCGAATCCCGACGCCGAGTGGCGCGTTTCACGAATCGAGTGCTCGCTACGGCAGGCGATCCTCGTGGAGACGGCCCGATGGGATGGAAGCCCTGGCTCGCGGCGTCGATCCTCGTGGCCGCGCAGTCCTCTGCGCATGCAGGTGAGCTCGAGCTGGTTTGGACGCCCCCGGATGTGCCCGTCCGGAGCTACGTCATCGAACGCCGCCTGGACTCCGACGGCGCGCGCTTCGCATCGATCGTGCACGTCGGCAGTGGCGCCGTGCGCTTCCTCGACGAGTCCGTCACGCCAGGCCTTCGATACTGCTACCGCGTGCGAGGCATCCGCTCCGACGGATCCTCGAGCGCGTCTCGAGCGCTCTGCGCGCGAGCTGGAGAGCGCCCGCTGCGTCGAGACATCGCTGCGCTCGAGGCGCCGGCGACGGGCTCAGAGCGGACTGCCCGATAGAGCTGAGGCTTCGCTAGCGGCTCAGTGCCCCGCAATCCGGGACGAGGTCGGCAACCGGCGGCGGCGAGCAAGCCGCTTCCACGGCATGAGCGCGGCGACCCGCTAGGCGTTGCATCATCCGCCGGTCGTTCTCGTGGTACCGCTCTCCCGTATTGGGAGCGGGCTTGGCTGCACTCAGCGAGGAAGCATGACGATCGCGCGCTGGCTGTACGTCTATTGGGCCGCGCTGTTGTTCCCGGCGACGATCGTTTTCGCCAGCCTCTACGACCCGACGAATCCGAATGCGGTGCTGCCGTTCTCGTTCGTCCCGGCTCGCTTCGCGGCGATGATCTTCTCGTGGCCGATGGCGCTCGTCGTCGCGCCGATGGTCGTCGGCTTCGTGATCGCGAGGCGTGCGTGGGCGAGAAGCGGCGCGTTCTCGCCGACCGACAAGATGGCGATGGTCTGGTTCCTGATGAGCGCCACCTGGTTCCACATCGGCTGTGATGTGCTCTCGGGTCTGTTCCAGCTGATGCCCAACATGACCGACGCCTATCGCGCGATGAACGCCGCAAACTGGCAGCCGCTGCATCACCCCGACCGGATCGTTCTCGACGTCGTCTACTGGTTCGAGCTGTTCGTGCAGATGCCGCTCGCGTACCTGACCTTCTGGCTCTACGCGATTCGTTCGCCCGCTCGGCCCGGCGTCGAGTGCTTCCTGTGCGGGCTGCACGTGACGGGCACGGTCGCTTATTACGTCCCCGACGTGGTCCTCGGCGAAACGACGCACTCGCTGCTGACCAACATGGATCGCGTGATGGCGTCGCTGTGGATCTGGGTGCCCGCGGCGCTGGCGCTGCGCGCGACGCGTGCGATGGCGGCTCGTCGGGGCGCGTCGCCTCGATCGCTCGCGGAGAAGGAGTCGGAGTATCCTTCGTCTTCTCCAACGGAGGACCGCAGCATGGCCATCCTCGATCGCTATCTCGCCTACGCCGACGCCTTCGAGCAGAGCTACGTCGACGACGACTGGACGCGCCTCGAGACGTACTTCACGCCTGGCGCTGTGTATGACGGCGCGCCTGCCGCGCGCGGTCGCGACGCCGTGCTCGCGAAGCTGAAGGGCGGCGTGGACGCCTTCGACCGTCGCATGGACAGCCGCACGCCCGACTTCGCGACCCCGACCGTCTCAGGCAACACGCTCCAGATGAAATGGAAGGTGACGTACACGAAGAAGGGCGTCCCGGATCTCGTGATCTCCGGCGTCGAGATCGCGGAGTTCGACGGCGACCGCATCGCGCTGCTGCGCGACGTGTTCGATCCCGCAGCCGAGAAGGCGATGGGCGAATGGATGGCCAAACACGGCAAGGCGCTGCAACCCGGCTAGGCGCGGACCCGCGAGCTGCCATCCCGGGCCGAAGCCCGATGTCCTAGCCGGCGCAACATCCAGCGGCCGGCTTGGCCGGCGGCACATCAGCCAGTACCCGATAGACCTCCCACGGAGCTCCATCCGGATCAGAGACCCAGACTTTGTCCTGCAGCGCGTGGCAGCACGTCACGCCTTCTTCGGAGCGCGTGACGAGCCCCTCGCCGCGGAGCCTCGTCGCCTCGGCGTCGACTTCGCTGCTCGATTCCACCTCGACGCCGAGGTGGTTCATGCTTCCCGCTTGCTTTGGGTTCTCGATCAGCACGAGCTTCAGCGGCGGACTCGCGATCGCGAAGTTCGCGTAGCCGGGCCGACGCTTCGCGGGCTCGGCGTTGAAGAGGCGCCGATAGAAGTCCACGGCGCTGTCGATGTTGCTGACGTTGAGGGCGAGCTGAATACGGGGCATCGGCGAGTCTCCTCATATTGACGCGCGTCGATATGTTGCGGCCGGCATTGACGCATGTCAATATCGACCGATGTCGATTTCTGAGCCCACCCCGTGCTGTCCACCGATCTTCGCGGAGCGTCTCCGCAAAACGGACGCGGAGGAGCTCGCCGCGGCGTTCCGCGCGGTCGCAGATCCGGCGCGGCTGCGGCTGCTCAGCCTGATCGCGGCGCAGCCCGGCGCCGAAGCTTGTGCGTGCCACCTGATCAAGCCAGTCGGGCTGTCGCAGCCCACCGTCAGCCATCACCTCGCGCTGCTCCACGCGGCAGGCCTGTTGGAGCGGGAGCGGCGAGGCAGCTGGGTCTACTACCGAATCGTTCCGGCACGGCTCGCAGCGCTACGCGACGCGCTCGCGCTGCCAATCCCTGCCGAGGCTGCGCATGGCAAGCGACGGGAACGGGCACGCGCTTAGCCAGCGCGCCGCCGCGGAGGCGCTCGGCACCGGGCTCTTGCTCGCCGGTGTCGTCGGTTCCGGAATCATGGGCGAGCGCCTCGCTGGCGGAAACATCGCAATCGCTCTGCTCGCGAACAGCATCGCCACCGGGACGCTGCTCGCGGCGCTGATCCTCACACTCGGCTGGGTCTCGGGCGCGCACTTCAATCCGGTCGTCTCGCTCGTGAGCGCATGGAGCGGAACCCTTCGCTGGCGCGACGTCCCGAGCTATGCGGCCTCCCAGCTTTCCGGCGCGGTCGCTGGCGTTTGGATCGCGCACCTGATGTTCGCGCAGCCGGCGTTCTCGTTCTCGAGTCACGAGCGCGCCGGATTCGCTCAGCTGATCAGTGAGTTCGTCGCGACGTTCGGCCTGCTACTCACGATCCTCGGCTGCTCGCGCGCCGAGCCGCGAGCCGTTCCGTTTGCGGTCGGCGCTTACATCACCTCTGCCTACTGGTTCACCGGCTCCACTTCCTTCGCGAATCCGGCCGTGACGATCGCTCGCGCGCTGACGGATTCCTTCGCTGGAATTCGTCCCGCTGACGCGCCGGCCTTCATCGTCGCGCAGGCGCTCGGCGCGGCGGCCGCCGCTCTGACCTTCACGCGCGTTGTCCCAAAGCCTGCAGCGGAGGCCGCTCGCATCAAGGACGAGGCGGCTTGATCGGACACACACATGGAAATTGCTGCTCGCCGTTACAACGTGCTGTTCCTGTGCACCGGAAATTCGGCGCGCAGCATCCTCGCGGAAGCGATCCTCGCCGCGCGTGACCCTGCCCGCTTCGCAGCATTCAGCGCTGGGAGCCATCCGAAAGGCGCTGTCCATCCGCTCGCGGAGGAGGTCCTCGCGGAGCACGGGCTCGAGACGCGGGGGCTCCGAAGCAAGAGTTGGGACGAGTTCGCGCGGCCGTCCGCGCCGCGGCTCGACTTCGTGTTCACGGTGTGCGACGACGCGGCCGGCGAGATGTGCCCTGCTTGGCCGGGACAGCCGATGACCGCGCACTGGGGCGTCGAAGATCCCGCCGCATTCGTCGGGCCGGTGAGCGAGCAGCGCTGGAAGTTCCGGCGCGCTTACCAGCTACTGGCTCGCCGGATCGACCTGTTCGCGAGCCTGAGCCTCGAGTCACTCGATCGCCTGAGCCTTCAACGGCGCCTAATGGAGATTGGAAAGGCGCCCGACGCTTAGGACTTGGCGGTCCGGCGCGTCGCTGGGCAGCACGGCGATCGCCAGCCGAACCGGGCCCCATGGCCTGCGGACTCGTGGAGGAGGCTACGAGTCCCGGCTCAACGAGGCGCCGCCAAGCTCATGAGCTCCGGTGTGACCTCGGCGGCATCCCGGATCGCCGTGTGCTGGCAGCCTCGCCCGCCAATGCGTTGCACGCGCGCGGACTTGTTAGGCAATTGGCGGGGTGGACGGGACTCGAACCCGACCGGCGGCGAACGCGACCCTAATGAATCCGGCTAGTTGGCGAGCAACGTGCGGTCGGATCTCGGAGTCAACTGAGACAAAAATCGGGTCGCTCGGCTAGCACGATGCCTCGCGATCCCGCTTGCGAGATAAGATCAAGGACTCGACGCATAAGCTGGTCGCGCCACGCGAGCTTCAGGACGGATTCGAGTCGTTGCAGAACGGGACGCGCTCAGGTCAGAGGCTAGCGTTGCGCGAAGCGCTGCTACTCACGCTCCTCGCTCAGGCACGCTGCCTGAACCTGCGCGCTCACGTTCTCTAAGTCGGTGTGTGAGGGCTTCGCTTCAGGAGCGGTCTCAGCTTCTTTGACCCAGAATCGTGCGCGAGTGCAGCCCTCATCAGTGCCATCTGACGACAAGAGAGCCGCGTATATCAGCATCGCCTGTCCGTGACCGTTCTGGACTGCCACGTGCCACCAATCGATATGGTCGTCAGCAGTCGCCCGCCGAGCCAACCTAAGTGCTAGTTCTCCGTTTCCAGACAACGCACTGAACCGAGGATCATCGGGTCTCTCGGTGAGGTGCGCTCCAAGTGCCTCTTGCCAGCGAGACGCCTCTGCCGGAGAAACTGTATCCACGCGCGCCGCCTGAGCAATCCTCAGCAGGAATTGGGCGCGCACACGATGCTCAGCGGAGTCCTTGTAGCCGAGATAGATTGCTTGGCTCAGCATCGCCTGGCCACTGCCGTTCTCAACGGCGATGTCCCACCATTCACGAGATCGCTGGCCGATGGGATCGCCAGCGGCCTGGTAGTGAAGCGCGAGATTTATTGCAGATTCCGGATCACCTCGAAGGCCAGCCTTTCTTGACGCTGCAACCCCATCTGGCGACATCAACCAGATCTCGCTTGGAGCAGGATCCTTGGCGGCCGGTGGCTGGGCGTGCTCGCTCAACGCTGGCCCTTGATTTCCCTCAGCCGAGGCCTCGCCCTTACCCTGGGGTTTGCACCCCTCCAAACTCGTGGTCCCGACGACAGCCGCGATAGCAATCGTCACTACTCGCATGTAGTACCCGTCGTGCAAGTAGGAACCGTAACCGTAAACGTCTTCCGTATCCGAGTGCTAGTGTCGGGGCGCGCCTGCTGAAACGTAAACGATGCCGTGCCCGAGCTCTCGTCCACGGACACGCCGACAAGTTCGATCCCGCGACTGCTTAGAGCGTTTTCGATCGCAGAGTCCGCGTTGCGCACGAAGAACGCTGAAGCTTTCGCTGCCCCAACGGTCTCTGGAGTGTGGGCGTCTCTAGAAGATAGGGTCGCAACGCCAGCGCGGGAAGTAAAGCTCGAATAGGTGCCCTCCGTAGGAGACACGCCGAACGCCGCGTCATTTGTCGTCGTGTAGAGCGTAACGGGCCCTCCGTCCCCTTCTCCTTCCTTCCCCAACAAGGCCCCGACCTGAGACGACACGGCTCGTGCGTAGTCTGGTGCGATTACGCAAGAAGTCAGCACAAAAAGCCCCGACCCTCGATACCCATTATCCACGATCATCTTTGCGAGGTCCTGTGCTTCAACGTGACCCCACCGTCCCTTGTGCGCGGTTTGGAAGCCATGGGCGGCGACTATGAAGGCTTGGCTGCCCGTGTGCTTGATCAGCGCCTGAGCTCTTGGCTCGAGCGCGTCGTTTGGAGCGAAAAGGGAGAAACCGTCTCGCCCAGTAGGGTCAACGCGGTTTAGCGGGTCTCCCGCGACAAATGCATACAGATTGAGGTCGTCACGTGTTCCGCTTGGGTCGGGTTGGAGGAAACTCCCGAGCCGAGTTGAGTAGTACCGTGCCCGGAAGTAGTAGAGCCCCGTCTCCGGATCCAACCTTCGCCCCATGAACCGAAACGGATCGCCTGACGGCGAGTCCTGTGGTGACCATCCCTGTCCCTCGCCGAATGGGCCGTAGTGATACGTCGCGCGAACCACCCCGTCCTGGCCCACCTCTGCAATGGACGAGTTTTGCCAGTTTGGCAACGAGAAACACCGCCCTCCGCCACACGATGGGTCAAGCATCGCGATGTGCTCGTCAATTCCTGGCCCGTAGACGAAGCGGCGGAGAACAGCATTAGCTGGATCACGCTCCTCGATCTCGTCGGCCGCATCTGACGCATACTTCGTGAGCACTCCGTTTACGATCTTCGCCCGACGGCGGCCCAGTGGGTCATATTCATACGATGCAGCTAGCCCCGTCCCGGTGGCAGCGCGAAGACGGCCCTCTTCATCGTGCTCGAGGGTGAGCACGCCATCGCTTGTCAGGTTGCCGTTCGCGTCGTAGCCGACAGATTGAGTATTCAATTGGGAAAGCTGGTTTAGGCGGTTAGGGCTGTATGAATCGGTCAGGCCAATCGGAGGCCTAGACAAGAAGGCACCGTCAGTAGCCGAAAGACCGGAAATTTGGCCTACAGCGTTTCTACCGATCGTAAAACCGATGGCCACTGGGCCTGTGTGTGAGATCGCCTCTAAGTCGTCGTTGTCTTTGTAGTCAAAGTCGCTAGTTATCGCGGAGTTGTTTCGGCGCATCAAATCGCGGCGCGATAGGACGTCCCAATCGTAGTCTGCCAGGGTGACGCCACCCTCCATCGCGGCATTCAATCGATTGAGTGCGTCGTAGGAAAACGTGACCTGCGTCCCACTAGGGTAGATGAGCGTAGTGCGATTCCCCGCCGCATCGTAGCCGTAGTCTGCTGTTCCCGTGGGAGAAAGCAACGAGTCAGTCACGGTGTCGACGCGGCCAACGGCGTCGTAGCGGTGTGAGATTGATTGACCATCCGCACTTGCGTCGTACCGGCGGCCAGCTAGATCGTATGTGTTCGTAAGCGTTCGCGCGAAGTGACCGAGGCTGTTTGCGGGAACGCCTCGTGTGGTCTCGCGGTTGATATCGTCGAAGATAGATGTGATGACGGCGCTTGAGCGGTTACGCCGACTTGTCGTGTTTCCGCTCGGGTCGTACCCGAATTCCTCGTACCTTTGGTTGGCTCCGCAGCTAGGAGCCGCAGCTGAATGCGGAAGCGCGGGAATACAGGGCGTCCCGCTGGTTGGGTCAGAGTAGAACGTGCGAGCAAGCCGATCGAACCCGTCGTAGTCGAGGTTTGTAGCGTTAGCTTTTGCATCGGTAACGATGTCAATCTGTCCGTTAGGTGAGTATGAGTAGGTCGAATACGTGATAGCTGGCATAGAGATACTTTGATGCGCCCGGGTCAAGGACATGATCTTACCGTCCCTGAAATACCGAGCTAGGACCTTCCGGCCCGCGGCATCAGTGATCAACACCTCACGGTCAAGCGCATCGTAGGTACGCCAGCTCGTCTCAGCTAGCGGGCTCACTTCACTTTCGACGAGTTTCGTGGGCGTGTATGTTACTTGCCACGCCTGCCACTGCGTCGGCGGGTCGTTTTTTGCACGTTCGACGCGGATCACATCGCCGTCGAGATCGTAAGTGTTCTTAGTGATTGAGCCAAGCGGTGCATTGATCTGAGCGAGGCGGCGCTGCTTATCGTAGATGTAGGTGATAGTGCTAATAGCACCGCGCGGGTCGGTTATCGAGTTTATGTCTCCATAGTTGTTGTGACCATATGTAGTGGTGAGGTTTAAGCCCGCTGGGTTCACGTACCGATGGAGCCGATAGTTCGTCGCCGCGTGGTAATCAAACGTGACGATTCGCCCGGTCGGATCTGTGACTTGAGTGAGCTGTCCGAATCCGTTGTAGAGGTAGGCCGTAGTAGGCGTCTGCAGTGGGCTTCCACCTAGCTCCGGGTTCGGCACCTGCGGCTGCTGGACGTTCGTCAGCGTGCAGGTCGTCGCGTTGTAATTCCAGGTCGTCACCTTCCCGCGCGCGTCGGTGACGGTCTTGATTTTCGCGCAGGCGGCGTCGTATGTGGCCGAGACCACGATGTTCGGCAAGACGGTCGAGTAATATGCCGTCGACTTCGGGATCTGCGTGATCTGTTTCACCTGCTGCGTCGCGTCGTCGTAGACGAGCTGAACCTTGTTGCCTTCCGGGAATGTCCTTTCTGTCACGCGGTCGCGGTTGTCAAACTTCTGGGTGACGACGCGACCTTCCTCGTCGGTATACCGGATCGCGCGCGCTCGCGTGTCGTAGTAGGCGGTGTACTCGCTGAGCAGGGGATCCTGGCGGACGCCGCGGTTCGTCCCCGAGATAAAGAACGTCCAGGGCTGGCGCTGCGATGGCGTCTTCACAGCGACGGCATCCTTCATGGTCTGGACGCGCCAGAGCGTGTCGTAGCCGAACTCCATCCTTGCGAAGTTGGCGTCCGACGGCGCGAACACGCGGAGGAGACGGGGGAACGGGCTCGGGCGGGTTCCTGCAGGTGGTGTGTAATACACACCACCACCTACGTAGTCGTACTTCGAGATCTCCGCGCCGTTCCCGCTCTCGGGCGACGTCACGCTGAGGAGGTTGCCTCCAAATTGAGGCTGCGCGTACGTAACCGTCCGGCCCTGTCCGTCTGAAACCGAGGTAAGGTCGACGCCCGCGAGATCGCCGCTGTAGCTAAAGCTGAGCGTCCGCCCGAGGTTGTTGGACACCGACGTGAGGCGGTCTTCCTTCGGGTAGCCGGCGCCGAGCGGATTCGCATTGGAGTAGGAGAAGGTGACGCTCACGCCGAAGGGAAACGTCCAGTTGCTCACCCACCAGCCGAATCGCCGCCCCACGGCGGCTTCCTCGATCACGCCGGTCGGGCTGTAGGCGTTCTCGAGCTCGCGGTATGCGTAGGTCTGCTGATCCTTCTCCGGCGAGGTGTACGTGAAGGAGATCGCGCTGTAGTCCCACCGCGTGTAGTTGCCCTGGCCGGAAGGGAGGTCTTGATCGAGGATCGCTGTCCGTGCTCCCGTCTGGACGAGCGTGCCGACGCCGTTACGGGGCGGGTAGAACGCGCCGTCGGCGTAGTGAACGAACTGGCGCGCATCGTGGCCCGCGTTCAGCGTCACCGTGTTGTACGAGAGCTTCGTGCCGAGCCAGCTCATCACGAACGGGGCAAGAACCCAGCGCTTCAGGTGATCGCGCTGCTGCGTGGCCGTTGGACTCGAGGGCGGCGCTGGCGAGACGCTGAAGATCTTCTGCGCCGTATAGATGGCAGCGATCGTCTCCGCTGCGCCCCACGCGGACTCGCCCAGCTTCGGCATCGCGCCGCCGCTGATGCTCGCGCGCAGGTCGAGATTGTGCGCCCAGCCCTCCGTCAGCCCGGGACTCTTCGTCGAACCGGACTTGAACGTGCGCGAGAGCGAAAGCTCATACGGGAACCCGCCTTCGCCGAGGCGAATATCGACTGGTGCTGAGTAAGAGAGCTCGCCCGATTGAAGGTCAACGCCGTGCAGGCGGCTCCGATCCTCGAACTTGTCCTTGAGCAGGTTCGCGGCGCCCGTCGGGTCGAACTCCCGGTCGTACTCGGGCGGTACGCCCGCGCCGCCGCCCTTATAGACCTGGGAGTAACTCGTGATAGGCACGCCTGGGATTCCGTAGTTGAGCACGTGCGCGACGGTGGAGTTATCCGGTTTGAAGGCAAAGAACGCACTCCCGCGCTGCATCGAGGCCTGGTAGTTCCCGGAGCGCTTGGGCCCGTGCTTGTTGCCCGGGCCGAGGCAGGTCTCGTTCGGCGAGATGGCCCAGAAATTGTTCGTGTTGACGTAGGCCTGGACGCCCAGAACGCCGCCGCCCCCTCCCGTCGCGGGATCGCAGCCCAGCGAGGTGAAGCCGCTTCCGACCTGCGCGTCCGGGGTCGCCTCCGTGTAGAGGTAGAACTTGAGCCCGCTGATGCTCGCGTTGCCCCACTGGAACCGCGTCGCTGTCGAGCCCGTGCCGACGGTGTCGAGCTCCTGCTCGAAAAGGCTTCCCTCGAGCATCGAAGCAGCCGCCAGCGTCGACTGGATCACCTTCTGCCGGTCGAGCGCGACCGCGGTCTTGCTGTTTATGCTGATCGCGCCCGAAGCCGAGATGCGAATCGCGCGGTCCCCGATCGACCAATCGTGGAGCGTCGTGTTCCAGAGGTTCCCGGGCCAGCTGTTGTCCTCCCAAGCCTCCGCATAGGCGACGCCGAGCATGTGATGCATCACGTGTTCGCTGTTTCCGATGCGCTTCTGCATCTCCGCCATGCGGCTGTACTGACCGAGGAAGTTGGCGCCGAGCTTCACCATCGTGTGATCCATCGCGCCGTCGCCTCGCACGTCGCCCGGCTCGGCCGGCGGCGGCGGCTGGGTGATCGGAAGCAGGCGGTCCGCGAGCTGCTCGGAAGCAAGTTTCGAAGCAAGCGCCGCGCTCACGTCGCCCAGGCCGAGGATGACTACGACCGGCATCGCGAAATCCGAGCGCTGCGTGATCTCGCTGCCGAGAGCGACGGTGTTGTCCATGTATGCGCCGGAGCTGGCGGCGTACGGGTGGTCGACTTCGAGCCGAACGTCGTAGCGGCGCCCGAGGCCGCGCAGCTCGACCGGGGTCGCGCACCCGGACTGCGCGTTGGCGACTGGGTTCCCGTCTACCGTGAGCTTCACGCACCAGGGCTCGTAGGACGGCGTGAGCGGGTCCTGCCCGGGGAGCGAGAGTTCGAGCGGCATATCGAAATAGATGCGACGCCCATAGATCTCGTCGGCGTAAAGCGTCTTGTTGATCGTGATGCCGCCGAAGGTCACGCCCTCATCGAGCGCGATCGTCACCTTCGTGCGATATGGGTCGGGCACTCCGCAGGTGGTGCTGCCGGTGCAGTCCCAGGTGCGCTGAACCGCGGTGGTGAAGCCGGGCAGCGAGCCGCCGTTGCGGATTGGCGTCGCGCCCGTCTTCACGATGTCCTGTCCGCCGATGACGTCCTCGAGCTCCTTGTCCTTGTGCGCCGCCGACTTGAGCTGCGTCAGCAGATTCGTCGAGTACGTCGTGAGCTTCGATTGGATGTTCGTGTCGTTGACGTTGCTCACCCAGACGGGAACCGCAGGAGTTCCCTGCTGCGTCATCCCGCTCCACGCGTTCATGAGAAAGCCGGTGGGTTCGGTCGTCGAGAACTCGTTCGCGCCCCAGCCCATCAGCGTCTCGAGGGCGAGCTGCGGCTTGAAGGTGTGCTGCTTGTAGGACGGGTTGAACCAGCAGGTCGTGTTGCAGGCCGAGCCGGGGATCGTCACTTCGACCCAGACGTGGCCGATCGTGTAGGTCGGCCCCGAGCTGTTGTAGTTGAGCGGAATGCCGCCGTCGCGGAAGATCTGGCGCAGCGCCGTCGAGTTGCTCGTTCCTACCCAATCGTTCGCCTGCGTGCTCGAGAGCTGAAGCGTCCCGACCTTGAAGCGCGCCGAGTAGCCCGACTCGCGCAGCAGCTCGACCATCAGGTGCGCCTGGTCGAAGGGCGTGCCCGACTGATCGATGACCGCGCCGAGCGCACCCTTCTGGAGCCCGTACATGAATACCGTGCGCACGTTGTCATGCACGTACTCGTAGATCAGATCCACGTTGTACCGGAGGGCGCGCGCCAGCTCCTTCAGCTCCGCGGGGCGATTCGCCGTCGGGTCGGGACCCCAGATTTCGCGCGTGCTTGTGAGACCCGTGCCGTAGTAGCTGTTCGCGGTGGTCGTCGACGTTTCCGCAGCCTGCGCGCCAACCTTGATCTGTGCGACCTCGGCCGCCGTGGCAGCAACGCTGCTGGTCACGAGGGCACACGCAAGAGCAGCGGCAGCTCGAGTTCGCGGCGAGAGCTTCATGGGCAACTCCGATGTCTTCAGTTGCAGACGCCACTGGGTGAGCAGACCGTGATAAACGCGACGTTCGAGTACGCGCTGCACTGGCCGCCCGCGTTGCAAGCCTTCACGCGGTAGGAGAACTCGAGGGGGTTGCCGCTCTTCGTGAAGGCGCGCGAGGTGGTCGGCGCGTTGATCGTGAACGTCGCGGTCGGTGGGCTGAAGTCCGAGCCGCTGGCGTCTTCCTCGAGCGTGTAGGTGCTGACGGCTCCTCCCGACGCGTCCCAGAGAACCGAGTAGCTGCCGGAGGAGATCGGCGTCGGATTCGTGCGGCAGTTCTGCGGCACGGTCGGGAACGTCGCGTCGGCGATCGTGCCCGTGCCCTGGGCGTCGCTGATCGTCGCGCCATTGGTGCTGGCGTTCGTCGAGAGGTTCACGACGAACGTCTCGTTCGGCTCAGCGGAGGCGTCGGTCGCGGTTTGCACCTGGATCGTCTTCGAGACGTCGCTGGGCGCAAAGACGACGGTTCCTGACCCCGCCGTGTAGTCCCCTGGCGCGACTGCAGTTCCATTCGCGCTTGCCCAGTTGAAGCTGTGCGAGAGCGCTGTGCTCCCAGTCTTCGTCACCGTGAAGGTGACGGCGGAGCCTTCCAAGACGGTGTTCGGATCGTTTATGGCGACAGAGGGAGCCGTGTCGTCGTTCGAGATCGTGCCGTTCGCGGTCGCTGTACCGAGCACGGCACCCGCCGTCGGTGCGGAGAGATTCAGCGCGACAGTCTCGTTGGCTTCGTACTTCGAGTCGGTCGTCGTCAGGACACTGACAGCCGTTGTGGTCGCGCCCACCGAGAGCGACGCGACGCCGCTCGCCGCGGTGTAGTCGTTGTCGCTTGTCAGCGCGGTACCGTTCGCCGTCGCGTAGCTAACGTCGTGCGCGTACTCGGACAGTCCGGTCTTGGTGATCGTGAAACTGAGGGCGCTGCCCTCTGCCTTCGTCTCGCCAGCGACCGAGAGGCTCGGCGCGGCGTCGTCGTCATTGATCGTCCCGACGGCGCTCACGGTCGTGATGACCGCGCCGCCCTTTGCGGTCGAGAGCGTCGCCCAAACCGTTTCTGGGCCCTCGTAGAACGAGTCGCCCGTCGTCGCGACGGAGCAGTTCTTTGTGGTGGGATTCGGATCACCGGGCAGGAACGTGATGACCGACGGCGTGACGGAGTAATCGAGGTACGGTGCGATCGGTCCGCCGCTATCGGCGGTCCCGTCCACCGGCTTGCAGTCGACGGTGATGTTCTGGGTGTTCGTCCCGGTGCGCGTGACACGGAACAACAGCGTTCCGCCCTCGGTGACGTTCGCGAGCGGCGACGCGATCGCAAGCGTCGCGGTCGGCGTGTGAGTGACGACTGTGCGGTTTCCGGCCGGGTCGTACTGGTAATCGACCACTTTGCCGTCGCTGTAGGTCGCGGTCCGGAGTCGACCCGCGTCGTCGTAGGTGTACGAGACGCTCGCAGGCGGGTCGCCGTGGGCTGGAAGAGCGCCGATCAGAGTTACTGCAACACACGCGAGTACAACACCGCGACGCCAGCTACCCAGGATCCCTCCCCCCTCGGATGCGCGCTACGTAATACATCGCAGGATGCGCGCGCTGTGAAATGGTTCACACCCGCCGGCATTAGGGCGCGAACGCGAGGCGCGAGCGGCAGCAGCGCGCGACCAGCAGGACGAGCTGGCGAGCTGGCGAGCTGGCAAGATAAGTCCCGCCGCTCAGTCCAGAATCCTCGGCCCCCATCAGCTGTTAGGTACCGGATTCCGTCGGAGCGCACGCAGCCATAGGCTCACCCCCGCACGCAGGTCCAGGGAGGGCGACCATGGCCGACGAGGAGATGCGCGCGCGGCTGCGACCGAGCCGCATTCGATCCGAAGACTCCGCTCACCGCGCGAAGCGCCTGCGCGCGGCGGTGGCACGAGGCCGGCGCAAGCGTTGCGCGATGAATGCGCGCCCTTTGGCGCGCTCATGGCGCAGCGCGCGCTCGATGCTGTCGTCGCCGCTCGTACAGCGCAGCATCGTGAAGGTGCGCTTCGTCGCAAACCGAACACGCGGCGGCTGGCGCGCGCACGGGCGCTACCTCAGTCGCGAGGGCGCGCAGCGCGAAGGCGAACGCGGGCGAGGTTTCGACGCCTCTTCGAATGAGGTCTCGATCGAGGATCGCCTCGGCGCGTGGCAGAAGGCCGGCGACTCGCGGCTGTGGAAGGTGATCGTCTCACCCGAGCAGGCGCAGCAGCTCGACCTGCGCGCGCACACACGCGCACTCGTCGCGACGATGGAGAGCGACCTTGGCACGCCGCTCGAATGGACAGCGATCGATCACCACAACACCGCGCACCCGCACGTACACCTCGTCGTGCGCGGCGTGCGCGACGACGGCCGAGCGCTTTCGATCCCGAATGCCTATGTGCGCGAAGGCATCCGCGCTCGCAGCCAAGAGCTCGCGACGCGGACGCTCGGCTACCGCACGGAGCACGACCGCGACCTCGCGCGCGAGCGCGCGATCCGGGCGCCGCACTTCGGTGAGCTCGACGCGATCCTCGCTCGCGAAGCCGACCCGGATCGCTCGATCATGTTCGACGGCGCGGCGTCGGGGAGCGCGCGGCAACGCACGCTGCGCACGCAGCTCATTGGACGGCTTCAGTTCCTCGAGTCCGCGGGCCTCGCGTCGCGCCTAGGCGCGCACTCGTGGCAGCTCGCGGCCGAGCACCGGCCAGCCCTCCAGCAGATGCAGCTGCTGCGCGACATCACGAAGAGCGTTGCGCGCGGTGATGTGTTGCTCGAAGACCCGGATGCGCCGCAGGCGTTCGTCGCACTTCAGCCTGGCGATCTTGTGCGCGGGCGCGTCGCCGGCGTGGTGCGGCTCGATCTCGAGGAGCGCGCCTACCTCGTGCTCGAAGCGACCGGCGGGCACGTGGTGCTGATCGCCGAGACGAGCGAGATGGAGCGCCGACGCCGCGAGGGCGCGCTCGATCGCGGCACAATCGTGACGCTCCACGGGCGCGAGACGCGAAGCACAGATGGTGCGGTGCGATGGATCGACGTGCAGCCGCACGGTGCCCTCGAAGTGATGGAGCGCGAGTCCTTCCCGGGCACTGTGATCGACGAAGTGGCGCTCGAAGATCCTGGCCGCAGTGCCGGAGACACTGGGCAATCCACTCCGCGCGGCTTTGCGAAGCGCTGGCGGGAGTCGGTCGCGCGGCGCGTCGCAGTGCTCGAGCAGGCCGGGCTCATGGTCCAGGACGATGCCGGCGCGCCGCGCCCGGCTGACGGCGCCGCCAACGAAGTAAGGCGACGCGCGATGGCGCGCGATCGTGCACCGATGGCGCTGGCCGATGTCGAGCACGCGTTCAAGAAGCCGGTGCGCGACGTGAACGACTGGGAATGGCATGGGAGCATCGCCGGCAAGCTCGTGGCCTTTGCGCGGGACGAGGCGGGGCGCGGGCACATCGTGCTCGACGTCGGCACCACGCTCTATGTCCTCGCCACCGAGCGCCGCGATCTGACTCTCGGCGCGCGCATCGAGGCGTGGCACCGAAGTCCGCGGGAGGTCGCCGACGCGAGCGAGCACGACATCGCCCGAGGGCGCGCGTGGAAGCTCGCGGACCGCTCGCGGGAGCGGGATCGGGAGCGCTGATCCCGCGACGCGGCGCACCCAGCGGCACGGAGCGTGCACTCCGCTGGTGCCCGTGCCGTCAACGTTCACGCCGTTCCGTCTCAGCCCCCTAACAACCCGCGAACGCGCGGGGCTTGGCGGACCTCGCGCCGCCAGTTCGCACCAAGGCGAGCCGCCACCATGCCGCGCGGGCGCCAGCAAGAGCTTCGCCTCTGGCTACCGCCAGAACTTTACGAGCGCGTGCTGCGTGACGCGGCGGTGAGCGGCGTGTCGCTCTCGCGCTGTGTGCGCGATCGGCTCGAAGCGCACCTCGCGCTCGAGGAGGAGCTGCTGGGCGTCGTCGTGAAGGACACG
>Ga0187894_10001642_pt1 | contig 28256 bp, 19 predicted proteins | sample GBC1701081metaG_FD_136650 | JGI IMG/M metagenome (GOLD analysis project Ga0187894, IMG submission 136650) | White microbial mat communities from a lava cave in the Kipuka Kanohina Cave System on the Island of Hawaii, USA - GBC170108-1 metaG ...
GAAAACGCGCAAACTCGACAGTTTGCGCTACTCTCGCCCAACTCTGTTGTTTCAATCAAATAGCCTTGTCGCTAGCCTCAGCCAGTTCTCAGCGAGAAAGCGAAAAGATTTGGGTAATGACAAAAGCCTGAGCCCGGATCGTTTTCGCAAGAGGTTTATTGTTTGGAGCGACGCCTCCGGGCGGTTGGCGTGGCGGAAAAAGACGCCCGAAGGCGGACTCCAAACCCCAAGATCATTTGCGCTCCGCTTTCTCCATGTCGGCCAGCAGGTCTTTGGCGATCTGGCTGACGACGGTGGCGGCGGAGCCTTGATACCGCTTGCCAAGGACGGAGCCTTTGACCGGCCAGATCACGTCGCCATTAGCGTTGACGAGCCTTATCGTCACCGACACTTGCTCGGCGCGCGTCGCCGTCATCGTGCCTTTCAAGACCGCGTCGGCGTCATTTCGATTGGTCGTCACGGTAAATCGCCGGTTCGTACGCAGCGCGGCGGTCAACTGATCGCGGAATTGTTTGCCAGCCGAATCGTCGCCGAACGGGTCCACGTGGACTTTTTTGACCGCGCGCAGCGCCACGCTGTCAAACTTGAGAGTCTCGCTGCGTATTATTTCAGCGCTCAAATCAGTTTCAGGCCGCAGCTCCGGCTCGTTCGGCCGTGGCGAGCGTGGCGGCGAAGGAGCGTGAACAATGACTGGCGGCGGAGCTTCATTGGGCGAGTTGATGGCGCCAGGCGTTTGAGGCTTAGGCGCTGGGGCCCCGCGGTTTTCATCACGCTCTGGCGAAACGACGGGCGCGGGGGACGGCGTAACGGGAGGTTCTTTTATCCGAGACGGCGCGTCTTTATCTGCAATTCGAGGCTGAACCGTTCGCTCGCCGCTGCGCCAGTAGAGCATCAATCCCAAAGCGATGATCAAAAGCGTGGCAAACGCCAGCGCAGGTCTCCACACAGCGCGGCCCGATTTACGCCAGAGATTGCCGGCGGCGCAAACCAGTCGCCGCAAATAGAGCGCCGCCGCTCTGCTTAGCCGAGTCTCGCGGTAAGACAGATCAATCGTCGCGCCCGCCAACTCGCCCGCCGCATCTTTTGCCGGAGCGACCGCGAAGGAAAGCCGCTGTCCGCGCTCCAACACAATCGAGCTTTGGTTGGGACGCTCCGTTTCCGGCAAATCGTCATGGTTGAGCAGGTACGTGGCGAGCAGCAGGCCGTCTGCCGAGCGAACTTCGATCAAATCGTCATTTTCGTTCACCTCGAACCGCGCGCGGCTCGACTGATCCAGATCCAGGCGCGCGCGCTCATTTCCATCCACGAGAACGCGCAACAATCCGGCGCCGGCCGTTTTGCGCCGCGTCGATCGTTCAGCGAGCAGGTTCTTGATGGCGTTCAGCTCGGCCTCGTCCAGTTGTGGCGCGCGGCGCGAACGCCGTGGCGGCTTGCGATCCTGATCCTGGTTTCGATCTTTAGACATGGCGAAATACGGCGTCGCAAGGCGCTCAGCCGGCGGCGCGAAATTTAAGCCGGCGGCCAGACGCGTGAAGCAATCCGGGTGCAACGCGGCGTGGAAGCGGTTGACTTCGATGGCGTGCTCCCGGTCGGGATCGGAGCCGTCGAACGTGAGCGCGTGAATCTCTTCGGCGAGCAGGTCGAGGCCGGTGGGGATCGCGCAGGACGTGCTCCAGGGCGTGAACGCCTGCAGGCACTCGCGCACCAGTTCGGCATGCTGGCCCGGAGTGTCGTCGGTCTGAAAACGTTCTTCGCCGCGCGCGCCGCGCGTAACCGAAAGACGGTCGCCAAAGCGCTCTTTCAATTCTTTCATGAGCCGCCCCTTGCGCGAGCGGTAATAATAATCGTCACGGACGCGTCCCGGATCCTGCACCACGACGTTGTACATCTCCATGGTTTCCGCCGTCGAATAGTTGTGCAGCAGGCGGCTCAAGCCCAGCGTGACATAAAAAGAGTTGCGCCTGATGGTAATCCGCACCAGATGTTTGATGAAGTGAATGAGCATGTCTTCCTCGTCGGAGGATGCGGAGCCAGAGTCCGTGTTTATGGACGCTTGCTCAGCCTGCCGCTCATAGGGCTCCGACTCGACATAAACGAGGCGTTGCAGCAGATGCGATTCGCTGACGCTCACTTTGGTCCGAAACCGCTCAGCCTTCGTGCGCGCCGCCCGTCCCGTCGGCGTGTAATACAGCCGTTTGTCTTGCGCCGCCGCGGCGACCTCCAACTTGGCTAAAGCTTCGGCGGCGATGCTCAGCGCCGCTGCCTTGTCGCCATGAATGAAATAAGCAAGCTGGAAAGCGCGCGCGAACGACTCCTCGATCAGAATATTCCTTTCCATAGCTCTGTGGGCCTGGTGGGCTTGCAGCGCCTCTCACGCCATCACTGCCCGCCTTTCACTGGCGCCGGGCGCCGGCAGGAGCCGCCAGGCGCTAGTTAACCGCTGGTTATTGATTACTTGAAGCGCTGCCTGGGAAGCAGCGCGCGAAGTATAACGCCGCTCCCGCGCTTCAGCGTGGCATTTTCGGAATTCGGGAAATAACACGCTCTGTGCGGCGTCGCGGCGGTAAAGTCCGCCGCGTTGCGAGAGGTAGATTGGCGCGCGACACGAACTGAAGTGGATTGACGCGCGGCATAAACCCAAGAGCGATCAATAACGCAATCAAGTCCTGTTCGAGGGCTTCCATTTCAACCACCAACACTGAAAGGAGAAACATCATGATTCGCAAAATGTTTTTTATCGCTGGGGCCATTGCGCTGGCCGCATTGATCACCGCCGGATTGACGTTCGGCCTGCCGGCCGGAGCGGCGACCCCGGAGGCCGCCAGCCCGGCGGCGGCGCAGGGATGCAACTTCGCGATCCCCATCAACAGGATTGATCTCGGCCCACGCAAAGTCAGCGGGGGACACGATGTCAAAGTGTTTTGGGACGCGCCGAGCAATTTGCCGAATTGCATCTCGGTCGAGAAATACACCGTCACTGTGACTATCAAGTTGCCGAACAGGACCCCTGATAAGACTGAGATCGTGGCCGGCAATCAGACGGCGGCGACGATAAGAGTCGGCGGCACCCCTCTGGACAGAGATCCGCAGTCTGTTACCGCCGTCGTTACCGCCACGTTGAGAACTAACGCCACGGCCAGGGGCAGCAAGACCGAGGCGGTCAAGATTACTCCCTAAGAATGAACATCGACCACGAAGAAAGAAGGGAGCGAAGGTTTTCGACCATCCTTCTTCGTTTCCTTCATATCTTCGTGATTGATCTTCCGCATACGTTATGCGCCGCGAGAATTCTCTCGCGGCTACAGTCAAACCATTTCGATCAATAGGAGGAAGACCATGAAAAAGTTTCAGATGACTCTCAAGCTCGGATTCGCGTTCGCCGTGGCGTGCGCCACATTGTTCGCGCTGCCTGCCAGGTCGCCGGTTCAGGGGAAGACGGGGGGCAGTCCCGCCGCCGCCGCGATCAAGGTGACAGTCACTGTTCAGATTGGAAGGAGGAGTCAGAACTGCGCTGGCTTTGGCGTCTGCAAGATCACCATCGGCGCCTCGGTTGCCACCAAGAGAGAGGTCAGGGGCGAGCTTTCCACGAATGAAGATGGGAAGCTCTCATTGGCGTTGCTGGGCAAGGCTCCGGACGAAGGGCAGACGTTGATCCTTGATGAGGACGTCATAGTGCCGGCTGAGGCCGCCAAGAAGCTGGGCCTCAAGAGCGCGACGCTCTTGAGAGGGCAGTACGCTTTTAGCGCAAGCAAGGCGGTGCTCAACGCCAGACTCGCCAAGTGACTTTATACATCACGGCGAATTTATCCCGGGCGGGCAAGCGGGGCTTGTGGCTCCGTGGCCTGTCCGGGTTTTGCGCCGTCTGCGGCGGCGGTGAAGACTTCCTTTAGCGTATAGTCACGCTAACCTGGTTGGAAAGTTGCCCATTCACAATCAATGTCACCGGCACATTTCCGCTTCCCGCCAGGAGGCGCGGCAATCGCACGTTGACCTGATCTTGCCCGATGAAATCGCCTTGAGCGCCCGCATACATCGCCGGCAAATTAACTCCGCCGATTTGCAGCGAGACTTTTTCGAGCGAGGTTCGACGGCGGAATCCGGAGCCGAACAGAATCAGGAAGACCTGATCGGAGCGCTCTCCCAGATCCGGTCCCAGATCGATAGGGATCGCGAACGGACGGCCCAAACCGTCGAACCCCGCGACCGGTTCAAAACCGAATGATCCGTCCTGTCGAACGCGCAGCGCGACGGCGGCAGGAAGTCCCTGCCCGCTGGAGTCGGCTGAAAAGAGTCCAGGGGCGGCGTTATCGATCCAAACGGTGGCGCTGATGTTCGCGCTTTGCGAATTGGTGACTGTGATTGTCGCCTTGCCTGGCGCGGTTTCCGCCGGCAACAGAAAGTTCATTTGATTGGGCGAGACGAAAAAGAGCGGCGCCGGGCGTTCGTTCCCAGCGCTGTCTTTAACTTTAACGCCCGCGCCCTGCAGTGTGACCGGCAATGGAACCATATTGGCGACCTCGGTCCCGGCGGCCAGGCCAACGCCGAACACGGCGACAATTGATTCGGGCGCCAGGGCCGCGCCGTTGAAACTCGCCGCTGAAACCGGCGCGATGGTCACGATGTCAGGCGTGGTAATTTTGGCGATGAAGGCGTCGCTCAATCCTCCGCCATAATTGTTTTGCGCCGGCCCAACGGTCGGAAAATCACTCTTCAACACCTGTCCGGTGACGTAAACGCCGCCGCCCGGGCCCATCGCGATGCCCAGTCCGCGTTCATCGAGCCCGGTGAGACCGGTAAACGAACTGCCTAGATAGGTCGAGAAGACCAGCGCGGAACCCGCCGGATCGATCTTGGCGACGAACGCGTCGGTGTCGCCAAGCAAGGCCGCCTGGATCGGGCGGGCGACAGGGAAGTTCTGCGACGCCGTTTTTCCCGTGACGTATGCGAATCCGCGCGTGTCGACCGCAATCCCGCAACTGGGTGTGAGGTCCGATATCAGTCCGATGTTTTCATCGGCGGAGCCGCCCAGGAACGTCGAATAGACCAGCGCCCCCGCTCCATTCAATTTCGTCACGAAAGCGTCGCCGCCGACGCCATAAACCGGCTGCAATGCGTTGAGGCTCGGAAAATCGGGTGACAGTGTGTAACCGGTGATGTAGGCGTTTCCAAACCCGTCCACGGCAATGGCGCGCGCATTGTCAACGCGCGCGCCGCCGATAAAAGTGGAGTAGAGGATAGCCGACCCGGTCGAATCGAGTTTCGTGACGAACGCGTCCTCGACGCCACCGAAGGCGCGCTGAATCGGATTTACGAGCGGGAAGTTCGGTGAAGAGGTAAAGCCCGCGACGTAGACGTTCTGCAACACGTCGAGCGCAATACCGTATCCCGCTTCTTCGTCGCGCCCGCCTGGCGCCGTCGGCTCTCCGCCGAGGTAAGTGGAAAAGAGAATCTCGCCGTCAGGGCTGAGCTTGGTGACAAACGCGTCACGCTGCCCGCCCAGACTCGGTTGCAGCGGATTTTTGGTCAGGAAATTGGATGATTCCGTTCGCCCGGTGACGTAGGCGCTGTCAAACCGGTCGAGCGCTATGCCGTATGCGACATCGGTAAAACTACCTCCAAGATAAGTCGAGTAGAGCAGCACGTTCCCCTGGATGCTCAGCTTGGTCACGAAGACGTCAATCCCGCCGCGGAAATTCGGCTGCGCCGGGTTGTAAGTGGGGAAGTTGAGCGATGTCGTCTCTCCCGTGAAGTAGACGTTGCCGGCGCGGTCTACCGCAATCGCCCAGCCTCTGTCGCCCGAATTGCGCCCGCCGATGTATGTCGAAAAGACGACAGTGTTGCCCTGAGGGGTGAGTTTGACCACGAAGGCGTCATTCGCGCCGCTCAATACCGGTTCGAAGGGATTTTTGGTCGGGAAGTTCAACGACGAAGTCTGGCCGGTGATGTAGACGCTCCCTTGCCGGTCAACCGCTATGCCGTAAGCGATGTCCGTCCCGGAGCCGCCGTAAAAGGTCGAATATTCAAGCACGGGGTCAATGATCAAAGTTTCGTTCGTGTCGTAATCGTCGATCTGGAAACCGACCACTGAGATGGGGAGTGGGGAATGAGGAGTGGGAGATGGAGAATTGTTATCGAGCAAGATATAGCGGCCGGCGATTTGGCGGCGCGCGCCGTTCGATTCCTGATAAATGACGGGCGCGCGCATCCGCAGTTGTTCATCGCCAATGTCCAGCAGCAGGGCGCCTTGTTGATCAATCGCTATCTCTTCCGCGCCTTCGAACGCGAGCCTGATTTGGCTCGGGTCGCTGCGCGGCGAAACGACGAAATCGTATTCGATCCGCCGCTGATTGCCGTAATAGACGACATCGATGCCCGGATAGACGCCGCGATAACGCACGCTCGAATAGTTCGGGATGTCGGTTCGCCACTCGCCGGGATCATTGCCGATGAAGTAATTGCTTTTGCCTTCCATCAGTCCGGCCGCGTCGGCGGGCGAAGCGGAAGCGTTCAGCAGTTTCAATTTGATTGCGGATTGCCGATTGCGCGTCCCCATCTCAGAGGATTTGCCGGCTAGGGCGTTCTCCTTGCGCCCCGCGCCGGGCTTCATAGTGAGAACCGCTTCGGTTGAGCTCAGGAAGAGTGTGCAGTCGAGCCCGCGCGCGATGAAATCGGCGGTTTGGTTGGTTTGTCCATGATTCGCTTCAAAGCTTAAAGGCAGTCTGCCGAAAGATTCGTTGATCCGGGCGCGATCCACACTTTCGAGGCTTTCGGGGATCGCTTGGTCAGTGAGTCCGGCCGACTTTGTTGGCCGCTCCTGTTGAGAGACAGACGAATCGCCAACGGCGAATAACGCGCCGGTTGCAAGCGCCAAACCTAGAATTGCAGCGCGCAAGCGCGGAGAGAAATACCTTTTCATGGGAATGAACGAGAGAGAGGGGGGCGGATAGTCGCGCGATTCGCAGGGATGACGCTAATGAAGGTCAGTTACTATGCCTGTTATTATGGATGCGTCGTTCGCAGCGAGCGGGATTATAAACAATCGAAGCGGCAGGCGCCAATCAGTAATCAGTACCGCGAGCGGTAGCGAGCGTTGCTTGCGGAATAAGCTGATTACGGGAGACACGCTCGCTACCGCTCGCGGTACTGATTAGCTCAACCGGAATGAATGATCGGTCAGATATTTCCATCCCTCTTCGCTCAACAGATCGAATGAGGAAAGCCCGTCCTGCTCCGATCCCGGATAGACATAGATTCCGTCGCGTTCGATCACGCGCGGATCGAGCGCGCGAATTCCGTCCAGCAGTCTCTCGAAGGTTTGCGCGCGCCAGTATTCCGATTCATCGAAATTTTCGCACAACTGGCGGAAGGGAAGCGCGAGTTGTGAATAGGCCGGGCGGAACTGGTAATCGCCGACGTCGTCCGCCACGGGTTCGTCGCGGTTGTCTATCAACATCAGCAGCGTGACGATCAGATACTCTTTCTGATCCGAGTACCGGTGCAGCCGGTCGACTTCGCTCCCCATCTCTTCAGGCTCGGTCGCCATCGAGGCTTCGATCTCGTTGCGCCATTGATTGAATGACCTGATGGCGGTGTCGGCGTCCGAGGAAAATTCCCAAAAGCCGTATTCCCATGCGTATTGACTCTCGATCAGCAGCGAGGCGAGCGATTTCATGAAGCGGCGTTTTTCGTCGGCGCTGTCGGTTTCGTCCTCGGCTTCGATCAGGCCGGCGATGCGGGCGCGCAATTGGTCGCTGCCGAAAATCTGAATGACCAGTTGAAGGCCGAAAAAGAGCGCGTGGTCGTTCTGCGCGCCGCGTCCGCCGAGAAACGATCTGCGTCCCTGGTCAACCTGATTCTGGCCGGAGCTGCGCCACGCCAGAAAGAGGCCGCCAGCGAAAATAGCGGCGAAAATCAACATCACGAACAGATAAGTTCCGGTGGTCATAAATTATCGTCTTTTCGTCCTCGCGGGAGCTTTGGCGGCCTTGGCGGTCTTAGCTGCCTTGGCTGGTAAATGGCAGAGAAGCGGCCGGCCATCCCTGGCCTTCTCGCCATTTTGCTTCAGGTATTCATTGCCGAGCGCCTCAGCGCGCCGCCATTCATCTTTGGTGATCTCGGTTTTCCTGTGTTCGATAATCTCCGCGTCGTCGGTCAGGAATTCCGCGATGAGCGGCGCGAAGTTTCTGTACTTGCCGGTCTGTCCCGGGCCAGGGGTTAAATCCTCCGGCAGGAAGAAATTCCATTCGAGATAAATGTTGACCGCCAGCAGGCGCGACCCGGGGTTCAAATCATATTTCGCGGCGAATTGAACGGGGAAGCTCAGCATCGCCACGCAGTCAAGCTCGCTCGCATACGCGGCGATCAGGAGCGGCGAATCGGAGACGACGGTGGCGGCTTCACAATCGCCGCGTTGCAGATTCTCCGCGACGTAATCTTTCCAATGCTCCGCGTCTTCATCCGGCGAACTCAGCCGGTAGCCGTTTTCGCGTAAAAACTTCCGCCAGCTTCGCGCAGAGTAAAGCTCCGGCTGTAACGCTTTCAGCTTCTGATGCGAAAGCAGAGTCCGCGATTGAGCGCCCGGTGTGTCGTTGACTGTGTTGGCCGCCATACCACGACATTGCCAATTTTACCCGCCGAACCACCCGCCGCCGCTACGCCCATAGGAGCCGGAACGTCCCACCCGCGTGCCTGTGATTTGCCCGTCGCTCGAAACCCTGACGCTGGTGCGTCCGAAACCGCTCGGCCTGGTCTTGCCCACTCCCGACGCGCCGCCGACGCGCGCCGAACTGAATACTGTTGGACGCGACGCGGGACGATAACTTGGCGGATCGAACGTCGGGCCTGTAGAGGGGCGGGAGAGCGGAACGCTGCGTCCGTCTCGATAGACGACGACTTCGCGCGGATAGCCGTAACCGTAGTGGTTGTAGAACCACCAACTCGCCCAGGGCGATCCGCCGTAATAATAATGCCGTTGAACCGTGGCGGTTGACGCCCCGGCCACGGTCGTTTGAACAGGTTCGTCGTAAGGTTTGAACTCCGACAGCCGCAGCATCCGCACGCCGATCCCCTGCTTCTGCCACTCGACCAGGTCGTCGTTGATGTCGTCGAGCTCTTCCTTCTGGTTCTGATCTTTGACCAGGTAGATCACCTGCTGGATGCCGCGCTGTTTGATCTGATCGGCGGGCGGAAGCTTCGCCAGATAGCGGTTGTCGAACTGCGTGTCCTGATCGGTGTATTGCGCCAGGCGGTTGCTGTCGAGCAGCAACATCGTGGGCGCGTTGTCTTTCAGTTTTGAACGCTTCTCATCAATCTCGCCGGCGTAATAGACCATCGCGCCTATCGTTTCGTGTGAACGAACGACTCCGAGCGGATGCGGCCAGTTGTCGAAGATCGGAACCAGGCGCGCGGTGTCGGCCATCGCCGCGCCGAGCGCGATTGATTGCGACCCCGGAAGCTCGGAGATGATCAGCGTCTGCCCCGGGTTTTGCGCTTGCGAGATCAAATTGCGCAGAGCTTCGGCGCGCTGGTAAGTCTCGTCCATCTGCCCGGTTTTCACCGGGCGGATCTGCGAACTGAGCGATGTTTGCGAGAGCGATTGAATCAGCGTCGGCACGAAGAAGGGCTGCCATTGCGGATCGCGCGGTTGATAGACCGAAATCAGATAGTTCGGATCGGCCCCGCTCCGGGCGTTGCCCCGGCTGTCGGTCGCGCTCGATCCGTCGAAGGCGAGAAGCTTGTCGGTCGAACCGACGTTCCAGCCTTGCTTCTTCTGCAGATCGAGCGAATCTTGGGAGACTTCGGTATCGTCGTCGCTGGCGAGTTGATAGACGGTGACTCCGGCCATCGCCAATACCGCGCCCCACGCCAGGCCTTTGCCGAGCGAACGGCGCGAGATGTGATTGGTAAACCACCCCGCCATCTTCTCGCCGGGGCCGCCGGGCGCGCTTGCCTCACCTGGCGTTGTTTGGCCAAAAGTGGAGCGTCTGACATCTTTAAGTTTGTTTTTTCCAGCCATAGCTTTGCAGTGTGATAATTGTAAGGTTCCGAAATAAGCCTTCAAATCTCGTCACAAATTATACGTCACCGCTCGTTGTTTGGTTTAATCGTTGATGAGAGCGATATGGAAGTCGTCCACGGTGAAGACTTCGCCGTAAGGCGCGCGGAAGCCGAAGGAGCCGTATAGGAATTTCTCTTTAGTCGGCGTCGTGTCAGTCCAAATGCCCAGATCGGTCACATCGTCGTTTCGGTCGGTGAAGAATTGTTTGATGACATGCCCGCGCACCTGGACCTTGACCGTGTATTGGTCTTTCTGATTCAGTTCGTACAGCACGGGGATCGGAGTGCTGACTTCGATGGGCGCGCCGCCGTCCCTCACAAGATAAGAGTAGAACCTCTTGGGTATGTGCGTGGTTGAATTCGGGCCCGCAAGGTGGAAGAGATAGTAATTGCGACCCTCACTGTCCGCGCGCACGGTCCACGTCGCGCCCTTGCCGTCGGTGAGCCAGATGGTGAAGAGGGCGTCAAAATCGCGGTAAGTCTTGTCCTTCAGCATGCCGAGCTGCTCGCCTTTGACTTCGAGCTTCCTGTTGCGCGATTCGGTAACGATCTTCCACGAAGACGGGGCGTTCCAGAGCGACAGATTCTCGAAAAAGTCCGAGACTCCCGCCGAAGTGACTATCGGATCGAGCTTGACCGTGATTGTGCGCGGCCCCGGCGAAAGCGTCTCCCGTTTCGACCAGGTTTGGTAGCCGAGCAATTCCACGCTGATCGTGCGCTCGGAGGCCTGATCGAGTTCATAATCAATCCGCACAACGCCATCGGGGTTGATTTTCCCCTGCACCGCGCCGTCAATCAGGACCGTGGCGTCGGCCGGGCCTTGAATCGTCAGCTTGGCGACTTTAACTAGAAGAGTGCTTATCGGGAAGAATCCGGCGCTGCTGCCCGCTTCGAGGACGCCGAGATCAACCTGATAGTCGTTGTACTGTGGATGTCGAACAAGCAGCGTATGCTGGCCTGGCTCAATGTTATCAAGAACCACCAGGCTCTGATCGGCGGTCGCGCTTAATTTGCCGTCAATTAATATTTGCGCGCCCGTGGGCAATCCGGGCAATACCAGCTTTGCAAATTGGCCTTTAAGTTGAATGCGGACCGAAGTCGCCGCTTTGAGTATGGGAGATTTTTTTTCGGCGCCGACAAAGCCCGGAGAGTTGGCTTTGACTAGATAACTCTGTCCCCGTTTCAACTCGAAAGTGACTTGACCGGCTTCACCGGCCTCCGCCTCATCCAGAACACGACCCTTGGCGTCAGTGATTACGACCTTGCCGGGGATAACCGGATCGAGGACGACCTGCAGCACTCCCTTGGTCGGTTGTGAAGCCCTTCTGTTGATTTTTACGGTTTCGGTCGCCGAGCGGGGGCGCGGTTTGACGACGGTGTATTCACGTTGCGCGAGGACCGCGGGCGCGGCGCTCAGGAAGAAGATGCTGAACAGAAAGAGGCGAACAATCGCGCGCCGATTTGATGTCAAACTTATGAGCGAGTGTGGAGAGAGTGACTCGACATCCATGGTTAAAAACTGGGTTTACAAACTCATTTGAATCGTGAAATCACCTGGCGTTTTTCGCGCAGCGGAAGCCGACGTACTCGAACGTCCTGTTCGGGGCATTGTAAAAGCGATCCGTCGCCGTCTGCTCTTTCGCGGGATTGGCGAACGAGCCGCCGCGAATGATTCTTTGTCCCTCTTGCGGTGTGGCGGGACTTTGAGGATAAGGCTTGTACTCGCTGACCGTCCATTCCGCCACGTTACCGGCCATATCAAGAATGCCGAACGGACTCGCGCCGGCGGGATAACTGCCTACAACCTGCGGCTTGCCTAATTGCGACTCACTGGCGTTTGAGAATCGCTGGTCCCATTGATTGCCGTACGGATAGAGCAGGTTCTCTTTTCCACGCGCGGCAAATTCCCATTCCTCTTCGGTGGGTAATCGCTTGGTTTTCCATTCACAGTAATCGCGAGCGTTGTACCAGGTGACATTCACTACAGGAAGTTTGTCTTCGCCGGGAGCAAAATTCCCGTTTCTCCAATAACTCGGAGGTTGGATGCGCTTTTGGCTGACAAACTCCGCGTATTGCGTATTGGTCACCTCGGTTTGGTCAATCAGGAAAGACTCGACTTTGACCAGATGCGCGGGCTTCTCGAAATCGTTTCCATCATCCCGGCCCATCATAAATTCACCGCCCGGGACCGAAACCATTCCGGGGAGACCTCCCGGATTCGGACCCGTAGTCGGATCGACCGGAAGCGCCGGACGGGTAAGCAGCCAATAGGCCACGCCGATTGTGAGCAGCGCGACGAGAGCGATTCCGACGATGAGCGGCGCCTTGGGTTTCTCCTGAGCGGGCTTTTTGAATAAGACATCGCGCTGCTTCGCCTCCAGGATCGGCGCCGGCGCCGGATTCTTCGAGTAATCGTTGTACGCCGTATTGTTGGTGTATGGTTGATCCGGGTCGGTGAGGACGGTTTCGCTGAGGCCGACGGTCGGGGCTTCGGCCACTTTCTGGCGGCCAGTCGCCCGCTCCGCGCTCACCACGGTTTGGCGCCCGCTGGACATTCGTCCCGTCAACCTTGCGAAGCCTGTCTGCTCGAATTCTTCCAGGACTTCAAGAAACTGCCGCGCGGTTTGATAGCGTTCATCGGGGCTTTTCTCAAGCGCTTTGAAGGTGATCTTTTCCAGCTCCGGCGAGACGCCCGGGTAATATTTTGAAAACGGAGGAACGGGCATCTCGATGTGGCCGCGGCGGATTTCGTAATCCGAAGTGCCGCTGCCGTCGTCTTCGAACGGCACGTGCCCGGTCAGCATCTCGTAAAAGACCACGCCGAGCGAGTAGATGTCGGAGCATTGATCCAGTTCGCGTCCGCGCGCCTGTTCGGGACTCATATATTCGGGCGTGCCCGGATTGAAACCCATCTGCGTGCCGCCTTTGACGCCGCGGACTTTGACGATGCCGAAGTCAGTGACTTTCACGACGTCTTCCGGTGTGACGAGGATGTTCGCCGGTTTGAGGTCGCGGTGAATGATGCCCTGGTGGCGTTCGCCCGATTTGTCCTGGTAGATGAAATGATGCGCGTAATCGACGGCGGCCAGAACCTGGCTGAAGAGTCTGATCGCCCGCGCCGCCGGCACCGGCCCGGTTTCGCGAGAGATCATCTTCCGCAGGTCGCGTCCGGGAACATATTCCATCACGATGCAGGTCGTGTCTCCGCTGCCGATGAAGTCGTAAACGCGGACGATGTTGGGATGATCGAGTTGAGATTGGACGAAGGCTTCGCGTTCGAGCCGGTCGCGCAGGTGCTCGACCTGGCGCGGGGAGAAATCTTCCGTGCGGATTGTCTTGATAATGACCTCACGCGCCAGGCGCGTGTGGCGTCCGAAGTAGAGTTCGCCCATCCCGCCCTCGCCGAACTGGCTGACTACTTCGTAATTACCTATGGTGCGTCCGAGCATTGTCACTCTACTTTGTGATCTTCCTGAAATTCAATACGCAATCCTGCTCAACCAGGCTGATCGTTATCCGGTAACCGCCTATCCGCAACCGGTCCCCGTCATTGAGTTGCGCAAGATCCGTTCTCCGCTCATTCAAATAGGTTCCATTGGCGCTTCCCAAATCGCGAATGAAATATTGTCCGTCGCGGCGTTCGATCGAGACGTGACGGCGCGAGATGTTGTCCGCGTCAATCGCGATCTGGTTGTCGGCGCGGCGGCCGATTGTCACACAGTCCTCGCCGAACGGCTGCGTCACTCCTTCTTCCAGACCTTTTACGACGATGTGCGGCTTAAGTTCAATAACCGGGGGGAACCGGTTCGGGGTCGTCAGCTTGCCCGAAATTAAACTCGTCGCAATTCCGGAAGAGAGATGGACGAGCAACACATTCGCGCCGATTCGAATCTGATCGCCATCACGTAATTGAGCTTGTCGTACGCGTTCGCCATTGACGAATGTGCCGTTTCGGCTGCTGTCCCGCAGAATGTAGGTCGCGCCGCAGCGGGCGATCTCGCAATGGCGCCGCGAAACCGTCTCTCCGTCGAGGGCGACCTCGCAGTCTTCGTCACGCCCGATGGTCGAGATTGGCCCGGTCAGGAAGAGTCCTGTGCGGCCGACGCACAAACCCCCGATGAAACTTACACAAAGTTTGCTCGCGGGAAAGCTGGACGTGTCTCGCCCTTTGCCAAGCGACATGGCGACAGCGGATTCATGAGAACGAGTGAAATCGTGTTCCTGACCAATCACTGCAGGTTCGCCCCTTCAAAGCCATTAGCGGGCCATTAGCGGAAGACACGGCCGAATTGGCTTAAGTATTGAACGCAAATTTCGAAACTGGAGGCGCCGAAAAGCGTTTTGTCTTTGCGTTGTGAGCGCTCAACGCAACCGCTTCTCAAAGAGGCGGTAGCTTACCATGGCGCCTAGTCTTTGGCCAGAAGATTGCCAGTATCCGCTGTGGCGCCTGCGACTTCCGCGCTTAATGTAGTTGTCGGAGGATGGTTTATGAGACAAATCATCGGGCGCATTCTACTTCTGATCAGCTTTACAGTTTTTAGTGTGATCGTCGCGCGCGCGCAGTCGCCGCCAGCGGCAGCCAAAACGCCGGCGACGATTTCAGGGCGCGTTACTTTAGATAACAACGGTGTGCCAGGCGTACAGGTGATACTCAAGCTCCGCTCCGGCGCCATGATCAGCATCGGCTCTGGCTCTGAACAGGCGTCCGCGCTCAGCGCTATCACCGACGCGGAGGGGCGCTACCGGCTGACTGATGTGCCTCCAGGTTCCCACCGTGTTTCAGCCTTCGCGCCCGCCTACGCGATCGAAGGCGAGAGCCTTACTTTCACGCCGGGAAAAACGGTCAACGTCGCGGAGGGCGAGAATGTCGAGAATCTGGACTTTTCACTGGCGCGCGGCGGCGTCATTACCGGCAAGGTCATTGATGAGAAGGATCGTCCGGTGATTGCCGCGCCGGTCGGCGCCTATAAACTCGGCCCCGACGACAAGCGGCAGCAAATCGGCCTCTCCACTTCCGTGCGTTGGGAGACGGATGACCGCGGCGTATATCGAATCTTCGGCCTGGAGTCGGGCCGGTATCTGGTCGCCGCCGGCATCTACTCTGACGACATGCTGATGAGTCTTAGCGGGACGGGCGGGGCCAGCCATCGCCGCGCATTCCACCCTGACGCCCTCGAAGAGGAGCAGGCCAAGGTTGTTGAGGTCAAAGGCGGCGAGGAGGCCGCGAACATCGACATAAAAATCGAGCCTCCCGTGAAGGGCTATGTCGTCACGGGACGCGTGGTCGAGGCTGATACCGACAAGCCTATTCCGGGAGTGACGGTTAACTACAGTGGCGCCAGGCAGAACTTAAATATCGGTGGAGTTCGGAGCGCCGTGACTAATTCACTCGGCGAGTTCCGGTTCGAGAACGTGCCGCCGAACAGTTACCGCGCCTTTACCATCGACACGCAGGGCGTTATCCCCATGTTTGGCGACCAGATCACATTTGATGTCGTCGCCGGCAATGTGAGCGGGTTGGAGATCAGGACGCAGCGAGGGGCGACCATCAGCGGCGTGGTCTCCATCGAAGGCTCCAATGACCCGGCCCTGCGCGCGAATCTCGCTCAGGTGAGTCTCATCGCGCCCGGGCGGGGGATGATCTTTGTGGGGCCGGGCGGGAACGGGACGATCAACCCGAACGGGACTTTCAAACTATCCGGCGTGAAGCCGGGCAAGACGCGCATTACGATGCTCCCCATCGGCCCGAAGGGTTTTGCGCTGCTGCGCATCGAGCACAACGGCGTCGAGGTCAAAGATTTCAACGTCAACGAGGGCGACCGGATAACCGGCGTGCGGCTGGTTTTCGCCTATGGCAACGGCGGCAATAGCGTCATCGCCGGGCGTGTCGAGGTCAAAGGCGGCGCGCTGCCGCCGGGCGCGCGGTTGGAGGTGAACGCCTGGCGTCAGGGCGCCGTTGTGATCGATCAGCAGAACGTCTCCATCTCCGCCGAGGTAGACGGCCGCGGACAGTTCGTCATCGAAGGGCTATCGCAGGGGATTTACAAGCTGGTGTTGACCGGCGAGAACCCTTTCAACCTGTTCAGGGTCGAGCAAATGGTCACCATAGCCGGCGAAGGCCGCCACGAGGTCACGCTCGTTGTTGATCTGACGCCTAATGAGAGGGACAAATGAAGGCGCGCAGTATATTCGCGGTCTTTCCGCTGGCCGTGTTGTTGAATGTCGCCGCCTGGTCACAACGCGCGACCGGCGTGATCAGCGGTCGTGTCGTGGCCGAAGATGGACAGCCAATCCCGCGCGCGACTGTTAGCGTAACAGCCTCGGGCAAGATGAACAGGCGCGTGGTCGTCGTCACTGATGAAGAAGGGAGCTTCCGCGCTCACGGACTCGACTCCGCGGCCTACACCGTCACGGCCATTGCGCCGGGCTATGTCTTCCGTCCACAAAACGAGGCCGGCGCCATCGCGCGGCGGGCGCCGAATTACAACTACATCGGCGATGTCGTGACCGTCACAATGCTCAAAGGCGGAGTGATCACCGGCCGGGTGATGAACGCCGCGGGCGAGCCGGTGATCAGCATTCCGGTCGTGGCCACGCGAGTGCGCGACGAGGATGGCCGCCCGCTGTCCGCGCCGGAGACCATTAATACCTTCCCGCAGCGGCAGACCGATGACCGCGGCGTCTACCGGCTCTACGGCCTGGCGCCGGGGTCATACATTATTCATGCTGGCGGATCGGCTGGCGGATCGGGCTATCCGACGCGGCCGACGCCCTTCGACAGCCGGATGTTGACCTATCATCCTTCGGCCACGCGCGACACGGCCACGGAGATAACTGTGCGCGGCGGCGAGGAGGCGTCCGGGATTGACATCCGCTATCGCGGCGAGCGCGGCTACATCATCAGCGGGAAAATCACCGGTCTTCCCGCCACTGGCGGCCCGGCTCACATCATAGCGCGGAAGGCAGGCGCGGATCTGGTGGTCGCGACTACATCGCCGCCGCGTGGCGCCGAAAACGGCTATGCCTTTTACGGTCTGCCCAACGGCGAGTACGAGGTCATCGCCACGCGCGATTCCTCGAACGACGACAATGCGTTCGCTTCGGCGCCTCGCCGCACGCTGGTGAACGGGCGGGACGTCGGCGGAGTTGATCTGGCCTTGACGCCGCTGGCCACGCTCGCTGGCAGAGTATCCATAGAGAAAGCTGGGGAGAAAGCTGGGGAGAAAGCTGGGGAGAAAGCTGGGGAGAAAGCCGGCGCGGCGCGGAAGTGCGAAGCCGCTCGTGAATCGCAGTTGAACGAGGTTGTCGTGCGCGCCCACCGGGACGAGCCCGGAGAGAAGGCCGCGCCGCCGCCTTCGCCCGAGGCTCAACTACCGGCCGGCGAGGCGGCGGAGGACGGCGCCTTCTCGATCCGCGGCCTCAATGCGGGACGGTACCGGCTGGAACCGCTGTTGCCCGGCGCCGACTGGTATGTAAAAGAGATGAGGTTGAGTGTCGCGCCCGTCGCGGCCCGAGACATCGCGCGCAACGGCGTAACTCTGAAGCCAGGCGAGCGCCTGGCTGGCGCGCAGGTGACGCTTGACGCCGCCGCGGCCGGTCTGAAGGGCAAAATTGCCGCTGTCGCCGGATCAAAGCTCCCGGCGCGGATGCGGGCGTATCTGGCGCCTGCCGAGCCTGAGGCGCGGGATGAAGCGTTGCGCTTCGCTGAAACGCGCGCGGACGGCGATGGCGCCTTCAATTTTAGCAACGTGGCGCCAGGCAAATACTGGTTGCTGGCTCAACCCATCTCCGATGCCGAGCCGAACGACAGGCCGGCGCGCCCGGTGGCTTGGGACTCCGCCGAACGCGCGAAACTGCGCCGGGAGGCGGAAACGGCGAACATCCTGATAGAGCTAAAGCCATGCCAGCGTGTGAGCGGTTACGCGCTGCATTACGGCAAATCAGCCAACAACAACTGACGATGGCACATCGGTTGCTTTTACACTTCATCGCCCTGTCTCTTATGAGAAGGCTTTCAATCCATCAAATTCTCAGAAAGGAGCTGCAACGATGAAAGTAAAAGACTTGATGACCGGTAACGTGAGGACCTGTCGTCTCAGTAGCGATTTGGCGGCGGTCGCGATAATGATGTGGGAAGACGACATCGGCGCGCTTCCCATCGTGGATGATTCGGGGAAAGTGGTGGGAATGATCACTGACCGTGACATCGCCATTGCCGTCGCCACCAAAGGCCGCTCGGCCTCGGAAATCCCGGTGCGAGAGCTTCTCTCCGGGAACGTACGTTCCTGCCATCCGATGGACGATGTTCACACAGCCTTGAAAACGATGCGCCACGAGAAAGTGCATAGATTGCCCGTGGTGAACGATTCAGGAAAGCTACAAGGCATTCTGTGCATGAACGACGTCGTGCTCCGCGCGGAAGAAGCCAGAGGGAAGCGCGAACCGGAGCTTTCGTATGAAGACGCGATGAGCACGCTCAAAGCGATCTGCGCGCATCGCATGCCGCAGGCCGCCGCGCGCGCCTGAGGCGGCCGGGTCAGGCAACATCACGACAATACGACCGACGCGCCAAGAAATTCACCATAGCGGCTTGCGGCCTCGGCGAGGGCGCCGGTTTCGGCGCGCTTGAGTTTCGTGAACGGGCTTGGCGTAATGGCAAGCCCGTCTTTATTGATCTTACGCTTCCACGTGCCTACAACCTGGCCATCCACGACAATCGTCGGGTAGATGATGCCGTTTCCGGAATTCGCCTGTTTTGCGTACAACGGGTTAAGTACGGCGCCGCGGTCTTTATAGGCGACCGTGTACTCGTCGAAAGCCGGCAACAGGTAAGCGGGCATCGACACATCTTTTGCGGCGGGCATGCATGAAGAAAGCCAGTAGGTCTGGCCGTCAATCGTCTCTTGTATAAATTGCGGCCTGACCATTTCGAGACCGGCTCTTGCGTCAGCCGTTGTCAGCCCGGACCACCACACAAAATCTTGCAGCGTCGCCGGGCCGCGGCTCGTAAAGTAGCGCCTTGCAAGTTCGGCCAACGCCTCGTCGCGCTCCAGCGTTTTGGCCGCCGGCGCCCATTCATCGAGCAATGCGAATGTCTGTTGCTTGCCTTCCCGCGCCCCAAAACAGATGAGGCCGTCTTGCGCCAGCCGCCCCAGAATATGGAGGCCGCGTTGATCGGCCGTGGAAATATGTCCCGCTTCTAACACCTCATACATTGCGCCTCGCGACAGTTGCTTGCCGCCTCGCAGCGCGCGCACGAACAATTCTTTACTGCGCGCGAAGACGGCCTCGTCGAGGCCAGCCTGCCGGTAGAGGCGCCGCGCGCTGCCTGCGACAATCCGTGGCGTCAGGAGTTCCAGCATCCACCGGATGTCAGCCGCCGCCACGAAATGCAACGTGCCGCGCATCGGCCAGGTGCGAATGATCGTTTTATTGGCGAGCGCATGCTCTATATCGGCTTCGACCGCCGTCCGCATCCGCAGTCCGACAGCCCAGAGCGCGCCGAGATAGTCCTGCGCCTGGACGGCGCCCAGCCACGCCACGACCTCGCTTGGTTTCTCAAACGCAGCTCCGGCGCGCGCTCGCCGACGCCGTGCATAAGACTGGCTGGGCCCAACAGTCCGATCGGATTGCGCAGGTGGTTTTTCTCGTCGGCGACGCTCCGCCTCACACCGATTATCGGGACGAGCCGGATACGAATGTGACGGCGGTCGAAGCCAAGCGCAAAGGTATGATCGTCAACGCCATTCAGTGCGGCGACATTCAGGGGACGAAGCAATTCTGGCAGGAGATTGCGCAAAATGGCGGAGGGCGTTACTTCGCCATCCCACAGGACAGCGGCGTTGCGGTGATTGCGACGCCGTATGATGAAAAGCTCAGCGCTCTCAGCAATCAACTCGGCGGGACGTATCTCGCGTATGGCGCTCAAGGTGAGCAGGTCATCTTAATGTCCAGACAGGACGCGGCCGAAAAAAAGATAGCATCAGCGGCGCCGATGGCGGCGCAGGCCGACCGCGCACTGAACAAGTCCATCAACTCCATGTCCTACGAGGGAGACCTTCTGCAGAGTATTGAGAACGGGACGGTGAAACTGGAAGCGCTGAAGCCCGAAGAACTGCCCGAAGATCTCCGCCGCCTTACGCCCGCCGAACGAAAACAGGAAGTCGAGAAACGTCAGGCGAATCGCCAGCAGATCCGCGCGGAGATCACACGGCTATCGAAAGACCGCGCGGAATTCATCAAGAAAGAACGGGCGAAATCGGGCGCGCGAAACAGTTTCGATTCGGTAGTGGCGGAAGCGTTGAAGACGCAATTGGCGGCCAAGGGATTCAAATAGAGAAGGAAGAGCATTTTCCATTTGTCATTTGAGATTTGACATTGGTCATTGTCCGCAAGTCAGATCAGTCCATGTCTTCGGTCCATGTCTGATGAAGATGGGGCTGCGTTCGGAGCAATGACCAATCGCTGGCAAACTCGGGAGCAGGGCGAAATGGCGCTGGAAATGTCCGACAAACTTCAGTTTGTCGCTGGTTTCCGCCATTCGCCCACTGCCGAAAGCCACGACAAACTGAAGTTTGTCGGACATTTTTGAGTTTGCCAGCGGTATCCCAAGCTCCCGCACTCCATAGGCTCCACCAATCGGTATTCCAGTCGAACCCCATCACCAAACCAGCCCTTTGCCTCATCCCAACCCTCAGTCAGGGGAGGCGGCAAAATTAATCACGCGATCTCAGGTTCACAGGCCCGGCGCCTCTTGACAGACTTCTATGTAGACACCTATACGTATAGGTGTCTACATTAGTCTTTAACCACTACCAGACAAAGGAGCGAAGGATGGGCAAAGGATATCTTTCTTACACGATGGCGTTGATCCTGCAGGCGCTCGACAACGGCTACAAATACGGCCTTGAAGTGATGACGGTCACGGGGCTGGCGAGCGGAACGGTTTATCCGGCTCTCAGACGCCTGGAAGACGCGGACTTCGTCACTTCCAAGTGGGAGCGGCAGGGCATCGCGCAAGCGGAACAGCGACCGGCTCGCAAATACTACGAGGTGACGAAGGAAGGCCGGGAGGCGCTGGCCGAAGCGCGCAAACGGTTTCGGCTGCTCGATCAACTAGAGCAACCCGCGAACAAACTTAAACCCGCGCGCGGGAAGGGATGAGGCGCCCGCTATGCCCTGGCATGCGCGAATAACTCTTCTGCGACCCTGGCTGTGGTTGGTGCGATTGATCGGCGTGATTGTGCCGCGCCGCTTGCGCCCCGATTGGCGGCGGGAGTGGGAAGCCGAACTGCGTTATCACGAGGAACTGCTCGCCCGATGGGACAGGCTCGACCGGCGAAACAAACTTGATTTGCTGTGGCACAGCCTGGGCGCGTTTGTGGATGCGCTGCGGATGCAGCCACGGCGATTGGAGGACGAAATGATGCAAGACCTGCGTTATGGCGTGCGAATGTTGGCGAAGCGGAAAGGCTTCACCGTGGTCGCCGTGTTGTCGCTGGCGCTGGGGATCGGCGCGAATACGGCGCTCTTCAGCATTGTGGATTCGATTCTGCTGCGCCCACTGCCATATCAGGGCGCGGAGCGGCTGGTTGTTTGAAGTGAGCGCGACCGATCCGGCGACATTCGCCGTTATCTCCGTCTTGCTCGCGTCGGTCATGTTGATGGCCTGCTACGCGCCCGCGCGGCGCGCGATGAAGGTTGATCCGCTGATCTCCTTACGACACGAGTGATTTCCGAGTCAGTACCGCGAGCGGGTTCCGAGTCAGTACCGCGAGCGGGTTCCGAGTCAGTACCGCGAGCGGTAGCGAGCGTCGCGTCCTAAGTCTGCTCGCTGATGGAGACACGCTCGCTACCGCTCGCGGTACTGACTCGGAGCACTCGCTACCGCTCGCGGTACTGACTCGCAATGCGAAATGATTTGATGCCAAGCCCAAGCGATAAAAGAGTGAAGCCGCATCTGTGGCTGATCCGTCTCATCGGCGTGATCGTGCCGCGAAAGCTTCGCGCCGATTGGCGGCAGGAGTGGGAAGCGGAGTTGCGTTATCGCGAAACATTGCTGGCCGAATGGGACAAGCTCGATTGGCGCAACAAACTTGCTTTGTTATGGCACGGCCTGGGCGCGTTTGCTGATGCGCTGTGGTTGCAACCCAGAAGACTGGAGGACGAGATGATTCAAGACCTGCGTTTCGGCTTTCGAATGCTGTTGAAGAACCCCGGCTTGACCGGCGTGGCCATTATCACGCTGGGGCTGGGGATTGGGGCGAATACGGCGATCTTCAGCATGGTCAACAAGGCGTTGCTGCGCCCGTTGCCCGTGGCGGAGCCGGATCGGATGGTCGCGATCAACAACACGACGGGGCGGGGCTGGGTCTTCCCGACATTCTCTTATCCGAACTACCGCGACCTGCGCGACATCAGCGAGGTCACGACGGGGGTGATCGCTTATGAAATCGCGCCGGTCAATCTGGGCTATGACGGGGTGAGTGAGCGCGTGTGGAGCTACCTGGTCTCCGGCAATTACTTTGAGACGCTGGGCGCCAGGGCGGCGCTCGGCAGAATGATCTCGCCCGAAGAAGATCGCCTGCCGGACGCTCATCCGGTCGTCGTCGTCAGTTACCGATGTTGGCAGCAGCGGTTTGGCGGCGATCCGTCGCTGGTGGGCCGCGAACTGAACATCAACGGGCGCGGCTTTACGGTGATCGGCGTGGCGCCGCCGCAATTCATCGGCCTTGAAGTCAGCTACGTGCCGGAGTTCTGGTTCCCGATGATGATGCGAAGCGTGGTCATGCTCGGCTCGGCAATGCAGGATGAAAGCAAGTCCGGCAACAAGTGGTTGGAGGATCGCGCGGGAGGGAATCTCATGGTCGCCGGGCGCCTCAAGCCCGGCGTCAGCCTGGCGCAAGCGGAGGCCGCGTTCAAAGCCAACGCCGCCCAACTTGCGAGCGAGTATCCAAATGAAAATGAAGGCATGACCATTGAGCTTTCGCAGCCCGGACTGTACGGCGCCGTCGGGCGCAAATCGGTGATGGGGTTCTCCGGACTGTTGATGGGAGTGGTCATGCTGGTGTTGTTGTTGGTCTGCGCCAATCTGGCCAACCTGCTGCTGGCGCGCGCAATGGACCGGCGCAAGGAGATTGCCGTGCGCCTGGCGGTGGGCGCGAGCCGCTGGCGCATCGTGCGGCAGTTGCTGATCGAAAGTTTACTGCTCTCGCTTTGCGGCGGCGCGTTGGGCTGGCTCCTGGCGTTCTGGTTGACCGATACGGCGGGGAAGTTCAGACCGCCGATGGCGCTCACGAGTGAGTTCAACATGGACTTTCGCGTGTTTGTCTTCGCCATTGTCGTCACGTTCCTGACCAGCGCCGCGTTCGGATTGTTGCCGGCGTGGCAAGCGACGCGGCCCGACCTGGTCCCGGCGTTGAAGGATGAAGCGGCGCCGTCGGGTTATCGCCGTTCGTGGCTGCGCGACGCGTTGGTGGCCGCGCAAGTCGCGTTCTCCCTCGTGCTGATGATCTCGGCGGGGCTGGCGCTGCGCGGGTTGCAACGGACGCAACACATCAATCTGGGCTTCAATCCGCAATCCGCGGTCAAGCTGTCATTCAATCTCGATTTGCATGGTTATGACCGCGCGCGCGGCAGGCAGTTTCAGCGACAGATTCTGGAGCGCGTGCGCGCTCTGCCCGGAACGCAGGCGGCGGGCGTTGGGAATTACGTTCCGCCCGACCTGCACGTGGCCCTGGTCCCGGTCAATATTGAAGGCCAACCGCCCACGAGCGGCGCGGAAGCGCCGCTCGTGGGATCGGCTTCGGCCGGCCCCGGGTATTTTCAAGCGTTGGGGGCGCGCCTGCGCGCGGGTCGCGATTTCACGGAGCAGGACGACGACAGCGCGACGCTCGTTGCGGTCGTCAACGAGACCTTCGCGCGCCGCTTCTGGCCGGGCGAGGAGGCCATCGGCAAACGCTTCAGTTTTTCAAACCGCAATGATTCGCCGATTCAGGTGGTAGGGATCGTCGAGGACGGCAAGTATCGCAACCTCGACGAAGAGCCACGCCCGTTCGCCTTCACTCCGATCGATCAGTCCAACTCCGGGTTCACCATCCTGGTGGCGCGGACGGCGGGCGAAGAGGTGAAGACGCTGGCGGCGATCCGCGGTGAGCTGTGGCGACTCGACCAGCGCCTGCCCGTCTTCGAAGCCAAGACCTTGACCGAGCATTTGCGGCTGCCGCTGTTGCCGGCGCGTATCGCGGCCTCAACTCTCGGCGGTTTCGGGTCGCTGTCGCTGCTGCTGGCGGCGGTCGGCGTCTTCGGCGTGATGTCATACATCGTCAGCCGGCGCACGCACGAGGTCGGCGTCCGGCTGGCGCTCGGGGCGCAACGAGGCGCCGTCCTGGGCATGCTCATCAAACAGGGCATGAGGCCCGTCGCGCTGGGAATCATGTTTGGCCTGGCCGGGGCGTTGGCGTCTACGCGCGCGTTGGCGAGCCTGTTGTTCGGCGTCAGTCCCACCGATCCGCTGACCTTCGCCGGCGTCGCGTCGCTGTTTGTGGCCGTCGCGTTGCTGGCCTGCTACCTCCCGGCGCGCCGCGCGACGAAGATCGATCTGCTGGCGGCGCTGAGACACGAATGATTTCCGAGTCAGTACCGCGAGCGGTAGCGAGCGTCGCCTCCTAAGTACAGTTCGCCATAATTGCTTTGAGGGTTTTGTTCATCAATCTTCGCCGCGTTAGCGGCGCCTTGAATTTAGCCGTGGGTTTCAACCCACGGGACGGTTGGCGAAATTCCCGCGTCGCGTCAGCGACGGCTGAATTCAATCGTCGCTGACGCGACGAGAAAAAATCCGCGCCCACCGTGGGTTGAAACCCACGGCTAAATTCAAGGCGCCGCTAACGCGGCGGAAAGCCGCAGAGGATTCAACCCTCAACGTACTTATGGCGGCCTGTACTAAGTCCGCTCGCTGATGGAGACACGCTCGCTACCGCTCGCGGTACTGACTCGCAATGCGAAAAGATTTGATGCCAAGCCCAAACGATAAAAGAGTGAAGCCGCATCTCTGGCTGATCAGCCTCATCGGCGTGATCGTGCCGCGAAGGCTTCGCGCCGATTGGCGGCAAGAGTGGGAAGCTGAGCTGTGTTACCGCGAGACGCTGCTGGCCGAGTGGGACAGGATCGGCTGGGGCGCCAAACTCGATTTGCTGTGGCACAGCGCGGGCGCGTTCGCGGATGCGCTTTGGCTGCAACCGAGAAGATGGGAGGACGAAATGTTTCAAGACCTGCGTTATGGCGCGCGAATGCTGTTGAAGAATCCCGGCTTTACGCTGGTTGCGGTTCTCACACTGGCGCTGGGGATTGGCGCCAACACCGCGATTTTCAGTGTCGTCAACGCGACGCTGCTCCGGCCCCTGCCTTATTCGGAGCCGGAGCGCCTGGTTCGGGTCTGGGAGACCAATCCGCGAGCGAACCGCTGGGGCGATTGGGTCTCTTATCCCGACTTCCGGGATTGGCGCGAACAGAACACGGTCTTCGATGAGATCGGCGCCTGCCGGGTATTTGGGTTCAATCTCACCGGATCGGATTTTGCGGAAACGCTGCCCGGAGCTTATGTCTCCGCCAGTTTGTTCACTGTTCTCGGCGTGAAGCCTATGCTGGGCCGAACGTTTCTGGCCGAGGAGGATCGGCCCGGCGCCAACCGCGTCGCCGTGATCAGTCATGGTTTGTGGCAGCGGCGCTTCGGCGCTGATCCGGGTCTGATCGGGAAGACGATCGAGGTGAACAGTGAAAGCCACGTCGTCGTGGGAGTCATGCCGCCCGGCTTCAAATTCCACTGGCTCATTATGTCGCGCACCGAGCGTGAGCTTTTGATTCCGCAAGGCCCACCTTCCGAGTTGGAGGATCGCGGCAGCCATAACTTCAGTGTGGTGGCCCGCCTGAAAAGAGGCGTCACGGTAGAGCAGGCCCAGGCGAATATGGACGCCATCGCTCGCGGCGTGGCCGAGCGAGACCCCGGACACGAAGGGATGGGAGCGCGGGTCATGGGCTTGCGGCAAGAGGTAACGGAAGACGCGCGGCCGGCGCTTCTGTTGCTGAGCGCGGCCATCGGCCTTGTGCTGCTGATCGCGTGCGGCAATGTGGCGAACCTGTTGTTGGCCCAGAACGACGCGCGGCGTCACGAGACCGCCATTCGGGGCGCGCTCGGCGCCAGTCCCGCCAGGCTGATCCGCCAACGACTGACGGAAAGCATGCTGCTGGGATTGTTGGGAGGCGCTGTCGGATTGCTGCTGGCCTTTCTGGCGATCAATTTCATCATCAAACTGAGCCCCAACATTCCGCGCCTCGATCAGACCGGCATTGATCTGCGAGTGTTGTCGGCGACGCTCTGTCTTTCGCTCCTGACCGGGCTGCTCTTTGGAGCCATCCCCGCGCTGCGAAGCTCCGGCGTGGACATCAACGACACGCTCAAGCAGGGCGGAAGAGGAATCATCTGGCGCGATGGCGCCGGTCTTCGAAGCGTTCTGCTCGTCGGCGAGATGGCTTTGGCGCTCACGCTGCTGGTCGGCGCGGGACTGTTGATTCGTAGTTTTCTTCAACTCCAAAGCGTGGAATCCGGCTTTGACGCGACCCGCGTTTTGAAAGCCTGGATAATACTCCCGAAAAAACAATATCCCACTTCAAGCCAGCAGTCCCGGTTCATCCGGCAGGTTGTCGAACGCGTTCAGGCGCTGCCCGAAGTCGAGGAGGCCGCCGCTTCCACGAATCTCCCGCTTTACAGCGGCGCGAACGACAGCGGGCCTTTCAGAGTAGAAGGCCAGCCGGCGCCGCGGCCCAACGAGCCGGTCGTCTACGCCGAGCGTCCCAAGATCACTCCCGACTATTTTCGGGTAATGGGGATTCGAACGCTCCGAGGGCGAGTCTTCACCTGGGCGGATGATGAAAAGGCGCCTGAAGTCGCAATCGTCAACGAGGGAATGGCCCATCGTTATTGGCCCGGCGAAGACGCCATTGGAAAACGCGTGAGCATTAATGACCGCGACGGCCAGCCCGTCTGGCGTCAGATCGTCGGCGTCGTCAACGACGTGAAGCACGATGGGCTGGCGGCGGCGACGCGTCCGCATATTTACGTTCCCACGATGCAACTGACTTACCCCGGCGCGATTTTGGCGATCCGGGCCAAGGGCGATCCGGCGGCTCTCGCCAATACGATCCGGCGGGAAGTGGCGGCGCTGGACAGGAATCAACCGTTGGCCGACGTCGGGACGCTGGAGAAGGACGTTTCCGATTCGGTGGCCGACAGGCGCTTTCAAATGACATTGCTCGCGATCTTCGCGGCGGTGGCGTTGATCCTGGCGGCCACCGGTGTTTACAGCGTGATGGCTACGGCCGTGGCGCGACGCACGCATGAGATGGGCGTTCGCCTGGCGCTGGGAGCGCCGCCCCGCGCTGTGTTGAAGCTGGTCGTGGGGCAAGGCATGAAACCGGCGCTGGCGGGCGTGGGACTCGGTTTGGCGGCGGCGTTCGGATTGACGCGATTGATGAAGGGATTGCTGTTCGGAGTGAACGCGCTCGACCCGCTGACGTTCATCGCGGTCGCGTCGCTGCTGGCCGGCGTGGCGCTCATCGCCTGTTACATACCCGCGCGTCGCGCAATGCGCGTTGATCCGTTGACCGCTTTGCGCAGTGAGTGAGGCTATATGTCTGAGCGCCGCAAGAAACCATACCTCTGGCTGATCAAACTCATCGGCGTGATCGTGCCGCGCCGCTTGCGCGCTGATTGGCGGCAAGAGTGGGAAGCCGAGTTGCAGTACCGCGAAACGCTGCTCGCCGAGTGGGACAAGCTCGATTGGCGCAGCAAACTTGATTTGCTCTGGCAGAGCGCGGGCGCCTTCGCCGATGCGCTCTACTTGCAGCCTAAAAGAATTGGAGGACGAAATGTTTCAAGACCTGCGCTTCGGCGCGCGAATGCTGCTCAAACACAAAGGCTTCACACTGGTCGCCGTGCTCTCGCTGGCGTTGGGCATCGGCGCGAACACGGCGCTCTTTAGCGTGGTGGATGTCGTGCTGCTCAGAACTTTGCCGGTCGCCGAGCCAGAGCGGTTAGTGGTGTTTGCCTGGTATGCGGGACAACCGTTCAGGGTAGGCGGCATGAGCGGCACGTCGAATGTGCCCAAACCGCCGGGCACACGCGGGCTTTCGCTGTTTCGCTACGA